>Ga0182006_1001393_pt1 | contig 14693 bp, 11 predicted proteins | sample Sormic07211104_1_FD_123022 | JGI IMG/M metagenome (GOLD analysis project Ga0182006, IMG submission 123022) | Rhizosphere microbial communities from Sorghum bicolor, Mead, Nebraska, USA - 072115-104_1 MetaG | ecosystem: Host-associated > Plants > Roots > Rhizosphere | place: USA: Nebraska...
CAGAAAGACAGCATAAACGTGTTCAATGACATCAGACTCAAGGATGGTAAAATAACGGCCTGGAACGAATACCTTCAGCACTTCCCGAAGCCATAAAGCCGCTCCTGTACTGATATTTTTACCAAATACGAAGCCGTAAGCCATGCATGGCTCTGCCTAAAATGCTTATTATTGCATTTTTTTCAAGCATTTTCCGCTTGGATCGTACCTTAAAAAGCAACAATGGAAAATATCATATCTGGAATTAACGACATCGTTTGGAGCAATGCGCTCGTGTTTTTATGTATGGCAACGGGAATCTACTTTTCCATTGTCACACGTTTTCTCCAGATCCGCTACATCAAAGAAATGTGGCGCCTCCTCTTCGACGGTAAAAGCTCCGCTGAAGGTGTAAGTTCTTTCCAGGCATTTGCCATTGCGATATCCGGTCGTGTAGGTACCGGAAACATCGCCGGTGTGGCTACCGCCATTGCGATGGGTGGTCCGGGTGCAATATTCTGGATGTGGCTCATCGCCTTCCTCGGTAGTGCATCGGCCTTTATTGAAGCAACATTGGGACAGATATATAAGCAACTTAATAACGGACAATATCGTGGTGGACCCGCATTCTATATTGAAAAAGGTCTCGGCATTAAATGGTATGCTACACTTTTTTCGGTAGCCACCATCGCCAGTATGGCTTTCCTGCTTCCCGGAACACAAAGCAACAGTATTGCATTAAGCATGCACAATGCTTTCAATGTACCTGTCTTGTATTCTGGTGTTGGCATTGCCATTCTGCTGGCTTTAATCATCTTTGGTGGGGTTAAACGAATTGGTAAGGTTGCGGAAATCGTTGTGCCTTTTATGGCAGGTGCCTACATCCTCATGGCAGTGATTATCATGCTGCTGAACATCACTGAAATTCCAGCGGTTTTATCCCTGATCATTAAATCTGCTTTTCGCCTGGAGCCAGCCTTTGCTGGCGTATTCGGAATGGCGATTGCCTGGGGTGTGAAACGTGGCATCTACTCCAATGAAGCCGGACAAGGTACTGCACCACATGCCGCAGCAGCTGCTGAAGTAACCCATCCCGTGAAACAAGGTTTAGTTCAGGCATTCTCGGTATATATCGACACCCTTTTCGTTTGTACCGCTACCGCATTTATGATCCTTTTCACAGGTCAGTACAACGTAGTTAATCCTGAAGGTGGCTTCCTGGTTGAAAATCTGCCAGGTGCTAAAATCGGTGCAGAATACACGCAGCTTGCTGTAAGTGAACACTTCCCTTCCATAGGTAGTGGGTTTGTGGCAGTATCCCTGCTGTTCTTTGCCTTCACCACCATCATGGCATACTATTACATTGCAGAAACCAATCTGAGTTACCTGGACAAAAAAGGCAACAAGTGGTTGCTCAACCTGCTTCGTATAGTCATGCTTGGCGCAACCATCTTTGGTGCGGTAAAAACTGCGGAAGCGGCCTGGATGTTAGGTGATATCGGCGTGGGTGTAATGGCCTGGCTGAACGTTATCGCCATCATCTTGCTCCGCAAACCGGCATTGAAAGCACTAAAGGACTACCAGGAACAACGTCGTGCGGGTAAAGATCCTGTGTTTGATCCTGTTGCTTTGGGGATTGAGAATACCGATCAATGGTCTAAAGTCAAATAAACAAAGAAGCCCTTACTTATGTTAGGGCTTCTTTGTTCAAAGCTATATTTTAGCGCTTAGATTCAGGCTTAAATACTGCACCGATTAGAATGATCTGCTGTGTTTCGTTCAGTTACCAGACATCGTTTTTGCTGAAGTTCAGAGCGTCTTTGATGAAATTTGCGAGCTCATCATCTTCCCCCGCAGTTTCCACCCGTTGCTTCAATGCCGCTTTCCAGGCTTCAATCGCTTTCTCCGGACTTTCCCCTTTGCCAATCACGCCCTGCTCCAGGTCCGGACCCAAATGGCAGCAGTACTGTTCGCCATCCCTGAAAACCACCGGCTGCAGGGTTTTAAGTGTTCGCTCTACATCTGCAGCTGTAAAATCTATATCTACAATTGCAGACTGATCCATAATCATCTGTTCCATATTCAATCGTGTTTATATATGTGCTTTAACCATTGTCAACAAACCCAGGGTACAGGGTCATACCGCCATCCACGTAGATCGTGGTACCAGTAACGTAATCACTATCGTCAGACCCCAACCATAGGGCTACTTTCGCGATGTCCTCTGGTTTACCGATCCTTTTATAAGGAATCAGTTTGATCAGCGCCTTACGTTTTTCTTCATCACTCCACACCTCTTCATTGATATCTGTCGCGATGGCTCCAGGAGATATTGCATTTATCCTGATCTTTTTAGGCGCCACTTCCAGTGCGAGTGATTTCATCAGCATCAAAATTCCACCTTTTGAAGAGGCATAATTCACGTGCCCTGCCCATGGTATGATGTCATGCACGGAGCTCATGAAAATGATATTTCCTTTGGCCATATCTTCCGGCCCTGCTGGTGACTGTTGTTCGAAGTGGCGGATGGCAGTCCTTGCGCATAAGAACTGACCGGTGAGGTTGGTATGGATAACCTTGTCCCATTGTTCCAGGCTCATGCTTGCAAAATCACTGTCCTGCTGAATGCCCGCATTATTAATCAATACATCAATCCGGCCATAGGCCGCTTCAGTTTTGCGAAACATTTCTTCCACCTCCGCTTCATCACTCACGTCGGCTTTGTGGATAAAGCCCGAACCACCACCGGTTTTGATCTGGTCCAACGTATCATTTGCGCCTTCTTCGTCGCCATGATAGTTCACGACAACATTGGCCCCTTTATGGCCAAAGGCAATGGCTATACCCTGTCCAATGCCAGAGCTGGCACCAGTAACGATCACGGTTTTATTATTTGCTTCTGCAGACATCTCTTTTAATTTTAATTGAATACTGAAAACAACCGAGTAGCGGAAAGGTTTCCTTGTATAGGCAATGTAGCGCCTCCAAACCCAATCTGAAGCCATTGTTGTGCCTTGAGTATCGAATAAAATCGATAGATTTGGGCTATTTTAAACTTATAAAGACCCCATGATCCAATTCTTACTGCGACACGCTGTTCTGTTTACAAGTTTAATGCTCTTCACTAATATCGCAATGGCGCAAATCGGCAACGGTGGCTGGTTCAACCTCACCCACACCCAAAAGTTGTCTCCGAAAATTGACCTGCTATCGGACTTCCAGTTCCGTTCTTCCAATAACTTCGATTATCTGGGTACCAGACTCCTCCGCGGTGCTTTCAGCTACAACCTTAACAAGCAACACTCCGTAGCGTTGGGTTATGCTAATGTTACGGATTGGGACATGATCAACGAAGAAAGAATCAGTACGCTTGAAAATCGTGTTTTTCAGCAGTATGTATATAAGAATGTTGTGGAGCGACTGCGACTGAATTTCCGCATGCGTTTTGAACAACGTTTCCGTGGACCGGATGCTGAATTCTCCCAACGCCTGCGCTTACAGGTGAATGCATTGATCCCCTTGATTGCAGATGAAAAGTTTACCAAGGGTATGTATTCGTTGTTGCAATCTGAAGTTATGTTTAACGTACAAAACAAGGAAAACATCAACAACAGCTTCTTTGACCAGCACAGACCTTTAGTCGCATTGGGTTATCGTTTTAATAAATACATCGATACGGAAGTTGGCTACCTTCGGTTACAACAACGTAAAAAGACGGGCGACATTGAACGTGACCTGCTGCAGTTCAGAATTCTGACAAACTTCTAAAAGCCCCAAAACGCAGACGGTTTATAGAACCTTTCGCTAATTCATATTCACACTGATCACCAGGAAGGCGATACAAAGCAACAACAGCATCAACAATAACGGACGGATGAATTTCCACCAGGCTTTGGGGCTTACGTTTACCAATGCCAGTGATGGCAGTAACAGGCCTGTTGGGGTAACCATGCCCATGATGCCCATACCGAATAGGTAGCTGTTTACAATTTCTCTTCCTGGCACACCGGCTATTACGGCGAGGGAGCCCATGATTGGCATGGTCACCACCGCCATGCCTGAAGTGCTGGCGATGAATAAGGTGAAGATCATGTAAACAAATAGCATGATCACAATGAATATGGATGGCGGCAGCTGATCCACCATGTTGGCGGCGTAATAAAGAATACTGTCGCTGATGTTCCCCTCATTGAGCATGATGGTCACCCCTCGTGCTGTACCAATAATAAAGGCCACAGAAAGCAGTTCTTCTGCCCCTTTGATGAACAGACCAATAAACTTCTTTTCACCCATACGGGTAATTATGGCGACCAGAATGGAAGAAGCAAGAAAAAGAGCAGACATTTCGGGCAACCACCAGTTAAAGATAACCACTCCGGCAATCAGCACCAGGAAGGTACTCAGAAACAGGAGCAGTAATAAACCGGTTTTACCGCCAGCATTACTTTGTGCTTCCGGCTCGGCATGCAGGGTTGCAAAAGGACTTTTCACTACACCATCACACTGAAAAACATAGGAAGCTTCCGGGTTCAGCTTTACCTTCTGTGCGTATTTTACCACGTACCAGATGAACAATCCGGTGGAAAACACAAACATCGCCAGGCGGCCATATATACCATCGGTCCAGGTAATGCCTGCAGCATTCGACGCAATGATGGTGGAAAAGGGATTGCTGAAGGATGACAGGGTACCAAGTTGCGTACCGCCAAACAAAACGGCCACAGGAACGAGCAGGTCATAGCCGGCAGCGAGGAACAATGGGACCATGATCGGGTAAAATGCCAATGCTTCTTCGGCCATGCCAAAGGATGCGCCCCCAAAGGAGAACAAAAATCCGAGGATCACGATCAGCCAGGCTTCCCGTCCATGCATGCGTGCAGAAAGGTTCCGTAAGCCTTCTTCCATGGCACCAGTAGCATAAAAGACACTGATAAAACCACCGGTCACCAGAATGAAAAGTATGATGTCTATGGTGTCGTAGATTCCTTTAATGGGTGCGGTCAGTATCTCTACCGGCCCCTCCCGGTTTGCTTCAATGCGTTCGTAAGTTCCAGGGATGGATACCGGCTTTCTGATGCTGCCATCTTTGAACTTCTCCAATGCGATTTTAATCTCCATCACATCGAGCGTTTCCTGCGTAAAGGGCAAACTTCGCTCGCCATCAGGACTGCTGTAAGTAAAGGTTGAAGCCCCATCCTGATAGGAAAGGGTGTGGTATTTACCTGCTGGAATTAACCATGTTGCGATTGCAGCGACAATGATCACCAGCATGAGGATGGTGATTGGAGAAGGGAGTTTTTTAATGGTGGCCATTTGTAGCGGCAAAGTTCAAATTAATAATCGTGGAATTCAAATTATGTTAACTTTGGTCTGTTACTAAAAATATCCTAAGCATACATGAAGAAAATATTGTTATTCTTTACCATCCTCCTGTTTAGCACAGGCGCTTTTGCACAAAGCGTTGTGGCATTAATGAACCGTTCGGGCGACTTCTTTGATACGTTGAGCGCCGGAAAATTTGAGGATGCAACCACATTTTTTGATCCCACACTGCAAGCCCAGGTAAAAGCGGAACACCTGAAGAGCCTATGGGAAAAGTTAGACACACAGATCGGTAAATATGAATCTGCCGAAATCATACAGAGTAAATCAGAAGGCGAGTTTTTCGTAGTGGTTGTAGAAGGTAAGTTTGCCAAAGACAGCCAGCGTTTCGTACTCGCTTTTAATAAGGGCGAGAAGATGGTTGGCTTTTACCTCCAGCAAAAAGCCCCGTCCAGTGCCTATGCCCTTCCCGCTTATGCAGACACGGCGAACATTAGACAGCAGGAGCTGAAGATTAAAGGTGCTAAAAACGACCTTGTTGGGATGCTGACCATGCCTAAAACCGGCAGTAACTTCCCAGTGGTAATCCTGGTACATGGATCTGGTCCTGGTGACATGGACCAGAGTGTTGGTGCTGTAAAGCCCTTTAAAGACATTGCATTAGGCCTTGCAGCAAAGGGCATAGCCACCATCCGGTACGTAAAACGTACACTGGTGTATCCACAGGAATACTCTGGTGCCTTCACCGTTAAAGAAGAAACCATTAACGATGCGGTAACGGCCGTAAACCTTTCCAAAACCATTCCGGAGCTTAACAAGAAACAGATCTATGTATTCGGTTTAAGCCTGGGCGGCATGCTGGCACCAAGAATTGCAAGCCTGAGCCCGGACATTAAAGGCATCATCCTGGCCGCAGCGCCGGCAAGAAAGTTCACGGACTTGATCATCGATCAGAACCACTACATGTTCGGCCTGTCTAAAGATACCACAGCAGCAACAAAGGAAATGTTCAATAAGAATTTACAGCTGATTGAAACCACCAGGTTGACGAAACTGGGCAATATTAAACCAGATTCATTGATCCTGCAATTACCGGCATCCTACTGGATCGATTTGAACAACTATGACCAGGTGGCAGCAGCGAAGAAGTTATCGCAGCGCATCATGATCATTCAAGGTGGTATGGACTTTCAGGTTTCTGATGCAGACTACAAATTATGGAGTACTGCTTTGGGCAAAAAATCGAATACAACGATGAAGTTTTATCCGGAGCTGAATCATCCCCTTACAATGCAAACGGAAAAGGGGACGTCGGAGCAGTACAAAACACCAGCGAATGTAGCTGAAGTGGTGATCAACGACCTCGCTACCTGGATTAAAGCCAGCAAATAATTATTGCCAGCCCCCACCCAGGGCACGATATAAATCTACTACCGCCTGCAGCTTCTGCAGGCGGTCACTTACACCGCTAAGCTCCGCCTGGAGCAGTGCCTGCTCTGAAGTAAGCACATCGGTATAATTGGTTGCTGAACTGTAACGCAGCAATTCTTCTGTAAAGGATACGGACTTCTGCAACGCTTCGATCTGACGAATTCTGGAAACTTCTTTTTCACCTGCTGCCTGATAAGCATATAAAGCATTTGATACTTCCTGCCCGGCATTGAGTAACGCAAACTGGAAATCGTTTAAGGACTGTGCCTGTAAGGATTGTGCACGGGTTAAGCGTGCTTTGTTCGCGCCCTGTGCAAAGATGGGCTGCGTTAAGCCACCAACAACATTATAGAAAAGTGCGTTTTTGAAGAAATCCTGCAAACTCAGGTTTGAAAATCCACCAGAAGCGGTAAGCGTCAGTGCAGGATAGAAAAATGATCTGGCAACGTTAACATCCTCCAGGGAGGCACGTAAGGCATATTCTGCAGCCTGCACGTCCGGCCGGTTTTGCAGGAGTTGCGCTGGCATACCCAGCTTCACATTTGCAAAGGGCTGCTGATCCACTAATTTATTGCGCCTGATTTCACCTGGTGCCCTGCCCAGCAATACAGAAAGTGCATTTTCCGTCTGTCGGATGTTAAGCTTTAGATCCGGAATGGTAACCTCCGCAGCATAACGGTTGGCTTCTGCCTGCACCACTGCAGCGCCGGTAACCACTGCCCCTTCTTTAAGCTCCTTCAGGGTTTCAACACTTTCAATTCGCTTTTTCAGAGTCAGTTCTGTGATTTCCAGCTGGCGATCCAAAGCAACAAGATTATAGTAGGTATTAGCAACATCAGCGATGAGCTGTGTCTGCACAGCACGTCTGGCCGCATCGGTGCGCAAATAGGTATTTAATGCCGAACGTTTTGCACTGCTTAGCTTACCCCAGATATCGGCTTCCCAGGAGGTACTGAGTTGCATCCGGTGTGTGGTGGTCAGCGTACGGATATTAACTCCATTACGGAAGTTTAAACTGGCTTCAGAAGTTTTTGCACGCGTTACAGCCAGGCCCGCATCTAAGGTAGGGAGCAGCGCAAGACGTTGCTGCCTCAAAATGGCTTCCGCCTGTACAATATTCTCAATGGCATTTTTCAGATCCAGGTTATTCTGGAGGCCTTCCTGAATAAGTGTTTTCAGAATTGGATCATTAAACATACTCTGCCAGGTCCGGGCCGCCATGTTTAAGGTATCTGTACCCTGCTGGTTTCTGTACAGGCCTTCCGTGATCAGCTTTGGCCGTTCATAAGTCTTACTCACCTTACAGGCGCTAAACAGCGTGAGTACGGCTGCACCAGTGAGCAGGCTATTTTTATATCTGTATTGTTTTATGTTGATCATTATATCTCTATACAAAGCGTCAGAAAAGTATTAGGTAGTTCTGTCTGTCTGGTGTTCATCATCCATTTCCTCATAGAAGTTTGTAGCCGGGCCGCTGATCTTCTCCTGTAAGCTCTGGAAAATAATGAACAGCACCGGAATGATGAATACACCCAATAGCGTTCCGATGAGCATGCCCCCTACCGCACCGGTTCCGATGGAACGGTTACCAATGGCACCTGCACCGGAAGAAAACATCAATGGCAACAACCCAAAGATGAAGGCAAAGGACGTCATCAAGATTGGGCGGAAACGTGCAACAGCACCATCTATGGCCGACTTCACGATCGGCATGCCGTTACGTCTTCTTTCCAGCGCAAATTCCACGATCAGAATCCCGTTTTTAGCGAGTAGTCCGATGAGCATAATCAAGGAAATCTGCAGGTAAATATTGCTGTTGAGTCCGAATATGATGGAGAAGAAGTATGCACCAGCCAATCCAAAAGGCAAAGACAGGATCACTGCAAATGGCAGGATGTAACTTTCGTACTGGCCACTCAACAGGAAGTAAACGAATACAAGACATAGAATGAAGATGAACACGGTTTGACCGCCGGATAGAAGTTCCTCCCGGGTAAGGCCAGAGAAGTCATACCCATAACCTACAGGCAGGGTTTCTGCGGCAACCTCCTGGATCGCTTTTATCGCATCTCCGGAGCTGTAACCTTCATTCGGATTCCCGGTCACGGAAATTGCACTGAAAAGGTTAAACCTGGAGATGGATTCCGGGCCGTAAACCCGATCCATACGGATGAAGGTCGTGATGGGCGCCATTTGGCCAGTTTTTGTTCGCACAAAGATCTTATTTAAACTTTCCGGATTGGCGCGGAACTGTGCGTCCGCCTGGATCATCACCCGGTATTGCTTGCCAAACTGGTTGTAGTTGGATGCATAAACGCCACCGAAATAGCCTTGCATGGTGCTCAGCAATGAATTTACGGTCACTCCTGCTTCCTTTACTTTCTCCAGGTTCACGTTCATCATGTACTGGGGGAAGTTGGGGTTAAAGGAAGTTGTGGCAAATTGAATCTCCGGACGTTTTCCAAGCACATCGAGGAACTTGTTGTTTATAGCAAAAAACTCCTCCGTAGTGTGTACCGTCTGATCCTGTAACTGGACTTCAAATCCACCGCTGCGCCCAAAGCCGGAGATGGTTGGTGGTGCCACAAAAACGATTGAAGCATCGCGGAACCCTTTTGTTTTCTCCGTGAGGTCACGGATTACCTTATCTACACTTCCCTTACGATCATCCCAGTGTTTAAGTTTGATGATAACCATACTGTAGGCACTACCTGCGCCGGCAAGGTGATTCTGCCCTACAATACGCAGGGTGTTCCGCACCTCCGGTATGGTGTGAGCAATGCTATCCACCTGGTTTGCCACAATCGTGGTACGCTCCATGGAAGCGGCAGGTGGTAAACTGATGTGCGCATACAAGCTACCAAGATCCTCTTTGGGTACAAATGATGTCGGGGTGTTCTGCATCATGTAATACAAACCACCGGTAAACAACAATATGGATGCAATCACCATCCAGCTTTTCCCAGCGAGGAAGAGTACCCCGCGTTTATAGCGATTGGTCATTCTGCTGAAGGTTACATTAAATGCCGTATAGAACCGGTTTAAAAAGCTCTTGTGTTTTTCATCGTCCGCATGGGGCTTAAGCAGGATTGCGCATAGTGCCGGACTTAAGGTTAAGGCATTAATGGCTGATAAGATGATCGCTACGGCAAGTGTAATACCAAACTGTTTGTAGAACACTCCTGTAGAGCCGGTAATGAAGGTAACTGGTATGAATACCGCCGACATGACCAAAGTGATGGATATGATGGCGCCAGAAATTTCATCCATGGCATCAACAGTGGCTCTTTTTGCCGACTTATAACCATGATCCAGCTTGGCGTGTACTGCCTCCACCACGACGATGGCATCATCCACCACGATCCCGATGGCCAGGACAAGGGCGAACAGCGTGAGCAGGTTGATGGTAAAGCCAAACAGGTTAAGAAAGAAGAAGGTACCCACGATAGCTACCGGCACCGAAATCGCGGGGATTAAGGTGGAGCGGAAATCCTGAAGGAAGATGAACACCACGATAAACACCAGAATGAAAGCTTCGATAAGGGTGTGTACCACCTTCTCAATGGAAGCATCCAGGTTTTCATTGATGTCTACCAGCGTGGTGTAATCTACACCCGCAGGAAAGTTCTTTGCTGCTGCTTCGATAAGTTTTTTAGATTCATTAATTACGTCGCGCGCATTTGAACCTGGTGTCTGACTCACCGCAATACCTACTGATGGCAAACCGTTTGTGGTGTTGCTGGATGTATAATCAAGGGACCCCAGTTCTACCCGTGCAACATCTTTCAGTCTTAGCAGTTGGCCGTTTGGAGCGGCCTTAACCACAATGTTCTGGAACTCTTTTTCTGTGGTTAGACGCCCTTTGTACTTGATTACATATTGAAAGGTTTGTTCGCCGCTTTCCCCGAATTTACCGGGTGCAGCTTCAATGTTTTGCTCCGCAAGTGCAGCGGAGATATCTTCCGGGATGAGTCCATATTGCGCCATGACATCCGGCTTCAACCAGATGCGCATGGAGTAGTCCCTCGAGCCGAATGCCCTCGCTTCACCAACACCGGTTACCCGCTGAATTTGCGGAATGATGTTGATTTTGGCGTAGTTCTGCAGGAAGGTCTGATCGTATGCAGGCACTTTGCTGTATATGGAGAATACCAGCAGGTTGGTGCTCTGGCTTTTGGTTACGGTTACCCCCGCCCTGGTTACTTCTTGTGGCAACAAGCTGGTTGCACGGGAAACCCTGTTCTGGACGTTTACTGCAGCAAGATCTGGATCGGTACCGACCTTGAAGAAGATACTTATGGTAGCTGTACCTTCGTTGGTGGCGGAGGAAGTCATGTAGGTCATGTTCTCGACTCCATTGATCTGCTCTTCAAGCGGTACCACCACACTTTTCAGCACCACATCAGCATTCGCACCAGCATAACTTGCACTCACCTGGACTGTCGGTGGCGCGATATCAGGATACTGGGAAATTGGCAATGCGATGAGCCCCAGCAAGCCCAGTATGACGATGATGACAGATATTACGGTGGATAGTACCGGGCGCTCTATAAATTTTTTAAACATCCTCTATTTCTTTAACTCAGCATAAATGTTATTCGCATTGGCACTTACGGGTTTGATCTTTGTGCCGTCTTTGAGACTGGCTACACCTTCCAGCACAACCTTTTCGCCAGCCTTCAGGCCTTTGTCAACCACGAAGAAAGAACCTGCGCTATTGTCACGCACCATGATCTGCACATTTCTAGCAATACTGTCTGCACCAACAACAGAAGCAAAACGTTTGTCCTGCAGCTCGAAAGTTGCACTTTGAGGAATGAGGATGCCACTTTTCACCTGCGTTGGGATGCGTACCGTCGCACTACTACCACTGCGGATCAAACCATTTGGATTAGGGAAACTGGCCCGGACATTAACAGATCCTGTTGCAGTATTGATCAGCCCGTTTACCGTTTGGATTCTGCCCTGTTGATTATAAAGGGAACCATCAGCAAGCACCAGCGATACGGATGGCATTTGTTTAATCCGCTCTGCAAAAGGTGCTTTAGCATCTTTATTAAATTCCAGGAGAAGTTTTTCGTTAAAAGCGAAGTATGCATAGACATTACCAATGCTGGAAACTGTTGTTAATGGCTCTGCATTTGAGCCGCTCACCAAACTACCCAGGCGGAAAGGAATGGACCCCACGACGCCATTTACCGGGCTTTTTACGGAAGTATAGCCGAGGTTGGTTCTTGCATTTGCAAGTGCTGCCTGGGCCTGTGATAATGTGGCCAGCGCCGCCTGATACCGGTACTCCGCAGATTCCAGTTCATATTTACTGATGATGTCTTTTTCGACCAGGGGCTTTACCTTAGTCACCGCCATCTTTGCCGTACTCACATCTGCCTCTGCGCTTTTGATGCTTGCTGCTGCGGTACGCACTTCCTGCTCAAACTGTGGGGCATTGATTTTGAACAGCAGCTGACCTGCTTTAACCACGGCACCCTCGTCTACATAGATCTTCTCCACGTAGCCGTCTACCCTTGGACGGATCTCAATATTCTGTTGACCCTGAATGCTGGCTGGAAAGTCTGTGTTTAACGTGGCCTCGGTTTGTTGAATCTCCAAAACCTTGTAGGGCTTAACCTGGTTTGCTGCGGCTGCCTTAGCGGCTTTCTCATCTTTTCCACCACAGGAACTGAGGATTGCACTTGTAAATACAAGGAAGGCAAGCGGAATGTATTTTTTCATTAAAGGTTGGTGTTGCGTATGATCGATCGTTAATTTATCAACAGCAATTTTGCCTCCAACATCAAACCGCATATAGCCCTATAAATCTAGTTTACAGCACAATGCGGTTGATCTACCCAGAAATAGATTAATCTTAGCGTTTGGAAAGCAAATTGATTGCTTACTGGTAAATATATTATCTATGCGGCAAGAAAAAACCTGCGTAACTAACAGGTTACTTAATCCTCAAGCGGGTTTTTGAGGAATTTTGTGATCAGTTCTGCAGTACGTTCGGACGCACCTGGCTTGCCCATGACTTCAGCCAGTGCCTTGTAATCCAGCAACATGCTTTCCCGCGAGGGACCGGCAAATATGTCGCTTAGGGTTGCGGACAGAAGTTGTGTATTGCAGTCTTCCTGAATCAGCTCTGTAACAACCTTTTTATCCATGATGAGGTTCACCAGGGAGATGAACTTAATCTTAACGAGCATTCTGGCAATGGCAATTGAAATTGCACCGCCTTTGTAAACAACGACCTGTGGCACCTTGAAGAGCGCCGTTTCCAGGGTTGCCGTTCCGGAAGCAACAATTGCGGCATGTGCATGGTGCAGCAAATCATAGGTTTGTCCGAAAACCAACGGCACCGCCTTGCCGCTATTGAACTGGGCATAGTAGGCCGGGTCAAATCCTGGTGCACCGGCAATAACGAATTGGTGGTCTGGAAATTGGCTACGGGTGCTTAGCATGACTGGCAGTAAGCGTTCGATTTCCTGTTTACGGCTCCCGGGTAGGAGTGCAATGATTTTCTTATCCTGGATCTGGTGTTGCTCCAAAAATTTAGGATCGGGTTCAAAGCGAGCGATTTCATCCAGCAGTGGGTTCCCGACATAGTCGATCTCCATGTCCCAGCTTTTATAAAAGGCAACTTCAAAAGGTAGAATACAGAACATCTTGTCTACCACTTTTTTGATGCGGAGTACCCGCTTCTGGTTCCATGCCCAAACCTTCGGAGAGATGTAGTAACAAACTTTGATGCCTTTGTTCTTCGCAAACTCCGCGATCTTCAGGTTAAAGCCTGGAAAGTCGATCAGGATCAAGGCATCCGGCTGGTATTCAAGGATGTCCTGCTTACAGGTTTTCATATTTCGTAGGATGGTACTCAGGTTAAGCACTACTTCGGTAAAGCCCATGAAAGCCATGTCGGCATAGTGCTTAACCAGGGTTCCACCCTCCTGCTGCATTTTATCACCACCAAAGTACCTGAATTCGGCATTGGGATCCGCTATTTTCAAGGCGCGCATCAAGTTTGCGCCATGCAAATCTCCTGATGCTTCACCAGCTACAAGGTAGTATTTCATGATTTTGACAGTTTATAGTAGAAGAAAGCCATGCCCCAGGCAAAAGTGGCAATGATGAGGCCGCGGCCAATGTTGTCCTTGTTTTCTTTGAATACAAATTTAAGCATCAGTGCATTCACGGTGATACAGCCAATGAGCAACAGATCCAGCTTGGCCAGATAAGATACCGCATGCATGATGTACCAGGTGATGCCAATAAGCACACCGGGCACAAGCAATCCAATGCCGAGTCCTGCCCAGAGTGTATCTTTAAACGCTTTAAACATCAAAGTTCCAGCTGTTAAGTACCGGGATTGCATGGTGTGCAGTAAGGTCAAACTGCACCGGAACAACAGATACATAATTGTGCTCCAGCGCCCACACGTCGGTATCCTCCCCTTTATCAAGGTTCTGGAACACACCTGTTAACCAGTAATAAGGACGTTGGTATGGGTCATTACGTTCGTCAAACTCTTCTGCCCATTTCGCATTTGCCTGGCGACAAATCTTAATGCCTTTCAAATCGGCCCCTTTCGGAAAATTTACATTTAGTAAGGTTGCAGGAGGAAGTCCGTTTGCCAATACCTGCTCACAGATAATTTTGATGAACTTCTTGGAATGGCTGAAGTCGGCCTCCTGAGAGAAGTCGTCCAATGAAAAACCGATGGAAGGAATAGACTCAATGGCACCTTCTACAGCTGCAGACATGGTACCGGAGTAGATCACGTTGATGGAGTTGTTAAGGCCATGGTTGATACCGGATACACAAAGATCGGGCTTCTGGCCTTTAAAGATCTTATTTACGGCCAGCTTCACACAGTCTACCGGTGTACCCGAGCACTTGTACATTTCTACCCATGGATAAAGATCTACTTTATCGAATCGTAAGGGTTTACCAATGGTGATGGCATG
>Ga0182006_1001397_pt1 | contig 14659 bp, 5 predicted proteins | sample Sormic07211104_1_FD_123022 | JGI IMG/M metagenome (GOLD analysis project Ga0182006, IMG submission 123022) | Rhizosphere microbial communities from Sorghum bicolor, Mead, Nebraska, USA - 072115-104_1 MetaG | ecosystem: Host-associated > Plants > Roots > Rhizosphere | place: USA: Nebraska...
GTTTAGTTCTTGTCATTATTGGCTTTGGTTGTTTAGCACAAAACACTATGTTCAAAATAATTAAGGACATTCGGGCGAGCGAAATTACCTCGTCTGCATCCAGTAGTTTCGGTCCTGACCAAAGTGTCAGCCATTTAACCGACGGCTCAGGTATTCACAACAACCGTCATGATAGTAACGGTGGTGCGCAAACGATGTGGCATACAGTGGAAAATCCTGTCGCCAGCATCCCTGCAAAAGGATTGCCCTTATATAAGGCATGGGTAAAATTTGATTTTTCAACTCAAAAATCTTTCAATAAGATTTTGATCTGGAATCATAATCAGCAGAATCTGACTAACCGTGGATTTCGTTTAATAAAAGTGTACGGAACAACCGATGAAACTGATTGGTTTGAGTTAACTACACTCGAATTACCTAATGCTGGAAACTTGAATGGAAAAGCATCAGAGATAGTTATTAATAATAAAAAAGCATTAAAATCAGTAATTATTGCTGCCGCATCTAATTGGGGAGGCAATGCTTATGGTTTAAGTGAAGTGAAATTTATGACGGAGCTTGAAGTAAACGAGTCTGCTTTACCATTTCCCAGTGATATTGAGTGTACTTCAACAAGCATATACCGCTACTGTAAAGATGGCAAGCCCGGGAGAGAAGTAGTCCTTGCTTTTAAGGGTAATAATTTATATCAACCTTCAGAAATAGAAGTTACAGCTGATGGCCGGACTGTAACCACCTCTGTCCCATTTAGAAAGGATGGGTTAGAAACCACATCAATCACACTTCCATCAGGTGTCGGAATTGAGAAAGAAATACAAATATTCGTTTCATTAAAAGCAGGAAGCAAAATCATAAGGAAATCATTTGTATTACCTAAGCAAAGACAATGGACTGTTTATATATATCCCCACTCCCATGTAGATATAGGGTATACAAATACCCAGGCCAATGTCGAAATTATTCATAAGCGCAACCTGGTTAATGGAATGAAACTTGCAAAGGAAACGGCAAACTATCCGGAGGGAGCACGTTATGTTTGGAATCCGGAAGTTATGTGGCCGGTGGAACGTTATTTAAAAAATGCGACAACGCCGGAAAGGGAAGAATTATTGAATGCTATTCGAAAGGGATTTATCCACCTGGATGCAGGATACATCAATGATAATACGAGTGTAACAGCCGATGAAGAATTTCCCAGATTTTTTGGAGATGCAAAGCGCCTGGAAAAATTAACAGGTGTCCCTGTTAGCACAATCAACCAGACTGATGTTCCAGGCATGTCATGGGGAATAGTTCCGATGGCTGCTCAATTTGGAATAAAATACGTTTTCGCACCTTTCAACGGATCAGACCGCACCGGCCTGGCTGACAAATTCAGCTTCAAGCCATTTTGGTGGATTGGGCAGGATGGAGTTTCAAAAGTATTATTTCTTCAACCTGGGGATTATACTCTTGGTGCAAGGGAAAAGGGATTTAAATACTGGCCTTTAATGGCAGGACAAAAAGATCCCAATAAACTACTGCAAATCGTAAAAACAGATCATCCCCGTGAAAACTTCATCGACGGTTATTTATGGGAAAAGCTTAAGCAGTTGGAGGGTAATAGCAGTTACCCCTATGATATATTTCCAATGACATGGGCAATGGCAGATAATACTCCAATAGATGCCGACCTGCCCGATGCTGTTAAAAGCTGGAACGAAGAATATGCATTTCCGCACCTTGTTATTGCAAGTTCAACAGATATCATGTCGGCATTTGAGAAGAAATATGGAGATGTAATCCCTTCCTACAGAGGTGATTTTACAGAATATTGGACAGATGGTTTGGGAACAGCCGCTAAAGAGACATCTATGAACCGGAAGTCCAAAGAGCGCTTAATTCAAACAGACGTTCTTTGGTCAATGCTGCACCCACAGGAAAAAGCACCACGTTCAGAAATGAATCAAGCATGGCGCAACGTACTCATGGGGTCAGAACATACCTGGTGCTATATGAATCCTAATCAGGCCGATATGCAGGATGAAATATGGGGGGTAAAGCAAAATTTCTTTAAAACCGCTGAAAAAAGCAGCATGCAACTTCTTGCAAATGCACTTAGAACTGTGTCAACCGATAAGTCAAATATTATCTGTGTTTTTAATACTTTGTCCTGGGTGCGCAACGGGTTGATCACACTTTCAAATGACCAAAGTAGAGCCATTTTATCTGTAAGGGATGAAAATAATAAACTGGTTAAGTCACAAAGGCTGAGCACTGGTGAATTGGTGTTTTTAGCAGCTGATGTTCCTGCATTAGGAACAAAAAACTATATTCTGAGCACTGAAAGTGGGGGTGGATCTAATACGAAGATGGCTAAAGGAAATGTCCTGGATAATGGCTTGGTTAGGGTTTTGATTGACCCGGTTAATGGAGATATTACCAGTTTAAAAGATAAAAATGGAGTGGAATTTGTGAATCCTGGTGAAGCCAGTAATGTGAACAGTTTCCGGTATCTTCTCGGAAGCGGAAAGCCGGCCTCAAATGGCCCGCAATACGCAGCTAATACAACGGCATCCATCAATCCCATTTCTCAAAAATCAGTAGCGGCTACAGGACCAACAGAAGTGCAAACTGTAATTAAAGAGAACGGGCCACTTCTTGCTTCAATTGAAGTGAATTCAAAAGCCGATGGTTGCAATAAGCTGACCCGTGAAGTTCGTGTTATAGCCGGTATGCCGGAAATTGAAATTAATAATTTAATAGACAAAATAGCGGTAAAGGAAAAGGAAGGGATCCATTTTGGGTTTTCATTTAACATTCCAAACGGACGTACGCATATCGATGTCCCTTGGAGCGTGGTAGAAATAGATGCAGATCAACTTCCTGCCGCAAACCGAAATTGGATTTGTTTCCAGCGCTGGCTTGATATATCAAATGAAGGCAAGGGGATAACCTGGTGCTCATTAGATGCGCCTACTTTCGAAAGTGGTAATATGACTGCTAATATTATTGGAGGAGCTATACATTCACCTGAATGGATCCAGCATTTGCCATTGAGTTCAACCATATATTCATGGGCGCTTAACAATCACTGGCATACAAATTTTCCGCTGTCGCAGGAAGGGAAATTGAATTTCCGCTATAGGATATTCCCTCATCAATATGCCTATGATGCGGTTAAGGCTAATCGCTTTGGGCTAGAACAGTCGCAACCACTGATTGCTACTCCGGTTAAAGAAAAAATAAGCCTGAATACTTTAATGAAAATCGATAATGTGAACGTTTTTATTTCAATCATTAAAACATCTGAAGATGGAAAGTCAATGATCATTCGTCTGCGATCTTTATCGGATAAACCAGAAAAAGTAAATCTATCATTCCCTTCATATAAGCCACAATCTATACGTACATGCATTGCTGATGAAACACCTGGTGAAGACGTAGGGAATTCAATTAATATGTTGCCATATGGAATTACTTCGCTCATAATAGAATAGTAGATCCAGCAGAGAACAATATGATAAATTATTTAAATTAAATTCAATGAAACCATCATAAGCATACCGCTTACAAACAGCAATGAATATGCTCATGATAGCTTCATCTCCATTAAAAAACAAACCGAGTTTACGAGTTCATTAATACAAATGAAAACAATACACAAAGAATTAATAATTATATACTGATGAAAATTTTTAAGATGTTGGGGAATCATTTCCTTTTTGTGACGATATTTTGTTTGCTCTCTAATGTGTCATTTTCTAAAAATTCCGGAAAATTGGCTGAGCTTAGGTCTCCTGATGGCAAGCTGAAAGTTTTGTTTACTTCTGGTTCGGATGGCGTCGTTTCTTACTCGTTGATAGCCGACGGTAAACTTTTAGTACAGCCTTCACGTATGGGCTTAAATGTATCCAAGGCCCCAGTCTTTAAATTGAAGCAATCGAAGTTGGTAGAAAAGGTTTGGAGGCCCCTTTGGGGCAAAAGAAGCGTAGTCCCTGACGTTTACAGGGAAATAGTGATGGTATCAGATGTTTATACCATAAAAGCGAGGGCATATAATGATGGTCTCGCTTTCAGGTATGAGGATGGACAGAGTGAATCTGAACTGACAGAATTCAATTTTGCAGGAAATTACGATGCCTGGTATTATAATGGGGAGAATCATAATATTGGACCCGAAAAACTGCAGGATGCCAAAGGCATTCGCAGGCCTATTGTAACCATTAAAGCTTCTGATGATCAATATATGGCCATTCACGAGGCTAATTTAGAAAGTGGCGAGCCATTATTGTTGCAGCCAGTATCTGGACGTGCTTCATTTCTGGTACCCTCTAAGCGGGCTAAAGCCTGGCGTGTCATCATGTACGGAAGAACACCAGGCCAATTGGTCGATTCTCATTTGCTGGAATTGTTAAACCCTGATCCAGAACCGGGATATGATTTTTCCTGGGTAAAACCAGGTGTAGATCTTTGGGACTGGAGAATTAATGGTGCACAGGTGGATGGATTTAAGTATCAGATGTCGCTGCCGTCCTGGAAAAAAATGGTCGATTTTGCCGCAGTCAACAAAATGCCTTCATTGGTATTAGATGCCAACTGGTATGGCCCTGAGTTTGAAAAAAAATCCGATCCGCTGAAGGGTGGAAAAGTAGCTGATGTAAAAGAACTGATTAGATATGGTAAAGAAAAAGGAGTAGGGATTTGGTTGTACCTGAATGATGTCGGAGGAAAATCTTTTCCGCTTGAATCTACCATAAAGCAGTATGGTGATTGGGGTGCTGTAGGTATTAAATATGGATTTATGCAAGGTAGTTTTGAGGAAAAGAATATCAAAACCAGACAGATCACAAAATGGTGTGCTCAAAATCATTTAATGACAGACTTTCATGATGATCCTGTTCACCCCTATGGACAAATGCGTACATGGCCCAATGCAGTTACCCGCGAATTCTGTCAGGCACAATTGGATGGTGCTAAAGTATTCCAGCCCAAGACATTTGTAACATCCGTATTTGTGAATATGGTAGCCGGACCTTTAGATATGAGTAATGGTGTGTTTGATATGACTCAAAAAGGCAGGGTAGATAATGGTCATCCGGTTCCTTCTACAATCGTTGCCGAGGCTGCCCGTACGCTGATTACCTTTTCAGCGGCCACAATTATACCGGACATTCCTGAATACTATAACAAACATCCCGAACTCTTGAAGTTTATTGCTTCTGAAAGGATGCCCTGGATGGAAAGTAAAACACTAAGCGGTGTCATTGGAGAATATATTGTCATGGCCCGTAAGGCATCTACAGGGAACTGGCTGGTTGCTGCAGCAACTAATGAAAGCCCAAGAGTGCTCAGAATTCCATTAAACTTTGCGGAACCAGGAAAGTATAAGGCAATGGTCATCAAAGATGGAAAAGACGCCAGTTATCTGGCCAATAAAGAAAAATACACGGTAGCAACCCAAATGGTCACCCCTAACCAGTATATTGATGTGGAGTTGGCTCCTGGGGGCGGAGCATGTGTTTTATTGGAAAAGATTAAATAATGGAATAATGAAAAGGAACAAAGTTTTACTATTTACCATTTTATATTTTATTGCAGCTGGAGGTACTTCTATTTATGCACAAGGCGTATCTAAATATGTAAATCTCTTTATAGGAACAAGCGGGGATAACGGGCAAGTCGATCCGGCAGCCTGTGTACCTTATGGTATGGTTCGTGTTTGTCCAGATTCAAAACCAAGAAGTCATAGTGGTTACGATTATGCAGTAAACACGATCTCTGGCTTTTCGGTAAACCGCTTGTCGGGGATTGGCTGCGGGGGAAATGGAGGAAATTTTAGTATAAAACCCAGCTCCAAAGACTCCGGCTTAAAAATTATCAAAACAACAGAAAAGGCCAGTCCAGGCTACTATACAGCTGCTTTAGACAATGGTGTTAGAACTGAATTTACGGCTACGCAGCAAGTGGCCGTTGAACGTTACCACTTTCCAAAGGGCAAGGAAGCATTCCTGACTTTAAACGTGGCATCCGCATTTAATTCCGTTTATGATGCGGTTTATGAAATCGTATCGGCCAGGGAAATTAAAGGTTATGTCTGGACCGGAACAACCTGCGATGTAGGAAGGGCGAAAATCTATTTTGATCTTAAAACCAGCCAGGCCTTCAAAAAGATATCCGGTACAAAGAATATATTGGAGCTCTCTTTCGGAGTCGCGGATGATCGTCCTGTAGAAATCAGGATTGCATTGTCTCCCCTTAATACAGCAGCCGCTGCGATTGAAAATGATCAGGTGGCTAAGTTCAGTTTTCAGAAAGTGAAATCTTTGGCAGAACAGCAATGGGAGAATTTATTGGGAAAGGTTAAAGTTTCTGGAGGAAGCGATGAAAACCGAACTCTTTTTTATACCTCTTTATACCGGGTTTTTTTAAGTCCGGCGAATACCACTTCCAGAGACCATCGTTTTCTGGCTACTGATGGTACAATTCAGAAGGCCAAAGATTTTACCTATTACAGTTCCTGGTCTATGTGGGATTCTTACAGGACTAAATTTCCCCTGATCACCTTATTGGATCCTCAACAAATGAGGGATATATGTAAGTCGCTGAGCCGTCTGTATGTATACGGAAAGAAGCCCTGGGCTACCCCATTTGAATCCACGCCAACAGTGCGCACAGAACATACCATTGCCGTGCTTCTGGATGCCTATAAGAAAGGCATTACAGACATTGATCTGCCTCTGGCCTATAATGGCATAAAGAAAGAAGTAGACAGTCTGGAAACGAAGCGTCCGGATCAGATCCTGGAAACCTGTATTGACCTGTGGGCAATGGCAAAGATCGCAGAAATTGAGGGCAATAAAGCTGATGCCATAAAATATGGAGATCAGTCTACAGAGCTGTTTGATAACGTTTGGAACCGATATTTGAAAAAAGTGGATGGTTCTTTTGCGAAAATGGGCAACAATGGATTATACCAGGGCACCAAATGGCAATACCGATGGGCATTGCCACAATATCTTGACAGAATGGAACGGACTTATGGCACTGGCGGTAAAGATACATTGGGACAGCAGCTGGCTTACTATTTTGATCATAACCTGTATAATCAGGGAAATGAGGTGGGAATTCATGCACCTTTTATCCTAAACCGTGCAGGCAGACCTGATCTTGCCCAAAAAACAGTAATGGATATGCTGACCAAAGAAATCAAGCACCTTTACGGAGGGAATTCAGAATATGAGAAGCCGGTTTACGGCAGGATATTTAGAAATGATCCCGTGGGCTTTTTACCGGAAATGGACGAAGATGATGGGACCATGTCGGCTTGGTACACCTTCTCTGCAATGGGGATATTTCCTTTAGTAGTTGGAGAGCCCTGGTATGAAATCACCTCACCTCTGTTTAATGATATTGAAATTAAAACGGGCAAAGGTAAAAAGATCAGGATAGAGGCGGTCAACAGGCATTCATTGGAAGATCCTATCAAATCGGTAAGCTTTAACGGGCGTAAAATCACAGATTTTAGAATAAATCATAACGAGTTGATACGGGGCGGAATTCTTCGGCTTCAGTACTGATCATATTTTTTTTCACTGAACTAGTCCTACCACTTCAGTTTTGTGTTCTCTCTATATAACCAAACCTTCCTGAAGGAATTCCTTCAGGAATTTATAGACGAATGAACATGGACAAAGAAAAGCTTCGGTATTTTCTATATCAGTACTTTAATCATACAATAAATGCAGCTGACTGTATTGAACTGCTCAATTATTTAAACAGTGCCAATCCGGATGAAATCTCCGATATTATAGATCTGGAATTATTTTTAATAGATGAAGGCCCCGAATTTAAGGATAAACAAGCGAATGAACTATTTGACCGGATTAAATTTGATCCAAGATATATTGATGCATCTGTTAGAGTGGCCAATGATCAACCAGCTGTTGTTAAGTTCTATCATAAACCTTGGCTGCAAATAGCGGCAGTAGTTCTGGTTTGTTTTGCAGCCGGTTTATTCTTTATAAAAAGTAGACATAGTGATCAAAACTTAAAAAATGATATTGCCAACATTCAAGCTCCCGTTAAGATTACACCTGGTGGCAATAAAGCAACATTAACATTGCCCAACGGGAAGGTTATACCGTTGGAAGGAGCCAACAGCGATTTAATAGCGAAATCTGGAAAAACCAGTGTGCTGAAAATTCGAGAAGGGCAACTCATTTACAATAAATCGCCTAACGGCGGCCAGGAAAATTTGGCAAACAATAAACCAGTTTATAGTTTGTTATCTACCCCAAAAGGAGGAGAATACCAGGTCGTACTGTCAGATGGAACAAAGGTTTGGTTAAACTCTGCATCTTCATTAACCTTCCCCGAGGAGTTTACAGGCAATGCAAGGCATGTTAAGCTGACTGGAGAGGCTTACTTTGAGGTGGCTAAAAATAAAGACAAGCCTTTTTATGTCAGCATCAATAACGTAGAAGTTAAGGTGCTGGGCACACATTTCAATATTGCAGCCTATGGTGATGATAAACAAATAACCACAACTTTGTTGGAGGGTTCCGTTCAGGTAACCAAGAATCATAGACAATCTTTGATTAAGCCAGGTCAGCAAGCCGTTGTATACAACACTAATGACGAAATTAAAGTTTCAGAAGCCAATCTCGCTGAGGCAATGGCCTGGAGAAATGATTATTTTATATTCAATAATGATGATATCAGGAGCATTATGAAAAATGTATCTCGTTGGTACGATGTAGATGTTGAATATCAGGGAAACTTTGAAGATCAAAGATTTGGTGGAACATTTTATCGCTTCAAAAGTATCAATGAACTCTTGCATCACCTGGAAGAGATCGGAGACATTCACTTTAAAATTGTAGGAAGGAGGGTGATCGTTATAGAATAGATATACTTACTCCTTAAAATTATCTGCAATTTAAACCAGGAGCGTTCGCAGCGCCCCTGGTTATCAGCCCGAAGGCCGAATTAGATAATAAGAACCACTGATATCGATTAGAATCAATTTAATTCATTAACCTAACATTCAAATGTATAGAAATTTTACCGTATTTATTCGCGGGAGACAATGCTGTCCCTCTTATAAAATGCTGCTCACTATGAAACTAATACTTATATTATTAACAGTCACCTTTTTACAAGTTTCTGCTGCGAGCTATGCCCAAAGAGTTACTTTAAAAGTTGAAAGAGCCACACTTAAGGAAGTGTTTGAAAGAATTCAGGTTCAAACGAAATCCGATTTTTTATATAACGTTAACGACCTGAAACTTGCCAGTCCGGTAAGTATGGATCTAAAAAATGCTACATTAAAACAAGTACTGGATATTTGTTTCAATAATCAGCCTTTAACTTATGTTATAGAAAATACAAGTATTTTAGTAAAAATAAAGCAAAAAAAAATTGCTGAAAAGTCTGTTAATACAACTATTACAGGTATGGTAACAGATGATAAAAACTTACCACTTCCAGGTGTATCTGTGAAGTTGAAAGGTTCATCAATAGGCACCAGTACAGATGTAAACGGAAAGTACAAGCTCATGGTAACCGGGGCAAAAGATACGATCATTTTTACTGCGGTTGGCTTTGCTCCGCAGGAAATTGCGGTAAATGGACGTAGCCTTATTAATGTGAAACTCATTTCAAAAGAAGGGAACCTGGAAGAGGTTGGTATTGTTGTGGCTTACGGGAAACAAAAAAAGGAAAGTATGGTAAGTTCTATTACCTCCATTAATCCTAAAGAGTTGAAAGGGCCTACCAGTAACTTGACTACGATGTTAGCGGGTCGTTTATCTGGAGTAGTTGCCTACCAAAGAAGTGGAGAACCCGGAAGTGACAATGCGCAGTTCTTCATCCGGGGAGTTACTTCTTTTGGAGCAGGGAAAATAGATCCTTTAATATTGATAGACGGGATGGAGTCTACACCTACTGACCTTGCAAGGATGCAGCCAGATGATATTTCGGGTTTTTCCGTATTAAAGGATGCTGCAGCATCATCGTTATATGGTGCCAGAGGTGCAAATGGCGTGATACTGGTTACAACCAAATCTGGTAGCGACGGCAAAACAAAGTTTAACTTCAGGGCCGAAAATTCAGTTTCTTCTAATACCCAGAATTTCCAGCTGGCAGATAATATTACTTATATGAAGATGGCAAACGAATCGGTGTTAACCCGAACCATACCAGGCTCCCAATCTAATCCACAACCTTATTCCCAAACCAAGATTGATCGCACAGCCGCTGGCTGGAATCCACTGTTATATCCCAATAACGACTGGATAAAGACTTTGATAAAGGATTATACTTTGAATCGGCGGTTTAACATGAATATGAATGGAGGGGGCAAAGTTGCTCAGTATTACATTGCTGGAACTTTTAATATCGATAATGGAGTGTTAAAAAATGAAGCACTCAATAAATATAATAACAATATCAAATTAAAGAGTTACCAGGTCCGTTCCAATGTAAATGTTAAATTAACACCAACTACTGAGGGAATTATAAGAACTTCAGGAACTTTTGATGATTATCAAGGACCAATAGGTGGCGGAGCAGGTATTTTTGGTCAAGCAATATCGTCCAATCCGGTATTATTTCCAGTTAGTTATCCAGCATCAGTATTGCCGTTAGTCAAACACCCTTTATTCGGAAATGCCTTAATTGGTAGCGGGAATGTTTTCTACAATAATCCGTATGCCAATATGGTTTCTGGCTTCCAACAATACAATACTTCAACTTTAAATATACAATTGGAAGTAAAGCAAGACTTTAATTTTGTTACTCCGGGGCTTACAGCTCGGCTTATGACTTATACCCAAAGGTATTCTTATTTTGATTTAAGCAGGAAATTTAATCCCTTCTTCTATGGTGCGACTCCAACGGATTCAAAAGGAGAGAATTACAACCTGAGTTTGTTAAATGAACAACAAACGCCGGCACCTACAGAATACTTAAATTATCAAGCTGGTGCTCGTCAAGCAAACACAACCACCTATATGGAGGCGGCGGTAAACTACAGCAGAATATTTCATGAAAAACATGCCGTTGGAGGACTATTGGTTACCACATTGCGCAATTATCTAACGGCGAATGCCACAGATCTTCAATCCGCACTTCCTGCCAGAAACCAAGGACTTTCAGGTAGGTTTACCTATGGCTATGACAATAAGTATCTTTTTGAAGCAAACTTTGGCTATAATGGTTCTGAGCGTTTTGCTAAAAACAACAGGTACGGTTTTTTCCCTTCAGTCGGTGTGGCCTGGAACGCATCCAATGAGAAATTTTTTGAGCCACTAAAGTCTATTATTTCTAATCTAAAGTTTAGGGCAACTTATGGTTTAGTTGGTAATGACCAGATTGGAGATGCAAAAGATCGTTTCTTCTATTTGGCTAATGTAGATTTAAATAGTGCAACAGCGGGAGGTTTTGGTACTGATTATTCATACTCCAGACCTGGTGTTTCCATTTTAAGGTATCCAAATGAAAATATTACCTGGGAAAAATCAAAAACGACAAATTTAGGAATGGATTTGAGTCTGTTTCACAGCTTAAACTTAGTTGTTGAAGTCTACAAATCGCACCGTAGCAATATTTTAATGCAAAGGAGTTACATTCCAAGTACCATGGGGCTTGTTACTGGCATTCAGGCGAACGTAGGTGAAGCTGAATCAAAAGGTATTGATCTTTCAATAGACTACAATAAAACTATTGGAGACATATGGATTCAGGGAAGAGGAACATTTACTTATGCCACCAGTAAATTGCTGGTTAATGAAGAACCAGATTATGGAGCTTTAACCTATCTCTCTAAAGTTGGCAACTCACTTGGCCAGAATTATGGTTATATAGCCGAAAGGTTATTTGTTGATGATGAGGAGGTCAGAAACTCTCCACGCCAAGCTTTTGGTAATGGTCTTGACCCAGTTAGAGGGGGAGATATCAAATATAGGGATGTGAACGGTGATGGTATAATTAGCTCATTGGATATGGTTCCTTTGGGTTTGCCTACAACACCTGAGATTGTATATGGTTTTGGTCTATCAGTTGGTTATAAAAAATTCGATATCAGTGGATTCTTCCAGGGCTCAGCCCGCTCTTCGTTTTGGATTGACCCTAGCAAAATTACACCATTTGCTCTAAACGGAAGCAGTCAGAATGGACTTTTAAAAGGTATTGCTGATAGCTATTGGTCTGAAGACAATAGAAATATGCAAGCATTTTGGCCGCGCCTAAGTTCGGGTATCAATGTGAACAATACACAGGTTTCTAACTGGTGGATGCGAAACGGTTCCTTTTTAAGATTGAAAACTGTCGAACTGGGTTATAATTTTTCTGGGAAATCAATGGATAAACTTGGTATTGGTTCTCTTAGAGTTTATGCTAATGGAACTAATTTATTTGTTATAAGCAGCTTCAAAATGTGGGATCCTGAACAAGGAGGTAACGGATTAGGTTATCCTCTTCAAAAGGTCTTCAATTTTGGGGTTAACGTCCAATTCTAAATTTTAGTTAAGAAAACGAGATGAAACTATTTAAAACTACATATTTGATTTTATCAGCAATGGTATTAACGTTCGCTATGCCATCCTGTAAGAAGTCTTATCTGGACATTGTGCCAGACAATTTACCAACACTTGATAATGCATTTGCCAATCGTAATGAAGCGGAAAAATTTCTATTTACCTGTTACAATGCTTTGCCAAATGATGCAAGTCCCGACTTTAACCCTGGTATGAATACCGGAGACGAATTCTGGATTTACACACCTGTCCAAGCTGGTGATTACGCTTCTTTAGAACCTTTTAATATTGCGCAAGGTCTTCAAAGTAAAGTAAGTCCAGCCATGAATTATTGGGACGGATCTGGAGGTGCCAAATCGTTATGGCTAGGCATTCGTAACTGTAATATTTTCTTGGAAAATATTGATAAGCCAATTGATTTACAGCCTTATGAGAAAGAACGTTGGATAGCTGAAGTAAAGTTTTTGAAAGCTTATTTGCATTGGTATTTGTTCAGAATGTATGGCCCTATTCCCATAGTTGATAAAAATTTGCCAATTGACGCAAGCTCAGATGAGGTAAAAGTAACTCGTCAACCGGTGGATTCTGTGGTTAACTACATTTCAAATTTATTAGATGAAGCCGCAGCAGGGCAAGGAACGGGATTACCGGATAAGATTCAGAGCTTAGGTACAGAATTGGGACGGATTACCAAGCCAGCCGCCCTTGCTATTAAAGCTCGGTTGCTGGTAACGGCTGCCAGCCCTTTATTTAACGGAAATGCAGATTTCAGTGGACTTAGTAATAAGGATGGACATGCATTATTTAACCCTACTTATGATGTAAGGAAATGGCAACGGGCAAGTACCGCTTGTAAAGCGGCTATTAATGCAGCGGAGGCTGCGGGGGTAGAGCTCTATAAATTTGTGCCGAACAGTCTCCAATCAGCTGATAATGCTACAAGAATAGAAATGAGCATTAGGAATGCAGTGTGTGAAAAATGGAACAAAGAATTAATCTTTGGCAGCATTTACTCTACAGATTACCTTCAAAAAACCGCTTGTCCAAATCTATTTCTAGCTCCTCAGTTCGACAATAGTTTAAGAGGACAATTGGCACCCACGCTAAAAATGGCGGAATTATTTTATACCAAAAATGGTGTGCCTATTACCGAAGACCGTACCTGGGATTATGCTAACCGCTTTAATTTGAGGACAATTACAGCCCAAGACTCGGCTATGCAGAAAGATTACCAAACGGTGGGGTTACATTTTGAAAGAGAGCCTCGTTTTTATGCGGATATCGCATTTGACGGCTCAAAGATGTATATGCAAACTAATCAAAAACCTTCAATAAATATCCAGAGTAAACTGGAGCAGGTATCGGGAAAGAAACAATCTCTCTATTATTCAATAAGCGGTTATTATACAAAAAAATTAATCAATTGGAATCTGGTAATTGGTGCTAACGGGGGGATAACTACAGAAAAATATCCATGGCCGATAATGAGACTCGGAGACCTTTACTTACTTTATGCAGAAGCCTTAAACGAAAGTGGCGATTTAGCTACCCCATTAACCTATCTTAACAAAATCAGAGAGAGAGCAGGTTTGCAAACTGTAGAAAGTTCATGGACTAATTTCTCAACAAATCCTAGTAAGTATACCAATAAAGCCGGATTAAGGGATATCATACAGCAGGAACGTTTGATCGAAATGGCCTTTGAAGGCAGTCGTTTCTGGGATTTGAGAAGGTGGAAGAATGCAGCTGGCCAACTGAATGCACCTATATATGGCTGGAATGTCGGCACAAAAACCTTTCCGGATTACAACACCAGAGTACTGTTGTTTAATCAAACTTTTGTTAGCCCAAGAGATTATTTTTGGCCAATAAAAGAAAGTAATTTACAGGTAAATCCGCGTTTAGTACAAAATCTGGGCTGGTAATTTATCCTGTTCAGTTTATAATTCATAGATTATTTAAACTTATAAACTTAAGTATAATGAAAAGATTAATAAATAGATTGTGCATGGGGTTGATAGTTGTAATAGCTGCACAAGCCTGTAAACAATCAGAAATAGCCCCGATAGTAAATGATGGGATAGCACCCGGTCCGGTAACTGGGGTAACTGTAACGAACCTTAGCGGGGCGGCCACTTTAA
>Ga0182006_1001398_pt1 | contig 14653 bp, 5 predicted proteins | sample Sormic07211104_1_FD_123022 | JGI IMG/M metagenome (GOLD analysis project Ga0182006, IMG submission 123022) | Rhizosphere microbial communities from Sorghum bicolor, Mead, Nebraska, USA - 072115-104_1 MetaG | ecosystem: Host-associated > Plants > Roots > Rhizosphere | place: USA: Nebraska...
TACAGCGCCTACGACCGGGGCAATTGCGAGCAGGTGATGCTCGAACTGTCCAAGGTCGAACGCGCCAGCCGGGCCCGGCCGTATGTCTGGCCGGAAGTGTCGATGATGCGCGGCCAGTGCCTGGAACGGCAAAAAATGTACATCGATGCGGCGCAGACCTACCAGTTCATCATCGCCTCGTACCCCAACAGCGAATACGCCTTCCGTGCGCGCGCGCGCCTGGAAACCCTGCAGAGCCTGGGACATTACCCGACTCGCAGCGCAGCGGCAGCACCAAGTCCGCAACGTTTCTGATGCTGGTTGTCATACAAACGCTGGCCGACTGTACAAGCTGAGCTATAGTCCAGTGATCCGGTTCAGAGCCTGATTTTGGGCCGGGGCAACACCTGCGACTGGTAGAGGTTGAGGTGATGGCGTATTGGCGACCGTCACACCGGAAGCGGGGAGAGCGCGTCTGCAGGGCAGGCACGTTCCGAAGCAAGGTGCGGCTCTCTGATGGAGCCCTGCATGGCGTACTGCGCATGTTTACCGATCGTCGAATTGAACGGCACCAGTTGCCGTACTTCCTGCGGGTGTACAACAGCGTCACCGACAAACCCATCGGTTTTCTGGGCAACGTGTCCGAGGACGGGCTGATGCTCATCAGCCAGTTGCCGATGATGATCGGCGTCGATTTCAGTCTGCGTCTCAAACTGCCATTCAGCGACGGCTGTCAGCAGGTCATCGACCTCACGGCGTGCTGCCTGTGGTGCCACGAAGACGCGACGCCCCTGCATTACGACGCCGGGTTCAGCCTGCAGCGCCCGCCCCCGGAGTATGCGCAACTGGTCGAGGCGTTGCGTCAGTACTTCAGCTTCCAGCCATTGCCGGCCTCTGCCTGACTTCGGCGACGCTCGCATGATTGCTATCGCGGGCAAGCCCGCTCCCACAGTGTCCGGAGTTGATCAAAGCATTTGTGCACACCACAAATCCCTGTGGGAGCGGGCTTGCCCGCGAAGGCATCAGCCCGGACAACGCTTCTCCAAAGGCTAACCCACAGCAATCGCCCGCTCACTGTCCAGCGTCTTCTCCGCCAGCAATAACCCCATCTCGCTCAATTGATAAATCGCCATCGCCAGATGCCGTGGTTTGTCTTCCAGGCTGTCCGCCAGATCCAGCAGCAGAATGCTCACCGACGAAAAGGTTTCGTAGGTCTGGATGGCGATCGCTTCGGGATTGATGTCGGGCGCGACCCGGAACATCTGCATGCCACGATCCACGGAATTGCGCGAGGGCGGTTCAGGTTTGAGGTAGTGATCGAGGGCACGCTCGGCGGCTTCGTGGAGCTTTTTTGAATCGGAGGATTGATAGGGGGAAACGGTATCGGTTTCGGGTGGATTGGGAGTCGGTTTGAACATGATCGTAGATCCTCTGATGAAGCGGCCACCGTCTCGCGACTAAACGAGGGGTGGCGGCTGGACGCAGGTTAGTCGACCGGGAGGACTACGAAAAAACCGGCGCGCCCGAGGGCGCCCTGCGCACAGCCACCATTGAGTGCGGGGATAGGGAATACCCGACTTAATGACACTTATGCACCTTTCGCAGTATCTCCCGGGCGACTAAACCCGACCACTGATTGGCAGCGGCACGGACCACGTTACGGGGCATCGGCAAAGCGCACAAGCCGGCGGATTCTGGCGGATCTGTAGGCAAAGGCGCAAGGCGTTGTAGTTTGCTGCGCGTGTCGAAGTAGGGCGTGGAAAGACTTAGCTGTTCTAGTAATCAAGCAATGTTTTTTTAGATGAATTGGATCTTTTGGACTGTCAGTTCTGACAGTGGTCGCGTGCAATGAGCACACGTATGTTAATCCCACAACGTGAGCGACCCATTGCCCGGAGCATTGCCGACATGAACGAAACCGTCGAGGACGACGAGAAAGGACGAGCCTGGCTTGATACCGAAAAGGTTCAGACCTCTGTCGCTCAGGTCACGAAACTGGCAGACGGATCACTCAAGGAACTGGGCGACGGAGCGCAGTTTTCCGAGGTGTTCTGGGCGGATGCGGTCGAAACATCGCTTTACCAGACACACCCCAGAGTGCCGCAGCTGCAAACTCAAATGGTGTGCCGGTACAAGTTCGAATCAGGCCGCATCTATGTGAAGACCTTGCGTTACAAGATGACCACGCGCTCCGGGAACTGGAATCGCGCCAATATAGATGTGGGTCTTCAAGCTCGTAACTGGGTTCGCAAGGACTCCCCTGACTCCATGCTTCAGGACAACCAATGGCACGCTTACGAAATTTTTCTCGACTCCCCGCTCGGTCCTCCTGATTTTGGCGTGTCGCTGGCAATCCGGGTTAACTACGACGGAACCAACAACGATGTTGAACCCCACGAAGGGTGGGGCCTTGATATCTATCCAGCACAGAAACCGATTATCGAGGTTCCCACTTCCGGAACCGAGATCGATGTCGAGAAGCCGTTCACTGTATCCGGTAGCAACGGGCTTGTCCCCGGCACAATTCATTTGAGGTGGCAGTTTAACAATGCTGAAATTTCATTGGGTACTGCTCCTGTCCAGAACAACGGGAGGTGGAATACCTCCATCGTGTTGCCGCCCGGCTTTTTGGATTTCTACGCCGTACAAATCATTGGCAACCAGAACTCCGGTAAGTCCAATACCGTTACCCTCAAGCCAAGGTACGTGGCACCACGTATCGACTCTCCGGCAAACAGTGCGGTACTCAAGTCGGCCAGCGGATTGCTGATCAAAGGCCGAGGTACGCCAGGCAAAGTCATCGATGTGATGACCCCGGGGGGCGGCGTGTTACACGCCACGACAACCGTCAAGCCTGACGATACGTGGGAAGCATCATTCAACCAGTCCAACTACCCTGACGGCGGTCGCGTCGATATCACGGCTGGCCACAGAGGCATGGATGATTGGACCGCTCAACAATTCTTCACCTTGCTTCTGCAGCCGACAATCACGACGCCATCCGAATCAACGGAGACCGATCCGAGAGGTCCGATAGAAGGGGGGAGGGCTGTTTCAGGTGCGACCGTCGAAGTCCTCAAGGATCTCGAACATTCATTCAAGGTCGGCCAGGGCATTGCTGATGCCAACGGAAGATGGAGGGTTACAACGTTCACCCGCGACATACCGCCGGGCCGCTTTACGGTTGTGGCGCAGCAAACGGTATCTGGCGTCCCTTCGGAAGTGAGTGTGGCCCGTTCGTTCAAAGTCCGCCCCCCAATACCGAGCACAATCAACTTCACCTACCCGTCCCTCACCACCATCGAGTTTTCCGGCGCAGGTTTTACCGGCGCCACGGTCGAGATCACGATTGTCCGAGGTCCGACAGGAGCTACGCCGCCATCTGCCGTTGTCGTGACCGCAGGCAGTTGGAGAACGACTTCACAGTACTGGCCCATCGGCGACTACGATCTGAAGGTCGTGCAGAAAGTTGACGACAATGCTGGTGGCTGGATTCCCTCGCATGAATACCATTTCAAGGCTTCATCGAAACTTCCACCACCCTCTGCAGTGAGATACACCAATGACCTCTACACGCCGACATTCATCGGCGAAGGTATTGCAGGGGCATCTGTCGAGGTCACCGATAAGGAGACCGGCACTGCGCTCGCTCCATCGACGCAGGTCACCACTCAGGGCTGGTTGACCCGTGCCTTCGAGGCGTGGGCACCGGGTTCGACCCGCACCGTGCTTGTGGTGCAGAGGCTCGGTGCGGCGGTGTCGGACGCTGTTGAGCTGGTCATCAATATCGACCGTTTCCCACCCCCGACCGAGCTGGCTTTTACCATTGTCGACTACAAGCCGCGTATCACTGGCAGAGGGATAGCCGGCGCCACCGTGCAAGTGACGGACAAGCAGACCGGCGCCGCCATTGCACCACCCGCGCCCGTGACGGGCCAGGGCTGGACGGCAGAGGCATCGACACCCTGGCAGCCGAATACCACCAGAATCGTCCTGGTGGTGCAGTCCAAAGACGCTTTCGCCTCCGATCCGGTGGAAATGACCATCACCGTGCCGCTGCTGGCACCCATCATCACTGCCGTCGAAGACGATGGACTCTCGCCGAAAATCTCCGGCACCTGCTGGCCCGGCACGACACTGAGCCTGAAGTACAGCGACAGTGCGACCGAGCACAAACCTGATGGAAGCAGTGGCACATGGACCTTCAAACGCGACGCCGGGTTTGCTCCGGACGAGCAGCACACCGTGACGGTGATCCAGACCGTCGCCGGGCATCCGTCGCCGCCAGCCTCGCAAACGTTCTCGGTCAGTCCGGAGAAACCGGTGATCACCGCGCCGGAGGAAAACGCAGACACCCACTACGACATGAAAGTGCACGGCATCAACGCCTATAAGGGTGCCACATTGCAACTGCGGGACGCGCAATTCGGCTGGAGTCTGGGTGAGCCGAAACGGCTGACCGCTCATGGCGACTGGTTCATCGAGCTGAAAAAACTCGAGTTCCGCAAATACCAGATCGATGCCGTGCAAACCATCGCCGGCAGACCCTCTCTGCCCAGCGCTGTACGCAGTTTTTTTGTCGTGCTGGTGCCGCCGGTCATCACGGTGCCGGAGGAGCATCAATCGCTGGCGCGCACCTCGACGCTTCGTGGCACCGGCGAACCCCTTGGCCACGTGACGATCTGGCGTGAAAGTCCGAGCGAAATCCTGCGCGAGAAAGTCTCGATAGACGCCAAGGGTGATTGGTTTGCCGACGTAACGTTGCCGGTCGGCAACTACAAGGTGAAGGCCCGGCAATTCTTCGACGATCATGAGTCGAAGGAAAGCCTTGTGCGCAGTTTCAAAGTGGTGCCCGCCGCGCCGGTTATCGAAAGCCCCGGGCGAGGTGTGCACGTCGGTCGTCGGGTTGTTGTGTCCGGCTTCGGCTATCCCGGTGACACAGTGCTGGTGACGCTGACGGGCAGCAAGGGCTCGGTACGCGCAAGCGCTCCGGTGCTCGAGGATCGTACCTGGTCGCTGACGCTTGAAACGGGGCAGTCCGGCGGCACTGCGCAACTGGTGGCGGTGTCGTCGTGTGATGGCTTCGAGTCTGCCCCCTCGGCTCCACATCCAGTAGAGCTGGGCACTTACCTGCCCGCTATCGATGAGCCGACGCCGGGACGCTGGGTCGAAAATCCGCTGCGCTTCGTCGGTAAGGGCCGCACGGGCGTGGGGCGCGTGGTGACCTGGTACGACCCTGATCAAGTCTTGAGCGAAGACATTGCCGTCACCGATCAAGGCTGGCGCGGCGAGGCATCGCACGCCTTGCGCCCAGGCGGCCAGTGGTACCGATTCCAACAGACCATCACCGACGCTGCGGATGGCTCGACCCTTTCCGACTGGATTGAAAGCGAGCGTTCCGAGGTGACTTCGACTCCACCGGGAGCAAGACCATGACCGAGCCTGTGATCCGTCCAGTGCAGCAGTTGCTGAGGCAAGTGTTCAGCGATGAACAGCGCGAAACCTATACCGATTTTTGCAATTACCTCGAAAATGGTGGTTCGATTTTTCCGCTGGTTGAGCAAGGCGTTCGGGGGCTGGTCAGCCATTACCGGATGAATCCCGACGACGCGCGGGCCTTTTTGCGCAGGGCCAACAGTCTGGCGGTGTTTGTCCGGCGCCAGTTCATCGAACATTCGTTGCGCGGTCCGCAGGCACGGGTCACGCGCCCCGACAGCGGTCTGTTGTCGATGGTCGCGGGACCGAGCTACGAGAGTTTGTTCTCGACCAATTTCGATGGGTTGTGCCCACCGCAAGCCCTGGAGTCAATCGCATCTCCGGTGGCTTACCTGATCGAGTTGTTGCGCTGGATCGAGGACAGAATCCACGCCATTGGCGGCGAGCAAAAGCTCGATTTGCATGAGCGCCGTCAGGATCTGAAAAAGCTGCTGGTCGACTTCAATGCCGTGCATCAGGCAGTGTCGGCGCTGGACATCATCGTCCCGGTGCTCGAAACGTTTATCGAAGAAAACGATAGCGCTCCGGACCTCGAAGAGGCACTGATCCAGACCCGTTACCCCAATGGCCTGCCGTACTACCAGCATTGGGTCACGCTTGATTTTGTCGCCCGTGAACATGGCCTGTCGGTGGGCAATATCGCTCACATGGTGGATCTGGCCTATCCCTATTTCCTGCAGCCCGAGGCATGGGACAACGATGCCGGGCGCGCCTTTACCCATGCGTCGCGGCTGGGGCCTTATCAGCGTGAATTGCTGACGGAGGCTCCGATAAAACCTGGCGATACAGACGCAAGGGATGCCTACTACGAACGCAACTTTGGAGCGCCTGGGACCGACTGGCTAAATCTCAATCAGGTGAAATTCTTTGGCGAGCGGACGGGGCTGGACACCCGGGATATCGAGGCGTTGCTGTCGATTCGCGAATTCGCCCCGACGCGTTCGGCCAACGTCAGCGTGTATGACAGCGAGCAACCGGGCGCTGACGAGAGCCAGCGATCCGGCTCCGTCTATCTAAACGCCGCGACCATCCCGGCCCTGAGCATTGATTACAGGGAGGTCGGCAAAGAGTTCCTGCACCGTTTTACGCAAGCCCCGGAAATTATTGACCGCTACGAACGAATGAATCGCAAGTTGCGCCTGGATCGATGGCTGGAGTTACCGAGCGAGCAGGTGGATGCGTTGTTGACGGCGGCGATCAGGGCAGAGGCCCGTCACGCAATACCGGAAGATCCGTGGTGGATTTCTACCCATCAGGTGCATGCGCTGGGCCTGTTTCAGTCACTGCGTGAACGCTATGGCTGTTCGGCAGAGGATTTCGCGGCATTTATCGATGAAGTCTCGATTTACGGGCGTGCCAATGCCCTGTCACTGTTCGATCGCACCTTCAACAGTCAGGGCAATTATCGCCAGCCCCTGCTGCTGGACGGCGCGACGTTCGCGACGCTGCCGGCGCAGGGGGTCGCGGAGCTGACGATCAGCCAGTTGTGCAGCGGCTTGGGCATCGATCTGCAGACTTATGCTTACCTTGCGGTCGCAATCGAACGGGCGCACGGGTTCAGCGGCACGCTGGAGCGCACCACGGCAGTCATATCGAGTTTCTACCGGTTGGTGAAGTTGCCACGGCTGCTGGGGATTACCCCGGTCGAAGGCGTGCTGATGCTGACGCTGTTGGGCGGCGAGAGCTGGGTTGACGGCCTGGCAGGCTTGCCGCAGGTACACGCACGGCTCAATAGCGAAACCACACCGGACGTGCTGAATCTGATTTACGCCCTGCACTCCTGCGTGTCCTGGTGCAAGGATCGCGAGATTCCTGTGCTGTGGATGCTACAGCAAGTGGCACCGCTGCAGGCCCTGGCGGTTGCCACGCAGGCTGAGCAGCAATTGTTCGAGCAGATCCGCAACCTGCTGCCTGCCGCGCTGTTCAACAATGCCGGGCTATCGATGGCTGGCGTTCCCTCACTGGAGGGGCTGGACTGGCTGCGGTTGTTGACCGAACTGGTCGACCCGGCGGGTCTGGTCATCGACCTGCAATTACCCGAGACCGAATACCTGAGCCTTGCCCGGCTAAAGTTCGACCAGGCAATCAGGGAGGGGCTGGGCGAAAACGACGCCAGTGTGCGGGGCGTTCTTGTCGAGCGCATGCTCGGCGTGCTGTTGCAGGCGCGGGAGGCGCAGGTCTCGGTCGCTCGGGAGTGTCTGGCGGTGTACACCGGCCTTGATACCGAACGCGGATTGCTCGTGCTGACCTGGGCGCAGGCCACGGTGTATCAGTTGTTGTCGCAGGTCAGCGCGCGTGCCGATCGTGATGCAACTGAGGCACTCAGTCCCGCTGGACGCGCCGCAGAGCAACCCGACCCGCTGCTGAGCTTGCTGGCTGATGTGCGACGGCGCAGTGCGGTCGCGAGCAAGCTGGAACTGTCTGCGGTATTGCTCGAAGACTTTCTGCGATATGGCCACAAGGCCTGGATGGCTCAGGACGATCGGCACCTGCTGTCGATCCGCACCCTGTATTACCTGAGCGCGCTGGGACGGGCCTTCGAGTTGAGCGAGCAACCGGCCGGCAAACTGCTCGACTACCTGCGTCAGGTCAACGCATTGCCCACGCCCCTGTCATCCCATGCGCTGCGGCTGGCACAGGACGCGGCAGCGTTGCGGCTGGCGGCGTTTTTCGACTGGAGCGTGCAAGAAGTGCGTGAGTGTGTCAGCCGCATCGACCCTGCGCTGAAGATCCTCAAGACTCTGCCCCAGCTCGATTTGCTGATGCGCATCCGCGTGTTGGCCCGGCACAGCGGCATGGACGCCCTGACGATTTTTCTCGTGGGAAATCTGCCGGAGGACGTTGACAAGGCCGCTTATCGAACCGCCGCCGAGCGCGCGCTGCTCAGCCTTTCAGCCACCCGTGAATCGGTGGTTGCCTTTGCCGATGAGGTGGCGCAACCACTGGTCAAAATGGAATGTGAAGTGGACAAGACCGAGGTGGTGGCCGGTAAACCCGGCGAGAAAGTCCTGTTGACCGTGACCCTCAAGGACGCCGACAACCAGCCATTAAGTGGCGTCAATGTGTACTGGCAAGTGAGCCTCGGTACGATTGTGGCCAGGGCCACTGAAGTCAATGGAACGGTGACGGTCGAGTATCTGCCGGGCAAGGTCATGGGGCAGGAAACGCCACTGTTCTGGCTTGACCTGATCGACGCGCAACAGGCCGAGACCATCAATATCATCGATGACGGCGAGACGCTGTTCTTCCCCGCACCATTAACTGCCCAGGTGCCGCTGGAACCGGTTCCGGCGGGGCAGGAAGTCGAGCTGTACGCCACGCTGCGCGACGAATATCGAAACCCCGGGCGCAACCGTCTGGTGCGCTGGTCCGTCGAACCTGCGAGCGGCAGTAGCGGCTCGGCGGTGATTCGCCCCGGGCAGAATTACGCCGACTTCGAGGGCGTTACACGGGTGTACGTGTCGAGCACGTCCGGCGGCAAGTTCATTTTCAGCGCGCATTGCGATGCCAGTGACAAAGAAACACTTTTTGACCCTATCACCTTCACCGAAGCACTGACTCACCAATGACCGTGTTGGTTGACGCAGCGTTCACCTCAGGATGCAGGACAAGACCATGACTCAACGCAATCTGGCTCCATTGTTGGAAAAACGCCGCGCAGCACTGGTCGATTACTGCATCGGTCAGGCTGCCAGGACCCACTACTCCTTTGTAAAAACGCCGCAGGATCTGTTCGAGCTGTTGCGCATGGACCCGCTGGACAACTACCCGGTGCAAAGTTCGTGGGTCGCCGAGGCAACCAGTTGCGCGCAGCAATTCATTCATGCGGCGTATCGCAAGCTTGAGCCGGGCTACAAAAACACGGCTTTTCCGGCGCAGGACCTGAAGCTCTGGGAGTTGTACAGCAATTACCCCGACTGGGCGGCGCTGGCGTTGATCGCGGTCTATCCGGAAAACTTCATCAACCCCTTCGTGCGGCAGCGCAAGACCCGCCTGTTCAAGGCACTGGAAAATGACTTGAATCAGGCGCGGCTGACCGGCGATTCGGTGCAGCGTGCCTCGCAGCAGTACCTCAAGGCATTCGAGCAGACCTGCAACCTGGATGTCATCAGCGCCTGTCTGGATGGCGACTCGGCAAGCGATGCCACTTACTATTTCGTCGGCCGGCAGCGGGTGCAGCCGTTTCAGTATTTCTGGCGCAAGGCCGACATCGAGCTCACCGCTTCCGGCAATCCGGTCAACCCGGCGGCATGGAGTGAATGGCAACCTGTCGACATTCCGGTGGGGAATAGAGTCCTGGATATGCGGCCGCTGTTTTGGGGCGGGCGTTTGTGTCTGGTGTGGGCTGAGTGGCGCGACCCGGTGGGTATCAAGGGGAGCGAGGGCTATTTGGCCCCCAGACTGGATATCAATCTGGCGTTCATGAGCCAGAACGCAGAATGGTCGGCACCGCTGAGCTTGTATAGCGCTGATCAGGACACCAACAACAGCGACCGGAGTCTTGATTCCCGGCTGATTGCAACAACGTTTTCCGATGCAATTCACCCCAAGGGTCGCCTGGGCGTATTGCTTATCAGCCCGGCGGGTCTGAGGGTGAGCACCACCCGTGATGTGTTCTTTCGTCCGTTGCCTGAAGACGACGGCAACTGGCTTGAATATCTGGCCAGTCATCGCTTCACCGATGTCCTGACCTTGCAGCATGCACTGACGCCGAAAAATCAGCCGGTGGTCGAGTTCAAGAGTCAGACCTCGGGGGATCTGACGGCTTATTACGGGCTGCAGGCGGTGTTTTCGGAGATAGGAACAGACGACTTTCTGTGGGTTAGAGGCCTGTGCCGGGCGCGGTCTCCGGTTGGAGGTGCGAAGGTCGATTTTACCTTGAAGCTGAACAATCCGGACGGGAATGACCCAAAAGAAACCAAAGGCCTGCAGCCCGTCTCGGGTGGTTGGGCTACTGAGTGGATGAAACTGCAACGCACGAAAGGCGGATTTACCGGGCTGGCCGAATTTACCTTGAGCGGCACGGGCCAAGGCAGCAAGACCTTTACCGTCTCACTCACCAGGATCACCCGTTTCGTACCGCCGACTCTGGAAAAGAACGCGCTGGATGCGGCGCAGTTCATCGGTTTCAGGCAGCCCGGAATGTTGCAGCGCGCGCGCTTGAACTCGCTGTTCGGCCCGGTGCTGGTGCAGCTGAGCAATATTTCCGTGGATGCCGTACTGGACTGGGAGACCCAGTTCCTGGCGGAGCCGCCTCCAGCCGCGGGGCCGATCGCCGAACCGAACGGGGCGTTCGACGGGGCCAACGGTCTGTATTTCTGGGAGCTGTTTTTCCATCTGCCGCATCTGGTGGCGGCCCGTCTGCGGGCCGAGGATCGCTACCTGGAAGCGCAAAGCTGGTCCCATTTCGTGTTCGATCCGCAAGATTCGCGAGACCCGGAAAAACCAGGGAATGCGCCACCGAGGCCTGAATACTGGCGTTGCCGGCCTTTGGCCGCTGTGGGGAATGTGGGCGTCGAAGCCTTGCTGCCGACCGATCCGGACGCGATTGCCTATGCCGCACCCCAGCACTACCAGATTCTGGTGTTCACCGAGTATGTGAAGAACCTGGTGGCGTGGGGCGACTGGTATTACCGCCAGCTCACCCGCGATGCGCTGGTGGCGGCAAAACTGTGTTACGTGCAGGCGCAGTTTCTGATGGGCAAGCCGCCTTCCGCCCGGGCAGTAACCCGTTGGCAAACGCAGACGGTAGAAGCCTTGCTGGACCAGAGCACGAGCCGCCCGGCGCTTGAGCAGTTCGAGCAGGAGCTGCAGTTTTCCCTGGCTGACATTCCTCCAGCCGCCGAAGCGTCACCGTTGATGGGCCTGCTGGCGAACGAGTCGTTCAAACTGCCGATCAATGAGCAGTTGCTTGAGCTGTTCGACTTGCCGGGGCAGCGCCTGAGCAACTTGCGCAACAACCTGACCCTTGACGGTAAACCACTGGACGTTCCGCTGTTCAGCCCGCCCACCGATCCCAATCAATTGTTGCGCGATCTGGCCGCTGGCGGAGTCGGCATGCCGCGGCCGATGGGCGGACGTCTGGTGGTGGGGGCCTTTCGCTGGCGCGTCAGCTACGAGGCGGCGTTGCGCGCCGTGCAGACACTGCAGGAGTACGGCAGCCAGGTATTGCGTCTGCTGGAACAGCGCGACCGGGCGGAACAGGAAGAACTGCAGCAAGAGCACCTCAAGGAGCTGGGCGAATACGCCCGCGCGGTTCAAGAGCAATCCATTGCCCAGCTTGAAGCAAGCCTCACGGCCCTCGGCCAGAGTCAGGCCATGGCCCAGCAACGGGCTGATCGATACAAGGCTTGGTACGACGAACACATCAGCGATGCCGAATACCAGGTGATGGAAAAACTGCAGGCCGTCAAATGGATGAATGCCGGGACGCACGCGATCAAGACCGCTGGTGCGATATTGGGCACGCCACCGAGCATTTACGGCATGGCCGTCGGTGGACATCGTTTGGAAAAAATTTCGGATGCCGTGGTCTTTGGTCTGGAAATCGGCGCGATGCTGTTGCAGATCGACGCGGATAAACAAGCCATCACCGAAAGCTACCGCCTGCGCCGCAGAGAGTGGGAGTTGCAACGAGATCAGGCACTGGCCGAGGTCGGGGCGATCGCCGAGCAGATCACCGCGCAGACATTCGCCCTCGATGCCGCCAGAACGAGTCTGGAGCAAACCCTGCGGGCCAACGGTCAGGCACTGGCGCTCTACAACTACCTGAAGAAACGCGCGACCAACGCAGAATTGTTCGGCTGGCTGCTGGGCCAGCTCAAGGCCTTGCACTACCAGGCTTACGATGCGGTGGTCAGTCTGTGCCTGAGTGCCCGGTCGTCATTGAGTGCTGAAACCGGCGATTACGAAACCGCTGAGGCGTTGCCGCAGGTCTGGCTGGACAACCGTCATGGACTGACTGCCGGTGAACACTTGCGCGAGTACCTGCTGCGCATGGATCGCCTGTACCTGCAAAGCCATGAGCGCCGTCTGGAGCGGGTCAAGACCATTTCGCTGCGACGGCTGTTCGATGACAAGGTTGATCCGCAGACGGGATTCTCCGACTGGACCCACGCGCTGGCCGAGTTGATCAAAAAGGGCGTGCTGGAGTTCCAGCTGACGCAGTTGTCATTCGATCGCGATCACCCGGGCGAGTATTGCCGGCTGCTCAATCTGGTCGAGGTCGACCTGCCCGTACTGCTCGGACCTTATCAGGATGTACAGGCGACGCTGCTGCAGGTCGGTAGCATGACCGCTACCCAGGCCTCGGCGCGCTCGGTCGAGTACCTGCATCAGCCGGCGGGCAAGGTGGCGCCGGTCGAGGTGCTGTTCAATCTGCGCAGTGGCCAGCAAATCGGTTTATCCGTGGGGATCGCCGACACCGGCATGAACGCCGGCAAACCGGATGAAGGCTTGCTCAACCCGTTCGAGAACACCGGTGCGGTCTCGCGCTGGCAGTTGCACTTTCCCTGGCCCGAGTGCGAGCCGCAAGCGCCGATGCTCAAATCACTCACCGACATCATTCTGCGCGTCCGATACACGGCCAAGGCCGGTGAGCCGACGTTTACCCTTGCCGTCAAAGACCTGGTTACCCGGGCGCTGACGTCCCGCCAGTCAGGCAATATCAAAGGAGCAGGCCATCATGGTTGAACCCGTCATTCAGGCTAATGAAAGTCTGGTGCGCAATGGTGATTTCCGTGAGGCCTTGAGCCATTGGGAAAAGGGGCCGGTTAACGGCCGCTGGGTTACGGTCGTGGGCGAGCCGTACGAAGGCACACAGATCAGGATGCTTTCAGTAGCAAACCGTGCCTCTGCCTTTCAGGAAATGACCGTACCTGTAACGCCGAGCGCCGGAGCCAGGTATGTGCTGAGTTTCCTGTATGAAACGCGGCATACCGAAGCGGGCCGCATGATGTTCACTGATGAAGGTGGAACCACCCTTAGAGAAATCCCGTTGCCGCCCGGCAGCCCTCGTAACCTCGAAGAGGACCAGGCACGGATCACTCAAGGGTTGCCGCTGGAATTCAGACCGCTCAAGTACAACGCCGAGCTCGATCTGCCGTTGCAGCGCCAGGACAAGATTTACGTCACAGTGGTCGCTCCGGGTAATGATCCCGAGGACTATAACTCTCAGGTTTTGATCACTCGGATTCGCCTGGACTTGCAACTTGAGCCCGCGCGAATGCAGACGGTGAAGGTAGACGCGGAGCAATCGTCATCCGGCAAGCTGGTTCACCTCTGCCTGGGCGCGGACGGGCGCTTCCAGCACCAGCTTGCGTTCGTACCCGACCCCGACAGCCCCTGGCTGCACACCAAAGCTGCATTGGTGAGCGATGACAATCCACAAGGCGCGGTTATCGCAACGCCTGACTGGGGCGTCGATCAACCGCTGGATTTGCCGTGGAACCTGCAGTGCCCGCTGATCGGTGATCAGGATCCTTACCTGTTCACGATGCAACTGGTGAACCAGTACACCGCCGAGCCGTATTCGATGCAGGTCTCGCTGGGGCATCACCGGCTGGTGTTCCGTGAGGTGCTGGAGGCCGCGTATTTCCCGGTGCTGGAGTTGACGCAATCGGTGCGTCTGGGGGTGCGAGTGGCCTCCTGGTACACCGGTCAGTTTCTGGCCGGGCGCACGGTGACCTGGACCACCGAAGGGCTGGGGGTGCTGAGCACGACACCGACCGACGCAGAGGGCTGGGCGTATTTCGAGTATCTGCCAACGGCTGCTGGAAAACTTGCTATCCAGGCTTCGGTGGCAAGCCCCTACTATGCCAGTGGGGTGGAAACCACGACACTGGATGTTCAGGTGCTGGCGACCGATCCATGGAAGGACGTTCTGGCGGTGGTAGACAGCAACGCCTTGCCCTGGGCGCAGAAGACCGGCTATCCCAACCGTGGCTCGACCTATCAACTGAGCGTGCGGGTGCCTGAAGTGTTACGTGGCTCCACGATGGCATTGCATTGGGAAGGCGATAGCGCCGCACAGTTGGGCGTGCAACTGCGCCCGGAGCTTGAAGCCTCGATACCTGTAGGCACAACAGACCTGAACTGGGATTTGATCTGCCAGGACAAACTCGACGGTCGCTTCCACTTGCAGTTGCTGTGTTCGAAGCTGCTGTTGCCCTCCAGCAGA
>Ga0182006_1001400_pt1 | contig 14627 bp, 13 predicted proteins | sample Sormic07211104_1_FD_123022 | JGI IMG/M metagenome (GOLD analysis project Ga0182006, IMG submission 123022) | Rhizosphere microbial communities from Sorghum bicolor, Mead, Nebraska, USA - 072115-104_1 MetaG | ecosystem: Host-associated > Plants > Roots > Rhizosphere | place: USA: Nebraska...
CCCGGATCAGCTGTGGGAAACCACCATGGACCCGGGCTCGCGCCGCATGCTGAAAGTGACCATCGAAGACGCCATTGGCGCGGACCAGATCTTCAACACCCTGATGGGTGATGCGGTCGAGCCTCGTCGTGACTTCATCGAGAGCAATGCTCTGGCGGTGTCCAACCTGGACTTCTGATCCCGGTTGACGCCAACGAAAAGGCCAACGCATTGCGTTGGCCTTTTTTTTGGGGCTTCCATTTGAGCGTGGGCACGACCCCCTTGTAGGAGCCAGCTTGCTGGCGATGGTCGTAAACGATAACGCGGGAGAACTGGATAAACGCGGTGCACTTGAGTCCATCGCCTGTAATCGAGCGTCGACCGGCTGCTCCTACAGTTTCCCGGGAATGCGTGAAGAACCTTCTTTGGCCCCATAAAAAGGGCCGCATATCCTTTTGGGTAGACCCAAACAGAGCTTCAAAGACGTCTGGGAGAAATGTGCTCATTCCAAAGGGTAGGTCTTTCCTCACTGTGGGGGACAGCGGTGCGCTGGCCCTTCAACACAAGATGGGGCTACCTGTCTATTTAACCAGTGATTGAAGTTTTTTTTGAAGGGGGCTGGCCATGCTGATGGAGGTGCCCGGGAAAACAAGGGACGATTCAGCATGGCCTTTCGCCTTCCGGATGTGGTATTGCTTTGCGCTCAATTTGACTAGCGAAAGGAAATGCGAATGTCTGGTTCTGGCGGTAGCTATCTGGGTCCTTCCACACCCACCACGTCCTGCACGGCACTTCAGTTTGATACCCAGCTTGCTTCACCGAAAGCGCAGGTGGTTGGACAGTTGAGCATCAACGACATCCTCGACATTACCTTTTCGCAGTCTGGCAATCAGCAGGTTGTCACCGCACTGTGGAACGGCGCTGAGGCCGGAGGGATTGTCGACCCACATCTGAACCAATTGCGAAGCTGCATGAGCCAGGGCGAACAGTACCAGGCACGTGTGCTGCACGTCGGTGGCGGGCAAGTACGACTTCGGGTTTACCACATCTAATTGCGAGCAAGGAGAGCTCTATGATCAGCATCGTAGGAGGCGTCTACCGAGAGCGGTGCATGCGCCCGGCGTGGGACGACATTTATGGGTCGGCAGGGAGGGCAGCAACGGCAATTGCCCGTTTCGGCGGACAGGCGGAATTACACGCTTGTGTAGATAGCAGCACCCAGATCGTCGTTGATGCCCGCGCAGCCGCGGAAGGTTTCCAGTTCAATGCTACAGCTGCGCAGGCAGGGGTGACTTTCGAGTACATCCATGGCCTCGCCAATCCAGATATTCGACGTGGTACTCACGTCAAATCGGAGCTGCAGGTTAGCGCCAAGAAGGTGCTTCGATTCGGCATGATTGATGGAACGGCAGTAGTTGATGCTGAGTACGCGGTGTTTGACCCACAGAATGCCGACGGTACGGAGTCCTTCAGGGCCAATGGCTCTGATGCAAAGCACCTGGCTTTGGTCCTGAACCGCCACGAGGCCAATCTGTTGGTGCCCTCTGCTAGTGGGTTGACCGCACAAGAGCTCGCAATCGTGCTTGCCGAGCAGGAGCGCGCGGAGGTGGTTGTCATCAAGATGGGGCCGTTGGGGGCCTTGGTGTATGACAACGGCGCAATCTCGACGGTACCTGCATACCGCACTCAGCGGGTATGGAAGATCGGCTCGGGAGATACCTTCGCTGCCCACTTCGCACTGGGCTGGATGGACAAAGGTCTTTCGGCTCACGATGCAGCCTCGGTTGCTTCCATAGCGACGGCCTTTTATTGCGAAAATCAAGGCTTCCCCGACCAGGCTTTGCTTGCTGGCTTCAAGCCGTACCCACTGCAACCGTCAGCTCGGTATCGCGATGGCTACGCCCCTAAGGTGTACCTCGCAGGGCCATTCTTCACCCTCGCAGAGCTGTGGATGGTCGGGCAGGCTCGCAGAGACCTGCTGGCAATGGGGCTGAATGTATTTTCCCCATACCATGACGTCGGTCTTGGCTCGGCTGAGGACGTGGTCGAAAAGGACCTTGAAGGGGTGCGTGATTGTGACGTTCTCTTTGCGATTGGTGATGGGCTCGATTCGGGCACAATCTACGAGATTGGCTACGCTCGGGCATTGAACAAACCTGTCGTTTTCTACGCGGAAAATGAGTCCGAACAGGACAAGAAAATGATGGAAGGCTCCGACTGTCGCATCACCGATGACTACGTCAGTGCGATCTATCAGACGGTCTGGGAAGCGGTGGTGCTATGAAGACGGGATTGTTGTTGTCCGGCGGGATGGATTCCTTGACGATCGCCTGGTGGAAGCGGCCGGACATCGCGTTCACCCTGAACTATGGTCAGCTCGCGGCGCAGGCCGAAATCGAGGCTTCAAGGACGATCTGCCAACAGTTGGAAATCCCTCATCATGTGATTGAGATTGATTGCCGCCAGTTGGGCTCGGGAGACATGGCAGGTAGCCAGGCCGACAGCCTGGCTCCAGCCTCTGATTGGTGGCCGTACCGGAACCAGATGCTGGTTACGCTGGCGGCGATGAAGGCAATCTCGTTCGGTGTGACACACCTGTGGTTGGGTACCGTGAAATCGGATGGCTTCCATAGGGATGGCTCCCCAGAGTTCATGTCGGCGATCAGCCATCTGCTTTCCCTGCAAGAGGGCGGCATGGTGGTGGAGGCTCCTGCAATTGAGTTTTCTACTGCTGAGCTTGTCCGCAAATCGGGCATCCCAGCGAGTCTCCTGGCCTGGGCGCACAGCTGCCACAAGTCGCATGTTGCATGTGGCAACTGCCGCGGCTGCAACAAGTACATGGAAGTGTTTCAAGAGGTGGGGTATGACCTGGATCGACTTGGGTGACCCTATTCCAAGGCTGGCTCCTGAGCGGTATGAGCCTCTCGAGTGGGAAATGGGTGATGTCTGCCCGCTCCCTGCTTCCTCGGAGGCATTAGACCGGCCGTTCGGCGAGGTTTTGGATGCGCGTGCGTCGCATCGCGAGTTCGGCGTCGTCCATGACCAGCAGCTCGGAGCCTTCCTCTGGCATGCCTGCAGAACTCGAGGATCCGGTACGTCAAACCTGGGTTTTGATCTGGAGCATCGAGCGGCCCCCTCGGCTGGCGCGATCCACCCTATACACATCGTCGTTAAGCGGCCCGAAGATGATCGATGGTGGATGTATGAGCCCAGGGCCCACCAACTGATGGAGCTCCGACATGCGACCGGCAAGCTTGCAGGCCTTTATGAACTCAGTCTGCGGGTTCTGGGCGGTGATGAGGCAACACGCATTCTGTTTCTGGCCGAGCCCGGAAAAACATTGGGTAAATACCAAGATGGTTGCAGTCTTGTTTGGCGTGACGCGGGGGGGCTACTCGCGGTCATGGCATTAACTGCGACAGCCCAGGGACTCAACTTCTGTCCGCTGGGTATTACCGGTGAGCCTTGGGCTAGTACCCTAGCCGATCAGGGAAAGTTGGCCGGGGTTGGCCTTGCTCTTCTTGGGTCTGCTACGAGAACCTGATTCAGGTGCGTGGTGCCCCATGCCCATGATGCTGTGCACCGTGGCGGGCGATGACATCATCTCCAACCACATCAGGGCATCGAGTTCCGATGCCCTGACGCCAAGCCCTTTACTGAAGCGGATGAACTGCTCTTCGAGCTCCAAGTAGTGGCGTTCAACGGTCAAGTTGCTCTCGAAGAACCTACCCAGTAGACCGGCACGGAGAATGTGGATGTCCAGGATTGCCACATCGTCCGCATCCAGCCAGTTACGGGCAACCCACGATGCGGTCTTGTAACCAATGCCCGGAATATCCAGCAGCCAGTCGCGCAGCGCTTTGCCGGTGCCTAACGGAGGCCGTTCAGCAGACAGCTTCTGAAGTGCCGCGCAGAGGTAGCGGGCCTTCTGCGTGGCAAAGCGGTATCGCACTTGGCGACCATCGATAATTAGAGGCTCTTTCAGCCACTCGAGCAGGCTTTCTTCTGAAGGTGGTTGGTCGCCGAAGGCACCGCGTTCTTTGACGTGGTGAAAGGCCGCGAGCCCGACGCTAGCGGGAATGCCATGTCCCCCCAACAAGCACGCGCCGACTTCTTCTTTCAGTGTTGCCCCGAGCTTGTAGTTGATCCGATCGCCAGTGAGACGGCGTGCGTACACTTGGTAGGCCCAGTAGGCAGGAGTTGGAAACGCCTCCATGGCTCCCCACGGTACGCCCGGAATAACTTCTGCGTCTGCTTTGGGTAGCTCGACATTGAAGACCGCTTGGTCCATGAAAATAGCGCCAAATTGCATCAGGCGGCCTCCTCGGCAATGCCGTAGTGTTCCTGCATCCATTGCAGCAACTCGTGTCGCTCAATGGGATCTAGGCTCTCGATACGAGCACGGAGCCTAGTTTGGCGACGCTGAATGGTTTGGCGGTCTCGGAATGTTTCGCCCATGTATCGGCTGTCGTGCAAACGACTGGGAGGATCGTAGTTCATCCAAACCGTTTCTTCGCGCAGCTCTACATGGGTCTTAGCCGGAAAACTCACCTTACGCCACCCGATGAGCTCGCGGTTGTAGAGATCACAGTCATAGCCCGAAAGCATCACTTTGCAAGGTAATGCGACCAAGCACCGCAGCAAGCGGATGTGGTCTTCTTCCGAGTAATCGCAGCGATACACTTTAGCTCGACGGCGGGTTTCAGGAACGTAGGGCGGATCGATATAGACCAACTCCTGGCCTTCGAACGTATACCTTTCAAGGAACGTAACCGCGTCGACTTGGTGGAGTTCGCAGGTGTCTGGACGCTCCGCTTTCCACCGCTCAATGACTTGGGCGTCGAGATCCAAGCCAATGTTCCGCTGCGCAGCCTTTTTGTTGCGCATGACTGCCCCGCCACCAAGGTGGGATTCGATGTATGTCTGATGCGGTGGCATCAGATTGATCAAGCGCTGGTAGCACTTGCCTTTTCCGCCTGGATATCTCATGCGCCAAGCATCGTCAGAAATGACGATGATGTCAAGGCGAAGCGCCGAACGGCCGCTGCGGACTTTACCGAGTATTCGGCTATGTCGGCGGTTGTCGATAGCTCAGGCCAAACTGCATCAGCAGAAACTGAGGGGTCAGAAGCATACCAGCACGGGCCGGGGCGTATCAGCTTAAACAGTTCCTTAGATCATATAAGTATTACAAAGCTGTTGAAAATTTTTCGGGTTTTCCGTGGCAATCGGCAAGCGTAAATGTAGCTAATTAAAATATTAGCTATTTCTGTTTGGGTTGATTAAATTTGAAGTTTCCGAGTGATGGCATTTTGGGTTAGAGTACGGTCTCGAAGGCCTCATCTCTAATGAAAAAAAGCTTGAGGCTGAATATCTATATATCAGGTCTATTGATCGTAAGAATTAGCAATAGGCAGCATGTTTAAAGTTAAGGACTCTATGGAAAGCCCACTAATCAATCTTGCGCTATTAGAGACATTGAAGTCTGATAAGTTTAAAGATGAAATCGATCTGTTTCTTCCGTTTGTCGCAGTGACAATCCAAGAGCTTGGAAAGCCAGTTGTTGAGATTATCGATATCCAATCCAAGCTTTCGGAGCTTTTTGGGTTTCGTCCTCCAATATCTGCCATTAAAGTACTCATAAGTAGAGCTAAGAATAAAGGTCTAGTAATTAGAGAAAACCATGCGTTCATTCCTTGCGCTGAGAAAATTAGAGAGTGGTCTAATGGATACAAAGAGAAAAAAGAAGATCTTGAAGTATCTCTGAGTAGTTTAAAGGGGGCCTTGGTTGAGTTTACTTTTGAGCGTTTTCAGAAAGGCTTGTCGTTAGTTGAAGCGGAAGAGTTGATTTTTAAGTTCATAGAGGAAAATGTTTCGGCTGCCGTCAGTAAGAGGGCCTATAGCAAGGCTGAGGTTGATGAAAGCATAAAGAATACAAACCACATCATAGCCTCCTTTATTGGGCACATTCACCGGAGGGAACCACTGCTTCTTGAACATTTTAGTCGCTGTGTGAAAGGGATGCTGCTTGCAAAGTATTTGTATTTTGCAGACAAGCTAACCAGCAAAAAAACATTTGAAAAAATCTCTGTGTACTTGGATTCGCCGCTTGTTATTGGATTGCTTGGTTTCAACGGGTCCTTCAAGAAACAGGCTAACGAAGAACTCCTCGATCTTCTAAAATCAATTAAGATTAATATCTGTATTTTCGATAAAACTCTAGATGAAATAGAACGTCTTTTATCTGCATGGAAGAGCGATTTCGAAAGAAATATCTTCGAGCGATTCAATACAAAAACGCTGGAGCTATTGAGGTCGCAAGGGTATGACGCCGTTCGATTAGATACAGAAATTAAAACTTTAAAACGAACAATTGAAAGCAAAGGTATAACTGTAAAATACGGCTTTTCCGCTAAAGAGCGCTTTCAATGTGATGAGGTAGGCCTAGAAAAGGCTATTGCCGAAAATTTCAAAAAAAATAAAGACTTAGAGCATGACACCATTTGTATTTCTCGGGTGCACAACATGCGTGAGAGTCGCCACATCCAAGAGCTGAGCGATCAGTTTTCCGTATTTGTAACTGGAAATACAGGCCTGGCAAAATATGCAAATGGTTTTTTTAGCAGAAATAACTATCGCAGTGCTATTCCCGTCGTAGTGTCAGAACAGTGGCTTACTATAATGTTTTGGCTAAAAAACCCTGACATATCAGGCAAATTACCCACCGACCAAGTGATCGCGACTGCATATAGTTTGCTTTACACTGATGACAAATTTTGGGATGCGTTTTTGGTGCGGTTGGAGTCAATCAAAAAGCGAGGCGATATTTCTGAGGAGGACTTCGTCTTGGTACGTTGGGACTCCGATCTGCTAAAGTCGGTTCAGGATGTATCGGTGGATGTAGGCGAAGATTTTTCAGAAGAAGATGTTTTCGATATTGTAGAAGGAATAAAGCGCAAATATACACACGAGTCAGAAAAAACAATATCAGATTTGCGAAAAGCTCAAGATGAAGAACTTGATCGTTTGCGTCAAGATGCTCAGGCGGAATTGAATGAGGTGCGCATAGCTAAGGATTCTTTGGCCAGGCGACATGCAGCGTTACAAAATAAGATTGGACAAATTGCAGGCTGTATCGCGCTAACGATATCCTCGAGTGTATGTTTAACCCTTCTTGTTTTACTCATTCTCGCTGCTGTGAAAACTCTTCCCGCTCAACTCATACCTGAAATTTTCAATAAAATACCGTTGTCTCCGATGTGGACCGCTGTGATTTTCATAACGACTGCGGCATGGGGAATTTTGAGCTGGACCTTCGGACTCGATGTGAAAAAAATGAACAAGGGCATTCGGGATTGGATAGCCAAGCGGATTTTAAATTTTTTCACCAACTGAAGGACTAGCAGCTAAAGCGAAATGACGAGTTCACAGAAAATGTGATTTTTTTGCTTTCGTTTGTTGGGGCTACCGAATCAACTATTTTGTGAACCTACATCAGACGGTCCGAGTGCAGACCGGATTGAGCAGTAAATGAACTCCGCTTGAAATAAGGAAATGGTCTTCTCGATGAATAATCCTGTGCAATTTACCGCTACCTACAAGCACTACCAGATGACGGCATCTCGCTTCACCATGGAACTGGACCGGCTGACCGATCAAGCAGATCTCATTCAGGGTGAAGCCGAAAAGACCAATAAAAGCGTTCAAAATCTGGTCGCCATTGCAGGTCACATTGAAAAAGAGGTTGCGAAGGCCTGTGTCGCTTGGGGGAATAATTCCACATTGGTGAAAGACACCGCGCAAGCCGCACATAACGCAGCGACTTCGGGTGTGCAGCAGGCGACCATTGCGCTGGTATCGAAAATCAACACGGCGACGTCGGAAGCCAATCACGCCGTCGCAGCACTGCGCAAGATACAACGCAGTGTGCGGTGGCGGTTTGCGGCATTGGCGTTGGCATTCCTAGCAGGATCCGGATCGACCTACGCTGTCGCGCGTTTTGGATTTGGCATCGGCACTGAGTACGAAGCGCGTAAGGTTGAAAACTATCAGAGCCAGCTCTTTAGCACATTCTGGAAGTACGCCACTTCGAAACAAAAGCAAGATTTCGAACGTATCGTGGAGGGTAAACCTCAGTAACGGACCACATGTCTATGGACCTGGGCTTATTGAACGATCAGGCTTCTGGGGGGCGGGCGTCTGGCTTGGAGAGTTCAGAAATTCGAGGAGGTGCTGGAGGCCTTTGAAGCTGTACGATTTGAATTGTCTAACGGCTTCAATGTAGATGCAGACTACGCCTTCAAGCGTACCTTCGCCTTGCTTGCTGTCGGTCGCAAGCTTGGCCAGTTCATTTACATATCGTTTGAACCTGCCTAGGTCACCACCGAATTGCTTGCTTTCAAAAAAATGTTCGACAAAGACTTCCGGAAGATATTCCTCCGCTTTCTCCAGCTCAGGTTTGACTTTCATGTACGGGGCTACGCAGGGAGCATATTGTCCCAGCATCTCGTTTTTTTCGCTGACCGGCTCGCTCATGCCGGGTAGCCAGTCGGATTTTTCGGTTCCCCAGCACATATAGTGCAGATCCAGGCTGCGACGCAGTACGTCCTTGCGCTGGGCCAGCAACTCAAATAGCTGGACGCGCAGCTTCTTCTGGTTTTCGGATCTTAGATTGCCCTTGGTGGCTTTGAATTCAATCAGGCAAAATCGCGTATTGCTGGCCAGCAGGTAGTCTGCAAACACTTTGTCCTGACTGCCCAGAGGGCTTCCCGCGTAGGAGGTAACGTTTCGCTTGATTGCGAGGTCGTTCAACTTGATCGAGAATCGCTTGATGACATCCTGTTCAATGTCCCGAAAGTCGTCATCGGCTTGAGGTGAAGTGGTATTCGAAGTTGGCACTGCGTCTGACTCAGGCTGTTGTTTGGGATGCCCTAATTGTTCCGATACATCCGGAGAAAGTGCTGGCGTCTTGTCCGATGGTGGCATATCTGTTCCGTGTGGTCATCCCATGCAAACTGCGTTGGTTTGAGCGCCTCTTCCAGATGCCAGCTAATCATGCCTATCGAAGGAAAGACGGGTTGAAGTTGCGGACGACCTGCTGTAAACGCTACGTAAACACCGCCGCATCTGTAGACGGTCAAGAAAAGCGAGATTCGGGAAGTATCGATGATTTGCGTTGATTGCGTAACACCGGCTCCACTGAAGAGGTTGTTCGACACGCACGGGATGGAAGCTGACTGCAATTACTGCGGCAGCGTGGGGCACGCGATGGAGTCGAATCTTCTGTTCGGCTACGTGTATGACCGCGTTGCGGAGAATGTTGCCGGCAAGGATGACCTGTCCCACTACGAGCTCGGCTTGCTATATGAGTGCGGATCGGACGAGATCGCCGTTTCGGATATCGATATCGTCCTCATGGAATGGTTCGATCTCGGCAAAGAGCCCTACTTTGAAGATCTGTGCGATGGCGTTCCACGTGAATTCAGGGTTGATGACGCGGGAGGCGAAACACATTTCTACGGCGATGATGGTACGTTGGAGCAGAACTTCTACGAGGATCGCTGGAAGAGGTTCGTTGATGATGTCCACTACAAGCATCGCTACTTCAATTCAGGAGCCGACAAGTTCCTTGATTCCGTCTTTTCGCTGCTGGTGACCGACGGCAGTGAGCTCAAACCGGAAGTAGTGCGGACCATCGCCCAGGGCGAGCTGCTCTACCGCGCACGCCTTGCCCAGAACCAAAAGCAGGCGGAGGAAATTATCGCCGATCCCGCCAGCCAGTTCGGCCCCACGCCAAAACACCTAGCCAGCAGCCAGCGGATGACCCCGAATGGCATTTCCGCTCTGTATTGCGCATTGGAGCGAGAGACGTGCCTCAGCGAAATCCGCTCCATTACCGGCGACCACGTGGTCAGTGCCGCCCTGACACCCATCGGCGAGCTGAAGCTGCTGGACCTCACAGTGCTGGATCGTGTAGAGCCCCCGGAGCTTACGTTGCTGGATGAGGGATTCCGCGACTCACTGCATCGGAAGGTTTTCCTGGGCTCGTTGGTAAAGAAAATGTCCCGACCCAAGGCGCGCAATGACGAGTTGAGCTATTTGTCGACGCAGGTGGTTTTCGAGTACTTGCGGCTACGTTTCGGCAAGTACGTGGATGGGCTAGTGTTCCCCTCCGTCCAAACGGGCGAGGCAGGAACCAACGTGGTTCTCTTCCCTGAAGCCAGTCGACTCTCCTACGAGCCTCCGGCCAATCCTGACCCAGCAGATGGTCCTGTCCCGAAGGCCATGCCAGCGGAAAACCCATATGGACCGTCGGCTAAACTTGTCGTCGTGGCTGACTCCATTCAGTTCCACAAAATCACTGCGATTGAAACCAAGGCCAAGCATTACGACCATATCTACGGCCTGTTCATGAGCGAATTGAACCGCAAGCGCCTAGGCCCAATTTTCGAAATGAGTGAAGTGAAGGAGGAAGGCTGACGCTTCAGTCGACAAACAACTCTAGGCATAGTCATAGAATTTTATGAACGTCTAACCATCAGATTTAAGCTGAACTACATCGATGGAAGCGGCCCACCCGGTGGGCCGCTTTTTGAAGGCTAGCTGATCATCTCACGCATTTTTTCCCAGGCCCACTCAACAAGCTTGCGAAAAATCAGACGCAGAATTTCCTTCACAATCGAAGGAAAAATCTTTTTCAGCCAATCAGGTTGCCCACGCAATCCGCTCATAAGAGATCCTCAATAGAAGAACTTTTTTGCGGGCGTGTTTCAGCCAATGTTTATTGGTCCTACCGATGGCAGGATCCAGATACGTCACAGGTGTTTATCCCCGTGACATTGATTGCGCTTCGGCTGTGGCCAATGCTCCAGTGCATCAAAGCCACGCTTAGTGAAGCCTGCTGCAGTCGTCACAAATCCTATGTGCGCCCTGAGCTGATATTGCGCCTCGATTGCCGGCGCTGATATTTGATCTGCCATTTGCTCGACCGTCTAAAGGTCGCACAAACACCGTTCCGGGTACCTCACCTGAAAGGTAAGGGTGGGGCAGAAAATGGGCGGGCTCATGTGCAAAAAACCACACCAAAATTCCTGGCTAGTACTTGCCAGTCTTGCCCTCGAGATCATGAGTGTCGGGGCAGTATCTTTGCTCTGCTGACGCCTCAATGGGCAACAATGCATCGAGCCTCATGAGCTCTGAGCGTGCCAGTACGCGATCTAATCCTTAGAGGCGTACAAGCTTTTTTATTTGGCAACGCAGCACCAAAGTGCTCGGGCCGTGATGTATTCCTTGAGTCCAATCGGACAGCTAAGGTGTCGTCCGTATGCAGAAACTCAACTGGATGAGGGCTACTGCTCGGCATGGGCCTAAAGGCCAGACATTGGGGCTTGAAAACGCCCGGCCTCTGCTAATGCAGAGTGCACGAGAGATTAGCTCGTAGCTTGATCGAATGGCAAGCACTGCGCTGCGAACCCATAGCCAAGGCTGCATCACCGATTTGGCACTACTGGAGCGCATACTTCACGACCGGATCTGCCATCCCTTCCTTTACTGGGGCTCTCTAGGTGGACGCAATGCGGTGACCAAAAAAAGCCCGAGAGCGCTGAGAGATCCGCGACCAACTTTCAGCCTGCGTCGAAAACTCATACCGTTTGGGCATCGCAGAGTCCTGAAAAAAGGCCAGAACGTCACTGAAACCTAAGCAGCGAAGGGTAGTGGGGAGGCCTACGTGGTGCTCATGCAAGGCCTAGACACTTGATTTTCCATGGTATTCTTCTTGACGTTGACATTGGTTTTTCTCTGTACCGAAGAATAAAGTTGCATGTGCGCCTAAGCCCCAGTGTGCGGCCAAAAGCTGCGATCGATTTGTGGCAGCGACCATCGACTCAAGACTTATGTACTTCGCGTGCCAAGGCATTAAGCAAGCTAGGCGCACAGAGCAAGAATTGCAGCGTGACAGTGAACAGCCGGGGAGGTTTTGATGAGCGACGAGCATTTTCCAAAAGCAAGGAGCGCCGAAATACTGGGCGAGCTTTCTGCTTGGACGTCCGTAGCCGACGTTATGGTCGCGGCGCGCATTCTTGAGGAACGAACCGTACCGGGCGACCAACCTGATAGCCTGTTGTTGATGCCTCTTGAATATGCAGAACCTGAGTTCGAGCAGATTTTCGCAATCCTGCTTAAGTACTTGATAGATGGATACGTAGTGCCTCCTCAAAAGGTTGCCGTTTGTCGCGCTCTGGATCCACAGATCACTGAGGCGACTGCAACAGCCTTGCAGTCGCTGCGTTTCAGACCCACCGTTCAGGTTGGCCGGATTAGCAGCATCGGCGGCAAGCTGGCATTCCGCATTCAGGATCAGCCTGCCGTGATTGAGCTTATACGAGCACCCTTGAACTGCCTCATGGGTCTCTATTTAGATAAGTACGAATTCACCAAGAATTTGCACGACATAGTTACTCAAGCTGAAGAGAAAACAGGGGGAAGCCCCAAGATTTTTCATAGGCCTTATGCAGACGCTTGTCTGCCCAGCTTCGTTGAAGCAGCATGTTTCTATGTATTTGGCTTGGATGTGGGAACACAATTTGCCTCGCCAGGCCACGCCAACATCGACACTGCTTACCGGGCCGTGAATGTTCAAACGCTCCCTCCAGTAGACCCGGCCGTGCTGGGAGCCGCAACCCAGGCCGGCCAGAGAATGCTCGATGCGCTCCGCTGACCAATTATTCGCCCACTTGCATAACGTCAATCCGATTGCAGATCGGGTCTCCCCTGCCTGTGACATCGGACAAGTCAACAAGAGCGCAGGAACGCCTGCTTACGTAGATCCACTTTACGGAAACTGCTGGAGCTGGACTCCATCTCACGGCGCTGCCGTTTACGGGCTCACGGAAAATCTGCCTGTTGGCCCCCTAGACGAACTGGCCAATGGAACATTTTTACGAGTACCGTTCCGCCGAGTACCTGTCATCGAGGTCAGCTCCATTGAGGAGGTTCGCGCTTTCGCTGGTAGCGTGAAATCAGGTGACCCTAACATCAGCGGTGTATGGCGCGGACAGTCCAACCATTACACGACGGAGAAAGCGGGACGCACGAAGGATGAACTGCTCCGGCTGTATGGGGCGGAGGACGTAAATGAACCCTCTTTGCTGCCTTCCGCAGCGAGAACCAATCTGTACTTCCCGGACAGCTTCGGTGCATGGTCCGCATTGCTAGATCTATATGTTCACGAGCGGGTTCAAGAACAGGGGATGCAGCGGGAACTGCTGAATTTCGTCAATTCCTATCGTTACAGGATGTGGGGCTTCGCCACAGCACAGCACTACGGCCTTCCAAGCGTAGGCTTAGACGTCACGCATGATATTGATGTGGCCTTGTTTTTTGCTCTTCATACGTTCAAGACAAATGCCGAGGGAATTATGACGGCCACGCGCGCAACCGCTACTGCTGCGCCGATCGTCTATGGCCTTGGTGGGTTCACCCAACACGAGCTGCACAAAGATGAGGATCTGGCACCGAGACGCCTTTTGTGCACACGGCCGGCCGCCCAATCAGCTATGTTCTTTTCCACCGGCTGGGGTCAGGCGCCGAACAACGCCGCCCAACGGATTTATGTCGCGTTGAAACTCGTGGGACATGAGAAGTGGAAGTTTGACGTCCAGCCTTCGCACTATTTTCCTAAGCCGCAGGACGATGAGTTCCTACGGTTCCTTCTGGAGCGCAAGGTCGAGCTGAAGCTGCCCGTCGTCCAAGACTTGCTCTCGAAAATTTATCACGTCCCTTGAGTGATAGAGTGCCTCTCCGAGCACGATAACTATGGTTCACCGGCGGTATGATTTTGTGGGTGATTCACATGTTATTTGATCGAGTGGGAGTAACTAAAAAGCTCGCATCCGCTGATGCGGACTTGATCGTGCCATTTGATCAATAATGCATTTCAAAGCAGGGCAGCGTTAGCCGCTACCGATTGCGTGGATCACTTCGACCAGATGACCTTCCGTTACTACTGCCTGTTCACTTTGGCTGAGTGCACAAACCTCGTTGATGAACGGCCAAGCGGGGAAGACTACGTGTGTTCCGAGAGATCATCTATTTTGTGAATCCAGTAGGCTTTTCTCATCTTTTCTGTGACTCCCCTGCTCCGCACTCACAGAAAAGATGACTTTTTCGCAGTGTTTGCTGGGCCTCCCAAATCATCTATTTTGTGAACCTGCACCGGTCGCCCCGCCATACAAAAGGCCAACGCTCATGCGTTGGCCTTTTTATTTGTTGAGGTCAAAAGATCGCAGCCTTCGGCAGCTCCTACAGGCAGAAATCGATATCCCTGTAGGAGCTGCCGAAGGCTGCGATCTTTTGATTTTTCTCCACCGGTTTCACTCTCGACTCGCTTTGCACCGCCTGAAACATCCCACATTACAGGCATAAAAAAACCGGCTATATCAGCCGGTTTTTTTACGTCCGAAAAAAACTTATGCACGTTTTTATGGGATTTATCATTTTAAGAAATATGTAAAAGAATCATAAAGTTACGTGCAAATAACGACGGTTTTCAATGAAACGGTACACAGGTTATCCACAGAATCTCAGACAGTCACCTGATCGTTTGAAACCGGTGCTTGCGGAGCCGGTGGCAGTGAGCCCATTTCCCG
>Ga0182006_1001402_pt1 | contig 14607 bp, 22 predicted proteins | sample Sormic07211104_1_FD_123022 | JGI IMG/M metagenome (GOLD analysis project Ga0182006, IMG submission 123022) | Rhizosphere microbial communities from Sorghum bicolor, Mead, Nebraska, USA - 072115-104_1 MetaG | ecosystem: Host-associated > Plants > Roots > Rhizosphere | place: USA: Nebraska...
ACCTCTGAACTGGACGCCGCCGCCCGCGTGGCCAAGGCCCAGGGCGTAATCGCGCACAAGACCGTGGACGTGGACCTGCGCAGCATCGGTGGCTCGGCGCTGACCGACGATATCGACGTGCCCGAAGCCGGCGGTGCCGGCATCCCGGTCACCTACGTACCGGCGCGCAACACCATCATGCTGTCGCTGGCCTTGGGCTGGGCCGAAGTGCTCGGTGCCAACGACATCTTCTGTGGCGTCAACGCCGTGGACTACTCCGGCTACCCGGACTGCCGCCCCGAGTTCGTGGCCGCGTTCCAGGCGCTGGCCAACCTGGCCACCAAGTCCGGCGTGGAAGGCGCGGGCATCAAAGTGCACGCACCGCTGCAGTTCCTCAGCAAGGGCCAGATCGTCAGCGAAGGCGTACGCCTGGGCGTGGACTTCGGCCTCACCGTGTCCTGCTACAACGCCGACGCCAACGGCGCCGCCTGCGGCCACTGCGACGCCTGCCGCCTGCGCGCGCAGGGCTTCACCGAGGCCGGTGTAGCCGACCCGACGCTGTACGCCTGACCGCGGATACGCCGGCAGGTTTGATTCTGGTAGTTGCCAACCTTGGTTGGCACTTCCACCGGGCACGGCCCGGCGCTACCGCTGCCGCAACCACCCCGATGCCGCGATGAAGGCACGCACCGCCTCGGGATCGTTGTAGTCCAGCTCGATCATCCGCGCGATGCCCGCCTTTTCATCGGCCTGCTGCCGCATGTACTCCTGCGCGATGCGGTAGCCGGCGTAGTAGCCCACATCACTCACCCCGAACGGATTGCGGGCGCTGTTGTACAGCCAGTTGTCGAGATTTTCCCCATCCATCTCAGCAATGAAGCGCGTGCGGATGTCCGCTTCGTGTGTTGCGCCGTAGTCGTAGAAGGGTAGTGCCGGCCGGCGCCCGCTGATGCGCTCCGCCACGTACTCGGCCACACCCTCGCGCATCACGTATTGGGCCAGACTGCCAGTGGTCTCACGCTGCTGCGTGTGCACGTACTCGTGCAGGTTGTTCTGCGCGTTGTTCGCGCCCGGCCGGCTGTCGTAGAAGATCCGCAGGCGGTCGCGCATCTTCGCCGGGAGTTCGCTAACGTCCACGTGCTCATCGCCCAGCGCCATCTCCGCGCCGATCAGCACCTTGTCACCCAGCGTGGTACCACCGGTACGCAGCACGCCCACCGCGTAGGTGATGGTGGCCGGGCGCAGAGCAGGGTAGAGCGCACGGAACGCGGCCAGATCGCGCTCCAGCGAGGCACTGGCTTGCTGCGCGTTGGCGGTGAGCGGGCGTACCGAGGTCCAGAAGCGCGGCCACGCGTTCATGGCCTCGGCGTATTCGCGGGCGGTGTAGTTGCGCACCTGCATCAGCGCATGCAGTCCAGGGCTGCCCGGATCGATGTAGCGCTGCTGGACCAGCGCCACCTGACGCTCAGCATCAGGCTCGGCGCGCACCGCGTCATAGGTGGCCCAGAAGCGGCCGATATCATCGGTGACGACCTGGGACGGGGCGGCCAGTACCGAACACGGCAGCAGCAAGGCAGCAATCAGGCTGAAGGGCAGGCGCATCCGTGGCTCCGAGCGGGGATCATACCTGGGATGCGCAGGAGGCCCGGAAGGTTTAAGCGGGCTCGCCTGGCCGGGTAGTGCCGGCCGCTGGCCGGCACCCGCAACACATCGGGGTTTCACCCGGCCCGGCAAAGTAGGGTAGAATGCCCACCCCGCCGAAAGGCCGGGGAAGTGCAATGGGCCGTTAGCTCAGTCGGTAGAGCAGAAGACTTTTAATCTTTTGGTCGAAGGTTCGAATCCTTCACGGCCCACCATTGCGACAGAAGGGTTTCGGAGCGATCCGGAGCCCTTTTTGTTTTTCCGCAATCGCCGATCTTTTCCGCAAAATCACTTCGTCGGGGTTACGCGGTCGCCCTTGCGCTTTCGCGTGTAGGTCTCGGTCATCACCACGGACGAGTGGCCCAACTGTCGCTGCGCCTGGCGAATGTCTGCCGCCGCGTCTGCCTTGTCGGTTCCTGCCTTAGCCCGCAGGTCCCGGAACTGGAACGCCCCCTTGGCAACGCCTGCACGTGCGCGCGCTGCATCGAATCGGCTTCGCAATTGGCCCTTGCTCAGCGGCTGCCCTGGGGAGGTTGGTGAGGCGTGTACCTGCGGACTTGTCGTGGCCTTCGTAGGGCGGTCCGCGATGGTCATGGTGGATAGCCACTACCGGCACAGGGCCGATCCGATCAACTAGCCTACTGCGTGGCGTCCTGAAGTCTTAAATGCGTGGTTCACCCTGATAGGATGCGGGCAGGCCCTGGATTGGCCCGGGCTACCAAGGAGATGGTCGATGGGCGAGGAAAAGAAATACTCTCAGCACGAAAAAGAGTTTGCTCGTGAGATCTACGCGAGAGGCGTGGCAGCGCGGATTGGGGCTGGCGAGGCGCAGTTGAATGCGGACTACGCCGTATATCAAGCACTTGAAGCTGCTGAGGCCTTCTTCAGAATAGTGGACGAAAACTAGACGTTCGCTGTCACGCAGCGGCATCTTGGATACAGCATACGGCAATGAGTTCCCTAGCCCCGGCCAGACTGGCCGGGGCCGTCGTCCTCCCACCGACGAGGGGGAGGGGCAATTCCCATCTCCTACCCGGACGGGCTGAGTCTGTGCGGGTGCAGTGATCAAGTGGTCAGGCACCCCGAAACGGATTGTCCAGTCAGGCTCACGACGGAGCCCTCGGGTTGAGTCTGGGGATCCTGATTCGGCGGTCCCCCGATAGAGTTTTGTCAGGCCCTAAAAATAGGTCATCGCGGGCGACAGCCCTCGGTCGCAACATCAATGGAATCGAACCCGTAGTGGGACGAGGGATCATTTGAGATGTCCGGGTACTTCAAGGTATCGATGGGTGCGGTAAAGGCCATCGCAAATGCAAGCGAAGGGCCGGATCTGCTCGCCGGTTACATGACGCTGGCGTCATACGCCTATGGTCCGAAGCGGGAGCACACAGCGGCGGGCGCGAAAGCGATTCGCCTGACAACTAGATGCTCCGACTTCCGGTCAAAGAAGGTTCTGAAGCGCCTTCTTTCATTCGGGGCGGACCATGGGTTGCCTCAAGGTATGATAAGCGCCACCGGGCGTAAGAAGGCCAACGCTGACGAATACAGGATCGAGAATTGGGGGGATGAATTTGCCTATCTGCCATCCCTGCTCACAGATCGGCATCCTGATTTCGGGTCGCACCTTGCTCGGCTCCTGCTGATGGATGAGCCAGAGTCGGCCATCAGAGATGCCTTGACTGTGCTCCTACACGTGTATGCGTCCACTGACTACGCTGAGTGGTTTGGTTGCCCGCCTGACACCATGCCCTACAGAGATTGGGAACAGTCCGGGACTGCTGGCCAGGACTTTGAGCTTGGGTATCAGGGCGACGTCGGCGCGCTTCAGCTGTGGCTTGTTTCTGAAAGAGAGGAGGAAGCTTGGCGAGTTCCGCGCCAAGTAGTCGCTAGCCTCTTCGGATCTGACTCCGAGGAGAGCATTGCCCGCTTCTGGAGGGCTTGGGACTGCCTGATCGAAGCGGGGTCCCTCGTCACCGTGGTGTCGGTGCAATCCGGAGGGCGGGCCTACCCCCTGTGGGTGTACTCCAAGGGCTATCGGGAATCCCTAATGGAGCACCATGGAATCGTTGCCGATCTGGGGAGGGAGGCGCAGCTCGCAGCCTGCGCAAGCGGGCTTGATCCAGACAACCTGGTGATCCGATACGCGGTAGACGACTTGGGGGGATCCGGCTCAGGGCTCTTCTACTGTTTCGGCAAGTCGCTGAAAGTCCGAACGATCGTGGCCCCCCGTCTGCATGCGCCGCCCCCCCTCAATCTCGATGGATTGAAGGAGGCAGCTGCGGTGACCCGGAACATCTCCCGGGAAATCAGGGCGGCTCGCCGCGCCGACCGCGAAGCCTACGCCGGGTAAACCGCTACTTCCATGGTGCTTCCATGACCTTCCATGTGATTTCCAAGACAGCAGGCGCGAAGCAACGCGCGACAGCCTCTGAAATCAAGCTTGGCAACAGCATTTGCCAAAGCTTGGCGGACGACTACTTCACTGAGCTGGAGCGTTGGCAGGCGAGGCGTAAAGACGCCCGTCGGTTAAACACCCCCCCTGAAAATGTGATCGACCTTTGCGCGGTACGGCGTAGTCGGAAGAGTGCGCCATGAGCCACGCTCTGGACTGCATCCAGTCTCCGGTACGTGGTGGGTGCTCTGAGCAGTTGACTTGTATGGTCGGAGCATACGGGGCGCAAGTTTTTGTGCCTTTGGCCGATATCGCTCCAGATCTCGAAGTGATGGAGCGTAGAACATGGAAGATCAGATGACCTGTCCTATGTGCATGGGGCAGGTGCCAGGGGGGGCGATAGTCTGTCGAGGGTGCAAGGCTAGGACTGAGTACGGCAGCCCCGGCTGGGTTTCTCTGTTCGTCTTGATCTGTTCTATTTCCTTCGGAATCTGGTCGGGCACCGTCCTTGCATGGTGGATCGGCCTGGTCGGTGGCTTGGTATTGTTCGGCCTCGGCTCTGCTGGACTCGAGCGCCTGTTTCGCAACCGAGTCGTATTCCGCCTCAAGTACTGAGCACGGTCTGACGTGCTTGGAACAAGTCGATCTAGTGGCCGATAGGCGAAGTGGCGCCGTCAGAAGTCATCAGGATCGTAAGGTTCGAGATGTGGCGTTGCTCCGGCTAGGCCGAGCGCTTCATTGAGCGCGTCCATAGTCGTCCAGATCCCGCCGCTTCCGTGGGCCCATCGGATCACAGTGGCAAGCCTGGGCCTCTTGCCTGGCTGGCAGAGCTCCTGCAGGTCGCGGAACTGAAGGATCGCATTTTTCATGCGGATAGCTCATCTAGCCGGGAACGTGCGCCCCTCCTTCAGGCATTGGGACAGTCTCTTCTCAAACGCGAAAGAGTCGTTTTGAAGCGCCTCCAGTCCTGTGCAAGCGCGCCGGTCGTGCAGCTCAATGTGGAAATTGAGATACATGCCGCCTACCCACAGGGACAGGAGTATGGATAGGGAAATGGGCAGCCACTTGGGCAATTCGATGTCTAGGATGTCCAGCATGGCTCCGCGCAGGCTTGTCTGGTTGTAGCCGTACCGTCTCAGACGCAGCTTATAGCCGCCAGTCAGGACAATCCTGACGCCCCACTTGGGTCGATGGCCGACGCCGAGTCGGTTTCGTGGCCACCGTCTTGATCCGGGCGTTGATGGTCGAGCCCTGCAGGCCCTTGGCCTTGGCCCAGAACGGCAGCAGGCCCCACGACAGCCGGGCCTTCGCCGCGATCCAGAATCACCGAGGCGCGTTGTGTCGGCGCCAGGTTGTAGCTGGGCTGGATCTCGGCCAGACCGGGGGCAAGGTCAGCCAGCCCCGGCTGGCCGAAGACGACAACGGAGTGCTGGACGAATCGGCCGCACATGGTCGGAGGGTAGCCCCTGCCGTGCCCGGGGTGTCTAGAGGCATGTCGAGCCCAGCGCTGAGCGGTTGTCTGATGGTGGCCGATGATCGGAGTGGAGATTGCTGCAGCAATCTCCCGCGACTTTGACACAGCAGGGGATTGCCATGTCACGCTGCGCGTACGTGCCCTGTCGGCACATCTTTCGGAGACATGGATGGCGAAGCGAATCGAGGTGGAGTCTCTGGCCGGACTGGAGCATTTGGTGGCCGCCTTAGAGACGGAAGACGTTCTTGGAGCGGTTCTGAGGGCGCAGCTCCAGGTCGAGCAACAACTTGAGCTATTCCTCGTGGCGAATGTTGCCGACGACATGTGGGATGTCGCCAGCTCTCTCCCTCAGAATTTCTCCCAGAAGGTCGCGATGGCGGCCGCGCTGGGTTTTCCGAAGGAGCTGTGCTTTGCAGCCACAGCTATCAATCAAATCAGGAACAAGTTCGCTCACAAGGCCGGCTGGGCCCTGAAGCAGGCTGACATCGACAACTTGGTCGACAAGTACGATGCGGCGCGCGCCGCCGTTGATCCCGCGTCCTACGACGTGCGCCAATCGTATATCCAGCTCCATGGCCTAAGCGGCGAGAAAATTAGCTTCGGTACGAAAGGCCCTGAGTGGGACTTCAAGATGGTTTCTGGATGGATCGTATCGCTGATCCTAAAGTACATGGTAATGAAAAACTCTGAGAACGGTTTCGGCCTGCCGTAATCCGGGGAACGTTCTGCAGTGGCGTGCAGGCGATGTGCTTGAGCGCCATTGGCAAGGCGGCGCGGCCATCAGCGGCGCACCGGCGCACCGGCGCAAGTGCAGTGGACAGAGAGTAGGGCTCCGACCATAGTCGAGGCTGGCCAATGGATCTGCCCCATGAGCATCCTCAACGTACTGATCAGCCGTGACCAGCTTGTCGTTGCAGTGGATACGCTCGCGGAGGATGCGCTGACAGGCGCTTACTCTGCTGGTGCAAAGGTGCTCCTGATACCGCAGCACAACGTGCTGCTGGCCACCAGAGGAGGAGCGCAGTTCTTCTTGAAGATCTACGAGCTGGCTCTGCAGGCGAGCTTCCGGGCTGACTTCTCCATTGAGCAGCTTTCGGCCGAGATGGGACCTGTAATGGACCAACTGTGGTTGAACTATGAGAAGGCGGCCGCAGAGGCTGACCTGCCTATCGAACAGCTGGGGACCGAGATTGTCCTGGGCGGTTGGTCGCCCAGGAGCGGCAGGATGATGGCGACGGCCTACGCCAAGAGCGATAGCCGACAGGCTACGTCAGTGCAGCCGATCGGTGGCCAGTTCGCGTCACCCGGTGACCCTCTCAAGGGCGTGGCGCCGAGCATGCTGCAGGCCGACCTGATGGCTGCCGGACGGCTCCAGGCGGGCTACCTCAATGAGCAGATGGGCCGGCAAGTCGCCGGAGGGCGTCTGCTGATCGGATTCCTTCAAAGGGGACAGGCCGTCGTGAAGGACCTTGGGGCGATATGAAGTAGTGTCCCCGCTCGCGCGGGGACGATCCTGCTCGTAGTAGTCAGATGGGGATCAATAGCTCTTAAGGCACGTCGCCTGAGAGCTTGATGTTTGGATGCCGACTACTGGCAAACGTACTCCGTAGAGCTTTCGAAGAACCTGTCGTAGTAGTCGTTGGGATTATCGCCAGAGCCGAAGTACACAAGCTCTGCACGGTAGTAGTTGGTGACCCCGTAAAGTCCCGGTGTACTACAGGTCGCCGGTATCGGACCCTGGTACTTCTGACCTGCGAAAACGTGGTGATACTCCTGGCAGGAATAGCCGCCTCCAACGCCCTGAGGATCTGGCCTACAGGTGCCGCCACCGTACTTCATGTTGTCAAAACCGGTGTATGCGTCTGTCGGGCACGAGCCAAGCCCTTCCGAACCCCAGTCGCCGTACAAATAAACTCCGCTCGGCCCGTCCACGCCGCCCTGGCAAAAGTTGGTATACGCCACTGGATAAGGCTGGATAGTTTCCGAATCCACCCATAGCAGGCGGCCCGTTGGCACCCACTGACCAGCGAACGCGCTTTGGGCGAAGCCGACTGACAGCAAGGCAAGTGACATGCCCAACATCAGGCGGCGCGGGGTCGAGCGGCCAGTCCTGCAATCATTTTGCACTGAGTTCACTTCCATCTCTCCATGAGTAGGGTAGTGCTGCACTGCTCGCGCAAGGTCGCAACAGTAAGACGGGCATGCAATCGGAAAACCGCCAACACGGCTGTAGGTGAAGCCCTACGCCGAAGTGCAAGAGGCACCCGGTAGGGGAGTCTGAGCGGTTAAGAATGGCAATTGGTTGAATCGCAGTGGTTGAGACGGCCGGTCGTATCCTCTCGGCCATGATCTCCTCCACCTACCAAGGCTTCCGCACCGCGCTGATCCCGTCTGGCTGGGTCCAGACAGGGGAGCGGTGGGATCTATGGTGGAACGGGCGCTCAGTTGCCAATATCACTCCGGCGCGCGGCCGTGGTGTCCTGCTTCACTTGGATGCGCGAAAGATCTTCGAGACCAAGAGGGTTCTTGCCGCCAGCGTGTCTCAGGGCAAGCGCTACGCCGAGCGCTGGTGCGCCGCCAGGCTGTATCCCAATCTACCTCTGCGCAAGGCTGTTGCCCGGCTGACGGACAGCACCCCGATCCTGCCGCCGCCGCCACTGCCCGGCCTGCCGCCAACCCGCGAGCAGCAGCAACAGGCCCGGCGTCTGGCCGAGGCAACGGCCGCCGCTACGGCGAGGATCAGGGACGCGTTGGGGCCGTGTAACCTTTCAGCCAAAACCAAGCCAGGAGCGCCCCGAATCGGACGAGGATCCGGCTACAAAATGTAGGTGTGCTGCGCCAGCCTGATGAGGGTCATGGCCGGAAACGGCTTCCGGTTCCATGAGGGAAGGCGAGTGAGGTTCAATGGCACATCCTTGGAAGAGCCGTCTAAACTCACTTCTGGAGCGTAGTTTGGGGGAGTGAAAGGTGCTGAAGCGTTGGATCATGTGGCCGTTGATCGGACTAGCAATCCAGTGCGCCACTATCGCTTTGGTCATCGGGCTGACCCTGATCTTTGGTGACAAGTGTTGGGCGCCCCGAGTCGGCGGATTGTTTGTTGGATTTGCTGTTTTCGCCCAAGGGTATGTTTTCGCAAATCAGGACCGCTTTCAGAGACGTCTTCGTTCTGGGATAACCGTTGAGCAACGTGTTATGCACGTGGTCTATGTCGCAAGTGTTCTAGGCACTTTTCTCTGGGCACTTGGGGATCTCGTGCCGGTGATGTGGGGTGTCGAGGTCTGCAAACCATGATCAGAACCTTCTAGAACTCAATTGGCACGGAGCCAGATGAAGGAGTAGCATCCCGCCAAAACAGCCCCAATGGGGTTGCAGTATGTCCATTACGGACGACGCTTGGGGAGTGAGCGCGATGAAGGGATTTCTGATGCTCTGTCTGGGGCTGGCACTGGTGTGGGCAAGCCACGCTGACGCACGGGGCGTGCGGGTCAGCGGCTACGTCAAGAAGGACGGGACCTATGTAGCCCCGCACTATAGAAGCGCTCCGAACCGGTCGACGTTGGACAACTACTCAACCCGGGGGAACTACAACCCCTATACGGGCCAGGCTGGCAAGAAGGATCCATATACTCTACCTCCACCGAGTGGAGGATACGGCTCCGGATACGTGCCCAGTGTCCCGGCGTCGGCCTATACCCAACCTGTCTATCGTAGCCCTTCGGTTCCGACAGAACCGACTGCATATCGCTTGGCAGGCTCCAGCGGCAGCTGGCCTAGATTCAACGCGCCGGCCACGGCGAGCCCCCAGGATGTGAACGATGTGGAACGCTACGGTAGCGCCCGCGCCAACTACCTGGCGTCGGCGGCCGGTAGTCTCTGCAACGAGTTCTTGCTAGCCGCTGATGAGATGGCGAGGTCGGCGGAGACACTGGCGAAGTGCGCATCGCGGATGGATCCAAGGCAGACTTGCGCAGTCGAGGCCGACGACGCCATGCAGTCATCAATTCGATACCAAGTCAGTGCCAGCAAGGCACAAAGCTACTGCCGCAGGCCGTAGTAAGACGAGATTGGAGGTCACCATGTCCGATGATGGTAGCGGCATCCCTTGGGAGCTACGTGCAATTGGAGTCGCTGACGTTGGAATTCTCTTGGGACTGTCCCCGCGTACTGTTCTTGAAACAGTGGCCTGTCGCCCAGACTTCCCGGTCCGCCTGACCATGCGCCCAGCGACATGGGTGGCCGGGGAGGTGTTGAAGTGGCGGGATGAGAATAGATTTGGACAGCGAAGACGAGCTCGCAGCCGGATTCAACCATCTGGCTAACTCCACTCTATGGCTTTAGGAGCTGTCGCCAGATGAGGCCGATCTTTCTACTTCCCATCTTATCCGTAGCTGGATTTCTGCTTACGGCATGCACAGGTGAACCCCAGGAGCACGCGAGTCTGTCTAGGAACTCAACTGCGGAGCAATACGAGGATCGCGAAGTCGTGGATTACGTAACTGTAGCCGAGAGCGTAGAGCCATCCGAAGCTCTTTCTGAGCATCCTCCTGTCGATGCAGAGGACTGGGATGCCATAGGCAAGCCGTGCACTGAGGACTGCGCTGGACATGACGCTGGCTACCAGTGGGCAGAGGATAAGGGGATTGCTCACCCTGATGACTGCGGCGGCAATTCACAGTCGTTCATTGAGGGCTGCGAAGCATACGCCGAGGGCGTGCAGCGAGAGAGCATTTCGGGCGCCGAGTGCGAGGATCTGGACGGCGACGGATTGTGCGACTGATCGCGCGATACGTCCGTTGTTGCGCCCGTATTGCTCTGAACTACTGGATCTTGCAGATTGCATCCGTCAGGTGTTCCGGCGACAGGTGAGCATAGCGCCGCGTCATCGCCATGGAGCTGTGCCCAAGGACTTCCGACACCGTGTGCAGGGGTACGCCAGCCTGGACAAGCCATGACGCGCACGTGTGCCTCAAATCGTGCCATCGGACGTGCTGCAGGCCACACGCCTCCCGCGCCTTGGCCCATGAATCCCTGACCTGATCGTCCGAGGCGCCAAGTGGCAGCCTCTCCGCTATTCCTGCCACCTTGGGATGCAGCGGCACCAGCTGCAGCGTCCGCGTCTTGCTGGTGCGGTCTAGGTGGATGAACCCGCCGCGCACGTCGTGGGCCGTCAGGCGCAGTAGATGACCGCGCCGAATTCCTGTGTACGCCGCCAGCCGCACGTAGTCGCCAACGGCAGGATTCGGGCAAGCCATCGCCAGCGCCTCGACCTGATCGAGCGTCAGGAACGTTTCGCGGGGCTTCTCCGGCAGCAGCCCGATAGCAGCAGGCCGCTCCAGCCACCCCCATTCGCGCCACGCCATCCGGCTGATCTGCCGCAGGATGCGCCCTTTGTGGTTGACCGTGGCCGGAGCCTTCCCAATCTCTGCAGCCTTCACCTCGGCCCATACCTGGGCAACATCCCCCAGCTTTCTACCGGCAATGTAGGGCAGTAGCGCCCGGACGTGTGCCCGCGTTTTCGTCGCCGACTGGAGACGCGGCACATGGTCTGTCAGCCCGCGCTCGACCGCATCGGCGATCACTCGTTCCGGCTCTCTACCGGCCGCAATGTCCTTGAGCGCGGAGATGTACCTGCGCTCGTATTCTTTCGCGTCTTTGTACGACCAGTGTCGAGAAGTCTTGCGATGCGTTCTTCCGCCGTATCCGACGGTAACTTGATAGTGACCGTTGGCACGCTTGGTGATAGGCATAGCGTCTTGGCCCTGCACTTATCCAGCCATGCGGCCAGGTCTAGGGGGTGGATGCGGTCTGACTTCTTTCCTTGGCCCAACCGACACGCGGCCAGTTCGCCTATGTCGATGGCGCGGCGAAGGGTTCGGGGATGGCAGGCGCAGTGTTCAGCGGCCTGAGCCAGCGTCATTAGCTTGCCATCCGGATCCATCAGCGCTTCCCTCTACGCTGGTCAAAGCGCCGTAGTCGGGCAAGAGCTTCCTCCACCTGAGGGGACGTTGCCACCAAGGTGGTGGTAGCAGTCGGTGATGAGCGCGTCCAAGCCTTGGCGCCGTAAATTGCCTGATAGAGGGCCGATTTCTCATAGAGCTTCTTGCCCATGAACTCGCGTGGATCGAGGTCGTATTTGTGGGCCTTCGTTTTGAACTGGCTGATCGACACCCCGCCGTAGTGCGCGGCCTCGTCTGCGGTAAGCCAGTCCTTGCCTGAGAGATCGACGCGCATGATCGATAGCTGAGATCTCAAGCCCCCAATTTCTGTGGACAGATTCTGAAGGTCTGGTTGGATCCAGCTGATGTCAATGTCAGCCATGAACATGCATCCGAGACGTTGGAATTTGGGCGCGCCGCGTCTCAGCCTGTGAGCATCGTGCGACCTAAGCTGGCAAAGCCCACTAAGGGTGAAGCTTGGGAGTCTAAGATGACGAATGTGACCTTCTACGTTGGACCGCACCAGGATGACTGGCAGCTGTTCCGTGGGGAGCAGGCCTATCTCGATATTCAATCGGGCTCCAGAGTGGTCTTTGTCTACCTCACGGCGGGTGATGCAGGAGGCGGGCCGGTTCCTGGATGGTGGAGTGCGCGAGAGCAGGGGGCACTGGAGTCGTGTCGCTTGGCTACTGGACCAAATCCGCTGATTTGGGGGGTGAACTGGTTCAATGGCCGCCCCATTACCGGATGCGACTGTGGGAACACGACAAGCTATTTCCTGCGGCTACCAGATGGCTCGCTTGATGGGCTGAGAATCAACAGCGCACCAATCAGCGCTATTGATGGCTCGACCAGCTACCTTGGCTGGGCGGATGTCTGCCAAACACTGAAAGCCATCTTGGACGAGCATAAGGCGGCTTCAACAAGTGTACGGCCGTATGTGAACGCTCCGGACTATGACGTCGCATTGAATCCTGAACCCAACTCGGATCACACCGCCACCGGCTTCGCGGTGCTGGCTGCCACGATGCAGGGATTCAACCGTGCCTGGTGGGTGGGTTATGACATTGGAGAACGGCCAGAGAATCTTGATTCAGTGGCGGCCGGGCGAAAAAGGGAACTGCAGCAAGCGTACACAGGCCGAATCCTCAAGGAGACAACCGACGCGGGTTCACCCTATGACGATTGGGCAGGGGCGGGTAGCATCTACGAGACTTGGATAAAGCGAAGCTACTCCCGCTCTGATTCCGGTGGCTGAGGATGGCTATTCGACTGAATGGATCTGGGGCCTATTCGGCTCCAGGTCTGTTCATGGTCGAACGGATGCCGCGGGCAGTAGAGCGATAAGTGAGTCGCTTAGTGAGTCTAAAGTGGATTGACGTGGATTTAATATGAATAAAATCAATAATTTGCTTTGATGTTGTGGTTGCTTCACGGCCACCATTGCATCCAGTGACCCAGGTCATTCAGGAAGGCACCGCCAAGCGGTGCCTTTTTTGTTGCCCTGGTCCAGTGCCTCTACTTCGTCCGCATTCCCTTGGCTTTTGCGGCTGCTGCGTCGGCAGCCTCCTGTGCGGCCGTTGCTGCCGCATTCGCGGAACGCGCCGCTTCCGCTTGAGCCGCCTCGAAGTCTGCCCGGCGCTGCGCGCTGATCCGGCGTTCCAGTTCTGCAGATGCGACGAAGCTTTCCGGATACTTCGAGGCACAGGCCTGTTGCACCAGTTGTACCGCACGGTCGGACAGGCCGGGTTGGATGTTGCCGAGCAAGCAGTCAGCATACGGTGCAGATGCAGCGGGGCCTGCAGCCAGTGCTGTGATGACCAGGGCATTCAACATGCGTACCTCCTTGTAGGTTTCGATTGGACTACGGTGCGGTCTGGCCCGAGTATGGGCCCGTTCGTGGTGCAGGTGTTCCTCTCATCCACGCAGGGCTTGGATCTACTGAGCATCTGGCAGCGGTAGCGAGCATGCCGAAACCGCCAACGCGCCGGCCCTGACGCTATGCTCGGCATCTTTCCCAGGATGGCTTACCCCATGCGCTTGATCGTGCTGTCGCTTCTGCTGTCCGCTGTCTCCGTCGCGCCCCTGATGGCCGCCGAAACTGCACCGCCCGCGCTGGCCGATGCCGCAGCCCCACTGGTGATCGGCGAGACCTTCAGCATTGAATCGAAGGCGCTGGGCGAAACCCGCCGCATCAACGTCTATCGCCCGCAGCCGTGGGGCCTGGATCCGAAAGCGCCGTTGCCGGTGCTGTACATGGCCGATGGCGGCATCGGCGAGGACTTCCTGCATGTGGCCGGGCTGGTGCAGGTGTTGACCGGCAACGGCAGCATGCGCCCGTTCCTGCTGGTCGGCATCGAAAACACCGAGCGTCGCCGCGACATGACCGGCCCCAGCAACGACCCGCAGGACCAGAAGATCGCGCCGCGCATCGGTGGATCGGCGGCCTACCGCCGCTTCCTGCGCGATGAGCTGATGCCGCAGGTGCGTCTGCGCTACCCGACCACCGACGAGCGTGCGCTGATTGGTGAATCGCTGGCCGGCCTGTTCGTGATCGAGACGCTGCTGCAGGAACCGACACTGTTCAACAGCTACATCGCGCTGGACCCCAGCCTGTGGTGGAACCGGGGCACGATGCTGGCCGCTGCGGCCAAGCAGCTGCCGGCTGTGACGCGCGCGCAGCCCCGTGTGTTCCTGGCCAGCAGCGGACAGCCGGAACTGGCCGCATCCACTGCGCGACTGGCCGAGTTGCTGCAGCAGGCTTCGCCGTCGCCGCTGATGAAGTACCTGCCGCTGCCTGAGGAAACCCACGCCACGATCTATCACCCGGCCGCCCTGCAGGCGCTGCGCACGCTGTTCCCGGCGCCGCCGCCGGCCTCGCCCTGACCCGGCGTGGCACTGCATCGCACGACGTGTGAGGATGCGGTAGCGGCGCCACCCGGGTGCGCCGCCCGCAACGGGAGAGCGTGGATGCAGCGTGTGCGTGGATGGAGTGTGGCGGCCTGCCTGGCCGTGAGTGGCTGCGCGATGTCGGTGGCGCCACCGGCAACGCAAAGTGACGCGAAGGAAAGCGCGGCAGCCGCCGTGCCGGGCGTGGTGCTGCCAGATACCGAAGCATTGCGCGTGCACGATCCTGTGGGCCGCGATTACCCGATCTGGGTGGCGCTGCCGGCCGACTATGCCGC
>Ga0182006_1001403_pt1 | contig 14605 bp, 10 predicted proteins | sample Sormic07211104_1_FD_123022 | JGI IMG/M metagenome (GOLD analysis project Ga0182006, IMG submission 123022) | Rhizosphere microbial communities from Sorghum bicolor, Mead, Nebraska, USA - 072115-104_1 MetaG | ecosystem: Host-associated > Plants > Roots > Rhizosphere | place: USA: Nebraska...
CTTCTCCCCAACGTGATGACGCACATCCCCCGATGCACGCTTTCATCGTGCGGTCACACGACCGTGCTGTCTTGTGTCATTTCCGGATGCTCGATGCGGAATCCCGCACAGTCGACACGATGCCCAGGATCTGTCCCGGTTTTCCGTGAATGCGAATGTCATCGCCGCGCCGGTCGACTTCCGCGACGGCTTCGCCGTCGACGTGAACGAGGGGACCCGCACCGCGCAGGCTGATCCAGATGGCCTCGGGGCTTGCGTCGGCCGGCAAGGTGACCGTCGCGGAAAGCTGCGAACCTTCCTTCCGCAGCGCGACGCCGCAGCGTCCCCAGCGCGTGGGAGCGGCATCCAGGCTCACCGGCTCGCCGGTATCGAGCCACGCGTGGGGAATCGCGCGGGCCAGCCATAACGTCTCGCCCGCGCTGTCGTCGAAGACGAAGGCCCAGCGAAGCAGCAAGGGAATCGTCATCTGCGCGGGCATGCAGAACGAGGGCATGCCGCCGGTGACGTCGGCGACTTCGCCAGCGGTCCAGCTACCGGGTGTATGCGCGTGGTGGCGATGCGCGTAGAGAAATAGCAGGTATTCGTCGATGCGGCCCAGGCGCAGCAATTGTTGTGCGTAGCCATAGGAGATGAAGCCGAGGATGTCGCGGCTTTTCGGATCGACCGGTCCGATGTTCGCGACGACGCCGAGGGTGGTGGCGCCATGGCCACGCATGCCATCGATCACCACGTTGGCGAGATCGTCCGGCAGCACGTCGGCCTGGAGGAGTTCGGCATAAGCGCGGTGCGGCCACTGTTGCTCGCTGGGCTTTTCCCGCGCGAGCGATTCGCGGAAGGTGAGCGTGACGCCTGGCAACGGCGGAACGTAGGGTGGTTTCAGGTCGTGGCGGATGTTGGCACGCACGCTTTCCTCCACGCGCCGGGCCAATGCCTCGGCACGTGTCTTCCACATCGACGCGGCGGTCGCGGCGGACGCCGCGATATCGGGCCAGATAGCCGCGAGGTCGAGCAGGCCACGAGCCGCGAGCGCGCTGTTGGCATAGTAGGGTTTCCACCAGAGCGCCGGATCGGGAAACAGGCAGGCATCCGACTCGTTCCAGCCGTGGATCAGGCCATGCCCGGGGTCGCCGGCGGGCAGTCGCAGGCTCTCGTCGTGCAACTCCAGCAGCATCGCGACCGTGGCCTCGATCTTCTCGCGGTGCTTGCGCAGGAGTGCCGCGTCGTTCGTATAGTGGACGTAGCGTGCCAGGAGAGAAAGGGTCAGGCCGAACTGCCCCGTCTCGGCGCCGCGCATGTTGATCATGCCGTCGTCCTGCACGAAATCGCGGAAGTAACCGTCCAGCACCGCGGCGGCCTGTTCGAAGCGGCCCCATTCCAGGTTGGCGTAGAGCGAACTGGTGAAGGTGTCCTGGAAGCCGTCGTATTCGTTGCCGTAATAGTCGCGGTCGACGGCCCCGTACTTGGGGTAGGTGCCATCCGGACGAACCACCAGTTCGCGGGCGAACGCATGGGCGGCCATGTCGGACCATCCGGCCGCGGGGATGCGCACGGGCGCGAGGTCAGCCAGCTGGGCATGCCAGTAGTCGTGGAAGCGCAGCAGCGCCGCATAGAAGGCATCGGCCTGCGGCGGTTCGCGGCGCGGGGGATAGGCGGGGTAGCTGTGTCCGTAGACCACGCGGGTGAACCGGCCATGCTCCACCAGCGCGGTCCGGTGCCAGGTCTGCACGACGAAACGGTCGTTCGCGTCCACGTCGGCGAACACGAGCACGTCGTACCAGCGGCCGTCATCGAGCGGCACGACCTTGTGCACCGCCGGCAACCAGCCACCGAGCAGGCCTTCGCGCCGGCGCGCGACCTTCTTCGGTTCGTGCAGGTCGGCGAAGACCTGGTCGGCGTGATAGGTACGCGTGCTTCCGGAGGTATAGACGGGCATCGTGTCCGCGCATTGGCGGGTGCCGACGAATGTGGTCCAGGGCAGCCGGCCGTAGTAGTTCTCGGGGTCCAGCGACGAAGCCGCGGGTGGAGCGGCCAGGCGCACCTGCGTCTCGTCCGGTTCGCCCCGCGCGAGGAGGTGCTCCGCGAGGAGGTCGGCCCCGGCTAGCGCGACATCGGCCAGCTTCATGCCGAAGTAGGGTTGCGCGGCCTCGTCGTAGGTCGGTTCGGTGCGCTTGCCGATCACGCAGGCCTGCGTGCCATCGTGGAGCACGATCGGGCCGTCGGGGTGGGACAGATCCTCGCCAACCCTCCAGTCGCACCCTTGCAAGCGAAAGCCCGGCAAACCGGCGAGGCGGTCGCGTGGAACGGTGGCAAGCGGAACACGCGCGGGCGTGGCGATCCCGCGAGCCGCCGTCTTGCCGGTGGAGACCGGCGGCGGCGCGAACGCCTCCGTCGTCAGCGGAACCAGGCTGGCGGCGGCGCCCGTTGCCGCCAGCACGCGGAGGAAGTCGCGCCGGTCCATCGGCGTATCGTCGCGCTCACTCATCGTCGTCGTCCAGGGCGAGTTCGTGGGCCGGCAAGCCGGTACGTTCACCCCAGTAGTAGATGCCGATCGCCATGACCAGCACGGTGAGCGAATCCCACGGATGCGCGATGGCGCCGATGCCACCGAAGGTGCCCAGCCACGAGACGATCATCGTCAGCGCGTAGAAACCGATGAGCCACAGCGACGAGCGCACGTTGCGCAGCAGCCGTTCCCGGTCACCCCCTGTCGCCAGCTTATAGACGACATAGATGGCGAACATCGCGATCTGCAAACCCAGCAGCCACGACACCGTGGCCCATGTAGACCAGTACACGATCAATGCCGCCACGGCGAAGGACAGCGGCCCGATCAGGCCGAAGGCCTTGACCCGGAACGGGCGGACGAGGTCCGGCGCGCTCCGGCGCAACGCGGCGACGGTCACCGGCGCGACGGCGTAGCTGAGCACGAGGGCGGCGGAAACCACCTGGATCAAGGCTTCCCACGACGGAAACGGCAGGGTCCAGAACACCGACAACGCGAAGGTCAGCCAGAGCGCCGGGCGTGGGATACCGGACTGGCGATCGATGCGCGTGAGCACCGGGAGGAAGGAGCCGCTGCGCGCCCATCCGTAGACGATACGCGGCGTGGCGTTCATGTAGATGTTGCCCGTGCCGCTGGGCGAGATCACCGCGTCGCACACCACCAGCGTGGCCAGCCAGCCCAGGCCGAGGGCCATGGCGATGTCGTGATACGGCAGGGCGAAGGCCTTGTCCACGCCCGCCCATCCTCCGGCCAGCAAGCCGGTGGGAATGCCGCCGAGGAAGGCGAGCTGGAGCAGCACGTAGATCACCGTGGACAGCACCACGGAAAGGATCAGGGCGATGGGGATCGTGCGTTGTGGATCACGCACCTCGCTGGCGACCGACACGATCGGCGTCAGGCCGAGGTAGGCGAAGATGATGCCTCCGGCGGAGATCGCCGCCTCCACGCCCGAGAGGCCGTTCGGGGCGATGCCGTGGATCGTCAGGTTGTCCGGGTGGAAGTGCGTCAACAGCAGCACGATGACCAGCAAGGGCACCACGAACTTGAAGATGCTGACGATGTTGTTCGCCTTGGCGAAGGCCTTCACGCTGAAGTAGTTCAGCACGAAGAACACCCCGAGCAGGGCGAACTGCACGATCCATCCCAGCAGGCTGGCATGCGAACTGCCGGGCACGTTCAACGCCGGCATCCAGGCCGCCGCATACTGGCGGCAGGCCACCACCTCGATCGCGATCAGGCTGGAGAATGCGATCAGCGTGATGAAGCCCATCAACGATCCGAGCAGCGGGCCATGCGAATACTCCGGATAGCGCACGGCGCCGCCGGCACGCGGGAGCGCGGCGCCGAGCTCGCAGTACACCAGTCCGAGCAGCAACACGGCCACGCCGCCGATCACCCACGAGAGGATGCCAGCCGGTCCTGCCAATGCACTGACGTGGCTGGCGGCGAAGAGCCAGCCGGAACCGAAGATGGCGCCGAGGCCGATGAAGGTGAGGTCCACCAGGCTCAATTGTTTATGGAACTTGCCTTGCGGCGGTGCGGAAGCGTCGGCCATGGTCAGTGATCCTTTCCTGCATAGGGCGACTTGCCGCCGCTGGCGATGAAGGCGTCGATCCGTGCCGCCAGCACGGGAAGAGGGACCGAGCCGGTCGACAGCACGGTGTCGTGGAAGGCACGGATGTCGAAACGCTTGCCGAGCGCTTTCTCCGCTTTCGCGCGGCCGTCGCGGATCGCCATTTCGCCCAGGTAGTACGAGAGCGCCTGGGCGGGCCATGCGATGTAGCGGTCCACTTCCGTGTCGATCTCGTGCTCGGCCAGGGCCGTGTTGTCGCGCAGGTACTGCCGGGCCTGTTCGCGTGTCCAATGCATCTGGTGGATGCCGGTGTCGACCACCAGGCGAGCGGCACGCCATGCCTGGTAACTGAGATAGCCGAAGCGCTCGTAGGGCGTGTGGTAGATACCCATCTCCTGGCCGAGATACTCGCAGTACAACGCCCAGCCTTCGCCGTAGGCGGAGATATAGGTGTAGCGGCGGAAGTCCGGAAGGCCGTCCGTCTCCGCGGCCAAGGGCATTTGCAGCGCGTGGCCCGGCGAGGATTCGTGCAAGGTCAGCGCAGGCAGCGAGTAGAGCGGACGCGCGGGAAGGTTGTACGTGTTGACCAGGTAGATCCCGGGCCCGCCGCGCCCGCCGGTGTAGATCGGGGCGAGATCGGCGGGGACGGGCTTGATCGCGAAGCGCCGGCGCGGCAGGCGGCCGATATAGTCGCCGACCACGCCGTCCACTTCCTTCGCTATCCATGCCGCGTCCTTGAGCAGTTCGTCCGGCGTCTTCGCGTAGAAGCGCGGATCGCTACGCAGGAACTGGAGAAAGTCCGCGAAGCTGCCCTTGAATCCCACCTCCTTGATGATGTCGAGCATCTGCTGGTGGATCGAGGCCATCTCCTTCAAGCCCACCGCATGAATCGCATCGGGGCTCATGTCGAGCGTGGTGTATTCGAGGATCTGCGACCGATAGAACGCCTCGCCGTCGGGCAGGTCCACGGCGGCGAGGCTGTCGCGCGCCTTCGGCGCGTACTCTTCACGCAGGAAACGCGACAGCTTCGCGTAGGACGGGATCACCTGCGCATCGATGATGGCGAGCGCTTCCGCGCGTAGCCCGGCCTGTTCGGCGGCGGGCACGCTGGCGGGCATCTTCTGGAACGGCGTGTAGAAGAGGTTGGCCTCTCCCTTCGTCGTGGCGGTCTGCTGGATGCCGTCGTACTGGCTTTCCACGATGAGTTTCGGTTGGGTGAATCCACGCGCCATGCCCAGGCGCATGTTGGCGATCTGCTCGTCGAAGTACCGCGGGATGTCACGCAGCTTGCCCAGGTAACGCCGGTAGTCGTCCTCGCGCAGGAACGTGCCGCGTGCGCTGAAACCGAGGTTGCTCCAGAACGCCGAGTCCGCGTTGAACGGCATCTGCCATGTCTTGTCGCGCTGGTCGGCGAACAAGACCTCGACCTGCTGCCGATAGACCGCATAGTCGACGGGGCCTTCCCCGCGCAGTTGCTTCGGGTCGATCGCCTGCAGTTGCTTCAACACGTCGGCCCAGTACCGTTCGCGTGCATCCTGCGTGGCGGCATCCACCTTGGGCAGGCTCGACGAGGCACGGCCGGGGCCGTCCTCGTCGTCGGCTCCGGCGAACTGCTGCTGGCGCCAGGTCCATTCGCGTTTATGGATCGCCTCGAACCGTTGGTTCGCATCCTCCGTGGCGTGGGCGATGGGCAGGGTGCCGAGGATGAGTCCAAGCAGGCAGGCCACGCGGGCGACGGATAGGGGCACGGCGATCTCCGCTCAGGGGTGGGTGGTCTTTCCGGCTTTCACGGCGGCGATCCACGCGTTGGTGCGCGCGTCCAGCATGTCCAGCGGCATGGCGCCGCCGGAGAGCATCTGGTCGTGGAAGGCGCGGATGTCGAAGCGGTCGCCGAGTTCCTTCTGCGCACGCTGGCGGAGTTCGAGGAACTTCAGCTGGCCGAGCTTGTAGCCGAGTGCCTGGCCGGGCCACGCGATGTAGCGATCGGTCTCGGCCTGCATGCTCGGTTCGTCCTCGGCCGGATGCGCATGGAAGAAGTCGATCATCTGCTGCCGGTTCCAATGCAGCGCGTGCGTCCCCGTGTCCAGCACGAGGCGGTCGGCACGCAGCAATTCGCCGCTCAACCGTCCGTAATCCTCATAGGCATCCTTGTAGAAACCCACGTCCTTGGCCAGTTGCTCGGCATAGAGCGCCCACCCCTCGATATACGCGTTGTAGCCGGCTTGCTGGCGAAACGGCGGCAAGGGCAGGGTCTGCGCGATGGAGATCTGCAAGTGATGGCCGGGCACGCCTTCGTGATAGGCGGTGTCCTCGATCGTGTACAGGCCACGTTGCTCGTAGTCTCCGGTGTTGACGAAAACGATGCCAGGACGCGAACCGTCGGGCGTGCCCTGGTGGTATTCCGCGCCGGCGGCGTCTTTCTCGCGATAGCGCTCGACGGCCTGCACCCGCAGCGCCGTCTTCGGCAGCGTGCCGAACAGCTTGGGCAACTCCGGCTGCATGCCCGCGATGTACTTCCGGTAGTCGTCGAGGATCTGTTCGCGCGAACTCGCGTACAGCTTGCGATCGCTGGCCACGGCCTTGCGCAGCGCGGGCAGGTCCGCATAGCCGAGCTTGTGCGCGATGGCGGTCATCTCGCCTTCGATGCGCTTCACCTCGTCCAGGCCGATCTGGTGGATGCGCTGCGGGGACAGTTCGGTGGTCGTCTGCGTATGGATGGCGAAGCGATAACGCGCATCGCCGTCGGGCAGCGACCAGATGCCCTCCTGGCTGCGGCCATGGGGGGCGTATTCCTTCGCCACGAAGTCGGCCAGCTTGCGGTACGCAGGGCGCACCTTGTCGTCGACGGCGGCGAGGATCGCCTTGCGCAACCGGGCCTGATCGGCGGCGGGAACGCTCTTGGGAAACTGCGCCACGGGCTGGCCGAAGACGTTGTCCTCGTCTTTCGCGGCGGCGATGTCCTGGGCCTGCTTGACCACCTTCTCCAGCAGGTAACGCGGCTGCATCAATCCATCCGCCATGCCCAGGCGCGACGCGGCGATCATCTGGTCGATGGCCTTGGGTACCGCGTTCAGGCGCTCGAGGTAATCCTCGTAGTGCGCCGTGCTGTCGAAGGGAATGGTGGAGACGAAACCGGGGAGGGCGAGATGGGCGCCACCGATCTGGTCGAGTGGCATCTCGTAGTTTTTCAGGCGGATGGCTTCGAGACGGTCGCGCAGTTCGCGGATCGCCATGTCGCGGCTCAACCGTCGCTGTTCGTCGAGGCTCGCCGTGTCCACCGCTTCGAAGCGCTTCAGGAAGGCCTCGGTGGCCTTGCGGTCTTCCACCACGTGGGCGGGTGAGTAGTCGGTCCAGCGGTCGTTGTAGCGATAGTCGCCGATCGTGGTGGCGAGTTCCGGGCTTTCCTTCAGCTGGTACTCCCAGCGTTGCGCCACCAGGGCGTCGAAGGCGGCGGCCCCCGTCGTCGCCCCGTGGGCGGCGATGAAGGGCCCGGCTAGCAGGCCGCATAGACAGAGTCCCCGGACGATCGGGCGAAGCTTCATCGAACACCCCTTCACGAATATGACACCCCGATGCTCACCCGTGTGGCCGCCGGGCGCTAGAAGCGATTGCCCGGCGACCATGCGGAATTGGGCACAATGGGTGTGGATGTCTCAATCGGCGAACGGCTGGTCGATCGCTGGCGAGGGCTGGGTGAACCACGCGCCGCCATCCCCGGTCACGTAGAAATGATCCTCCAGGCGGATACCGAAACGGCCGGGCACGACGATCATCGGCTCATTGCTGCAGCACATGCCGGGGCCGAGCAGGGTGCGATTGCCGCGGACGAGATAGGGCGCCTCGTGGATGGCCAATCCGCAACCGTGCCCTGTTCGGTGGGGCAGGCCGGGAAGCCGGTAGTCCGGACCCAGTCCGCCCGCTTCCAGCACCCGTCGCGCCGCCGCGTCGATCTCGGCACAAGGCACGCCGGGGCGTACCGCGTCGAACGCCGCCTGTTGCGCGGCGCGCTCCAGGTCCCAGAGGCGGGCCTGGTCGGCGTCGGGCGTGCCGAAGACATAGCTCCGGGTGATGTCGGACTGGTAGCCCCGCACGCTGCATCCGGTATCGATCAGCACCAGGTCGCCGCGCTGGAGGTATTGTTCGCCGGGAATGCCATGCGGGAACGACGTCGCATGCCCGAACTGGACGATGCAGAACGTCGAACCGTTGTCGGCACCCAGCGCGCGGTGGGCTTCGTCGATGAAACGTTTCACTTCGCCCGTGCCGATGCCTTCGTGAAGCATGCCCGCGGCCAGCCGCTGCACGTGCAGCGTCATGGCCGTGGCCTGCTTCATCAGGGCCAGCTCGGCTTCGGTCTTCGACATGCGGCAGCCGTCGATCACGGCCGTGCCGTCGACGACCTCGCCGTACGGGAACACGCGGCGCAACGCCTCGAAGACACCGAAGGGCGCCGCCGGATCGAGCGCCAGGACGCGCCCGTCGGTCGTCGCCAGACGGTTCGCCACCAGGGCTTGCGGGTCCTCGTGTTCCTCCCACAGGGCCAGTTCCACCGGATGGGCCATCACGGCGCGCAGCGACCCTTCCTCGAACGCGGGACAGACCAGCACGGGCTCGCCACGACGTGGAAGCAGCAAGGCCACCAGGCGTTCGGTGGCGCCCCAGGGAATGCCGGTGAAATAGCGAAGCGAGTTGCCGGCGCCGACCAGCAACGCATCGGCGCCGATGTCGTGGAGGAGTGTCCGGGCGTGCTCGATGCGCGCGAGGTATTCCTCGTGGGCGATGGGCGCGGCGACGGCGTTCCATGGGGCCAGGGCCGCACGCGCATCCGCCGGTGAGAGGTGTCCGATCTGGATCATCGGGAGACCCCCACGTCGGCATCGGTCCATCGGCCGTCGATGCGGCGTTGGATCGGTCCCGGGTTGCGATCGCGCAGTTCCGGCGGCAGCAACGCCTCGGGCACGTTGTCGTAGCTGTGCAGCGCGGCGAAGCGGTGGATCGCCGCGGGCATGCCCACCGCGGTGAAGCCGGGATGGCCCGTCGCGGGATAGGGACCGCCATGATTCATCGCCGGGCTGACCGCGACGCCGGTGGGCATGCGATTGGCGATGAGGCGGCCCACGCGCTTGCGCAAGGGCGGCGCGATCGCCTGCCAGAGCGTGTCGTCGCTGCCGTCGGCGGCGCGGTACAGCGTCGCCGTGAGGTTACCCTCGAAGGCTTCGGCGATCGCCACCATCGCGGTCTCGTCCGCGCCGCCGACGAGCAGGCTGACGGGACCGAACGCTTCCGCCTGCAGGGCATCGCGATGGGCGAGGAAGGTCGCGGCGTCGACATGGAGCAAGGTGGGTTCGAAGCGGTAGCCCTGGCCGTCGCCCTTGCCTCCGCCGGCCAACACGCGGGCACCGGCGTCGACGAGCGCCTGCACGGCGCGCGCGAGATTGTCCTGCACGCCACGGGAGAACAGCGGGCGCGGCGTCGCCGACGCGAAGTGTTTCGTGGCGGCGGCGACGAAGGTATCGCCGGCCTCGCCATGCGCGACCACGACGATGCCGGGATTGGTGCAGAACTGGCCGCTGCCCATGGTGCACGAGGCGAAGAACTCCTGCGCGAGGGGCTCGGCGCGTTCCGTCAGCGCACCCGGCAAGAGGAAAACGGGATTGACGCTGGAAAGCTCCGCGTACATCGACACGCCAGCCGCATCGGCGGCGGCCTTGAGTGCGAGGCCGCCCGCGCGGCTGCCCGTGAAGCCGATGGCGCCCAGCCGCGCGTCACCGGCCAGGGCCTCGCCCAGCGCATTGTCGAAGTGGTAGAGCATCTGCACGGATGCGCCCGGCAGGCCCGTGTCGAGCAATGCCTTGTGCGCCAGTTCCGCCAGGCGGCGGCTGGTCGCCGGATGCGATGGATGGGCCTTGGCGATCACCGGATTGCGCGCGGCGATGGCCGACGCGAAGTCGCTGCCGGCGATGGCGTTGAAGGCGAAGGGAAAGTTATTGGGGCCGAACACCAGCACCGGCTTGCCCAGCGGTGCGCGGTGCGCGCGCAGGCCGGTGGCGGTGTCGATGACCGGATCGGTCCACGCGTAGTCGCGCACGGCGCGTGCCGCCTGCCGCAATTGCCCGCTCGTGCGCGGCAGTTCCACCGAGCGCAGGCGCGGCTCGGCAGGCAGGGCGGTTTCCTCCGCGGCCAGCGCGACCAGCGTGTCCGCGTCCTCGTCGATCGCCTGGGCGTAGCGGTCGAGGAAATCGGCGATGCGTGCCGGAGGCGTCGCCGCCAGTTCCGCCGCGACCGAGGAAGCGGCGGCGAGCGCGGCTTCCAGATCGGCCGCGCCGCTGATGGGAAACGCGGGGCCGATCGGCTCGGCCCGCGTCGGGTCTTCGGCACGGAAGGCGCCGGCCGCATCGGCCGATGCGCACCAGCGGCCGCCGAGCAGCAGTTTCGCATCGGCCTGCATGACTCAGAGCCCCGGCTTCGTGGCGATGGCGTGGTCGATCACGGCCAGCGCCGCTTCGCGTTCGGCACCCGTGACCGTCAAGCGTGGCGCGCGTACGGTCTCGCTGCCCATGCCGGTCTTGGCCTGCACGAGCTTGATCAGCTGCACGAAGGTGGGCACCGTGTCGAGGCGGAGCAGTGGCAGGAACCATGCGTACAGCGACTCCGCGGCGCGGGGGCCGCCGTCGCGCGCGAGTTCGAACAGCTTCACCGATTCCTTCGGATACGCGTTGACGAGGCCCGCGATCCAGCCCACCGCGCCCATGCTCACGCCTTCGACGATGGCATCGTCCATGCCGACAAGGAGGTCGAGGCGATCACCGAGGAGGGCACGGATGGCGGCGAAACGGCGCACGTCCCCGGAGGATTCCTTCACCGCCTGCAGGTTCGGGAACTGCGCGGCGAGTTCGGCGATCTGCGCGGGCGCGAAGTCGGTCTTGTAGGCGACCGGGTTGTTGTAAAGCATGCAGGGCAGGTCGGTGGCCGCGATGACGGCCTTTACATGCGCGCTCATTTCGCGCCAGTCCGTGGAATACACATACGGCGGCAGCACCATCAGGCCGGCGCAGCCGATGGCCTTGGCTTCCTTCGCGAGGCGTACGGCTTCATCGGTCGAGAGCGATGCGATGCCGGGAATCACCGGCGCGCGGCCGTCGAGCGCCTTGACCAGGGTGCGCAGGATGTCGGTCTTCTCCTCGAAGCTCAGCGTGGCCGCTTCGCCGAGGGAACCGAGGGGGACGATGCCCTTGCAGCCGGCGTCGATCATCTGCAACGCATGGCTGGCGAGGAAGGCGTGGTCGACCTTGCCATCGGCGGTGAAGGGCGTGGTGACGGCGGGCAGGACACCGCGCCAGAAAGTTGCCTTGCTCATGATGTGTAGCCTCTGGTATCGCTGACGGAAGAAAGAACGGGTTCGCCCAGCGTGGCCAGGCGAACGGGAAAGAGAGGTGGCCGTGTGCCGCCGCGCGGGCCGTGCCCGAGTTCGGCGAGCGCGCTGCCGCAGATGCGGCCCTGGCAGGCGCCCATGCCGCAGCGCGTGGCGAGTTTCGCTTCGCGGGTGTCGGCGTGGGGGCGCACGGCGCCGAGGGGGACGTCTTCGCACCGGCAGATCGTCGTGTCGCCGTTCGCGAGTCCGCGCACGTCGTCGCGGACTGTGAAGTGTTCGCGTAGCGAAGCGGCGAAGGCGCGTGCGCGATCGCGCCGCTGCACCAGCGTGGGTGGCACCGGCGCTCCGGCCGCGGCCAGCCCGGCGATGCGGCCTTCCACCCTGGCGCAGTCGAGTCCGCCGATACCGCAGGCTTCGCCGGCGGCGAACACGCGTGGCTGGCTCGTGGCTTGCCACGGACCTACCTGCACACGCGCATGCGCACCTTCCGGCTCCAGCGCGCAACCGAGCAATTGGGCCAGCTCCACCTGCGGCAGCAGGCCGTAGCCCACTGCCAACAGGTCGCATGCGATGCGTTCGTCGCCCTGACGGCCACGTACGCGCGCGCCGCTGACGCCATGTTCGCCCTCGGCGGCGGTCACGATGCTGCCGGTCCGATACGGGACGCGCGCGAGTTCGAGTCGAAGCCGTGCCGCTTGCGCGAGCTTGGCCGGCCAACGCCAAAGACCGGCGGCGAAGCGATGCACGGCGGATGCGCCGGCCTGCTCGTGGATGCCCACGACGTGCGCGCCGTGCCGTTGCGCGGTTGCCGCGGCCGCCAGTAGCAGCGGTCCGCTGCCGGCGATGAGCACACGCTTGCCGCGCAGGGGCCAGCCTTGCTTGGCCAGCGCCTGTAAACCGCCGGCACCGGTGACGCCGGGCAGGGTCCAGCCGGGGAAGGGCAGCAGGAGCTCGCGCGCGCCCGTGGCGAGTACCAGCGCGCCGTAGGCGAGATGGAAGCCGCGCTGCGCATCCTGCAAGAGCAGTCGCCCCGGTTCGACGGCGACGACCTGCGTTCCCTCCAGGCACGTGACGTTGGCGTTCCCGGCGACGTCGCGGATCGCATCCGTCGCCACGCGCGGTTGACCGTGAAGTACGTCGTGCCGCCAGACCTGACCGCCCGCGCGTGGCTGGCTGTCGATCAGCACCACCCGCTTGCCTTGGCTCGCGGCGGCTTCCGCCGCGGCGAGGCCCGCCGGCCCGGCGCCGACGACGACGATGTCGCAGGCGTCAACCATCGGTTTCCACCCGCATGCCTGGATTGACGACGCGTTGGCAGGCGCGTTGCTGGGCCACGCCATCGATGCGTACGCGGCATTCGAAACATACGCCCATGCCACACAGCGGCGCACGCGACTCGCCTGTCACGGAACGGCGGAACGGCTCGCCGACGAGCGCGATCGCCGCCGCGACGGATATGCCGGCCGGCACGTGCACGCGGCGCCCGTTGACGGTGAGTCGCACGGTGCTCATTTTCATGACCGCACCCGCGAGGGATCGTAGGGCGCCGGATCGATCGCGGGCGCGCGGCCGAGGATCTGATCGATGACCACGCGCGCGCTGCCCAGGGAGGTCGTCACGCCCAGCCCTTCATGCGCGGCCGCCACCCAGACATCGTCGCGGCCCGGCGCGCGGCCGAGATAGGGCAGGCCATCCACGCTTACCGGACGAAAACCCGTCCACAGGCGAATCGCGTCCAGTTCACGCAGCTGTGGCAGAAAGCGAAAGCTCCGTTCCAGCATGCGCCGGATCATCGCCATCGAAACGTCGGTGTCGATGGCGTCGTATTCGCGCGACGAACCGATCAGGATCTGTCCGGTGGGGCGCGGCTGAACGTTGAAGGCGACACTGGAGGCGTCGCCACCGTGTGCGCTGTCCGCGTAGCCGAGTTCGAGCAGCTGATGCCGGATCACGCCGGGATAGCGGTCGGTGATCACCAGGTGTCCCTTGCGCAGGCGTACCGGCAGGCCCGGCAACAGGGACGGCAACGCACCACCATTGGCGAGCAGCATGGGACCGGTCAACCGCCGGCCCCCGCGCAGGAGCACGCCGTGGTCTTCGAGGCGGAACACCGCATCCTGGTGGTAAACGGCGCCGCGCGCGATCGCCTGGTCGATTCCATGGCGGGCGACAGCCGGAGGAAACACCACCGCTTCGTTCGCCACGCGCATGCCGCCGGCGAGGCCGGGCGCGAGCGCGGGTTCGAGGCGGTAGAGTTCCCGTGCGTCGATCCGCTCCGCGACGACGCCCGAGGCGGCGAGCCGCGCGATCTTTTCAGGGATACGTGCGAACTCTTCGTCGTTGCTGGCCACCCACAGGGTTCCACAGCGGCTGAACTCCGCCTGCGGCAGGTTCGCGAACGCTTCCCAGAGGCCTAGCGAGTAGTGCGCCAGCGCGAGCTCGGCGGGATCGTCGTCCATGGCCACGAGGTGACCCATTGCCGCGGCGGTCGCGCCGCCACCGACGACGCCCGGTTCCACGATGGCGATGCGCATGCCCTGCGCGGTGGCGTAGTCGGCGCATGCCGCGCCCACGATGCCGGCACCGACGATGATCAGGTCGTAACCGCTCACCCCGCGCCGATGCCCCAGGCCAGCGGATCGGCCTCGTCGATCAGGATCTGCCCCTTCATCGTGACGTGCGCGCTGCCGGTGATGCGTGGCAGGACACCGGACGCCCCCGGCTGGAAAGTCACCTCGAACACGCTGCCGAGGATGCCGGCCTGCCGCCAGACGGCACCGGCGGCGAGCTTTCCGTCCGCGGCCAGGCAGGCGACCTTGGCGCTGGTACCGGTGCCGCAAGGCGAGCGGTCGTAGGCCATGCCGGGACAGAGCACGAAGTTGCGGCCGTCGGCGTCGGGTTGCCCGGGCGCTGCGTTCAATTCGATATGGTCGATCTCCGCGCCGTCCGCGCCGGTGATGCCTTCGCGTTCCAGCGCCGCGCGGATGGCCTCCGTATAGACCGTAAGCGCACGTTGATGGTCGAGGGTCAGCGGCAGCGGCGTGTCGGCCGTGATGAAGAACCAGTTGCCACCCCAGGCGACGTCGCCGACGACGCCGCCGTAGCCCGGCACCTCGAGACGAACGTCCTTGCGGTGGCGATAGCTTTCCACGTTGTC
>Ga0182006_1001404_pt1 | contig 14575 bp, 12 predicted proteins | sample Sormic07211104_1_FD_123022 | JGI IMG/M metagenome (GOLD analysis project Ga0182006, IMG submission 123022) | Rhizosphere microbial communities from Sorghum bicolor, Mead, Nebraska, USA - 072115-104_1 MetaG | ecosystem: Host-associated > Plants > Roots > Rhizosphere | place: USA: Nebraska...
TAAATTCTGCGTTACGGTTGTCTCCCATTTCAAATCAGGATTTGCCATTGTTTTAGAAGCAGCCCAATAATTATCAACTCCATTAATCCAAGTTGAGGTAGATGAAAAGAAACTCTGCACCATTTGTCCAGTTGGAATATTATTGTTACCTGCTTCACCATAACTTACTCTCAATTTAAGTAAATTAACCCACGAAGCATTTTTCATAAATTCTTCCCCAGAAATTTTCCAAGCTGCTGCTGCAGCAGGAAAGAATCCCCATTTATTGTCACCTAAGAATTTACTAGAACCATCTGCACGATAAGTTGCTGTAAAAAGGTAACGATCTTTAATGTCATAATTTACACGGCCAAAGAAAGAAAGTAATTTATCATCTGGTGCATAGTAATTATCAACAGATATTGGAGTTCCTTGAGTTGTTAACTTTTGAGCTTGATCAAAATTAAAGAACAATGGAAAGCCTTGTATAACACTACTAACATCATTTCTTTCGTAATTAATAGACTCTTCTCCTAATAGAATTCTCAAGCTATGATCTTCACCGAGGGATTTTTTGAAGTCGTAATTTAATGTATTAGCATTTCTGAAACGAGTATCTTTTCTATCTCCCATCATTAAGGCTGGCATACCTTGTCTTTCGGCTGCAGGATTATTATTAACATAATAAGTAGAGCGTCCGAAAAAACGATAATCTTGATAATTATAATTATCTAAACCAAGTTCACTTTTAAATACCAGTTTATCAGTTAACTTCCATGAAAAACTACCTAGAGTATTAAAGTTCTTTCTAAATTGCTGACGATCTGTATCTGCAATAGCTACAAATGGATTGACTAAATAACCAGAAACTGCTTCATCAGTATCATCTGTAGTTAAACCAGGAAGTGGAATTGGCGCATAACCCACGCTATGTTTTAAACGTGAATCTGCAGAAGAAACTTCATTTTGTTCGTTTAAACCTCCACCATCAATCTCGGTATCTGAATAACGTACCGTGAAAGAAAGATCAATTTTATCAGAAGCTTTAGAATTTAACGAAAGAGACAAATTGTTTCTTTTATATCCTGAACCAATCATTATAGCATCTTCGTCATAATGAGCATAATTAAAATTGAAGTTCATTTTTTCTGTACCCCCTCTTATAGACAAATCACGGCTTTGAACCTCTCCAGTACGTCCAAAAGTTTGTTTCTGCCAATTGTTTCCTTTCATCCCTTTATACATATCGTAATCCTGCCAATTACCAAAGTATTTTTCATAAGAACTTAAATCAGTATTATCTTTAAGCAAAGCATATTCGTAATTCCATTTAACATAATCTTCCGGAGATAAAACATCAAAAGTATTTGCGATTTTTTTCATGCCATAAAACATATTATAGTTCACAGCAATCTTTCCGTCTTTACCTTTTTTAGTTGTAATAATAATTACCCCATAAGCACCTCTTGAACCATAAATCGCTGTAGATGAAGCATCTTTTAATATTGTCATATTCTCAATATCAGAAGAAGAAATATCATTTATACTATTTACTGGAAAACCATCTACTATATACAAAGGAGATGCATCCTGTGTAAGAGAACCGTTTCCTCTAATTCTAATTCTAACTTCAGAATCAGGCGATCCTTCAGAAGAAGTTACTTGAACCCCAGCTATACGGCCTGTTAGAGCCTCTGCCACGTTTGGAACTGGAATCTTTCTAACTTCACTTCCTGAAAAAGTAGCAACAGCTCCAGTTAAATCAGATTTTTTAGATGTTCCGTATCCAATTACAACAACCTCATTTAAGTTATTAGAATCTTCAGTCAAAGTTGCATTTACTTTAGATTTTCCTTCTGTAGAAACATCAATGCTTTTAAATCCTATAAAAGAAAAACTTAAGACAGCTTTTGGGTTGGTTAATTTTATTTTATAGTGACCGTCAAAGTCAGTAGAAGTTCCGTTCTTAGTTCCTTTCTCCAAAACGTTTACGCCTGGTAAAGAAAGTCCTGCAGCATCTTTCACGGTTCCCTCTATCGTTGTACCCTGCGCATGTAGTTGACTGCCGATCAATAAGCACAGTAAGAAAACAAGTTTAAAGCAAAAATCTGCTCCTTTGTTTAATAGATCTTTAAAGTTCATGGTTGATTGTTTAAGTTAATTAATTTTTTTTCGTTTTTAGTTTAAGTGGTTTTTTGTGGTTACGTTCAATTTATTCTCTTTAATTATTACAGATTTTTATTTGCGGTGAATTTTCCAGTATTCAATAATGGTGTACTGTTTATCTTTTATCAGCCTTTAGTACTTAATCGATTTCGTATCTTAGAAAAAATTGTTGTAATCGATTACACAAACATAGATATTTTTTTTAAACGAAAAATAAAAATTCATAAAAAATTCATAAAAAAAATTATATATCCGAAATTTTAATGTTTTTTTATGTGACATGTATAATTTTAGTCAAGATAAAATATTAAATATATTATTATTAATTGTTCATTTGATTCGATTTTTATAAAAAAAACAATCGATTACATGAATATTAATTATGAAATTATTAGGTGTTATTTTTACACTTAAAATTGAGCTTAAGGCGAAAAAAAAATTAATTTTTAATCGAAAACCCATTAGAATTTAAAATGTATTTTCTGACTTAACGCATTATAAAAAGGTTAGAAATAAAATTCTCATTTAAGACCAGTACGTTTAAAGCACAAAAAAAGCCCTTAAACAAAAGTTAAGGGCTTTAAAAAATTATAAAGATTTATTTAAATGTGCTGTACAGCTAATTGCTTACGATGTAGCTTCATCAAAATGAACGTTATAATCATTCCGATAATTGACATTCCTACTCCAATTAAATTGGGAGAAGAATAACTTAGTCCTGCAGCCAAAGGCAGTCCGCCTAAAAAAGCTCCTAATGCATTTCCAATATTAAAACTTCCTTGAAGCGATGCCGAAGCAATCATCTCTGCGCCTTTTGCAGTACGAATCATCAGCATTTGAATTGGCGCAATAACTGAAAATGATATTGCTCCTGTTAGGAAAGTTAGAAATAATGAAAAATATTGGTTAAAGGAGAAAAAGTAAACCAAAACCAAGTCAAATGACATAACCAGAAGCAATGCTAGCGTTGTTGGCGCTGGAGAAAATCTATCTGCTAGTTTACCACCTGCAAAATTTCCAACTACCATTCCTAATCCGGCTAAAATCAGAATATAAGAAACATCTTCTGGCGAAAATTTTGACACATTAATTAATAGCGGGGCAATGTAGCTGATCCAAGCAAATAAACCACCAAAACCAATCGCTGTAATTCCGATAATTAACCATGCTTCTGTTTTCTTAAAAAATTGGAGTTGTGTTTTCATATTCACACTTTCACCCTTTTCCAGATTAGGCATCCATAAATAAATAGCTAAAAAGGTCAGCAAACCAACAAAAGCAATTAATACAAAGGTATAACGCCAAATAAAGTGATGACCAATATAAGTTCCGATTGGGACACCTATTAAATTCGCGATAGTCAATCCGGCAAACATGATAGAAATTGCCTGCGCTTCTTTTCCTTTATCTGCCAAACGGCTTGCGACTACCGCTCCTACTCCAAAAAATGCTCCGTGCGGCAGACCAGAAAGAAATCGAGAGGCAAATAGAAAATTATAATCTGGAGCAATAATAGACAAAGCATTAAAAACAGCCAGCATTAAAGCTAATATTAAAAGCATTTTTTTAGGTGCATAATTTCTTCCTGCGATTACTAATAAGGGAGCGCCAATAACAACTCCAAGAGCGTAAGAGGAAATTAGATATCCTGCCACCGGAATTGAAACTTTCATATCCGAAGCAATATCAGGCAGCAAGCCCATCATTACAAATTCTGTGATTCCAATAGTTAACCCTCCTAAAGAGAGTGCAATAAGACTTTTTTTCATTTCATTAAAAGTAGAAAGGAATAAATTTCTACGTTGCAAAATTAACATCATTAGCAGTGATAGAAATTGTATATTTGTGATATAAAATTGTATATTTAAGTTATGCCAAAATTAAATCAATTTAAAACCCTTGTTCTGGATGAATTTGAGGAAGAAAAGTTTCATCTGCCTCCGCATACTCATACCTATTATGAGATTATTTATATCAAAAAAGGAAGCGGAATTCATCACCTAAATAACAACCTACTACCCTATAAAGCGGGAGATCTATTTGTAATTTCGCCAGACGACAAACACTATTTTGATATTAAAAAAAGCACCAAATTTACTTTTATCAAATTCACAGATAATTATTTCAACTCCAAACAAAATCTAACCTGCGATGAATTCCTCGTGAATACACCAGAAAGTTTTATGCGGGATAAAATTCTCAAAGAAACGGTTTTGAAGTTTGACGAACCCTGTAAAACTATCCTGAAAAATACTGTTGAAAACATCGTTACCTATGGTAAATATATAGATGTCACCTCTTCGCCGATTGTTTTTTACCAGATCCTTTCCATTTTTGGTTTGATTAAAGAAACGATTCGCGGTATGAATCTGCAGATGAAATCGACGCATTTAGACAATGAACAGATTGCCAATTATATTCATCAAAATATTTACCAGCCCAAATTGGTGCAGATAAAAGTTATTGCAGATCATTTTAATATTGCCCAGACTTATTTCAGTGCTTATTTTAAAAGGACTTTCAGTATCAGTTATCGCGAGTACATTCATAATCTGAGAACAACTTTAATCGAGAAAAGGTTCCATAACAATCAATTACCAATTAAACAAATTGCATATGAATTTGGTTTTACCGATGAAAGTCATCTAACTAATTATTTTAAAAAACGCAAAAACATGAAACCAACTGATTTTAAAAAACTCTAGTTATCAAAATCTTAAAAAATGATTTACTCGAGTATTTTTAGTTAAATTTGTATTTCAAAAAACAATTTCCTTGCCTAGAAAAATCCACATATTCATGTTTTTAATGACACTCAGTTTCTTTTTAACTCCGAGTTTTAATTATGCATGCAATAGTGGTCACAACATGGAAATGACTTCTAAAAAGGAAAACAGCTGTTCTAAAAAATGCTGTGAAAACAAAAACACCAAAAAAGAAAAACACAATTGCAACGGAAAATGCACTCATACAGGCTGCAATACTTCAGCATTACAATACATTATTTTAAATTCAAATGATTTTGATTTACCAAATGATGTATTTAATTTTTCTCTAAAAAATACTTTTTCATTTTATCCTGAAGTAACTATTTCTTCTGGCTTTACTTCTATTTGGCTGAAGCCGAAAATATAAGAATTCTATTTTTAACAGCCCATATTGGGTCTTTTTTAAAACGAATTTTTAACTAAAAGGACATTCTTAATACTTTTTAAAACATAACAACAATGAAAAAATCAATTATAGCTATCACAGCAGCAGTCACTCTATTATTTTCTGCAAATAACATTCAAGCTAACACAGCTAAATCTGAAATAACAGCAATTGAAGCTGCAGATTCTCAATTGCAAAATGTGTATGACGCTTATTTTACCGTAAAGGATGCACTTATAAAAAGTGACAGCAAATTAACTTCGGCGAAAGCCAAAGATTTACTAAATGCCATTACTGCGGTAAAAATGGACAAACTAAAAAGCAACGAACATACGGTTTGGATGAAAGTTGTAAAAAAACTTACTGCTGATGCCAAAAATATTTCGGCAACAACAGATCTTAAAAAACAACGTGAGACTTTTAAATCTTTATCTAAAAACACATATGACCTTATAAAAGTTTCTAGTCCAGAACAGCCAATTTACAAACAATACTGCCCAATGGCAGATGCTGATTGGTTGAGCAAAGAAAAAGCAGTTAAAAATCCGTATTACGGTTCTTCTATGCTGACTTGCGGAAATGTGGTAGAAACGATTAAATAATATGAAGCTTTACATCAAAAATATGGTGTGCAGCCGATGCAAAATGGTTGTGAAGTCTGAGTTCGAAAAACTAGGACTTCAAACTATTGCTGTTGAATTGGGTGAAGTCGAACTGGAAAAAGAAATCAGCGACGAGCAAAAAGAAGTTCTATTAGAAAACCTTCAAGTTTTAGGTTTTGATTTAATTGACGATAAAAAAACAAAAACCGTCGAAAGAATAAAGAACTTAATTGTCGATTTGGTTCATCATAAAAACAATGATTTAAAAATCAACTTGTCCGATTATTTAGCCGAAAATCTAAATCAGGATTATAATTCGCTGAGCAATCTCTTTTCTGAAATTGAAAACACAACAATCGAAAAATATTTCATTAGTCAGAAAATCGAAAAAGTAAAAGAACTATTAATTTACAATGAGCTTTCGCTTAGTGAAATTGCTGATGTTTTAAATTACAGTAATGTGGCACATTTGAGCAATCAATTCAAAAAAATTACAGGCTTTACTCCTACTTCGTTCAAACAATTGAAAGATAAAAAACGTATTCAGATCGAGAATATATAGTTTTTAATTTAACCGAAAATAGCGCAAAGGTTTACACAAAGTTTATTAGCCACAGATTAAAAAGATTAAAAGGATTTTCAAATCTGTGTTAATCTTTTTAATCTGTGGCTAGCTTTATGTGCAAAGTTCATAATGCTAAAGCTTTGAGAACTTTTAAATCTTAAAAAAATAACCCTTCGCGTGCTTTGCGTAAATCTTTGCGCTCTTTGCGTTAAAAAACAGCATTTAGTAAATATTACAAATCATTCCCAAAATTATACAAACCGAACTCACAGATACTTCGGAAATTTGCATTGTAATACTTAAAAACCAATACAATGACTCATCAATATATAATTTCAGGAATGTCGTGTAACGGATGCCGAACCAAAGTCGAAAAAACTTTAAATGAAGTTGAAGGCGTTCAGGCAGAAGTAACTCTGAATCCACCAACCGCAACCATAACAATGGACAAACATGTTCCAACCGAAAAATTCCAAGAAGTTTTAACTGCGGCGGGAAATTATACTATTGAAATGGATTCTCCTAAAAATCATGGCGAAGCTGCTAAATCTTGCTGTTCTGGTCATAAAAAAGACAACCACGATCATCCAAAAAAAGTACATCAACATAGTGCAAATGGTATTTATTACTGTCCCATGCATTGCGAAGGTGACAAAACGTATAACAAACCCGGAGACTGCCCAGTCTGCGGAATGGATTTAGTACCACAAGTTGCCATAGCAGCAACACAATTTATTTGTCCGATGCATTCTTAGATCATTTCAAACGAACCCGGGGCTTGTCCAATCTGCGGAATGGATTTGGTTCCGATGCAGGCTTCTGAAAGTGAAGAAAACAAAACTTATTCTGATTTATTGAAAAAAATGAAAATTGCGATTTTATTTACGCTTCCAATATTCATTATTTCAATGTCAGAGATGATTCCTAATAATCCGCTTTACAGCATAATGTCTATTGAAAAATGGAACTGGATTCAGCTTTTATTTTCGATTCCAGTTTTGTTTTATGCAGGATGGATGTTTTTCGTCCGTGCTTACAAATCTATTGTGACTTGGAACTTAAATATGTTTACTTTAATTGGAATTGGAACCAGCGTTGCTTTTTTATTTAGTATTGTTGGAATGTTTTTTCCAGATATTTTTCCGGCAGAGTTCAAATCGCATCACGGAACGATTCATTTGTATTTTGAAGCTGCGACCGTAATTATCACTTTAGTTTTATTAGGACAATTATTAGAAGCCAAAGCACACGGACAAACTAATGGAGCCATAAAAGAATTATTAAAATTAGCGCCGACAGAAGCCACTTTGGTCGAAAATGGAAATGATAAAGTAATTTCTATTCACAATATTAAAAAAGGCGATTTACTTCGTGTAAAACCTGGAGAAAAAATTCCAGTTGACGGAAAAATTACTTCTGGAGAAAGCAGCATCGACGAATCGATGATTACGGGAGAACCTATTCCAGTAGATAAAAAAACAGGCGATGCGGTAATTTCTGGAACTATAAACGGTACAAAATCGTTTGTAATGCTTGCAGAAAAAGTAGGATCAGAAACCATGTTGTCGCAAATTATTCAAATGGTAAATGATGCCAGCAGATCTCGCGCTCCCATTCAGAAATTAGCCGATCGTGTTTCTAAATATTTTGTTCCTACAGTTGTTATTATTTCGATTGTAACCTTTTTTGCATGGGCAAAATTTGGTCCAGAACCCGCTTACGTTTACGGTTTAATCAATGCCATTGCGGTTTTAATTATTGCCTGTCCTTGTGCACTCGGATTAGCAACTCCAATGTCGGTTATGGTTGGTGTTGGGAAAGGCGCTCAAAACGGAATCTTAATCAAAAATGCCGAAGCCTTAGAAAACATGAATAAAATTGATGTTTTAATCACCGATAAAACTGGAACAATTACCGAAGGAAAACCATCTGTAGAAAAAATATTTGCAATTCATAATGACGAAGATTTTCTGCTTGAAAACATAGCTTCTTTGAATCAACATAGCGAACATCCTTTGGCGCAGGCCGTAGTCTCTTTCGCGAAAGCAAAAAATACTGCAATAAAAGAAGTTCAGGGTTTTGAAACCATTGCAGGAAAAGGAGTTATTGGAACGATCGAAAACAAAAAAGTCGCTTTAGGAAATAAAAAATTAATGGAAGAAATAGGCGCTTCTGTTGCTGATGATTTAGAAAGTAAAGTAACTGCAGAGCAAAATCTTGGAAAAACCATTTCATATATTGCTATTGAAAAAGAAGTTTTAGGCTATGTTGCCATTACCGATGCCATCAAAGAAAATAGTGCAAAAGCAATTAAAGAATTAATCGCTCAAGGTGTTGAAGTTATCATGATGACGGGCGATAATCACAATACAGCAAAAGCCGTCGCTGAACATTTGCATCTAAGTTCTTTTAAAGCCGATTGTCTTCCAGAAGATAAATTGAAAGAAATCGAACGCCTTCAATCACAAGGAAAAATTGTCGCAATGGCAGGTGACGGAATCAATGATGCTCCCGCTTTGGCGCAATCCAACATTGGAATTGCGATGGGAACAGGAACTGATGTTGCGATTGAAAGTGCAAAAATTACTTTAGTAAAAGGCGATTTAAACGGAATTGTAAAAGCAAAAAACCTCAGCCATGCTGTAATGTCAAATATTAAACAGAATTTATTTTTTGCTTTTATCTACAACACTTTGGGCGTGCCAATTGCGGCTGGAATTTTATATCCCTTTTTAGGAATATTGCTTTCGCCGATGTTGGCCGCGGTTGCAATGAGTTTGAGTTCAGTATCGGTAATTGTAAATGCTCTGCGATTAAGAAATTTAAAATTATAATTTTATGAGTAAGATCAAATATATACTTATACTTTTTTTAATTGCTTTTCAGTTAAAGGCACAAAAAGTAGTGCGTTACGATTTGCATGTTCGTGATACCATTGTCAATTTTTCGGGAAAAGAAAAACGAGCGATTTCAGTGAATGGACAGATTCCAATGCCAACTCTAACTTTTACCGAAGGTGATATTGCCGAAATTTATGTCCATAACGAATTAAAAAAAGAAACGACTTCGATGCACTGGCACGGATTGTTTCTGCCCAATAAAGAAGATGGTGTTCCTTATTTAACTCAAATGCCTATAGAACCTGGAACAACTCATAAATATTCGTTCCCGATCATTCAGAACGGAACCTATTGGTATCATAGTCATTCGGGATTGCAGGAACAAATTGGTTTATACGGACTTTTTATTATCAATAAGAAAAAAGACGATTCAACAATTCGAAAAGGAATTGATGATTTACCAACCATTCCAGTTATTCTGAGCGAATGGTCCGATTTAAAACCTGAGAATATTCAGCGAATGCTGCACAATGCCAACGATTGGTTTGCTATCAAAAAAGGAACAACGCAAAGTTACGCCGAAGCGGTAAAACAAGGACATTTTTCAACCAAGGTTACCAACGAATGGAAGCGAATGAATGCCATGGATGTGAGTGATGTTTATTATGAAAAATTTCTACTAAACGGAAAAAACGAGCAACAGCTTTCGGATTTTAAACCCGGCTCAAAAGTCCGCTTAAGAATTGCAAACGGAGGTGCTTCGAGTTATTTCTGGCTGACTTATGGCGGAGGAAAAATCACCGTTGTAGCTAGTGACGGAAATGATGTTGAACCTGTAGAAGTGGATCGTTTAATTATTGCAGTTTCTGAAACCTATGATGTTGTGGTTACAATTCCAGAAGATAATAAATCTTTTGCTTTTTTGGCTACAGCCGAAGATCGAACAGGATCTGCTTCTTTATTTTTAGGAAATGGAGAAAAACAGCCCATTCATCATCTTTCGAAACTTAAATATTTTGAAGGCATGAAAATGATGAACGACATGATGAAAATGAACGGCGAAATGAACGATATGGGTATGAATATGTCTTTGAATAAAATGGACATGAACGCCGTAATGTATCCCGAAATTTCTGGTGAAGATGAAAATTCAAAACCAATGGATCATTCTGGTCATAATATGGAAGGGATGGAAATGAAAAGTGACAGCACTGAAACCTCCGAAATTGTGACTTTGAATTACGGAATGCTGAAATCGCCTTTTAAAACCAATCTACCAAAAGATGCGCCAGTAAAAGAATTACGATTTACGCTCTCTGGAAATATGAATCGTTATGTATGGAGTTTAGACAATAAAGTAGTTTCTGAAACGGATAAGATTTTAATTAAAAAAGGAGAAAACGTTCGAATTGTGCTGTACAATGGTTCGATGATGCGCCACCCGATGCATTTACACGGACATGATTTTAGAATATTGAACGAACATGGCGATTATTCACCGCTAAAAAATGTCATCGATATTATGCCGATGGAAACCGACACAATCGAGTTTCAGGCAAATGCTGATGGTGACTGGTTTTTCCACTGTCATATTTTATATCATATGATGGCTGGAATGGGTAGAATTTTCAGTTACGAAAATTCAGCACCAAATCCGTTGATTCATCATCCTGAAATGGCTTTCAAAATGTTGAAAATGGACGATCGTATGTTTCATTTTATGGCAGAAAATGATTTTGCCAGTAACGGAAATGATGGTGAAGCGATGTTCAGCAACACCCGTTGGAGCATTGGAACGGAATGGAGATTGGGTTATAACGACAAACATGGTTATGAAACGGAAACACATATTGGACGTTACATTGGAAAGAATCAATGGTTAATGCCTTTTATAGGTTTTGACTGGCGATACCGAAAAATGGGAATGGACGAACAGGAACAAAATATTTTTGGTCAAAAAAACACCAAAGACAATCGTTCGGTTTTTAGTGCGGGTGTAGAATATACTTTACCAATGCTCATAAAAGCTCAAGTTGAAGTTTATACGGATGGAAATGTTCGTTTACAATTTGAACGAAAAGATATTCCGCTTTCGCAAAGACTTCGAATGAATTTGATGTGGAATACAGATAAAGAATACATGGCTGGCTTAAAATATATCGTTGCCCGAAACTTCGGAATTACAACACATTATGACAGCGATATGGGAATAGGATTTGGATTGAATTTGAATTATTGATTGTTTTTGAACCATATAAGTAATTTAAGTTCACATCAAAAGTGTGTCTAAAAAACAGATTTTAACGACGAATAAATTTTATATATTAGCTTAATAAAAAGTTTAATTCAATCTTTTATTAAGTTAAAAATCATAACTTTTCAATAATCTAAATATGGAAAATCAATATTGTTATATAGAATTCGATTTTACAAATGAAGGGAACTTTAAAGATTTAAAAGCGACATTTGAAGTTATAAAAGATTCTAAAAACAATTCTATTGAAAGAGATGATAAATTTTGGATTGAAGCATTTCCGAAATATTCCTTAGAAAAATTCACATTCTTAGATTCTGATTTAAAACCAAATTTTGATACAGCTGAAGAAACTGAGCTAAGTTGGCATTTCTATTCGCTTATTGAATTATTATCAATAAATTATGAAATAGAATATATTGATTTGAAAGAGACGAGTCATAATAAAGGTATATTTCTATACGATGCATATTCTTATCCTTACGGAGGAATAAATGGACTTATTGTATTTCTGGAATCTTTTAGTTGTAACCCCAAAATATACGATGACGGCGCAGGAGTTTATAATTATTCACATGAAGAATTAAATAAAACTAAAAAGTCTAAATGGAATTTTTCCAGCTTAAAAAGCCTTTTTAAAACTGCGATGTTATTATTGTTTATCAGTTTAATTGCTAGCTGTAATAATAAAGAGAAAGATTTACAATTTGAAAAAGAGGTGTTTTATGAGGTTTATCCAGCTCTTATTGATTCGGTTTGGGTAAATGCTGTGCTAAATTATGTTCCGCCAGCACCTCCGGGAATAGATCCGTCGGAATATAAATTGAATAGGCGAAATGAATCAAACAAACGATTCAATAAAGAACTAGCAGAATTTAAACAAAAGAAATTTCCTGTTGATCTTGTTTTCTTTGATGAAGTGGTTATAAGAGAACATTATAAAGAACTTCAGGAACATTATAAAGATGCTGTAATATCAAAAAACAATGTTGCGGATACGCTTGAATATAAACTAGACAGAAAAAAACTGGATGCCTATACCCCTTTTCATCTCAAATATGTTTCCAGAATACCGCGTGGAAATAACAGGAAATTTTATAATGAATGCTGTTATTCTGTGCGAGGAATAGTTATTCTAAGTAGAATTCAATTTGATGATGAAAAAAAATACGGCGTTCTCACCGCAGGAATTGAATGTGGCGCTATGTGCGGATATGAATATCTAATCTATATTAAAAAAGTAAATGATAAATGGGTCATTGATAAAATAGATGATGCCTGGATTGCTTAATTAGATATATTTAAGAAACGTGAAAAACAAATAACTATGACATTAGAAGATTTCAAAAAGAATTTCAACAACCAAATTACAAATGAATTAGCACTATTTTTCGAAATAAACGACGAACTAGGATATGAAAGTTATTCTCAAGGTTTTGGTCTTTATGAAGATGATAAATCTGGAATTTCAAGCTGGTCTGAAGATGAAGCTTTTTTAGATAAACTAATGCCTTTTGCACAAGCAAACGGATCGGGTTCTATGTACGTTTTATGGAATAATGACTCGAACAAATCTTTAAACGAATTACCTGTAGTGGTTTTTGGTGACGAAGGCGGTTATCATATTGTTGCAAAAAACATTTTTGAGTTTATGCAATTACTGACCTTTGATACTGAAATCAGCGTTGATCACGAAGAAGCTTACTTTTATAAAGATGAAGATTATGAAGAAAGCGAAAATCTACAAGAGTATATTAGCTGGTTAAAAGAAAACTTTAATCTAGATCCAATAGACGAAACAGAACCAATTCTGGAAAGCGCGCAAGAAAAATACAAAGCTGATTTTGACAATTGGGTCTCTCAGTTTTATTCTGAAGATTAGTATTCATTTTACAAAAACATTAACATTAAAACTATTCTTACAGGAAGAAAATCAATTTATATTTGACTTACCAATTATAATCTTTCTAACATAAACATTTTAAACAAAATGACAAAAGTAATCACAATTTTGACTGTCGCTTTATTTTCAATTGGAGTAACTGCTCAAGAAACAAAACCAGCAACAAAAGAAAAAGCTAAAAAAGAATCATGCTGTAAAAAGACCACAGATAAAAAAGACAAAAAATCTTGTTGTGCGAAAAAATAATTGAAACTCGATTTCAAAGAAAAAGGCCTCAAATGTTTGAGGCCTTTTTTTTATGGTCTTCTTTCGCCACGAATTTCACTAATTTTTACTAATTAGAAATGCTTAATGCATTTGTATAAGATAATTCCTGGAATTCGTGGCGAAATCTTAAAAAACTATTTCAATCTTACACTCCACTCAAAATCCATCTCAGAAACTTGAACTCCTTCTTCATTAGTTCCAATAGATTTCATCCAGAAAGTCTGCCCTTCTCCTGTTTCAATTGTTTTTTTAATGGCATCGGCAATTAAATGTCCATCATTGCAGACAAATGTAATTCTGCCAGTTGCTTTTTTAGTAAAGTTTCCTTTGTTATTGGCTACTAACATTGAAATCTTTCTACCGCTTTCTTGAATTTGTGATATCACCAAAGCTCCAGTTGTCAATTCTGCCGCCATTGCCTGAACAGCAAAGTACATAGAATTAAACGGATTCTGATTGATCCATCTGTGTTTAACACTAACCACACATCGGTCTTTGTCGATTGCTTTTACACGTACACCGCAAATGTATGCAGATGGTAATTTGAATAATACAAATTTGTTGAGTTTGGAAACTGAAACTGCCATGTGATATATTTTTTATGTAAAAATACAAAAAAACTATGCACGCACAATATATTCTTCAAATATGAAAAAAACCTCAATAAAATCAATACTTAGAGATGATTTTCAACAATTTAAACCGCATTTTAAAAGTTTAAAATTGTTAATTTTTTGTTAATATTTGGTACTATGTAAAACAAGATACTGTCTTTTAGACATATATTTGCATAAGAAATTACTATATACTTTTAATCATGGAAACAACAACACCACTCATCATGGA
>Ga0182006_1001405_pt1 | contig 14566 bp, 11 predicted proteins | sample Sormic07211104_1_FD_123022 | JGI IMG/M metagenome (GOLD analysis project Ga0182006, IMG submission 123022) | Rhizosphere microbial communities from Sorghum bicolor, Mead, Nebraska, USA - 072115-104_1 MetaG | ecosystem: Host-associated > Plants > Roots > Rhizosphere | place: USA: Nebraska...
TAGCCGGTAAGGCCCTTGTCCAGCGACGCGGCCAGCGTCTCCGCCTCCACGCCGGCAATACCCGCCGCCGCGATACGCTCGGCATAGGTCTGGCGCAGCACCTTGAGGTCGTAGCCGACGTAGTCGAGCATGAGGTCGGTCGTATCGCCGTGGCGGATGTGCGCGAACTCGTAGCCGTCCTTCGTGGCGCGGACGTTCACCGCATCGGTATCGCCGAACAGGTTGTGGATGTCGCCGAGGGTCTCCTGGTAGGCGCCCACCATGAAGATGCCGAGGCGATACGACTCGTCGTCCTTCAGCGAATGCAGCGGCAGGCTCACGTCCACGCCTTCCGCGTCCACGTAGTGGTCGATGCGTCCGTCGGAGTCACAGGTGAGGTCGGCGATGACACCACGGCGCGTCGGCTCTTCGTCCAGCCGCGAGATCGGCACGATCGGGAAGATCTGATCGATCGCCCAGATGTCCGGCACCGATTCGAAGACGGAGAAGTTCACGAAGTACTTGTCGACCAGCTTCTCGTCCAGGTCGTCCAGGGCCTGCCGGTGGGCACGCTCCGCCGGAAGCAGGCGCGGCCGCACCGCGTTGGCGATGGCATAGAACAGTTCATCGAGCTTCGCCCGATCGCGCAAGTCGAGCTGGCCCAGCGCGTAGAGGGTCTGGCCCTCGGCGAAATGGTGTTGCGCCTCGTGGAAGAGTTCCAGCGGAGGCCGGTGGTCGAGTTCGGCATGGGTCTCGCGCAGGTGGCGAAGCACCATCGGTTCGCCCTCGCGAGCCGCGGGGATGGCCCCCTGCGGAAGCGACTCCACTTCGCTGACGTTCACCACCATCACCGCGTGGTGCGCCGTCATGGCGCGACCCGACTCGGTGAAGATCACCGGCGCCTTCATGCCGTGCTCGGTCACGGCCTCGGCCAGCGGCTGGATGATGCTGGCCGCGTACTGTTCGAGGCTGTAGTTGATCGAGTTGTAGCTGCGCGAGCGGGTGCCTTCGTAGTCCACGCCCAGGCCACCGCCGACGTCGACGATCTCGAGCGGCACGCCCAGGCGATGCAACTCGACGAAATAGCGGACGGCCTCGCGCATGCCCGCGGCGATGTCGCGGACGTTGGAGATCTGCGAGCCCATGTGGAAGTGCTGCAGCTTCAAGGTGTGCTTGAGCCCCGCGGCCTCCAGGCGCTGGATCAGCTCCAGCACCTGGCCGGGGCTGAGACCGAACTTGCCCTTGTCGCCGCCGGTGTTCTGCCACTTGCCGGCGCCGATCGAGGACAGGCGCACGCGCACGCCGAGCAGTGGCTCGACATCCAGCGCCTTCGCCTCGGCGAAGACGTGGTCCAGTTCGGACAGCTTCTCGATGACGATGTGGACGCGCAGGCCGAGCTTCAGGCCGATAAGCGCGAGGCGCACGTATTCACGGTCCTTGTAGCCATTGCACACCACCATGCTGCCCGGCCGCGCGTGGGCGAGTACCGCCATCAGCTCCGGCTTCGAGCCGGCTTCCAGGCCGAAGCCCTGCTCGCCGGCGGCGACCAGTTCGCTGACCACGCCGCGCTGCTGGTTCACCTTGATCGGGTAGATGGCCGTGTAGGAGCCGGCGTAGCTCGCGTCGTCGATCGCCTTGGCGAAGGCCTGCTGCAAGCGGGCTAGGCGGTCGGCGAGGATGTCGGGGAAGCGCACGAGCAAGGGCAGGCGCAGGCCTTCGGCGGTCGCCTTGGCGACGATGGCTGGCAGGTCGAGGGCCGGACCCTCGTCGCCGCGGGGGCGCATCAGCAGGTGGCCGTCGTCGCCTACGTCGACGTAGCCGTTGCTCCAGTGAGGGATCGCATAGGTCAGCTTCGCGCGATCGGTGGTCCAGTTCGTCATGGGTGTGACGATCTCCAAGTGATTGTGTCGTGTCCCCGGAAGGGGGCGCGGAACAGTCGCAGCGGCGAACCTTGACCTGAAGCGAGCCTGGCGGCCGGGAGCCTCGCACGCCGCGGGGCCGACCAGACTTTCTTGCTGCACGCGGCCCGGTGCGGGCACGGCAGGCCGCCTATTGTAGCGGCGCCTCGTGACATCCGGGTATCGGCCGACCCCCTTGTAAGGCTCCGCTCACGCATCAGGCAGGGCAAGGACTTGGCCGCATTCCGGCCCGGAGCCGGTACAATCTGGGGTTTGGCCCCCTTACCCGTTTCCAGGAAAGCGTCATGTCGCAGCAGCAGCTCAGCTGGTTTACCGAAGCCCACCAGGCTTCGGGATCCTCCATCGGTTTCCGCGTCGAGCGCCTGTTGCACGCCGAGAAGACCCCGTTCCAGACGATCGAGATCTACCAGACCACCGACTGGGGCAACCTCATGGTGATCGACGGCTGCGTGATGCTCACCGGCCGCGACAATTTCCTCTACCACGAGATGATGACCCACCCGGCGCTGTTCACCCACGCCCGCGCCAAGCGCGTGGTGATCATCGGTGGCGGCGACTGCGGCACGCTGCGCGAAGTGCTCAAGCACGAGGAAGTCGAGACGGCCACCCAGGTCGAGATCGACGAGCGCGTCACCCGCCTCGCCGAGGAGTACTTCCCGGAACTGTGCGACGCCAACAACGACCCGCGCGCCGAACTCCTGTTCATCGACGGCATCAAGTACATGGCCGAGGCCGATCCGGAATCGATCGACCTCATCATCGTCGACTCCACCGACCCGGTCGGCCCGGCGGAAGGCCTGTTCAACGCCGCCTTCTACGCCAGCTGCTACAAGGCGCTGCGTCACGGCGGCATCCTGGTGCAGCAGTCGGAATCGCCGCTGGCGCACATCGAGTTGATCAAGGCCATGCGTTCGGCCATGCGTACGTCGGGCTTCAAGGCCGTGCGTACCCTGCCGTTCCCGCAGCCGTGCTACCCCACCGGCTGGTGGAGCTGCACCATGGCCCGCAAGGACGGCGATCTCTCGGGCTTCCGCGAGCGCGGCGCCATCAGCAAGAACTTCGCCACGAAGTACTACAACGCCGACATCCACAAGGGCGCCCTGGCCCAACCGGAGTTCATGCGCGAGGCGCTGGGCGAGTAAAGCCACCGGGCGGTGGGAGCCGGCAAAGCCGGCTCATGTTGCCGGCCCGTGGGAGCCGATGGTGGGAGCCGGCTTTGCCGGCGATCCCGCGGCAGCGGGCCAGGGTGAGGCAAGCACCCCATCGCCGCTGAAGCGGCTCCCACAACAGCACAACAGCATCGGCTCTCACCATCAGGGGCGGCTCCAACCGGTTAGGGCGGGTTCCCGCTCCGTACTATTTCTCGACCTTGGCCGGTTCCCAGCCGGCGGGCGCTTCGGGCGGCATGCCGTAGGCACGCAGCGAAGCCAGGATCACGCTCATCTCCGTGCCGCCGCTGCGGGCCAGCGCCAGCAGCTTCTGCGCGGTGGCCTTGTCACCCTGGGCCTGCATGTTGAGTTGGGCGAAACGCTGCATCTGCCAGACCAGGTTGAGCCGGGCGTTCTTCGCCGCCTGCTGGTCGGCCGCATCCGGCGACAGCGTCTCGCGCAGGTGCAGGCCGAGCGAACGGCCGAGCGGGCTGCTGCCCCATTCCAGCACCTTGGCCAACTTCAGGCAGTCGCCGACCACGCCCGCGTCGGACTTGTTGTCCTCGCAGTACTTGGCCGTCGCCTGGAATCCGGGCAGGGGTTGCGCACTGGCGAGACCGAAGACGATCACCATCTGCACGCCGGCGGCCCCCGCGCCTTGCAGCGGGTTATAGGTATCGGCCGGCGGCGGGAGCTGGCTCACCGAATTGGCCAGCGCCTTGAGGCTGGCGCCGAGGTAATCGTCGTAGAGCTTGGCGTTGGCGGCACGGGTGAGGTCGGCGCGCACGGCGTCGCCGGCGCCGGCATGTTGGTCCACGCCCAGTTTCAGCAGCCACACGGCCGCGTTGTCCGGCGCCTGTTTCTCCAGCACGCCCAGCGCATCGGTATTCGGGCAGGTGCCGGCCTTCGCATCGCAGTCGGCCAGACGGGCCCAGGCCACCTGCGGACCGGCGTCGGCGTTGCGCGAGGCGCGCTCGAGCAGGGCGTGGTAGGTCAATACCTCGGGGGGATCCGCGAGCGGACGGGCCAACAGGGCGGCGCCCAACAAGGGTTCGGCCTCGGTGCGCAGCGCAAGCACGCTGGCGAGGTCCTTCTGGAACTGCAACAAGGCCTTGGTCTGGTCCTTCTGCACGACCGGTCCCTTGGCGGGACCCTTCGTGGCGCCAGGCCACGGCGTGGCCGCCATGACGGGCAGGGAAAGCAGGCCCGCCAGGGCCAGGGTCAGGACGCGGCATCCCCGCATGGGCCCATCTCCGTGAAATAAAACGACAAGCATACGGCTCCACCATGAACGGAAGCTGCGCCTGGACGATGCCATTCGCGGCAAGGTTGTTACTATCGGAAACCGCGCGGGGGGAACGCTGGCCCTTGGTCCGCATGACCGCACGACCCAATCCTGCGACAGAACAGGAGTTTAGAATGGATCAATTCGCCCTATTCGCCAGCGAGCGCGCTGGCTTCTTCGTCGGCTGGGGCACCCTGTCGCTGATCAACGCCGGTCTTGCCCAGGGCAAGAACCGCGGCGGCTTGCTCTGGTGGGTGCTTTCCCTGTTCCTCGGCCCCTTGGCCACGCTGATCCTCGTGATCCTGCCGAAGGTACGCGCCAAGATGTTCTGAGGCGTGCGGCCGCGCGCTCCTACCACCGGCGGCCCGGGATGTGTAGGCTAGGAGCCCTCCCAAGGCAGGTGCTCGCGGATGCTTACGACGCTCGTGGCAAGCAGCAAGGGTGGTTGCGGCAAGACGACGCTGGTTACCCAGCTCGCGACACACTGGGCGCAGACCGGAAAACAGACGGCCGTCATCGACGCGGACCGTCAGCATTCGAGCTTGCGCTGGGTCGGTCGCCGTCCCGAGAACGCGCCGGGCATTACCGCTATCGAAGGCAGTCGCAGGGCTTTCGACCGCCTGCCGGGCGACGTGCAGCGGGTCATCGTGGACACTCCCGCCGGCGTCGGCGAAAAAGATCTCGAACCCTATCTCGAACGCGCCGATGTCATCGTCGTGCCCGTCCTGCCCTCCCATTTCGACCTGGATGCGACCCTCGACTTCCTTACGATGTTGCGAGGCATCAGCCGGGTGAAGCGTGGGAAATTGCCCGTCGGCCTCGTAGGCAACCGGCTGAAGCCGTGGACCAACGCCAGCCAGGCCGCCATCGCCGAACTGGGCGAACGCGCCCCCTTTCCTGTCGTTGCGGAACTTCGCGACTCCCAAGCGTACGTATTGCTCACGGCGCTCGGTAAGGGCATCTTCGATTACCACTCGGAAAATGTACGCGGGCATCAGGAAGACTGGGCGAAACTGCTACGCTGGATAAAGCGCAGCACCTGAGCCGACCGGGGCCGCGTCATCGATCACGCCACCTTGCGGTGGCACAGCGGAGGACGGTACCCATGCGAGAACTCATCCTGTTGCGTCACGCGGAAGCGGAACCCGGCGAAGGCAAGGACGATCGCGAGCGACGACTCACCGAACACGGCAAACACGAGGCCCGCGCGGCGGGCGAATGGCTGTCATCGCATCACGTCACCTACGACCGTATCCTCTGTTCCCCCTCCGAGCGAACCAAGGAAACCGCGGCGCTGGCCCTCGGCCAGGTCGAGCCCTCCTACGAACCGGCCATCTACGACGCCACCCCCGGCGACCTGTTCGAGCTTCTCGACCAGCACAAGGATGCGGAGCGGGTGGTCCTGGTAGGCCACAACCCCGGCATCGAACAACTCGTCGCCTTCCTCGTCGAAGGGCGTTCCGAGGACTACCGCGGCATGCCGCCCGCCGGCATGGCTCGTCTTCGCTTCGATGGTTCCCTGGAACCGGGCAAGGCCAAGCTCGAGACATTCTGGTCACCTCCGAACTGAGTCCGTCGAATGCGCCACCTGTTGCCGGCGATCGCCATGCTCCTGTCGGCGGCGCCATTGTCCGCCGCCGACCTGCGCATCGATCCCTTGCGTTCGCGCGCCGAGTTCAGCGTCCGCCTGCTCTGGGTGAGCACCGTATCGGGTAGCTTCGACGGCATCCGTGGCGATCTGGTCATCGATCGCGCGGCGCGGACCGCCGTGGTCAACGCCGACATCGACACCGAAAGCATCCGCATGGACTCGGCCCGCTTGCGGCGCTGGGTCCTTGCGCCGGAGTTCTTCGACGCGAAGCGCCATCCGCGTATCCATTTCGAGTCGGAACCCACAGCCCTGCAACTGCTGAGCGAGGGCGGCGACGTGCAAGGCAAGCTCACCATGCGCGGCGTGACCCAGCCGGTGACCTTCCGCCTGCAGGCCAATCGCTGCCCACCGGAGGCACTGGCCGGCTGCGTGCTGCAACTCCAGGGCATGATCGACCGCACCGATTTCGAGATGCGTGGGCGGCGCGGCGCGCTGTCGGATCGCGTGAACCTGGGCATGGCCATCGTATTGACGCCCCCTTAGGCAAGAGGGCCGTGCCGGCCGGCTCACGTGGCGTTGTCGAGGCTCGCCTATGATCTGCGCCATGCGCCGCCTTCCCACGATCCTGCTCCTTGCCGCCGTCCTCGCCACGAGCGGCTGCTCCCTGTCGCGCGCGCGCATCCAGAAGGCCGACGCGGTGGTGACCCTCACCGTCGACCGGCAAGACAGCTGCGACCCGGCGGACACCAGCCATTGCGCCACGCCCTCTCCACTCATCGATGCCGCCATCGAGGCGAACGCCGCCTCGACACCCACGCTCCCGGTGAACGTGGCGACGCTTCTCGAAGATGGCGAAAGCGCCATGGCGGCACGCATCAACCTGATTCGCTCGGCGCGGAAGTCGATCGACGTGCAGACCTATATCTGGGAACAGGACGACGCGGGCAAGCTGGTCCTCGACGAACTGGTCAAGGCGGCGCGCCGGGGCGTGCACGTACGCATCCTCGCCGACCAGCTGTTCTCGTTCCGCGACCCGGGCCTGCTCGCGGCGCTGGCCCGCGCCAGCGACCGCATGGAGATCCGCCTCTACAACCCGACCTTCCACAGCGCCCGAACCCCGCCGCTGGAGTTCGCCGCGGGCATCCTCTGCTGCTTCTACAAGTTCAACCAGCGCATGCACAACAAGCTGCTGGTGGTCGACGACCTCATCGGTATCACCGGTGGCCGGAACTACGAGGACCGCTACTTCGACTGGGACGAGACCTTCGACTACATCGACCGCGACGTCATGGTCGGTGGCCCTGCCGCGAAGGCGATGGGCGCCAGCTTCGAACAATTCTGGACGCACAAGCGTTCCGCCCAGCTGACCCACCTGCGCGACGTGAACCGCGAACTCCTTGCCGACACCGACGATCCCCGGCACTGGAACGTTCCCACCTATGAACGCCCCGACCGCGTCGCGCAGATCGTCGCCGATGCCGGGGACCCCGCCTGGATCGAGGAACACCTCAGCCGGGCTTCCCTGCGCATGAACCGCGTGGAGTATCTCTCCGACCTGCCGGGCAAGACCGATGAACCGAAGCGCCGCGAGGTACGTGCGCTCACGCGTCACATCATGGGCCTGCTGCGCAATGCGAAGAACGAGATCGTGCTGCAGACGCCTTACCTGGTGATGAGCAAGCCCGCGCAGAAACTCTTCAGTGGACTGCGCCAGCAGGAGGACCCGCCGCGCGTCGTGGTCTCCACGAACTCGCTGGCCTCCACGGATGCCTTCGCCGTGTATGCGATGTCCTACAAGCATCGCAAGCGCTACCTCACCGACTACGGCTTCGAGATCTATGAACTCAAGCCGCACCCGGCGGACAGCGATATCGACGAACTCGAAGGCCGCTCGACCGAGATAGCCACGCCGCCGCTGGCCGCACAGGGCACCGGCAAGGGCGGGCGTGGGCGCGGTTCGTCGCAAGGCGCCTCGTCCGGACGGCCGGGACCGCCGTCGGAAGCGGCGGGCTTTCTCGGCATCGGCAGCCGTTCGGGGCGCGGCGCGCGCAGCCGCCCGGCGCCGCTGCTGACGGCCGGTGTCCGTTTCGGCCTGCACGCGAAGTCGATCGTGGTCGACGACACCTTCGCCATGGTCGGCACGCATAACTTCGACCCGCGCTCGGACCACTACAACACCGAGTCGGGCGTCATCGTCTACGACAAGCGCTTCGCCGACCGCCTGCGCGACTCGATCATGCAGGACACCCGTCCGGGCAACGCCTGGGTGATCGCGCCGCGGCAGAAGTCGATCCCGGTGTTGTCGTCGGTCAATGAATTCATCGGCGACGTCTCCGAACGGCTGCCGTTCTTCGACCTCTGGCCGTTTCGCTACGCCACCAGCTACGAACTCAAGCCCGGCTGCATCCCGATGCGCTGGAGCGACCCGCGATTCTTCGAATGCTACGAACCGGTGGGCGACTTCCCGGAAGTGGATGTTTCACTGAAATTGATCTACACGCGGATGATCACGGCCTTCGGTTCGTCCGCGGCCGGCATTCTCTGAGCGGCGAAGCGCCGTCCACTCTCGTTCAATACGTGCGGGTCAGCTCGAAGTTGACCGGCAGGTCGGCCGTGTAGCGCGGCGGACGGTCGGCGGCGGCGAAGCGCCAGCCGCGCACGGCGTCTTCGGCCGCACGGTCCAGCTCGATATCCCCGCTGGAACGTCCGACGGTGACACTGGTGACGTCGCCTTCCGGCGTGACCGTGACACTCAGGATCACCTTGCCCTCCCGCTGTGCGCGCAGGGCGGACATCGGGTAGCGCGGCGACGGCATGTAGACGGGGACGAGGGGCTCGGTCGCGGGAACCGGCGGCGCCGTCTGCACCGGGACGACGCGTGGCGCGGCAATCCGCGCGACGGCATTGCGCGAACGCGACGGCGCATCCGCCACCGCGGGCGATGGTGCGACACGGGACACCGTCTTCGAGACCAGGGCGGGCGCGGCCGTCGGCAGGGTCACCTCGGCCAGCCGGCGCGTCATGGGTGCGCGTTCGTAGGTCAGCGCCGTGAGCCAGCTGGTGCCGGCGATGCCCATGACGAGGGCCATGGCACTGAGTGAGGTACTGGTGCGTAATGCGAGCATGAGTCTTGCGCGAAGCGGATCAGGGACGTTCGAGGATCGCGGTGACGCCCATGCCACCGGCCGTGCAGATGGAGATCAGGCCGCGGCCCGAGCCCTTCTGCTCCAGCATCTTCGCAAGCGTCGCGACGATGCGCGCACCGGTCGCCGCGAAGGGGTGGCCGGCGGCGAGACTGGAACCGTTGACGTTGAGCTTCGCCGGGTCGATCGATCCCAGCGGGGCGTCGAGGCCCAGCCGGTTACGGCAATAGTCCTCGTCTTCCCATGCGCGCAGCGTGCAGAGCACCTGCGCGGCGAAGGCTTCGTGGATTTCGTAGAAGTCGAAATCCTGCAAGGTGAGACCCGCCTGCTTGAGCATGCGCGGCACGGCCACGGTCGGCGCCATGAGCAGGCCTTCGCCATGGACGAAATCCACGGCGGACACCTGGGCATGCGTGAGGTAGGCCTGGATCGGCAAGCCACGCGCGGCGGCCCATTCGTCGCTGGCCAGCAGCAGGGCTGCCGCGCCGTCGGACAAGCCCGTGGAGTTGCCCGCGGTGAGCGTGCCCTGGCCGCTGGTCCTGTCGAAGGCCGGCTTGAGCGACGCGAGCTTCTCGAGCGTGGAATCGGCTCGCAGGAAGCCATCGCGTTTCAGGCCCCGGAACGGCACCACCAGGTCGTCGAAGAATCCCGACTCGTACGCGGCACCCAGCTTCTTATGGCTGGCGAGAGCCAGTTCGTCCTGCTCGACGCGGCTGATCTTCCACTCCTTGGCCATCGATTCGCAATGGTCGCCCATCGACTTGCCCGTGCGCGGTTCGGCCACGCCCGGGAACGACGGCTTGAGTTCCTTCAGGGAGAATCCGCGCGTGGCGACCTGGAACTTCTCCTTCAGCGTCTTCGCCCGGTTCAGCGCCAGCAATCGCTTGCGCAGCTTCTGGCCGTAGACGATCGGCACGTCGCTGGTGGTGTCCGAACCGCCGGCGATGCCCGCGTCGATCTGGCCCGTCGCGATCTTGTTGGCGACGAGGATGGCGTTGTCGAGCGAGGTGCCGCAGGCGCGTGCCGTGGTGATGCCTGGCGTGGTGGGCGCCAATCCGGACGACAGGACGGCTTCACGGGCCAGGTTCCAGTCCGAGGAGTGGCGGATGACCGCACCCATCGCGACCTCGCCCAGTTCCACGCCGTGCAGGCCGAACTTCTCCACCAGGGACCCGAGCACCTTGACCGACATCCCGAAGTTGCCGACGTCGGCATAGGCGGTGTTGTTGCGGCAGAAGGGAATGCGGACGCCGCCGACCACACCCACACGCTTTTGCGTCTTATCCATGCTTTGAGAAACGATCCAGACCGATGGGGATGCCCGAGGGCAAGCCGAAATGCGAAGACGAAGGGATCGCGGACGCCGACGATCGCCGACGAACGCGTATCGGCAAGGCTAACCCGCATCCCCGCCCGGCGAAAGCCCGACGTGCCCCGATGATAGAATTACGTTCCTTTGCCGTTCGGAAAAACCTGCCGTGAACGAGTCGCTGATCGCCTGCCCCGCCGTCCTGGCGCTGGAACTGGCCGCGGGCGAAGTACCCGCCCGGCTGGAACTGACTCGGGACGAGGCGCAGGCCCTGGCGACCCTGGTGGCCGACGACCTGCGCACCCTGCTGCCCGGCGTGGAGGCCTCGCGCTTCGCCCTGGCCGGCGCCCTGTTCGACGGCGTCGAACTGCTCAGGCCCGGTTTTCCCGTGTTCGCCACGCTGGAAGAACTGGCACGGCGCATTCCGCGCGTGACCACCGCGGGCGGCGTGGTGGCCTTCGGCACCCACGAGGGCCACATGCCGGCCCAGCCGCTGGTGCCCGATACGCGCTATGCCGGCGGGCCGATGCGCCTGGTGCCATGGATGCTGCTGGCCCCGGAAGACCTGGCCGCGGAACTCACCTCGCGGATGGAAGTGGAACTGGTCGGGCGTGGCGAAGCCGGCGCGGCCACCGCCGACTTTCTCATGCGCACCCTGGGCATCCGCCTGGAGCACGCGCGCTACCTCAGCCGCGACGACCTGCTGGCGCTCACCTGCGTGCAGTACGAACACGTGAACCTCGCGCCCCTGTGGACGATGCTCGAAGCCGCCCTGCTCACCCCTTATAAGGAAGAGACCGCGCTGGGTTCGCGCGGCCTTCCGCTGCATTACGCCGAGGGCCGGGTCGGCATTCCCGGACCGGCCGCCTGGTTCGCCCGCGCCGGGGCCCAGCGGGAAAACCCCGCCCACGAGTTCGCCGGCACCCTGTTCGAGCTTCGCCAGTACGCGGCGCTGCTCGCCGCCCACCACGTGCCCCTGCACCTCCAGGGCCAGCCCGCGCAGACCGCCGGTTACCTGGTCGAGCCGGTCGCCGAGGCCGACCCCGCCCTGCCGGCACCCGCGATCTACGCGCACGAGGCACCCGGCCTGGGCATGGCCGCGCTCACGGTGGCCCAGCCGTCGGCAGGCAAGGCACGCATCCTGGCCCACGGCTACCCGCTGGCGCCCGACGCGCTGGCGCCACTGCTGGACACCCTGGCCGGTCGCTATGCCACGGAACACGAGGTCCATGCCCTCGGCCGCGTGCTCCTCGACACGGATGGCGCACTGTCGGCACCCGCGCCAAGCCTGCACTGAAACCCGCGTTTTCCCGAATCGTTCGATATACGCGGGCTGGGGTGACGGATTAGAGTGGGTCGACGTCCTGACGGCGACCGCATGCCTGCTTCCGCCCTTCCCGCGAACGCTTCACCCTCGGACTGGTCCGCGTACCTGCTGGAACGCGCGCCGGCGATGATCGCCTACGTCGATACGTCCCGGTGCTACCGCTATGCCAGCCCCGCCTACCTCGCCTGGATGAACATCCAGGAAGACGACGTGGTCGGCCGGCGCATCGACGAGCTGATCTCGCCCGATCTCCACGCACGCATCGAACCGGACCTGTGCGCGGCCCTCGCCGGCGCGCCGATCGTGGCCGATCGCGCCATCGCCCATGAGGATGGCAGCCGCCATGCCCAGGCCACGTTCTCGCCCGACATCGACGCGCTGGGCAAGGTCCGTGGCGTGGCCATCCTGCTTGCCGACATCTCCAGCCGGCGCGAACTCGAGGCGCGGCTGAAGGAAAGCGAGAAGCGGTTTTTCCAGGCCTTCCGCTACGCGGCGATCGGCATGGCGCTGGTCCTTCCCGACGGGCGCTGGTTGCAGGTGAACGACGCGCTGTGCGCGATGCTCGGGTACGACGAAGAGGAGCTGATGACGCGGGCGTTCCAGGAGCTCACCCATCCCGACGACCTCGCCGCCGACCTCGCGCTGGTCGGGAAGCTGCTCGCGGGCGAGAGCCTGTCGTACCACATGGAGAAGCGCTACCTGCACCGTAATGGACACGTCGTGCATGCGCAGCTCAGCGTGTCCCTCGTGCGCGACGAGCACGGCGAGCCGCTGTATTTCATCTCGCAGGTGCAGGACATCAGCGAGCGCAAGGCCTTCGAGGAAGCCCTGTTCCGCGAACGCGAACTGGCCGAGGTCACGCTGAAGTCGATCGGCGACGCCGTCATCACCACCGATCCGAACCTGGTCGTCACCTCGCTCAATCCCATCGCCGAGGCGATGACCGGATGGCCCAGCCACGAGGCCGTGGGCCGGCCGATGGACGACATCTTCCAGCTGCGCGACCCCCTCACCCGCCAGCCGATACCCAACCCGCTGATCATGGCGGTGGACAAGAACAGCATCGTCGGGCTCACCACCGATGCGATCCTGATCCACCGCAACGGCTTCGACAGCCCCATCGAGGATTCCGCAGCCCCGATCCATGATCACGCCGGCAACGTGATCGGTGGCGTGGTGGTGTTCCATGACGTGAGCGAGACCCGCGCGCTCGCGTTGAAGATGGCCCACCTCGCCCACCACGACACCCTCACCGGCCTGCCCAACCGCGCCCTGCTCACCTCGCGCATGGAGTTCGCGGTGACCGTGGCGGCACGGCGCCACCAGCGCGCGGCGCTGCTCTTCGTCGACGTCGACCACTTCAAGCAGATCAACGATACCCTGGGGCACGCCGCGGGCGACGTCCTGCTCCAGGAGGTCGCCCGCCGCATCCGCGCCTCCGTGCGCGCCGACGACACCGTGAGCCGGCTGGGCGGCGACGAGTTCGTGGTGCTGCTGCCGCAGATCGAAGGGCCCTCCGACGCGAGCGCCGTGGCGGAGAAAGTGCTCGCCGCCTGCAGCCAGGCCGTCGGCGTGGATACCTCCGCGTTGACGATCAGTTTCAGCATCGGCATCAGCGTGTACCCGGACGACGCGATCGACGCCGAGTCGCTGCTGCGCAACGCCGACACCGCGATGTACGAGGCGAAGATGCAAGGCCGCAATGGCTACCGCTTCTTCAATCCACGCATGAACGAGCGCAACAGCGCGCGCGTGCGCATCGAGGTGGAGCTGCGAAAGGCGCTGGCACGAAACGAACTCAGCCTGTACTACCAACCCAAGGTCGACGTCGGCCTCGGCACGATCGTCGGCGCGGAGGCGCTGCTGCGTTGGCAGGTGGACGGCGAGGATATCTATACGCCGGAACAGTTCATCCCTGTGGCGGAAGACTGCGGTCTGATCGTTCCCATCGGCGAGTGGGCGCTGCGCGAGGCGTGTGGACAGGCCGAGGCATGGGCACGTCTGTATCGGCCGCTGTCGGTTTCCGTCAACGTCTCCGCCTTGCAGTTCCAGCACACGCGCTTCTTCGAATCCCTGCGCGGCATCCTCACTGAAACGGGCCTGCATCCCACGCTGCTCGAACTGGAACTGACGGAGCGCACGGTGATGGAAGGCGGCGACCACATCGCCGACCTGTTGCGCAAGATCAAGTCGCTCGGTGTCTCGCTGAGCCTGGACGACTTCGGCACGGGCTATTGCAGCCTGTCCTACCTGAAGCATTTCCCGATCGACACGCTGAAGATCGACCGCGCCTTCATCCGCGACGTCGCCTGGGACAACGACAGCGCCGCCATCGTGAGCGCGATCGTCACCATGGGCAAGGGCATGAACAAGCATGTGCTTGCCGAAGGCGTGGAGAGCATGGAGCAGGCGAGCTTCCTCGACTCGGTCGGCTGCTCGCAGATGCAGGGCTTTTTGTTCGGCAAGGCGATGACGGTGCGTGACTTCGAGGAGCGTATTTCTGCGGTGGATACGGGCGATCCGCGTGTGGCGGTGGAGTGAAGAGCATCGCCGCTGAAGCGGCTCCCACAGGTCTGCCTTTAGCCTCAGGGCTGCCATTAGCTTGAATCGCCGACAGGGTCGGCTCCCACAACAGCCCTGGGTGGGAGCCGACCCTGTCGGCGATTCAGGTGCCCAGCGCGGCCTCATACATGAAGTAGTGGCACCGCTCCATGCCCAGCCCCGCATATGTCGCCTGCGCCCGTGCGTTCTCCAGTTCCACGTACAACCGAAGACCCACCGCACCCGCACCTTCGGCCATCGCCTTCACATGCGCGTACATCCCGCGGAACACCCCCGCACGCCGCGCCTCCGGTGCCACGTAGA
>Ga0182006_1001408_pt1 | contig 14546 bp, 8 predicted proteins | sample Sormic07211104_1_FD_123022 | JGI IMG/M metagenome (GOLD analysis project Ga0182006, IMG submission 123022) | Rhizosphere microbial communities from Sorghum bicolor, Mead, Nebraska, USA - 072115-104_1 MetaG | ecosystem: Host-associated > Plants > Roots > Rhizosphere | place: USA: Nebraska...
ATGTATTGGCTAACGATACCTATAACGGCAATCCGGCAACATTAAATGAAATAAAATTAAGCCAGGTGTCGACCACTAACCCGAATGTTACTTTAGATGTAACGACCGGAAAGGTTAACGTGGCGCCGAACACTCCGGCAGGCACTTATACTTTGGTTTACCAGATCGAAGATAAACTGAACCCGGGCCAGACAAAAACAGCTACGGTAACCATCACGGTTGGTACAAGTACAATCTTGGCCAAAGATGATACCGGAACAGCAAATGGGTTCACAGGTGGCGTAGCAGTAGAAAATATCCTGATTAATGATAATTATAATGATGTTTCAACAGCGACAATAGCTACGGTTATCATCAATCAGCTTACCACTTCAAATCCAAAAATTAATATCGATGGTGCAACCGGGAAGGTAAATGTTGCCGCAGGAGCACTTCCAGGAATTTATACATTGACTTATCAGATTAGCGATAAATTAGATGCGGCAAAAACTTCGACAGCGGTAGTAACGGTAAGTATTCCGAACTGGATCACCGATCTTCAGATCAGCAAAACAGCCAATGTAACCGGTGTTGAAGCAAATGGTGATATCAGTTATGCGATTTTGATCAAAAACAACGGACCTGCTGCGGTATTAAGCGGTGAATCCATCGGATTGATTGAAAATCTTCCGGCAGGATTAGAAAATATAAGCTACCATGCAACAGGCGGAACCTATAATTCAACCGCAAAAACCTTTACCCTTAATACAGACTTATTGGCTGGCCAACAGGTAAGTTTAACCGTTAATGGCCGTGTAGGAGCATTATTTGCCGGAACAGCGCTCGTAAACAGCGTATCGATAAGTCCAACTGCTAAATCGACAGACCCTGATCAGACCAACAACCAATCAACGGTTACTACAACTATTTTGAAAGGAAAAATTGCATTGGTTAAAACAGGTGCTTTAAGTACCGACCGCAATAGCATTACTTACACTTTTAATATGACCAATACGGGTGATGTAGCTTTGAATAACATAGTGCTCATCGACCAAAAATTAGCTTTGAATAAAACATTCTCAACTGCATTGGCAGTAGGGGCGAGCTTTACTTTCGATCAGGTTTATACACTTTCTCAAAATGATAAAGATGCTGGATCGGTCAGTAATACGGCTTCTGTAAGTGCCAAAACACCTGCAGGAAATACCGTTACCGATATTTCCGGAACCGCAAGCGGAAATGATAATCCTACAGAAACCCCAATTTTAAATACTTCTTCACTTACTTTTACAAAAGTAGCCAGTGCTGCAGGAACAAAAGTTGGCGAATCGATCGATTATACCTTCACTATAACCAATACCGGAAGTGTAACGTTAAGCAATTTAACTGTAAGCGACGCTGGGGTTGATGCCGGATCAATCAAACCGGCAAGTATTTCAACTTTGGCGCCGGGTGCAAGTATAAATGTTAGCGCTAAACACACTTTAACGCAAAACGATATCAATCTAGGATCGTTTACCAACCAGGCATCGATAAAATCAACTGATAATAAAGGCCATGTGGGCACCCAATTGTCTGATGATCCGGCTACACCAGCACCAAATGATGCTACGGTAACCCAATTAACACCATCACCTGGTTTCAGCTTAACTAAATCTGCTGCAAACAGTGCAACCAAGGCCGGCGATGTGATCAATTATAACATTATATTTAAAAATACCGGGAATGTAACCTTAACCGATATTGCACTGGTTGATGCAAATGCAGATGCCGGCAGTTTAACACCGTCATATATCACTTCGGTGCTGCCAGGGGCCACGGTAAATATTACAGCTAAACATACTGTAAAACAAAATGATGTAAATGCCGGTGGTTTCAGTAATCAGGTAAGTGCAAACGTCAAAGATCCGAAAGGAAATACAATCACTAAAATATCAGATGATCCATCGACTCCTGCAGTGGGTGATGCAACTTTTAGCCCGATTGTAGCTAATCCATCGCTAAGGTTTACTAAGATATTTGCAAATGCTGCGGGTGTAGTTAAGGTAATCGAATATAGCATCCAGGTTACGAATACAGGTAATGTTACGCTTACCGATATTGTAGTAACCGATGAGGGTGCAGATGCAGGTAGTATTACGCCTGCTACCATTAGCAAATTGGAGCCTGCTGAAACTGCTTTGATTCTAGCCAGACATACCTTAACACAACCGGAAATTGATAACGGCAAGTTTGTAAACCAGGCGGCTTTAGTTGCCAAATACTCCGGGGCTACTAAGCTGAGTAAACTTTCAGATGATCCGAGAACTTTGGCGCCTGATGACCCTACAGTATTTCCAATTAAAGAAACACCAGGTCTTACCTTGATTAAAACAGGGGTTTTAAGTGCTGATGGAAATGCCATTACCTATACTTTTACAGCAAAAAATACCGGTAATGTTACGTTAAGCAGTTTCAGTTTGCTTGATCCAAAACTGTCATCAACGCTGACCTTTGCACCTGCAAGTATCGCACCAGGTCAAAGGGCTGTCGCCACAGCAGTTTATGCCATTACGCAGGCAGAGAAAAATGCCGGTTCGGTAAAAAACACAGCTACACTTACGGCTGCCACGCCAGCTGGAACATCAGTTTCGGACATTTCGGGGACTGAGGAAGATAACGATTATCCAACCATTATAGAATTGCCAAAAATGGTAAGTTCAAAAACCGTTACCGATGCCAATGGCAATGGAAAGGCAGAGGCAAATGAGGTTTTGACTTACTATGTTATGGTTAAAAATAATGGAAATATAGCCAGAACAGGTGTACAGATTACCGATGCAATTCCGGCCAATACAACTTACGTAAGCACCAGCGCAGATAATGGCGCGTCGTTGGTCGGCAACGTCTTGAACTGGAATAATTTAACCATTCCTGCTAATGGACAAGTACAGGTAAGCTTCAAAGTAACGGTTAACGCCATCATTCCTTCGGGTATATTAAGTGTGAACAACACAGCCACGGTTACCGATCCTGGAAACCTTTTAACGCCATTGAGTCCAGCTGTATCGATTCCTACAGCAGGCATGTTGGAGGGCAGTAAATCGGTTGCTGATAGCAAGGGCAATAAAGACGGCAAAGCACAGGCAAACGAGGTTTTGACCTATTCACTTCAGGTCAAAAATACCGGCGGTTCAGCATTAAATGGAGTAACCATAACCGATGAGCTTCCTGCAGGCTTAACTTATGTCAGGAACTCGGTTTCCGGCTATGGTGCCGTTACAGGTAATACCCTGAAATGGACAATTAATATGCGCGCCAATTCGAGCACAGTGTTAACTTTTGATGCGAAAGTTGCACCAGATGTAAATAGCTATAATACAATAAAAAATGTTGCAGTCATGACAGACCCAGCGGGACTGGTCATCAAGCCAGAAGCGATTATGGCGGTAGATGAATCAGCTGATTTAATGGTTACAAAAGAATTGGTAACAAAAGGCGATATTAAAACAGGTTCTGATGTAACATATAAAATTACCGTAACTAATAAAGGTGCAAATAGGGCAACGGGAGTTACCGTAACGGATAAGTTATCAACTATTATCGATGCGCCTAAAGAAATTACGGTTACCAACGGTACAACAAATTATTCGACCACCAGCAGAGATTTGGTGTGGTTAGCTGGAAGCTTAGACTTAAACCAGAGTGCAACATTAACCTTTAAAGCAAGAACCTTAACTGCCGGTGTATTAAATAATTCTGCAACAGTAAAAGGAGATCAGCCCGATCCAATATTAAATAATAATACGGCGCTGGCAGATGTTGCCAGTATAACAGGCGATGACTTATTGATTCCGAACCTGTTTACACCAAATGGTGATGGAATAAACGACAGCTTCGAGATTAATGGCCTGGCCGAGTTTGCGGAGAACGAACTCACCATTGTTAACCGTTGGGGTAATGAAGTATTCCGTGCCAAAGGCTACCAGAACAACTGGACAGGCGAAGGTTTAAATGAGGGAACTTATTACTATCTGCTACGCGCTAAAAAAGGTGGAAGTAATGAATGGAAGGTATTTAAAGGTTATATAACCTTGATTAGGGCATTTAAAAACTAATAGTAAGGAAGGTAATGAAAAAAATAATATGGTTAATAACAGGTTCTTTACTGTTGCTTTGGTTTCCGGCATCTGCACAGCAGGATGCCCAGTATAGCCAATACATGATCAACGGGATCTATATCAATCCCGCTTATGCAGGCTATAAAGAAGTGCTCAATGTGCATAGCTTTTACCGGAGCCAGTGGACAGGTATAACCGGAGCACCCAGAAGCATGTCGCTGGCGGTAGATGCTATTGCAAACAGTGGTAACGTAGGTTTGGCCCTTCAGGTGGCGAGCGATAAACTTGGTGCACAGACCAACCTGAGCATTTATGGTAACTATTCTTACCGCATCAGGCTGAATGATGATGGCAGTTCGAGGTTGGCACTGGGTCTTGGCGTTGGAATGGTACAACTGGGTATCGACGGCTCGCTGCTAAACCCCAATAATCCTGAACCCAACCAGCCGGTTGGCACGCAGAGCACCGTTGTGCCCGATGCAAGGGCAGGAGTTTACTTCGCCAACGATCAGTTTTATGCAGGTTTCTCGGCCGATAACCTGGTTGCCACTTATATCGATATCGACCGTTATGCCTTTATTCCACAGCCAAAACCACATTATTATCTTACTGCAGGGGTATTGTTTCCTCTTTCGGAAGATTTTCAGGTTAAACCTTCTTTCCTGTTAAAAGATGACCGCGGAGGTCCGACAAGTTTGGATCTGAATGCCTTCTTGATGATCAAAGATTTCATCTGGGTAGGTGGTTCGTATCGCACAGGAGTAAAGTTGTATGATAAAAGCTATTTGCAGCGTGATCTCAGCCCCCGTAACTCAGCCGTAGCAGCGATACAGATTTTTCCATCCGAGAAACTCAGGATCGGTTATGGTTACGATTTCTCGATCGGTCCGTTACAGGGCTATAGCGGTGGTACGCATGAGATTTCTTTGTCTTATTCCTTCATTAAACCAAACATCAGATTGGCAACGCCAAGGGTGTTTTAAACAAAACTGTAAATTTGTGTATAATAATATTTACATATTTGAGCGAAAAATTAACTACAATTGCGTACAAAAAAATAACTTTTTATTAACTTGCAGAATATTCTTAAAATAATGAAAACAAAAAATGCCGTAAGTACCTTTACTGTGCTCATCGCTGATGATCATGAGATCATCCGTCGTGGATTAAAAGGCTTAATATCAGACTTTTGGCCTGGTGTTGAAATCATTCATGCATCTACATTGGAGCAGGCGCTTGTCGAAACAGAAAAATCGCCGAGTTTAATCATCATTGATGTAAACTTGCCTGGAGGTAACAACCTAAAGGTAATCGATCAAATTAAGTTGGTGCAGCCAAACGCAAAAATTTTGGTATTTTCATCTTTAAATGAGAATATTTATGCTGTTCCATATTTAAAATCGGGTGCATCAGGTTACCTGACCAAAAATGCAGAAGAATCAGAAATTGTAACTGCTATTACAACCATTTTAGCAGGCAGTCGCTACTCGAGCAGAAATGTGAAGGAAAACATGTTTAACAGCATATTAGGTAATGATGCTGATAATCCTTTTACCAAACTTTCAGGTAGAGAATTAGAAGTAGCAGAGCTGCTAACAAAGGGGATTGGTGTGTTAGAAATCTCTAATCAGCTAAATCTTCAGATGGGTACAGTGAGTACTTATAAATTGAGACTTTTTCAAAAACTGAAAATAAAAAGCATTATAGAACTAGCTGAAAAGATGAGTATCTACGAAAGATAAAAAGAGTATTTTACTCTTTTTATCTTTCCTGCGCTTTTTTATTTTTATCTACAGTTCCTGGTCCACTTTCTCCTGATTCGTTAGGAGTGGAGCCTGCTTGGCCAAATTTATCAGAAGCGCCCTTTCCGTTTTGATCAAAGGAAGCCTTTTCCTTTGAACTTCCTTTACTATTACTTTCTTTTTCGTTTTTATTTTCTTTTGTTTTCATAGTATAAATGTTGATTACTTAGTTCAACATTTTGAATCGATCAAAAGTTTTATTTTATTATTTTCCATTAGCTGCAATAATTTTGATTTTTAAATGAGTTGTTCATCTACATTATTTGGCACCGCTTTGTTTAATATTTTCAATATAACCATAAGTTGTATTGGTTTGGTTGATGAGGGTCAAATCAAGTTGTATGATAAAAACTATTTGCGGCGTGATCTTACACCTCATAACTCTGCTATAGCAGCGATACAGATTTTTCCATCCGGGAAGCTCAGGATCAGTTATAGTTATGATTGCTCAATCGGTCGATTACGGGGCTGTAGCAATGGTAGAGACGAGATTTATACCGTTCATTCTTTACGAGACAAAATATCAGATTGGGCAACGCCAAGAATATTTTAAACTAAACTATAATTAGTATTTTTAATTAACTATCCCAAAAACATAATGAAGAAAATTTTAAAAGGCACCTGCCTTTCTGCATATTGTTTATTTGCATTCAGTTTTTCAGCAAGTGCCCAGTATGCACTGAAAGATGCAGATAAACAATACGAACTGTTTAATTATAGCAAAGCAATAGATTTATACGAACAAGCCTATAAAAAGAAAGAAACTTTACATGCTGCAGAGCGTTTAGCAAGTGCCTATGCGCTTGTTTATAATTACAAGCAGACCGAAAGTTGGTATGCCATTGCAGCTAAAATGCCAGCCAGTGGCCCTGAGAATATTTTGGGTTATGCCAAAGCCCTACAAAGCAATTCGAAATACAGCGAAGCAAAAGTCCAGTACCTGAATTACATGGATAAAAAGAAGGATGTATCAGAAAAGCAGAAGACCATTTGGATTGCTTCTTGCGATTCGGCATTGAAATGGATCAAAAATCCTGAGAAAATCGAACTCATCAACCAAAAAACGCTAAATAGCACACAGTCTGATTGGGGCGCTGTTAACTACCAGGGGGGAGTTGTATTTACGTCCGACAGGTCAAACAGTGGATTGAGCGCTCCAGAAAACAAACCGTTTTTAAAATTTGATGGATCAAAAGAACCCGATAAAAAAGTATACGGCTGGACTGGTAATGGATACCTGAAGCTATATATTAAACCGTCTACGAAAGATAGCCTCCAACTCTTTCCTGTGAAAGCAGGCACCAGGTATCATGTGGGTTCGGCAAGCTTTACAGCTGATGGAAAAACCATGTATTTTACGCTAACCCGCATTACCGATGAATTGGAACGCCTAAAAAAACAACCAACTACCGTTAATGTAGAAATTTTTAGCAGTACAAAAGGACCCGACGGTGTTTGGGGTGAGCCAGTTTCATTTGCTTATAATAATGTAAACCACTACGGTGTAGGTGATCCTTTTATTACCAAAGATGGAAACAGCCTTTACTTCGCTTCGAACATGCCAGGCGGATTGGGTGGCACCGATATTTATGTTTGTCTAAAAACCGATGCCGGAGAATGGGGCAAACCGATTAACCTGAAAGAAATAAATACAGCAGGCAATGAACGCAGCCCGGTTTTTGATGAAAAGGATAACTTCTACTTTTCCAGCGATGGTAGAGTTGGGATGGGAGGATTAGACGTTTATAGGGCTTTAAGAGAAAGGGGCAAAATCGGTCAGATCGAAAATATGGGTTATCCCTTCAACTCCCCACAGGATGATTTTGGTTTTAGTTTAAATGAAAAGGGCGGCATTGTTTATCTTTCTTCCAATCGCGAAGGTGGTTTAGGTAGCGATGATATTTATACCATTGATCAGAAAATGATCCTGGCTTTCAAATTAGCAGGCAGGGTATTTGATAAAGACAGTAACCAGCCCGTTGCAGGTGCGTTGGTAACGTTAGCAAAAGCAAACGGTGCTGTCTTAAAAACAGAAACTGATGAGAATGGCGGTTACCGGTTTAATTTGACCAAAGAATCTGAATACCATGTGTCTGCAGAGAAAACAAACTACAGGTCTGATGTGAAAAATCTGACAACCGTTGGTTTAACAACTTCAGGCGTAGTTACCCAAAACCTGTATGTAGAAAAGATTGTGGTTAATAAAGCAATTAAATTAGAAAATATCTATTACGATTTCGATCAATGGAACATCCGGGCGGATGCTGCTGTAGAGTTGGATAAACTGATTAAAATTATGACCGATAACCCTACCATCTGGATCGAATTAGGTTCACATACCGATAGCAGGGGCAAAGATGCTTATAACCTGAACCTATCGCAAAAGAGAGCACAAGCTGCTGTCGAATATATTATTTCGAGGGGTATCAATAAAAACCGCATCACTGCAAAAGGATACGGCGAAACACAGCTGTTAAACAAATGTAGTAACGGCGTCGAATGCAGCGAAGAGGCACATCAGTTAAACAGAAGAACGGAGTTTAAAATCGTAAAACAATAGACACGATTAAGGTTTGCCATCTGTTTTAATTTTTTCAGTATATGCTCCTGGTGAAAATTGGGAGCATTTTTTTAGTACAATTCATGGTCGCTCGCTCCAACCATCTGTGCTTCGTCATTTCCAATTGGGTTGGGAATCTTTATGTCTTAGTTTGCCTTATATTTCTATGATTAATGTTCACACCAATATCCGATAAATAAATTTTGCTTTGAGGGATAGTTTATTTTTATAAAAATCAAAGTATTTAATGGAAATAAATTTCCCCTGAGGGATCGTCATTCGATTAGATATCCGATGCGAGAAGGCCTTTTCAGCCGACAGCCTGCCCAACATCTGGAAAGCAATCTTTATCACAAGGATCATTAGCATAATAGATTGCTTCGTCGTTCCTCCCCGCAACGACGGCTTTTTTGGGGAGCCTGTTCATGGCGATGGAAGATCTAATGTTTTCTTGGTTCATTTACCTGATCGTATAAAATTAAAAACTAAATTTGTTAGTATTTTGTTTAAAAACAAATAGCTTTAATTTTCTTTAAAACTAAAAATATTAGTATTTTTGATCTCAATCATCCTTATAATACGAGAATGGATAAAGAAAGGCAGATTATTCACATGGATCAGGATGCATTTTTTGTATCTGTGGAAATCAGAAAAAACCCTAAGTTGTTGGGTAAACCCGTAATTATTGGCGGTGGCGGCGATAGGGGGGTGGTAGCCTCTTGTAGTTACGAAGCACGCCAGTACGGCATACATGCCGCAATGCCCGGCAGGACGGCAAAATTGCTGTGCCCTCAGGCTATATTTTTAAAAGGTGATATGGAAGAATATTCCAAAGCCTCGCACGAGATCACCGAAATTATTGCCAATAAAGTTCCTCTTTTTGAAAAGGCCAGTATTGACGAGCACTATATCGACATGACGGGCATGGACCGCTTTTTTGGCTGTATGAAATTCGCGTCGGAGCTTAGGCAAAACATTATTAAAGAAATGAAATTACCCATTTCTTTTGGATTATCCATCAATAAAACCGTAGCCAAAATAGCTACAAACGAATCCAAGCCTGATGGGGAACGGCAGGTTACTTTTCCTGAATTGCGGCCATTTCTCGATCCTTTGGCTATCCACAAAATCCCAGGTATCGGCCATGCTACCTATAAAAAATTAAGCGAAATGGGGGTTCGCGAAATCCTTACGCTTACCCAGATCCCACAACAGCTCATGTTTAAAATTTTAGGGCAGCATGGTTTAAGTTTATGGCAAAAAGCAAATGGGATCGATCTCTCGCCAGTTGTACCTTACCGCGAACGGAAATCAATCGGTACACAGGCTACCTTCGAAAGCGATACCATGGATATGGCCAAACTAAAGGCCATTATAACCGGAATGGTTACCGGTTTAACTTTTCAGCTGCGTAACCAGAAAAAATTAACCGCCTGCATTACCGTAACCGTACGTTATACCAATTTCGAAACGGTTACCCAGCAAGAACGTATTCCGTATACCTCGCTCGATTCTTTTTTAATCAGCAAGGCACATAGCCTGTTCGAAAAAGTATATGCCAAACGAATGTTGCTGCGGCTGGTAGGCGTAAAACTTTCGCATCTGGTGAGCGGTTACGAACAGATTGGTTTATATAATATTGCCGAAGAAGAATATAGTCTTTATCAGGCTATGGATAAGGTACGTAACCACTATGGTGCCGAAGCAGTGGTAAAAGCCTGTATTGTTACCCAGCCACCCCGCGATGAAACGGGGAAAATAATCAAGTACAATCCGCGCAAAAAGAAAATATTGATCGAAAACCAAACAGAGGAAGAACAGCAGGAAGTAAGGAAACGATCGAAAATTAGAAGTTTTATGAGTGAAAAAGGAACAATAGGTACTAAATCTTATGATTAGCGATGTTTTTAAATGTGCATTCTTCTTATAGCCTAAAGTATGGCACGCAGCGCATTGACCAGTTAATTGCTACTGCCCGGCGTTTGGGTATTCACCAGATGGTACTTACTGATATCAATAACTCAACTGGGGCGGTAGAGTTTATTCGCGAGTGTTACAAGCAGGGTATTGCCAAAGAAGCCGACGAAATACACAAAGGCAATATTCCGTATCAGATTAAACCGGTAGCGGGTATAGAATTCCGGATCGATAACAGGTTGTTGTATGTGGGCATTGCGAAGAATAAAGAGGGAATGCGCGAGCTGAATGAATTTTTAAGCCACCATAACATCAACCATATTCCGTTACCCAATATTCCACCCGAAATGGAGAATGTTTACATCATTTATCCTTTTCAAAAATCTTTTAACCCAGCACTAAAAGCAAATGAATTTGTAGGTATCCGGTCCAAACAGCTCAATCTGTTGTACAAACACCCACTTTTAAAACAGAGAGAAAAATTGGTGGTGTGGCACCCGGTTACCGTCAGCGATAAGATCACCTACCGCCTGCACGAATATTTTAGGGCGATCGAGCTCAATACGCTTTTAAGTAAAGTGAAGGATGACCAAAAATGTGATCCGGATGAGTTCCTGATTCCAGAAGTAGAACTAACCCAACAATTTGAACAATACCCATTTATTGTTCAGAACACCCAGAAGCTGATAAACAGCTGCGATTTAAGTGTTTATTTTGAGAATGGCCCTACACCTGCTTCTAAAAACAAGTTTTTTTTTACCGGAGATTTCGAAGGGGATAAAAAAATGCTTCGAGAGTTGGCCGAAGAAGGACTTAAATACCGTTATGGCAAAAATAATACAGAAGCCATTGAGCGTTTGGAGAAAGAACTCCGGATTATCGAACTTAAAAACTTCTGCGCCTATTTTCTCATCACCTTCGATATTGTAAGATACGCCATGAACACATGCGGTTTTTACCATGTTGGCCGTGGCTCGGGTGCCAACAGCATTGTAGCTTATTGTTTGCGCATTACCGATGTAGATCCAATTGATCTCGACCTGTATTTCGAACGTTTCCTGCATGAAAAACGGACAAGCCCACCAGATTTTGACATCGATTTCTCCTGGGACGAAAGGGAGGTGATACAACGTTATATCTTTGAACGCTATCCCAAATGGCATGTTGCTTTTTTAGGCACCATGAGCACTTTTAAAGACCGTGCAATTATCAGGGAGATCGGTAAGGTATTGGGTTTACCCAAAGGCGAAATAGATAGTTTTACCGATCCCACCAAAGAAAGCGAAAATTTGGAAAATACAACTTACCAGAAATTATTGGCTGTGCATGCCTATATGAAAAGTATGCCCAACCAGCGTTCTATCCATGCCGGAGGGATTTTAATCTCTGAAGAACCGATTACCTATTACACCGCCTTGGATATGCCACCAAAAGGTTTTCCGACTGTGCAATGGGATATGTACGAAGCCGAAGCCATCGGTTATGAGAAATTCGATATTTTAAGTCAGCGGGGTATCGGTCATATCCGCGAAGCCGTGCAGCTCATTAAAAAAAATAAGGGAAAGGATATCGACATTCACGATTTTAAAACTTTTAAAGAAGACCAGAAATTAAACGGTATCCTTAAGGAAGGGCAGCCCATAGGGTGTTTCTATATCGAATCGCCAGCCATGCGGCAACTGCTCAAAAAACTGAAGTGCGATAATTACCTTACGCTCGTAGCAGCCAGTTCCATTATCCGGCCAGGTGTGGCCAGCTCGGGCATGATGAAATCCTATATCGAGCGTTACCATGCGCCCGATAAAGTAGTATACCTCTGCGAAGTGATGAAAGAGCGGCTTAGCGAAACCTATGGGGTAATGGTTTATCAGGAAGATGTGATTAAAGTATGTCATTATTTTGCAGGTCTTGATCTTGCCGATGCCGATATCCTGCGCAAAGCGATGAGTGGTAAATACCGGTCTAAACTGGCTTTTGATGAACTGGTGAATAAGTTTTTTGCTTCAGCCAGAAATGAAGGGCATTCAGAAGAACTCATTACCGAAGTTTGGCGACAGATTTCGTCTTTTGCCGGTTACAGTTTTTCGAAAGCACATTCAGCCTCTTTTGCGGTAGAAAGTTATCAGAGCTTATTTTTGAAAACATATTACCCTATGGAATTTATGGTAGCCGTTCTGAATAACTATGGTGGTTTTTACAGTCGCTGGGTTTATGTGCACGAATTGCAGAAAACAGGAGCCAGGGTGCATTTACCCTGTGTTAATCGTAGCGATGAAGTAGTGAATATAAACGGCGAAGACGCTTATCTAGGATTTATCGGCGTTCAGGGACTGGAAGAAAAAATTATCAAAATTATTCCACAAGAACGTGCTGCAAATGGTTTGTATATCGATCTCGAGGATTTTGTAACGCGGACCTGCATCTCATTAGAACAAGCGATTATTTTAATCCGTTTGGGTGCCTTACGTTTTACCGGAAAAGATCGGAAAACGCTGCTTTGGGATGTACACAACTACCTTGGCTTTAAACAGAAGAAAGTGAATCATGCCGAGCTTTTTAAGTTGAGTTACAAAACTTACCAACTCCCCGAATTGGCCGATTCCGAGCTCGAAAATGCTTACACTGAATTGGAGTTATTGGGGTATCCGCTCAATTATAAAATGTTCGATTTTCTGAAAACACCTTATCGTGGCGATGTTATGGCGGTAGATCTGCACAAACATTTGGGTAAAACGGTAAGAATGGTAGGAAACTATGTTTGCGAGAAAACGGTACACACCATTAAAAATACCAAAATGTGGTTCGGAACTTTTTTAGATGCCAACGGAGATTTTTTTGATACGACCCATTTTCCCAATAGCACACCGATGTATCCTTTTAAAGGAAAGGGCTGTTACCTTATTTTAGGTAAAGTGGTAGAAGATTTCGGCTTTCAGAGCATCGAAGTTTTAAAGTTTGCCAAATTGGATATTCAGATGAACCCGGTAGCAATTGATTAAAATAAATTGATATGGATTTAAAATTTAAAAAAGACAGGTATTCAATAGTTATTTACCCTCAGCGAGAAACTATTAATGATGTTAAAGTTTTAAAAGATGTACTTTGGTCTAAAGTTGGCTGGTATAATAGTAGAGATTCAGAAGCACATGCTACGATTGCATTGTTTGAAGCAAATAAGTATGAATTTGATTTTTACATAGCTTATATTAAAGACTTTTGTTATGCTGAAAAACCAAACTTTGTAATGTTTGATCAATTGATTGCTTCGAAAAAAAACGGAGCAGTTGTTGTTTTACCTAACAAAAAGTCTAAACCTTACTTGAATGATCTTTTTAAAAGATTTAGGCAAGGCTTGAGATATAAGAAAGTAATGAATGGAGCTGCCGCCCATATCTCTATTGGGAGGAAACTACATCCTGAAGATATTGAAATAGCTCAAGATCTATTCGAAGAAGTTAGCTTGAACTTTTTATGTGAAAAGATTGCCATTCGTAAATTCAATGATGAGATAGGACAATATGAGGTCATTTACGAATTTTATTTTTTGGGAAATCCTCCTAAACAAGGACAACTTTCATTGCTTCAATAGAGTGCACTCGCTTTAACCCATAGTTGTAAGATTGCTTCGTCGTGCCTCCTCGCATCCGATAGTTATCGGATTGAGAGACGACATTCTATTAAAATAGCCTAACCATTAAATCGTTTACTTGTTTAAACATAATTTTTATCTTTAAACCATGATCCATTTTAAAGCAGAAATAGAGCGTTTCGAAACCATGGGCGAAAAAACCGGCTGGAGTTATGTGTTTATTCCGGCAGCTTTGGCTAATGAAATTAAGCCCGATTGCAAAAAGAGTTTCAGGGTAAAAGGAAAGATAGATCAGTTGGAGATTAGCGGTATGGCAACCATTCCGATGGGAGAGGGCGATTTTATTATTGCTTTAAAAGGCGAGGTTCGTAAAAAATTAAGAAAAGAAGCCGGAGCAGGTGTCGAACTCTATTTAGAAGAAGATAAAGATTTTAAAATCGAAATGCCCGAAGACCTCGAAATCTGCTTATCAGAAGAAGAACACTTAATCCAGAATTTTTTAAAACAGCCTAAATCGCACCAAAACTATTACATCAACTGGATCAATCAGGCTAAAACCGAACCTACACGTACCAAAAGAATCGTTATGACTGTTAAAG
>Ga0182006_1001409_pt1 | contig 14544 bp, 13 predicted proteins | sample Sormic07211104_1_FD_123022 | JGI IMG/M metagenome (GOLD analysis project Ga0182006, IMG submission 123022) | Rhizosphere microbial communities from Sorghum bicolor, Mead, Nebraska, USA - 072115-104_1 MetaG | ecosystem: Host-associated > Plants > Roots > Rhizosphere | place: USA: Nebraska...
GGCCATGGAGTCCCATGGCGATGCCCACGTCCTAGCCACGCCTACCGTACTGACTCTGGACAATGTGGCGGCCGTGCTCGACCTGAGCCGAAGCGCCTACGTGTCGCTGGTGGGCGAGCGTGTGGCAGACCTGGCCGACATCACCGCCGGGACCAAGCTGCGCGTGATCCCGCGCATCATCCATGACGGCGGACAGACGCGGGTGCGACTGGAAGTAGACATCGAAGATGGCTCATTGGACAGCAACGACAGCGGTAACTCCGGCAATGCCAACAATACGGTATCGACTAGCGTCACCCGTTCCACCATCAGCACCCAGGCCATTATCGACTCACAGCAGACCCTGATGATCGGCGGTTATCGGGCCGAGGCATTGAGCAAGAACAAGCAGAAGGTTCCGGTCCTGGGAGACTTGCCGGTCCTGGGCGGGCTGTTCCGCAGCGAATCGCAGTCAACCAGCACCAAGGAGCGACTGTTCCTCATCACGCCACGCATCACCGGCACCGACGGTCTGGATGTGTCCACGGCCAAGGCATTGCGGGAAAAGTCGCCTGATCAATCGGGTGCACCGGCCATCCCCGCTGCGCCTGCTCCAATGCCGGGCGCGCCAGCCACACCGATGCCTACGCTGCCTCCTGGCATCCCCGGCTCCACGACCGGACCCGTGCTACCGGTGGGACCGCCGGCGCATGCGGCCGGCGCAAGCGATACGGCAGTGGCCAGCGCGACTCCCGCCCCGGTCGCCACTGCTGCCGCACCTGGCCCTTTCAGCCCCATTGGGAATGGCTTGCGCCTGCCCACCCGGGCGCGAGTCCAGTGCAAGCGACCCGCCGGCGTCGGAATGATGTAGGTGACCGCGCAGTGAATACAGCCTTCTCACACAAGAGGGCGACGGTCGTGAGAGCGATTTAGTGAGAAATCGAACGTTCGCTCTTTTTAAGAAATGGTGGGGACGATTCTAAGAAAATGCCGGTCATATTTTTTGAGAATCTCCGTCTTGAATCTTCTTTACTATCAACCAGAAATCAAACGAACAGATGCCGACCGAGTCAAGGTCGCCACACTGGCTTCGAGGAGAAATTGCGGGAAGACGACACTTTCTGTATCGCTGCAACACCGTGACAAGAGCATCGGGCGGTGAAGAATTCAACCAAATGACGCATAAGGGTTAGTCATGTATTCAGAACAAATTACTTACAAATGCATGAACAGGGTACTAAGTATTTTCTCCTTTACGCTGGGTTGCACCCTGTTGGCCGGTGGCTTGCAGGCTGCCCAGGCGCAAACCTCCACCGAGCATCTGTTCCCCGTGACGAGCCGGTTCGACCTGCTGACGGACGAGGGCGGCCTCTCTGATGACTGCGATACCGCCCCGACGGGGCTGGCCACCGGCGACAACGGTGTGATCATGCTGGCCAAGCTGGATGGTCAGAAGACGCGGGCAGCCGGGAAGGGCAGGAATGGCGGGGCCACTACGCCGGCACCGGATGTGGAGCAGCTGCCGGCAGCGCTGCCGCAGAGTCCGACGGCACCGGATGCGCAGGAGACCTGGGAAATCATCGTCTCTGACAAGACCCTCAATGCCGCCCTGGCGCGCTGGGCCAGCAAGGCTGGATGGCAACTGGTGTGGGAGCTGCCGGTGGACTACGCGGTCGAGACCCGCACCACTGTCCATGGCAGTTTCGAGGAAGCGGTGGGTGCCGTGACACGCGGCATGGAAAGTGCCGAGATCCCGATGAAAGCCATGTTCTATCAAGGTAACAAGGTCTTGCGTATCACGGCCAAGGGGGCGGAATGATGAAGGCAAAATACTGGGTGCTGGCACCGTTGGTCGTCGTCATGGGGGGATGCACCGCGCTACACAAGATGGAAAGCGATATCGATGCCACCACCGACAAGACCGCCAGCCTGGTAAAGGAGGTCGGCCGCACCGCACCAGGCGCGGTGATGCCGTCCACGCCGCTGGTGACTCACGACAGCGGCATCTGGTTGGGTAAGAACGTGGTCAAGCTGGGGCAACCGGCGCTACCGCCCATCTTCTACGAACCCACTACCTTTGATCGCACCCTCTATTCGCTAAGCGAGCTGGCCGAGCGCATCACTTTGCGCACCGGCATTCCCAGCCGGGTCACCGCCGATACCCAGGAAGTGGCCGGGATGGCATTTCGCAATCGCCCGGGAGCGGCCGGGTTCAATGCCACCCAGCCGCTGCCGCCTGGTTTGCCCGGCGAGAATAACCAGGGAGCAGCACCGGGCGCGGCGGCCGGCAATGCCGCACGCCTGCCGCTGCCCTCTGCTCCGACGCCGCAATTGCTGTCCCTGCCGGGAGATGCGTCGACAGGCGTACGAATTTCCTATGCCAATGGTTCGCTCAAGGGCTTGCTCGATACCGCCGCTGCGCGGTTCGGCGTCTCATGGAAATACGTTGACGGGACCATTCAGTTCTTCCACACGGAGTCGCGCAACTTCCAGATCAATGCCATTCCAGGCGACTCCACCTTCACGGCCACCGTAACCAGCGGTGCGACCTCCACCGGTGGCGTCTCGGGAGGCGGTAACAGTGGTGGGGGCAGCGCGACTTCCAGTGGCAGTGCCGTATCGGCCAACAATTCCCAGAACACAGGGGTCGCTTCTAAGCTATCGGTCTACAGTGGTATTGAGAATGCCATCAAGGTCATGCTCTCGCCCTATGGCAAGGTACTGGCCTCGCCGGCCACCGGTGCCATCACGGTCGTCGATACCCCGGATTCGCTGGACAAGATCGCCGCCTATATCGATGGCGAGAACAAGGCACTGTCACGCCAGATCGCCATCAATGTGACGGTGCTGTCGGTAAGTCTGTCGCATTCCGACGAATACGGTATCAATTGGAGTGCGGTCTACAACAGCCTGAACCGGAACTTCGGCATCAGCAACAGCTTCACGCCAGCCTCGCCGGGCTCCGGCAATTTCACGGCCGGTATCGTCGGCTCGTCCAAGTTCTCCGGTACCACAGCGGTGATCAATGCCTTGTCCGAACAGGGCAAGGTGCGTCGCCAGACCACCGCCTCGGTCGTGACCCTGAACAACCAGCCCGTACCGGTGCAGGTAGCACGCCAGACCAGTTACTTGCAGTCTTCGCAGACGTCGATCGTGGCGCAGGTCGGTACCACCACCACCCTGATCCCGGGCGTAGTGACGGCCGGCTTCAACATGAGCATCCTGCCGCACGTGCTGACCAATGGCACGGTGATGCTGCAGTTCTCCACTGACATCTCTACCCTGCGTGGCATCCGGCAGATCGAAAGCAATGGCAGCCGTATCGAATCCCCGGAACTCGATACCCGCAATTTCCTGCAGCGTGTCGCCATGAAATCCAACGAGACGCTCATCATCAGCGGCTTCGAACAGACTGATGACAACCTCGATTTTAAAGGGGTGGGGACGCCCAGGAATTTCCTGCTCGGTGGTGGCGTCAATGGCCAGAACAATAAAGAAATCATCGTCGTGCTCATCACGCCGGTGGCCATGGCGGCGATCTAAGGAACAGGACCCGAGCCATGGCGAGCTATGTCACCCAGATAGAAAAGCACCGGTTCGTCTGCGGACTTTTCTGGCAGTCCCTGTCGCGTCCACGCGAACTGAAGAAGGAGGCCATCGATCTCGGCCGCAAGATCGATTCCGATCTGCTGGTCATCCGCATGGACCACTCCACCGCCCAGGCCGGTTTTGCGCATAGCCGGGAGGGGGGGCGTTGTGGGATGTTCTCCCTGGCGGCGATTGTTTCCAAGACGCTGGCCATCGAGGGGGCCTTTTACGATGGTGAGCAGCAGGCGGTCCACAACTGGCTTGGGGCGTTCATGCTCCCGGACGGAAAGTGGCTGTACCTGGCTGTGCGCGACGCCAACTTCCTGCCCAACGGCGACTTCGTCGGCGAGAAGGAGGAGGTGCTGGACCGACTGCACTCCGACTATGCGCTGGGGGGCTGGAATGTGGTCATTGGCGAGCCCGAGCTGGCCGATATGGGCTTCCACAATTTCAACGCGCGCACCATCGCCACCCTGATCCCGCGCAAGAAGGACGGCAGCATTCGCGTGCACAAGTGGTGGCGCCTGTATCAGATCGACGGTCTGCCAGCCTGGCTGCCCACTGCAGTGGGTACCGCCGTCGTCTTGGCGGTGGTCGCAGGCGGATGGCTGGGCTGGCGCTATTACCAGCAAAAGCTGGCCGAACACGAAAACGAACAGGCCATCGCCCGTGCGCGCGCACAGATCGAGCGCGATGCCCAGGCTGCCGCTCACCCCTGGTCGCACATCCCGTTGCCGCCAGTGATGGTGAGGACCTGCATGAATCAGTTCGATCATCTGACCGCAGGCGGCTGGCAGCTTGAAAGCTACCTCTGCACACCCGAGCGCCAGAGCTACAGCTGGCTGCGCGGCGATTCGACCATCGCCCTGCTGCGGGCCCAGGTGCCGGCAGCTATTGTCGATGCCGGTGGCGACAAGGCCAGCTACGTCCGTCCCTTGTCGATGGCCAGCGGTGACAACGATGCACTGGGCCAGGCCCAGCCAACCCTCGAAGGGCTGATGTCGCGCTTCCAGGCCATCGGTTTGCCCATGAAGGTGAGCGCGGTAGCGCCGCTGAAGCTGCAGGCGCAGCAACAGCCGCAACAACAGCAGTGGCAGCCGGGATGGCTCTCTTACCTTTTTTCCATCAATGCCCATGGCATGGCACCGACCGACATCGCCACCATGCTCAACCGCCCGGGCGTCCGGGTCGAAAAACTTGTTTATCACGGGGCCGAGTGGTCTCTGGAGGGAACGATCTATGCAAAATAATCTGGCACTGATCTGGGTCGCAGCCACGGCACTGCATGTGGTGTCGGCCTCGGCGGAAAATGTCTCTGAGAGCCTCACGCGGATCGAAGCGGAAACCCTGGTATTGAAGGCCCGTGAGCGACAGTTGGAGATCCAGTCCAACATCGTTACGCGACAGAATGAAATTGCCATGAAGCAAAGCATGACGGCTGCCATCACGCAGCCCGTGGTGGTGGGCGACCCGGTGATCCGCGCCATCGAAGGCGTGGGCAGCAAGATTTTCGCCACCCTGCAGCTTAGTGACGGCAGCATCGTCGATGTCCAACAGGGAGATACCCTGTCCAATGGCATGAAAGTGGTCTCGGTAACGCCTCGTGAGGTCGTGGTGATATCCAAGTCCAATCAGCGTATCCGCCTGGGGACCTATGTACCGCAGAGCGTGGGCTTCAACGGCGCTTACGCTGGCACTGCATTGGGTATGCCAGCTGCGCCAGCCAGGAGTGCTGCGCGATGATCCAGCATGCCGAACGGCAGGAAGGCCAGGCAGCGGGCAAGGGGCAGGCCACACTTGGACTCGACGATCTTCAGGCGCTCTGTGGACTGGGCTTGCTCAGCAATGCCGGCAGCCTGGAGGCGCGACCGGAAGAGAAGAAACTGCTATGTCTGCTGGGAGATGGCAGGCTGCTAGTGGCGGCCGGTCAGGCATTCAATCCGCATGTGCTGTCCTACCGCGGACGGCTGGAGCGCATGGGCCATTCCTTCAGGGAAGTGCAGGCCAGCATCGAGCTGATCCGCCGCATCAACAGCAATGGATTGCCGATCCAGGCCGAGCGCAATCAAGAACACTCGATGATGCAGGTCACGGCCAAGGAAATGCTCAACAAGGCCTGCCGGGTGCGGGCCTCGGACATCCACCTGCGGGTGCGGAAAAATTGTACGGAGATCTTTTTTCGCATTCACAACGATCTGTTGCCGGTCGGCGGGCAAACCCGTGAATATGGTGAGCGCTTGTTGGCGACCTTGTATGGTGCCATGACCTCGGTATCCGACAGTTCCTACAAACCGACCGAACGCCAGGATGCCAGCATCGCCGATCGTGACAAGCTGCCGCCGGAGCTGTATGGGGTGCGTATCGCCACGGTGCCGACCAACGAGGGCAGCGTGATGGTACTGCGCTTGTTGTACAACGATGTGGGCGAGAACCTGGATCTGGGCTCGCTGGGCTTCTCTGCCCAGCAGGTGAGCGACCTGCAACGTCTTAAGGAACAGCCCATCGGCATGAACATCATCAGCGGACCCACTGGCTCGGGCAAGTCGACCACGCTGCAGCGTGTGCTTAGCGGGCAGATTCTGGAAAGTGAGGGGAAACTGCACGTACTGACCATCGAAGATCCGGTCGAATACCCGATCGAAGGCGCGGTTCAGACCACGGTGACCAATGCCCACACCGAAGAGGAACGCTCGCGCCTGTTCTCGGCGGCCATCTCCAATGCCATGCGGCTCGATCCGGACACCATCATGATCGGTGAGATCCGCGACCGGGCTTCGGCCCAGAATGCCTTGCGCGCCTCGATGACAGGCCACCAGATCTGGACCACCCTGCATGCCAACAGTGCCCTTGCCATCGTGGACCGTCTCGTCGATCTGGGCTTGCAGCAGAGCATGGTGCTTGACCACACGGTCATCACCGGCCTGATCAGTCAGCGTCTGGTCAAGCAGCTCTGCCCGCATTGCAAGCAACCACTGCTGGCGCACCTGGATCGGGTGTCGGCGGCCTTGTTGGCGCGCTTGCGCAAGGTGATCCCGGATCGTCTGCAGGACGTCTTCGTCTCCGGCCCGGGGTGCGAACTCTGTTCGCATCGCGGCACGATCGGACGGACCGTCGTTGCCGAGGTCATCGTGCCGGACGAGATTTTTTTCCGCCATCTACGGATGGGAGAGAAATGTCAGGCGTGGCGGCATTGGAAGGAATTGCTGGGTGGCAGGAGCATCGCCGATCATGCACTCGAAAAGGTGGTGGCCGGTCTGATCGATCCGGCCATGGCGGAAAAGGTGGTCGGTTATTTCCAGGGGGCGGCGGCGACCGCCGCAAATCACCTGCACGTGGTGGAGGCCGACGGTGCTGCGTGATCTCAATCGCTGGTGGGCACGGACCCAATTTACGGCCACGGTCAGGTTGAGCCTGTACCGCAAGATCGCCAAGATGCTCTCGCATGGACTACCCTTGCTCAAGATCCTGGAAGAATTGCGTGACCGCGCCTCTGAACATGGCAAGAAGCCGGGTGAGCCGCTGGCCATCGTCCTGGATGACTGTCGGCGCATGGTGCAGAACGGGCGTCTGCTGGCCGAGGGACTGGAATGGTGGGTGCCGCGCTCCGAGCAGATGATCATCATGGCCGGTGAACAGTCAGGCAAGCTGGAGCACACGCTCATGGCGGTGGTGAGCGTGGTGCTGGCGGGCAAGAAGATCAAGGGGGTGATTCTCGGTGGACTGGCCTATCCGTTATCGGTGCTGGCGCTGGTGATTGTCTACATCTACCTCTTCGGGACGCGGGTTATCCCCGAGTTCACCCGCATGATCGATCCCTCCGGCTGGCATGGTGCGGCCAGGTCGCTGTACCTGATGTCGCTGTGGGTACAGCAGTGGATGGCTTACGCCGTGCTGGGCCTGCTGGTACTGCTGGTCGCCCTGGCGCTGTCGATGAGCCGCTGGACCGGTTCGCTGCGCATCCTGGTGGACCAGTTGCCGCCTTATTCAATCTATCGCCTGATGGTCGGATGCGGATTCCTTACCGCGTTCTCGGCCTTGCAGTCGGCCGGCGTGACGGTGGAGAAGTCGCTGCTGCGCCTGTCGGCGATGGCACAACCCTGGTTGCGGGAGCGACTGGATGGTGCCTTGCTGGGGGTACGTTCGGGCCTGAACTGTGGCGAAGCACTTCGCAATGCCGGGTATCAGTTCCCATCCAAGGAGGTCATCGATGATCTGTGCGTCTACGCAGAATACAAAGGATTTGCAGAAGCGCTCAAGCTTCTGGCAGATGAATGGATGGAGCAGGGAGTGGAGGCCATCTCGCTGAGGATGAAGGTATTGAACGGTTTTTCCATCATTACCCTGGCCTTGGTCATTGGCTGGCTCGTGACCGGATTTTTCGGCATCCAGCAGGAAATTGCAGCACTAACGCGAAGTGTCCATTGAACTACCAGACAAGGAAAGCATGATGAAGTGTAAACACATCCATAGCAAAAATGACCATCTGGCCATCCGTTCAGATAGCCTGCTGGCGCGACAGCAAGGGGCGTCGCTGCTGGAAGGCATTGCCTACCTGGGCATTGCGGCCATTGTGGTACTGGGCGCGGTCTCCTTGCTCACAGGCGCCTTCGGCAGCGCCAAGGCCAACCAGATGACCGAAGAGGTCGTGGCCATCCGGACCGCCGTCAGAAAGCTCTATATTGGCCAGAGCTATCCGACGTCCTCGCTGGTGCCGAGCCTGCTGCTGGCCAATGCCATCCCCAACACCCTGGCACGTCCGACCAATACCACCTTGAGCAACAGCTGGGGTGGGGCGGTGACCATCGTTGGAACCAGCACCGGCTTTACCATCACCTACAACGCAGTACCGCAGGATGTATGCGTGAGCATGATCAGCGGTGCCAGCGGCTGGACCCAGATCGACCAGGGGGGCAACAGTCCGATCACCACCTTCCCGGCGACGGTGAGCAATGCCAATGCGCTATGCACGGTGAATTCGGCAGCTGGCAATTCGGTGACCTTTACCGCGTCCTGAAAGCCGCTGCTGCCCATGCCTCCAGCGAGGCGGATGGTTTGATCATCGGGTTGATGCAGGAACGCGCATCACCCGGTGACGCTGATGTCGACCAAGGAAAGGACAGAGCGATGTGGGGCCTCATCGTGGCACTGGTAATGATTGCGGCGGGTGGCTTTTATTGCAGCACCAGCAGTCAGCAACTGGCCGTGGTCCAGTCCAATCTCTGCCGGGAAACGGCCTCGGAGATGGCCCTGTACCGCCAGGCGGTCATCGACTATTTCAGTGCCAACGACCTGCGTGGCACAAGCGTCTCCATCGAGGCCCTAAAAAGCGCACGCGCTTTGCCGAGCTGGTCGCTGCTCTATCAGCAAAGCGACCGGCTTATCTGGAGCAACTACCGTGATCAGGACGGAATCATTTATGTCTACGGAACGTCGCTACCCTCGATCAATATTCTTGCCGATCTCGCCCAGCTGTCCGGCAATTCCGTGCTGGTCGGCGTCTATCGGACCGGCAAAAGCACACTGCAATCGGGTGTCTTCGGCGATACCGGCATTCCGGTCACCGCGCTGGCTGGCAGAGCCATTCCAGATGGTTCTCCGCTATGGATCGCCATGACCCAATGAAGCAAGCGCACCGCCAGTCCCCAGACTGACCTCCCGTTGCCCAGTTGTTGCCGCTGTTCGTGCAGCCCGGCCTGCGCCATTTCTTCCCGGAGCCGATCCCATGCCTCATCCTGCCTCACGTACCCGTCCGCAGCGCGGTTTCGCCATTATTGAAGTACTCGGCGCACTGGTCATCGGTTCGATGATCCTGCTGGGTCTGGCGCACCTGATCGACGATTCCATCGATGATCTCAAGGGCACGCAGACCGCCTACTATCAGTCGCAGATCAGTGCGGCTGCAACGAAATATCTCAGTATTAACAACCAGTCCTTGCAAAGCGCCACCCCCACGGCCAGTACAGTAGTCGCCGTCGGCCTGGCCGACCTGAAAGCCGCCAAGCTGGTAGCCAGCGGGATGGCCACCAGCAACCCCTATGGGCAGATTCCCTGCATCCTGGTGCGCCAGCCGGATCCGGTAGGTCATCCCGGGCAGTTCGATGCCTTAGTGATCACCAGCGGGGGCAACAAGATCCCCGATCGCGAGATCGCCGCCGTCTCCATGAATGCCGGCCTCGGCAGCGGCTACATTACGGCCGCCAATCCCGGCGTAGCGCGAGGTGCCTCGTGGAGCATAGCGACCGACGCCTATCGTTCGGTGGCCTGCAGCGGTGCCCAGGCATTGAGCGGCGGGGCCGCCGATGGTGGCCATCTGGTGTCGAGCGTCTTTTACGATGGGCCGGGACAACTCTCCACGGATTTTCTGTACCGTAGCGCAGTGCCGGGGCGACCCGAACTCAACCGCATGAATACGCCGGTGCGGTTTGCGTCAACGGCACTGGCGCAAAGCGGCACGTCCTGCCTGAATGCGGCCGGCGTGGCGGAGGCGGGCATTGCCATCGACAGCGCCACGCGCAACCTGATCACTTGCGCCAGCAATGGTCGCTGGTCGAGCTCATCCCAATGGCGCGAGCCGGTGGCCAGTTGGGCGGCTCTGCCCAGTTCAGGAAATCAGGCCGGCGATGTGCGCATGGTCACCGGGCTGAGCCGTGCATTTACCTATGATGGTGCCAAGTGGGTGGCACTGGCGGTGGACCAGCAGGGCAACATGACCGTACCCGGCACCCTCGATGCCAGCAAGCTGGCCGCCAGCCAGTCCGTCAGCTCCGGGGGAACCATCAGCGCCAATGGCGACATTAATAGCCAAGGCAACGTCGGAGCCGGCAACGATATGAGCGCAGGTCGCAACATGAGCGTTGGCATCAACCTCGCGGTCGGCAAGAACATCAACGTCGACAACATCTACGCCCAGGGCAACGTCAACTCGAAGGGTGGCATGCATTCGCCGCGTATCCAGTTGTACGACTCCGCGAATCCTCATGATCCCTGCAACTACAACGCAATTGACGACGATGGTAATCCCTTCATCAAGTTTCCGATCGGCACGATCCTGATGGACCAGAACGCCACGCCCCTCATTTGCTACCAGGACAAGACTTTTAGATATGCCAATGGTACTTATTCACCTTGATCGGCGCGCTGCCGTGCATGCGCTCCTCGCGCGCCGCCTCTGGCGTAACCTGCTGGCCGGCACGCTGCTGGCGTCAAGCTGCGGCCTGGCGCATGCCTGCTGGGAGCAGGTGGCCAACTGGTACGGCGTGAACGTGCATCTGCTGTATGCGATCGCTAAAACCGAATCCAATCTCAATCCTCTGGCGAGGAACCAGAACAAGAACGGCTCCTACGACATCGGGCTCATGCAGATCAACAGCGCCTGGCTGCCGACACTGAAGAAGTACGGGATCGACGAGTCCCGCTTGAAGGACCCCTGTGTGAATCTGCAGGTCGGCGCATGGATCCTGTCCCAGAACATGCAGCGAATGGGACCGACCTGGGAGGCGGTCGGTGCCTATAACGCCAGAAATCCCAAGTTGAGAATCGAATATGCGCGGCGGGTCTATCGCAATATCCCGAGCGAAGCGCTGGTTCAAGCGGGAAGATAGTCGTCCGGGTCTGCGGCGTGCAGACCGGGCGCGAGCTCCTTGCATAATTCCAATCGATATCCCTGGTTGTAGGCGGTGCGGATCATGACCACCGGCCGGTCAGGGTCGATCTGCAGTTTTTTGCGCAGTTTGTAGACGTGTTGTTCGATGGTACGGCCGGCGATTTCACTGTCGGTGCTCCAGATCACGGCACCGATGGTCTCGCGCGAGATGTAGACCCCGGGAGAGGAAAAGAACAGCCACGCCATGCTGAATTCGCGCGGCGTCAGGTTGATCGGTGTTCCCTGATAGCTGAATCGTGTAGATTCGCGGTTCAGGGAAAATCCCGCATATTCAATCGTGCGCCGGCTCGCGGCCGGTGCCGAGCGCCGGATGAGGGCATTCACACGCGCAGTAAACTCAATGACCTCGAAAGGACGAACCAGAAAGTCGTCAGCCCCGCTGTCCAGTGTCAGCGCAGCCAGCTCGGCGCTACGGGTAGGTGACAAGACCAGGGTCGGGGTCCGATCGCCGCTTCGGTAGTTCAGCCAGGAGAAGATATTATCGTCACTTCCGGGGGCAACGGTGATATCGATGATGATCAGGCTGAATCCCCTGCGCCGCAGCGAGCGCAAGAGATCAGTCTCCGTCGTGAAATGCACCGGCTCGAGGCCAGCTCGCATTAGTGCTTCCTTCACTTGGACATATACAGCCGGGTTACGTAGATAGCATGCTATTTTCATTTCGCGATTCAAGCTGTGTTATGCCATCTCTACGTCGATGGATATTCCAGATTTCGGTTGTCAAATCGTTGAGAATTCTTGAACATCTCGTCATTCAACGGAAGGTATACTTCAATTATTAATATAGAGCAATTTCATTCGATCCCCCGGGGCTCAACAATGGCTTCATCCCTAGTGGTTCAATGCCAAAACTGGACAGACAAGGCAATAATGTTTCTCCGGTTGCTCAATAAATCATGATCTACCCAGGTGACCGAATGGCAAACAACTCCTCCTTTGCGCGAGATCTGCAGCAAGAACTGCTCCTGCTGCTGAATAACCAAAAGACGTTCTCTGATATCCATATCGAGCAGGACGAGCCACTGATGCTGAAGACGCCCCGTGGCTGGCAGGCTTGTGGCGACTTCCCCGTGACGCTCGGGGAGATGCAACCTCTGCTCAACGCAATCGACGAGGATTGGGAAGACAAGATCATCGACAAGGCGATCGATTCTCCGTTCATCCTTGACCGCTGGCGTCTGCGCTGCAATGTGTTCCGCATGGCGCGCGGCACCCGGGTGGCGATCTCGATCCGCCGCTTCCCACTGGAGCCGATGGCGCTGGAGAACACCGGATTGCCGCCTTACATCAAGACCATCCTGGATGTCACCAAGGGCCTCATCCTCATCACGGGCCCCACGGGGGCGGGCAAGACAACCACGATGGCCTCCATGCTGGAGTACATCAACGCCACCCGTCACGCGCATATCGTCACGATCGAAGAACCCATCGAATACGAACTTCAACGCAAGCAATCCATCATCTCTCAAAAAGAGGTGCCCACCGATACCGGGAGTTTTTCCAGCGGTCTGCGCGAAGCCCTGCGCCAGAAACCCGACGTCTTGATGGTCGGAGAAATTCGCGACTTCGAGACTGCCGACACGGTCCTGCATGCCGGCGAATCGGGCCACCTCGTCCTGGCCACGCTGCATACCAGCAGTGCAGTGCGCGCCATTACCAAGCTACTCAGTTTCTTTCCGCCCGATCAGCGGACTCAGCGGGCGGCATCGCTGGCGGATTCCCTGATCGGGGTCATCTTCCAGAGCCTGCTGCCTTCCGAAGATGGCGAACAACACGTCATGGCCAGCGAGATGGTGTTCAACAACAACCAGCAGATCGCGCCCTTCATCATGGATCCGGAAAAGCTGCCGCTCATCGGCGACTTCATGAAGCGCAAGGAAGATAATATGTCCCGCACGCTCAACGATGTCCTGATCCAGTTGATCGCCAAGAAGCGGATCAATCCGCGCGATGCCTTGCGCATTGCCTATAACCGCATCGAACTGCACGAGATGCTGACTAGCAAGCGCTGACACCTGGCCATGACGGGCGGGGTCGCTCCCCCGTCCGCATCGTGCCCGCAAAAAATTGCGCAGGCATTACAACGATGGCGCAATGCCATCGCATTCGCACGCACGAAGGACGCGCAATGCGTCACTGGGCTTTTTCTTTTCCTGCTATCTGAAACTGCTGGTTTATACCAAGTTCCCCGGAAGCAGGTTCTATCAGGCACATCTTTTTTATATTTCTCTCATCGCACCCATGGCGCTCACGCGAGACCATCGGCCGCGCTACGCCCCTGTCACCCTGTGAACTGCCCGGCAGATCGCGATAAACATGCCGTGATGAGTGGAACTGTGGTCACAGCAATGGTGACCCATGACTGTGCACGGAGTCGCTCGCTATCGACATTTTTAACGAAAGAAGCTGACATCTGTGTGACACGCAGAACACAACAGCGGACTCAATCCGTGGTCAACTTCGAAAGACCTCAATGAAAGAAACTGACTTTCGCACGCTGGTGGCCGACATCTCGCGGCTTGCCAACACCCTTCCTCCGGAGGGAGTGGCCGAGCATGCACACCTGGAAATCGATGGCATCAATTTCACCCTGATGGATGGTGCGGCCATGGAGGAGGGCAGCCTCGCCTATTTTTGCGACTTCGGCCCCATCCCCGACAACGCCGACCGCGCCGATATCCTGCAGCGTCTGCTGGAATGCAATCTGCTGATGTTCGGCGTGGGAACACCGACTTTCTCGGTCAACTTTGAGACCGGCCACGCCATGCTGATGGGACGCGCCGAACTGTCGCAGATCGATGCGCCCAAACTGGTCAATGCATTCGTCCACTATGCCGCCGAAGCAAGGCAATGGCAGCAGAATCATTTCCTGGAAAGTGCCACTCGCACCAGATCCAAGACCCAACACCGGCTCTTTAGCGCAGCATAAGCCAGCGCACTAGCCTTGATTACGGAACATATCATGCACATCACATCGGAAATCACGGAGGTCGACACCCTGTCGCCGACTCGCGAATCAGGATCGACGTCAACCCCGGCTGGACCGGTGCCAGCCATCAGCATCAGCCTGACACCGCCACCAGCCAGCTTGCGGGAGATCGTTCAGCAACAAGCACCTGCAGTACAGGAACTGGCGGTCCTGCCACTGGCTTCAGCAGCCGAAACTGCGCATGCCGGCGATATCGAACTGCGGCAGATCCTGGACAACTATCTGCAGGTGAAGAGTCGGCCGGTCAATCCCGAGCAGGCACTTGCATTCGTAAGGGAACAGCAAACGCAGCTAGGCAGACCACAAGCGCAGCAGGACTGGACCC
>Ga0182006_1001410_pt1 | contig 14532 bp, 17 predicted proteins | sample Sormic07211104_1_FD_123022 | JGI IMG/M metagenome (GOLD analysis project Ga0182006, IMG submission 123022) | Rhizosphere microbial communities from Sorghum bicolor, Mead, Nebraska, USA - 072115-104_1 MetaG | ecosystem: Host-associated > Plants > Roots > Rhizosphere | place: USA: Nebraska...
ATCAACAAAACCCTGCGCTGGCTTGCCACACAAATTGCCCGCGCCGTCGGCCGGCAGGAACGCATTGCGGTCGCTGCTGTACGTCAGCGGCTGCGGGCCTACCCGGTCAGCGGTGGAGCGAACAGCGGCAAATTGTGGTTCGGCCTCAACGCCATGGAGGCCAGCCGCATCGGCCGGCCTCGGCAGAGTCGCTCCGGTGTCTCGGTGGCCGGCCGGCGCTTTCAAGGTGCATTCTTCAAGAAGGTCTACGGCAACAGCGCAGACGTCTGGATTCGTACCGGCAGCAAGCACTTCAGGGCGAGCGATTATCCCGACAGCGATGTCAGCGGTGCGGTCGGCGCGAGTTCGGGCTGGATCGCCGAGCACGACAATCGCTTCCCGCTGGCCAAGGCCAAGGTGTCGTTGGAGCAGGCTCGCCCGCATTTCGAGAGCTGGGTACGCAAGGCTGACGAACATCTGGTGCATGTCCTGCAGCAGGAACTCAATTTCGAAGTGCAGAAGCACTTGAAGGGGAAATGACGTGACGGATCAAGTCGACGAGCCGTTCAGTCTTGAACAGCTGTATCACGCCATCGAGCGGCGCATTCAGGAACACTTCCCGGGCCTGCAGACGGTGTCCATGTGGCCGGATGATTTGGATCGCTTACCGCTGCCAGCGGTACTGATCGAACTGGCTGAGATGGAGCCGGGTCTTGATCCGGGAACCGGTGAAACCGGCTTGACCTGCAAGTTCGAGGCGCGAGTGATCACCGATCCGATTCAGTCGGATCATCATCAACAAGCGGTGTTCCTGGCGGGCCACCTCGCAGCGTTGCTGCGCATGCAGTGCTGGGGCGTTGAGGTCGAACCGGCCGAGTTCGTGCAGGCCATGCAGGACTGGACCAAGCCCGAACTGGACGGCTACACCGTCTGGGTCGTGGAATGGACGCAGCAGATCTACCTCGGTGAGGCCGAATGGCCATGGCCGGATCAGCCACCGGGCACCCTGCTGTTAGGCGTTGATCCTGATGCGGGGCCAGCCAACCGGGACAAGTACTTTGCGCCGGAGAGTCTGGCATGAGTGGTGGCTATGTGAGCGCCCAGCATGACCGCATGCTCGCTGGGCTTGTGAAGGACTGCTATGTCGTGGCGGTGGATCTCGCAGCGTCACCACCGGTGTGCCGGGTGTCGGACGGTGAATGGGTAAGTGGCTGGGTACGCTGGCACAGCATCGCCGCCGGCAAGGCGCGGCACTGGCGGGCGCCGAGCCTCAACGAGCAGGGCACCCTGATCAGTGCCAGTGGCGAGGTGGCGCAGGGCACATTCATTCCCGGCCTTTATGGTAATGGCGGCGCGCCGCCGGACAATCGCGATCACGTCGAAGTCTGGCGTTTTGACGATGGCGGATCTCTGGTCTACGACTGGCAGACGAGCAGCTACACCATCAGTTTGCCGAGCGGCACGGTCACTATCAAGGTCGGATCAACTCTGGCCGAAGTCACCGACAACACCGTCGCCGTGAAGTCCGGAACGATCGATCTGGAGGGCGTTGTGAACATCAAAGGACCGGTCACCATCGACGGCCCGCTGCACGCTACTCAAAGTATTACCAGCGATGCCGACATTCTGGCCGCCGGCCAAAGTGACAATCATCACAAGCACTAACTCAACATTTATGCAGCCCGCCGCGTGCGGGCTTTTTCATGCCTGGAGTCCCCATGGCCAAACATCAAGATGAATCCACTGCGTCTGAGTCCACCTCCATCAGCCCTGTGCTGATGCCCATGTCCGTGACCTTTCGCGACACGCTCTACACCTCGCGCACTGTCGTCCTGCCGGACGGCCGCACGCTTGCGGTGGCGAAAAACAAGGTCACGGTCGATAGCGCCGACGATGTGGCGCTGAAAACGCTCAAGGCTCACGGCGAGTTCGAGCAACTCAAGGAGTAAACCCGATGATCGGAATGGATCGCCACACCGGGCAACCCATCTCCGGCATCGAGCATTTACGCCAGTCCATCGGGGACATCCTCGGCACGCCGTTGGTGAGCCGCCGAGAGCGTCCCGAGTATGGTAGCAAGCTGCGGCGCATGGTCGACCTGCCTGTCAACGAGGGCTGGAAAAGCGCCGTCCAGGCTGAAGCCGCCCGGGCGCTGGGTCGGTGGGAGCCACGGTTGAAGCTGGAACGGGTGCGCGTGCTGTCCATACTGGACGGCAAAATCAACATACAAGTCAGCGGCGAATACCTCGGTGTGCGCGGCACGTTGGAGGTGTGGGTATGAGTACCCTGGTGGATCTGTCGGAGCTGCCGGCACCGGACGTGCTGGAACCGCTGGATTTTGAAGAAGTGTATGGCGAGGCACTCGACGTGTTTCGCGGCCATATGGGCGGGAACTGGACGGCCTCTCTGGAAAGTGATCCGGTGACCAAGCTGTTGGAGGTCGCCAGCTACATCAAGCTCGGCAACCGGGCACGGGTCAACGACGCGGCCAAATCGCAACTCCTGGCCTATGCGACGGGCGCCGATCTGGAGCACCTTGCGGCTAACGTCAATCTCAAGCGCCTGGTGATTCAACCTGCCGATCCGCTGGCGGTACCACCGGTCGAGGCGGTGATGGAATCACACGACGCTCTGCGCGAGCGTGTGCAATTGGCCTATGAGGGACTGACCACCGCCGGGCCACGTAACAGCTACATCTTGCACGCACGCAACGCGTCGGCGCTGGTGGCGGATGCAACGGCTGAAAGCCCGTCACCGGCCTGTGTGGATGTCACTGTGTTGGGCCTTGAAGGTGACGGCACGGCCAGTCCTGAACTGTTGAAGCTGGTCGCCACGGCGGTGAATGACGACGACGTGCGCCCGGTGGGTGACCGCGTCACGGTGCGCGGCGCGCAGATCCTGCGCTACCGCGTCGACGCTGTGCTGCACATGAAAGGTGCCGGCCCGGAGAACGACGCCGCGCTTACTGAGGCGATCAAGCGGCTTGAGGCCTGGATCAACCCGCGCCGCCGGTTGGGCGTCGAAGTGGCGCGTTCTGGCGTCGATGCGCAGCTGCACGTTGCCGGCGTGGCCCGCGTGGAGCTGACGGACTGGCTGGATCTCAAACCGACCAAGGCTCAGGCGGCGTACTGCACCGGCTATTCCGTCGTGCTGGGAGGTTGATATGCGCAGTCTCTTGCCGCTCAACAGCACTCCTCTGGAACGGGGTATCGAGGCGACATTCGCCGAAGACACGTTGATTCCGCTGCGTACCTTGTACAACCCCGACACTTGTCCGGTGCACCTGCTGCCGCATCTGGCCTGGGCCTGGTCGGTCGACCGCTGGGATCCGGCGTGGTCGGAGTCGGTCAAGCGTGCCGCCATCAAGGCGTCGTTCTTCATCCACAAGCACAAGGGCACCATCGGCGCCTTGCGTCGAGTGGTTGAGCCGCTGGGCTACCTGATCGAGATCGTCGAATGGTTCAACACCGTGCCGCAGGGCGTGCCTGGCACCTTCGCGCTGAAAGTGGGGGTGCTGGACACCGGCATCACCGAGGAAATGTATCTCGAACTTGAACGCTTAATCGACGACGCCAAGCCCGTCAGCCGACAACTTACCGGCTTGGCCATCAGCCTGGAAACCCAAGGCAATTTAGACATTGCCGTGTCCCTTTATGACGGCGACGAAATCGACGTTTACCCGCCCGTTATGCGTGACATTGAGGTCACCAGCAGCATTGGCGTGGTCGGCCGCGAACACACCATAGACACTCTGGACGTTTATCATGATTGATGCGAATTCGCAGTTTTTTGCGACCCTCACGAATGTGGGGATGGCCAAGCAGGCGAATGCCGATGCACTCGGCATTGCCTGGAAAATCACCGACATGGGGATTGGGGATGGCAACCCTGCAGGTGTGGCCGACCCGCCCAATCCCATTCCGTCGGCCAGCCAGACCAAGCTGCTCAACGAGTGGCGCCGCAAGCCGCTGAATCAGCTTCGAGTTGACCCGGTCAACCCGGCGGTGATCATCGCCGAGCAGATCATTCCGGCCGATGAGGGCGGTAAATGGATCCGCGAAATTGGCCTGTACGATGCGGACGGTGATCTGGTCGCCGTCGCAAACTGTGCGCCAAGTTTCAAGCCGTTGTTGTCGCAAGGCTCGGGCCGCACGCAGGTTGTGCGGATGAATTTTGTAGTGTCCAGCACTGGGAACATCACGCTCAAGATTGACCCGGCCGTGGTGCTGGCAACACGGGAGTTTGTCGAGCAGCGGATCATGGAGGAGCTTTACAAGCTCGACAACAAACAATCGGTGCGGGCTGCCACGTCGGCCAACATTGCGCTGGCGGGCCTGCAGACTATTGATGGCGTTGTATTGGCGGTTGGTGATCGGGTGCTGGTAAAAAACCAGACCGCTGCCAAGGACAATGGGCTGTACGTCGTGGCAGCGGGTGCCTGGGCGCGAGCGGCGGACGCTGACAGCAATGCGGAGGTGACATCCGCGCTACTGGTATCGGTTGAGCAGGGGGCCGCCCAGGCGGACACCCGATGGCAACTGATCACGGACGGCGCGATCGTACTGGGGACGACGGCGCTGACGTTTCAGAACGTCACGCAAGGCTTTGCGCCGATCAATTCGCCGGCGCTGGTCAACCCTACGGCGAACACACCGGCTCAGTTCGACAGTAGTAAGGCGCTGGCAACTACTGAATTCGTCCAGCGGGCGCTGGGCAGTTATGCGGATCTGGTGACGTACCCCGGGAGCATTGATTTGACGCCGTCCGATGTCGGGCGTCTGGTGTCCGTTGGCGGATCGGGATCAACCATTACACTGCCGGATGCGAGCGTTGTTCCTCAGGGTTCTGTCGTTACGGTTCTTGCCGGGTTGAATGGGGCAACCTTCAAGGCGAAGGGCGCGCAAGCGTTAATTGCGATCAATGGCGCCTTGGGGCCTTTTACGCAGCCTCAATCCACAATATCGGCTTTCCGGCGCTTGAATAACGGTCAGGGCTGGGCGCTGGAAGGGGGGGATGGTGCGCTGAAGTATTCGCCGATTTTGCGGGGCGCGCATTGGGAGACGCAGCCACTATTCGACAACAGCAAGGCGTTTGCGACAACGGAATTCGTGCAAAGAGCTTTGAACGGATACGCCTCTTTTCAGGTTATTTCGGCTTCTCGAAACTTGGCGCTGACCGACATTGGTGCGCTTCTCTGGTTTAACTCGGTTGGTTCGTACAGCCTGAACCTGCTGGCTCCCTCGGTGATGGGTGTCCCCAATACGGGGGCAAGTTTTACAGTGTTCTGCACGTCAGTCGGAGGGACTATTACCGCCTCGGGTGGCGCAACCATTCAGGATCAGTCGGGCGGACTTTCGGCCTCTTACGCGATGAAACTAGGCCAGTCGGCCAAGTTTGTGGCGACCGGCCCGTCCCAATGGACGGTTCTGGAGTCTACCGCGAGCCTTGGTAAAAACGCCGACTTTGCCGCTGTTCTTGGGATTTCTGCGGCCAGTCAGCAGCTTCCGGGGCTGATGATCAAAGTGGGAAACATCGCGAACGGTTCGACTGCAGCAACGATCCCGCTGACTTTCCCGGTGTCGTTTCCAAATGCCTGTGTTGCCTTGGTGCTTACGCCATGGTCAACCGGCGGCAGTGCGTACTCGCATAATGGACGAGACAAGTCGGGCGCCACTATTTCCCGAGTCGCTAACGCCAATTTCTACTTTGACTACATCGCTATCGGGTATTAAACATGGCCAAGTTCTACAGTCGTATCGATGATGCCCGGGGTGGCTTTTTTGACTCTGATACTCATGGGGAAGTTGGAAGCCCGGGCTGCACCATTCCAAAGGGCGCCAAGCAAATCACCGACGAGCTTCACGCGGATCTTGTTGCGGCACAAAGCGGGGGGAAGTTGATTGTCCCTGATCCTGAGGGCTACCCGATTGCGATAGATCCGCCGCCGCCGGATGCCGAAACGCTGGCCGAAGCTGAGCGCGTATGGCGCGATGGGCAACTCGCCCTGACCGATCCGCTGGTGTCTCGGCATCGTGACGAAGTCGAGGAAGGCGTATCGACCTCGATTACAGCCGAGCAGTACGCGAAATTGCAGGCCTACCGCCGGCAGTTGCGCGACTGGCCGCAAGGCTCGCTGTTCCCGCTCGCAGAACACCGACCGACAGCGCCGATCTGGCTTAGTGAACAAACCACCTAAACGCCCCGCACTGACGGGGCGTTTTTCATTCCGCCACACGTAACCCCAACACCTTGAGCCTCGCACATACGCGGGGCTTTTTCGTTTCTGGAGAATGAGCCTTATGAGTTTCTTTCACGGCGTCACGACCACCTCGGTCGATACCGGCGCACGCACTATCTCGCTGCCGTCCTCGTCGATCATCGGCCTGTGCGATACCTTCAGCCCTGGCTTGGTGGGTGGCGGCACGGCCAAGGCCGGCGAACTCAAGCTGATCACCACCGAACGTGAAGCCATTGCAGCGTTCGGCGCCGATTCAGCGATCACTAAGGCCTGCAAGTCGATTTACGCCAAGGCCAAGGCAGTAATCGTCGCCATCGGTGTGCCGAAGATGGACGACCCGGCGCTGCAGACCTCGGCCATCATCGGGGGTGAGTTGGCGTCCGGTCAGCGTACCGGTCTGCAGGCGCTGCTCGATGGCAAGAGCCTGTTCAACGCCCAGCCGCGATTGCTGATCGCCCCCGGCCATTCGGCTACGCAAGCGGTGGCCACGGCCATGGATAGCCTGGCGCAGAAGCTACGGGCTATCGGGATCATCGACGGACCATGCACCACCGATGAGGCCGCCATGGCCTACGCGAAAAACTTTGGCAGTCGCAACCTGTTCATGGTCGACCCCGGTGTGCAGTTCTGGGACACCGGTGAAAGCAAGACGGTGGACGCGCCCGGTTCGGCCTGGACTGCCGGCCTGTTTGCCTGGACGGATGCGACCTACGGTTTCTGGGCCTCGCCGTCGAACAAGGAGTTCACCGGCATCACCGGTACCACCCGTGCGGTCGAGTACCTTGATGGCGATGAGACCTGCCGAGCCAACCTGCTCAACAACGCGAACATCACCACGATCATTCGTGACGACGGTTTCCGTCTCTGGGGTAACCGCACGCTGTCGAGCGATCCTAAATGGGCGTTCGTCACCCGCGTGCGCACGCTGTTCATCCTCATGGATGCAGTTCAGGCCGGCCACAAATGGGCGGTCGACCGCTCGATTACCAAGACCTACGTCAAGGACGTCACCGACGGCCTGGAAGCGTTCATGCGCGACCTGAAGAACCAAGGCGCGGTGATCAACTTCGAGGTGTTCCCGGATCACGAATTGAACACGGCCAGCCAGATCGAGCAGGGCAAGGTGTACTGGCGGATCCGCTTCACCGACGTGCCGCCGGCGGAAAACCCGAACTTCCTTTTCGAGGTCACCAACGAGTGGATGACCGAAGTGCTTGAAGCTGCCTAAGGAGGCATCCTGATGATTCCTGAAGTTCTCTCCAACTGCGCCGGGTTTATCGACGGCGTCAGTTTTGCCGGTGAAATGCCGAGCCTCACCTTGCCCAAGGTGGTCCTGAAAACCGAAGCCTACCGAGGCGGCGGTATGGCCGGCGAGGTTGAAATTCCGACCGGCGTGGAAAAGCTCGAAGCCGGTTTCACCACCAACGGTGTGCGCCGCGAAGCGCTGAAGTTTTTCGGCCTGTCTGACCGCACCGCCTGTAGTGCGGTGTTCCGCGGCTCGTTCAAAGGCCTCAAAGGCAAGGTCACCCCGGTGATCGTCACCATGCGTGGCGGTATCAAGGAAGTCGACATGGGCGACTGGAAGCCCGGCGACAAGGCCGAGACCAAACACAACATGGCACTGACCTACTACAAGCTCGAAGTCGCCGGCCGCGTGGTTTACGAGATCGACATGCTGGGGATGGTCCTGGTCGTCGACGGCGTCGACCAGCTCGCTGACGAACGTTCGGCCCTCGGCCTTTAAGGACACGATGAAATGACGCAAACGAATCAAGCCACTCAAGAAAAACCACTGCCAAGCTGGCTGCAACTGACCGAGGAAGGCTTTCGCATCTCACTGCGACACCCCACCGAACTGTCGGGTGTGCTGGTCGACACGCTGACCATTCGTGCGCCGTGCGTGCGAGATATTCGAGCCGCGCAAGCTACCTGCAACGGCGATGAAGAAAAGCGCGAAATGTCGCTGTTTTCCTCGCTGACTCAGACCCCGGAGCAGGATCTGATGGCCCTCAAACTGGTCGACTACATGCGCCTGCAGAAAGGCTATTTTCGTCTGGTCCAAGACGACGAGATTTGACGGGCCGACGTTGAAGGGGCTGGCCAAGCGACTCGCCAAGGAGACCGGTTTCTCGGCTGCCGAGATCATGGCCATGCCCTTCAACGACATCGTGTGGTGGCTCACGGACTGAGCCATTTCCAATCATCCTCGACCCAAGGACACGCACATGGCGAAGAATCTCGCACTCGGCTTTGTCATCGGCGGCGCCGTCGATCCGACGGTGGGCAAAGCGTTCAAGGACGTCGAAAGCAAGATCAAGCACCTGGACACGGTCGGCAGCAAAGCCCGGGTGCTGCAGAACACCATCGGCGACACCATGCGTTTGCGCGAGGAGTGGCGCAAGGCGCACGCAACCGGCGCCGCCGGTGCCGACAAGCTGTTGTCCAAATACGAAAAGAACCTCGACCTTCTCAAGAAACAGGGCGTCGAGGTCGGGCGGCTGAGTAAGGCCTACGCCACGATGGGACGTGTCGCGGCCGGTGCTGAACTCAAGGCGCTCGGGCACCGTCAACTGGATGAAGGTCGGCAGGGGATGAAAAGCACCCTCGGCCAGGCCGGGGCGCTGACTGCTGCCGTGGCTATTCCGACCAAGGTCAGCGCGGACTACGGCGCGATCATTCGTGACATCGCGATCAAGGCCAACATTGCCAACACGCCAGAAGAAACGCAGCTCTCCAAAACCGTGATCGACACGTCGCGGGATACGGGCATGGCGCGCAACCAAGTGGCCGAGTTGGTCAACGCCCTGGTCGGTGCCGGCATGGAGCTGGACAAGGCACTGTCCTATGCGCCGACGGCGGCCAAGTTCGCTGTGGGACAGGGATCGGACGGCACTGAAACCGCCAAGATGATCAATGCCCTGGGGCAGAACGCCAAGATCACCGACCCGGCCGTGATGCAAAAGGCGCTGGAGGCCATCGCCTATCAGGGACAGGCAGGCAGTTTTGAAGCGGTCGACATGGCCAAATGGTTTCCTGAGCTGTTGGCCGGTATGGGCAAGCTGGGCATCACCGGTATGGACTCGGTGTCGCAGTTGGGCGCGATGTTGCAGGTGCAGATGAAGACTGCCGGCGGCTCGGATGAAGCGGCCAACAACCTCAAAAACTGGATGGAGAAAATCGGTTCCGGCGAAACGGTCAAGGCCTATGCGAAGGCGGGCATCGACTACAAGGGGTCGATGCAGACCGGTCTGCAGAACGGCAAATCCACACTGGAGTCCAGTTTCGCGTTGGCTCAAAAGTACATCGAAGCAACTGACCCGAAGCGGGCTGCCGAGATGGCCAAAGCCGTGGCTGGCATCAGCAAGGAGAGTGATCCAGAAAAGGCCAAGGGCATGATGAAGTCCCTGGAGGAGGCCTTGCGCACCGGCGACCTGTTTGCCGACATGCAGGTCAAGGCCGCTTTGACCGCGTACATGCAGAACAAGGATCTGTATGAGCAGTTGAAGAAAGACTCGGCCAATGCCACCGGGATCCTCGACAAGAACCTGGCTGAGCGCCGGCAAACGTCCGCGCAAAAGTGGTCCGAGATGGCCCAGAGCATGGACGATGCCATGCGCAGCATCGGTGATGCGATTCGCCCGGTCACTGATGCGATGGCGGAGGGCATTACCAATGTCAGTCGTCAGCTCGCAGGCCTGTCCGATGAGTCGCCACGTTTGGTGACGGCCATCGGCACCGCTGTGGCGGGTCTGGTCGCGCTCAAGGGCGCCGTCAGTGCGTTCAAGATGGGTAAGGGCCTGATGAATATCGGGCGCGGCACTTTGATGGGTAACCCGAACATTCCGCAAAAGGTCATCGTCACCAACCTGTCGGCCATGGGCGGTGGACTGGATGCCGGCGACTTCGATACCGGTCGTGAAGGGAAGAAAGGCAAGGGCGGCAAGGGCGGAGGGGGCGGCGGCAAAGAGGATATTACCCGTGGAGGCGGCGGTGGCCCTAGCGTTGGTTCTGTCGTGAAAGGAACTGCCGTGGTCGCCATCGCTGAGGCGGGGTACAAGGTCTGGGACACCTATCAGAACGCCGAAACTCAGGATGAAAAAGCCGAAGGTTACGGGCAAGCAGCGGGTGGCTTGGCCGGCACACTGGCCGGTGCTGCAGCGGGGGCCGCTATCGGATCGGCCATTCCCATCATTGGCACCATGGTCGGTGGATTGATTGGTGGTTATCTCGGTTACATGGGCGGCGACGCACTCGGCGGCTTTGCGGGCAAAGAGCTGTTCGGAACCCCTGACTCACTCAAGAAGGTGCCGGATGCCGGGCCGCTGATGATGGTCAATGCCGGGCAGAACATTCCGCCGGTAATGGGCGATGTCGCCCGTTCATTCGCGCCGGTACCAGTCGTCAAAGACATGGTTCAGCCGCAACCGAAAATGTTGCCGCTGCTGACCGGTGCTGCGCCCGTACCTCAAGCGACTCTCGACAGTCCCAAGCCGTTACCGGCCCCGATGCAAGCGCTGTCGGCACAGGTTCCAAAGTCACCTGTTTCCAAGCCTCTGTTGCCTGAACGGGAGTCGACTGCAACAGCAATGGGGGATGTCACGCGTGCATTAAATCAGTCGGCATCCCCAGCGGTACCGACGATGCTCGCACCGCCTGCAGCTGCGAAACCTCAGTCAACCAAGGTCGAGCAGCGGTTCGATATTCAGGCGCCCCTGCATGTCACCGTACAGGGCGACGTGAAAGATCCGGCGCAACTGGCGCGAGAGCTTCAACCTTACATCGATCAGCAGTGGCGTCAGTCCACGCAGCAGTTGCAAAACCGCTCGCTGTTCGACGAACCGCATGTGTAACGAGGAGGGCCGATGGCCTATATGGAGCAGCTGCAGTCGGGGCTGAAATATCTGGCGGCAGCAGGAGAGAGTGGCCGGCGCAGCCTCGACGGCATGATGGGGCCAGTCAACGGTGCCATCAGCGAGATCAGCGGCGCGGCCTCGGAGCTGGAAGGCATTCCCTTTGTCGGTCCGGCAATGGGAGAAAAGCTGCAGCGTGTTATGCGCGGCGTCAATGCTGCTCAAGCCAAGATCGGCCAGGTGGTGGCCACGTACAACAAAGCCACGCGTGCTGTATCGCAGATCGATGAACGCATGGGTGAGCTGAAGGAACAGGCCGCCCGGGCGTCCACCGCAATCAACAAAGTCGCCGGCAAGGTCAGCCCGTCGCTGGCCAACATCGTGCCGACCGGTTCGCTGGGTGGTGATGCCACCCCATTGCCGGAAGCGGTGAAGCCGTTCCCGCATCTGCTGATCGTGCAACCGCAGGATCCGCAAGCTCAGCCCTACTACTTCAATCTGGACACCGCAGCTTTTGATGAGCTGCGGCGCTCGACTGAGTTTAGATGGGCTTCGCAGGAGCGACTCACCCGTCGGCCGGCACAGCAAGCGGTCGGTATCGGTGAGGAAAAGATCACGCTCAAGGGCGCGATCTTTCCCGGCTTCAAAGGCGGGATCAAACAACTGGACACTCTGCGCAGCCTCGGTGCCCAACTCAAGCCGCTAACCTTGACTACCGGCTATGGCGACGTGCTCGGCACCTGGTGCCTGAAAAACGTTGAAGAAGAACAGAGCGCGCTGCTGCAGGGCGGGATCCCGCGCAAGCAGGCGTTTACTTTGGAGTTTGTGCGTTATGGCGACGACCTGCAGAACGTCTGATGGGGATCTGCTGGACACTCTTTGTTACCACGCCTATGGGCATCTTGAGGGCACGGTTGAGGCGGTGCTCGATGCCAATCAGGGCTTGGCCGATGAGGTGCAACCTTACCGCGCCGGCATCGTAATCGAGCTGCCGGATCTACCTGGTCCTATTGAAGAAGGCATAGCACTGTGGAATTGATTGACTATAGTCAGCGCGTAGGACTTGAAGCTCCTGCAGTTACGACCCCTTCAGAACCCGCCTCGTGCGGGTTTTTTTATGGAAAAAATAAATGACCCCCGCCTTTCGTATCGTTGCCGATGGCGCCGACATCACGCAGCGGATCAACGACCGACTGCTGCAGCTGAAAACCACTGATAAGCCTGGCATGGAGTCCGATGAGTTCGAGTTACGCATCGATGACCGCGATGGTTCGGTGGTGCTGCCTCCGCGCGGTGCCAGCATCGAGGTGTACCTGGGTTACGTTGAAACGTCGCTGAGTCGCATCGGCCGCTATGTGGTCGACGAGATCGAGCTGTCCGGTCCACCGGATACGCTGGTGATCACTGGCAAGGCCAGCGACATGCGCGGCAGTGGCAAGACGATCCGCAGCGGTAGTTGGGAAAACGTACCGTTGTCACGAATTGTGGCCGACGTCGCCGCACGCAATGGCTGGCAATCGGTGTGCCCGGTGCTAACTAAGGTGCCGCGTGCCGATCAGCTCAATGAATCGGACTTCAATTTCATCACCCGTCTGGCCAAGCAGTACGACTGCACGGCCAAGGTCGCCGACGGCAAGCTTCTGGTGATGTCACGTCAGGGCGGGCAGAGCGCCTCGGGCAAATCCTTCGGTGTGGTGCTGATCCAACGGCGCGACGTCAGTCGCTTTCAGTTTCGTCTCGGGGATCGCAACACGCACAAGGCTGTATCGACCAAGCACCAGGACAAGAAAACTGGAAAGCTCGCGGTAGTCACCTTGGACAACGACGAGTCGCCGGACGGGTTGCCGCCGGTGCACAGCGACCGCCACATCTATCCGAACAAGTCCGCCGCCGAAGCCGCTGCTAAGGCTCGACTCACCGCCTTCAACCGCTCCACCGCCGGTGTCCGGCTGGAAATGCCCGGACGTACCGACCTGTTCGCCGAACGCTCGATCAATGCCCAAGGTTTCAAGGTCGGCCTCGATGGCGAGTACCTGGTCGATTCGGTGGAGCAAGTGTTCACCCAAGCCGGCTGGAGCACGACGGTCGAGTGCAACGGCGGCAAGAAGGGTAAAGCGAAAGCCAAGGGCAAGAAGAAAAAAGCGGCAAAGGATCTGAAGGTCGTTCAGCTCAAGCAATAGCGCCGCATCCTCACAAATCAAGGAGACATCGATGTCACTGACCGAACAGCAACTGCAATCCATCATGCCCAACGCCCGTCGCCAAGCGGGCGTTTTTGTATCTGCGCTCAACGCAGCCATGGCCCGCCGGCAGATCAACACCCCGAAACGCCAAGCCGCGTTCCTGGCTCAAATCGGACACGAGTCCGGTCAGCTGCAGTACGTCCGGGAGCTGGGCGGCGACCAATACTTGAGCAAATACGACACCGGTGCCCTGGCCGCGAAACTGGGCAACACCCCGGCAGCGGACGGCGATGGCCAGCGTTATCGCGGTCGCGGACTGATCCAAGTCACCGGCCACGACAACTACCTGCGCTGCAGCCTCGCGCTGTTCGGCGACGAGCGATTGCTGCGCACGCCTGAGCTGCTGGAACTCCCGCAGTGGGCCGCCGAGTCGGCTGCGTGGTTCTGGTCCATGAATGGGCTGAACGCGCTGGCTGATCGAAACGAATTCAACACGATCACCCGCAGAATCAACGGCGGTCTCAATGGCCTGCAGGATCGGCTGGAGCTGTGGGGGCGGGCGAGGGCGGTGTTATGCGTCTCGGCGAACTGATCCCTGCACCGTATCGGTTAGTGGCCAAGGGCTTGATGCTGGTCGTCATGGCCGGTGGTTCTGTGGCCATTACCTGGAAAGTACAGGATTGGCGCTACGGCAAACAGCTCGCAGAGCAGGCCCGCTTCCACACCGAAACTCTCAACCAACTGAATCTGGCCTCGGCCGCGCAGCAGCGTGCCGAACAAGACAGGCGCCTCGCGATCGAACAGCGTCTTGCTACCAGCGAGCAAACCCATTACCGAGCCTTGAACGATGTCCAACGTGATCAAAGTCGCTTGCGCGACCGCCTTGCCACTGCTGATCTGCGCTTGTCAGTCCTACTCAACGCCACCGCAACCGCCGGTAACGGATCGGTGTCAGCCACCACCGCCACCGGCGGCGTGGTTCATGGCCCCACAAGAGCCGAACTTGACCCAGCGCATGCTCAACGAATTATCGGCGTCACCGACGACGGTGACCGGGGGCTGATCGCCCTTGCGGCCTGTCAGGCCTACGCCAAAGAAGTCTCAACACCGAAGTGAAAAAGAGCGGTCGATCCGGATGCGTCAACATCCGGATCGACCGCCGTCCCTGCAGATTGTCCCTGCAAGTCCAGCCAAGGCTCTTGCTCCGTGCACAAAGCGCGGCGAGCCTAGCACCTGTTTATCCATACAGTAAAGGTCTTGCTTTCATGTCTACACCCATCAT
>Ga0182006_1001411_pt1 | contig 14522 bp, 12 predicted proteins | sample Sormic07211104_1_FD_123022 | JGI IMG/M metagenome (GOLD analysis project Ga0182006, IMG submission 123022) | Rhizosphere microbial communities from Sorghum bicolor, Mead, Nebraska, USA - 072115-104_1 MetaG | ecosystem: Host-associated > Plants > Roots > Rhizosphere | place: USA: Nebraska...
CCGGCGCGCGAATGAGCAATTTCTCTGAGCAGCATCTCAGGCCTCCTCGATGAAAACGGATGGATGCACCAGCGTGCGCGGGAGCAGCAGCGACAGCACGGCGATGACTTCACGGGCCGACTTGGTGGCGCCGCCGCCACCGGCCGGGCCGTTGGTATAAAGCGTCTCGACTTCGTTGCCGATGCGGACCGCCTCTTTCATGCTGGCCGTGCGGCCGGTCACACGCAGGCGGACTTCGTGCGGCTCGGGCGCTTGCGCCGACATCCGTTCACCGGCAATGGCATTGATGCCGATCAGGTCCACGCGCAGTTCTTCAGTCTGCACGCCGGTAAGCGCCAGCCGCTCGCGCACGATCTCGCCGGCCAGTTGCGCACGCGCTTGCGCGCCCGGCCCGGCATACGAGATCTGGCCTTCGCCAATGAAACTGTCGCGGTAGCCCAGCGTAGTCTTGAGCGTCTGCGGTCGCGCACGGCCACGGCCGCCGGTGACGGCGACGCGGTCCGGCCCGACTTCTTCGATGCGGACTTGCGAGAAATCGGCAATCACATCAGGCGTGAAGTAGGCGCTCGGATCATGGATTTCATAGAGCAATTGCTCCTTGCAGGTACGCGCTGTGACTTGTCCTCCCGAACCGGCCACCTTGGTGATGACGGCACTGCCATCAGCCTTCACTTCACCAATCGGAAACCCCAGCCGCGCCAGTCCGGCTACGTCCTTCTTGCCGGGGTCGGCAAAATAGCCACCGGTAATCTGTCCTGCGCACTCCAGCAGGTGGCCGATGAGGGTGCCCTGGCCGAGCTTGTCCCAGTCATCGGCGGCCCAGCCGAATTCGTGGACCAGCGGTGCCAATACCAGCGCGGGATCGGCCACCCGGCCGGTGATGATGACCTGGGCACCAGCCTGCAGGGCTTCGACGATGGGGGCGATGCCCAGATAGGCATTGGCCGAGATGAGGCGGCTACCGAGGGAAGCGACCGGCTGGGCATTGTCCTCGATGCGCCATTCGTCCTGCTGCACGGCCTCCAGCACGTCGTCTCCTGCCACGGCTGCTACCTTCAGTCCGCTCAGTCCCAGTTCACGCGCGATCTCGCGCACGCGTTGCGCCGCCGCCAGCGGATTGGCCGCGCCCATGTTGGTGATGATGCGGATGCCCCGGGTGGCGCAGGTCTTGAGTACCGCATGCATGCGCTCGGCCAGCAGCGGGTCGTAACCCTTGCCCGGGTCCGCCAGCCGGGCTTGCTGGCCGATGGCGATGGTGCGCTCGGCCAGGCATTCGAAGATCAGGTAATCCAGCTGGCCGTGTTCGGCCAGTTCGGCGGCCGGCTCGATGCGGTCGCCTGAATAGCCGGCACCGGCGCCGATGCGCACGGTGCGCTGTGGATCTTGGGTCATGCGATTCTCCAAAACAGGGTGTTGCACTTCCGGTGGCCCGCGCTCAGAACAGCGGGAACAGCCCCAGTACCACGCAGGCGATGGTCATCACCACGGAGGCACCGAAGAGGAAGGGAATGGTGTATTTCTGGTGGTCCGCCAGCTCGATCCCGGCCAGGCCGCACACCAGGAAGGTCGCGGGCGTGAGCGGGCTGACCGGGAAACCGGTCGTCATCTGGCCCAACAGCGCTGCCTGGGCCACCTGGATGGTCGGTACGCCCAGCATGTGGCTGACCTCGGCGATCACCGGCAGCACGCCGAAGTAGAAGGAATCCGGATCGAACAGCAGCGACAGCGGCATCGACAGCACGCCCAGCACCACCGGGATATGCCCGGCCATCTCGGGCGGCACGAAGCCGACCGCGGTCTTGGCCATGGCCGAGAGCATGCCTGACTTGGTCATGATGCCGGTGAACACGCCGGCCGCAAACAGGATGCTGGCCATCAGCAGGGCCGCCTTGGCGTGGGCGTCGATGCGCTCGCGCTGCATGGCCACGTCACGGTAGTTGATCATCAGCGCCAGCACCACGCCGATCATGAACATCACCACCGGATCGACCTTGCCGCTGATCATCACGCCCAGCACGAAGACCGTCAGCACGATGTTGGCCCAGAAATTCTGCGGGCGACGGATCTTCAGTTGTGCTTCGCTCAGCTCATGCTGCTGCACGAAATCGACCGTCGATCCCTTGCCCAGCCCGAGCCGGCGCTCTTCCTTCAGGCCCAGCAGATACGAGGCGATGAACACGAACGCCAGCCCCACCAGTTGCACCGGCACCAGCGGCGTGAAGATGTCCGAGACCGGGATATGCAGCGCCGCCGAGGCGCGGATCATGGGCCCGGTCCACGGCAGGAAATTCACGCCTGCCGCCATCGAGGCCACGCAGGCCAGGATGCGCTTGTCGATTCCCAGCCGCGTGTACAGCGGCAGCATGGCGGGGATGGTGATGAGGAAGGTCACCGCACCCGAACCATCCAGGTGGATCAGCAGCGCCAGCAGCGCCGTGCCCGGCACGATGCGGGTAGGGCGGCTGCCCACGGTCTTGAGGATGCGGCTGATGATCGGGTCCAGCATACCGGCATCGGTGACGATGCCGAAGAACAGGATCGCAAAGACGAACATGCCGGCCACCGGCGCAATGGCAGTCACGCCCTGCACGATGAACTTGGAAGTCTGCAAGCCGAAACCGCCGACCAGCGCGGCAATGATGGGAATGGCGATCAGCGCCACCAGGGGCGACATCCTCTTGGTGAGGATGGCCGTGAACAAGGATACGATCGTGACAAAGCCGAGCAGGGCCAACATGCGTGTCTCCGGTTTTTTTGATGTGATGTTCTTGTCGTGTCAGCACATCCGGTACCGGTTCGTTCTTTTTTGTGCTTCAGCTTCTGTACATGATTCCGTACAGGGTGCGCGGATGTGAGCAGGGCGAGTGTAGGTGGCGGCCAATTTTGTTGTAAAGTCGCTTTTTTCGATTGATTGACCTGCTTTTCAGCATAATCCGCTCCCGTCTTCCACCATGCACGCCAACCTGTCCACGCGCCTGCTGCAGGCATTCCTCGCACTGGCCGACTGTCGCCATTTCGGCCACGCGGCCGAGCGCTGCCATGTGTCGCAGTCAGCGTTCAGCGCCATGATCCAGAAGCTGGAAACAGCAACCGGCGCGCGCCTGTTCGAACGCGATACCCGCAACGTGAGCCTGACGCCGGAAGGTGAAGTCTTTGTCGAGGTGGCACGCCAGCTGGTCGCGGACATGGAGGCGGCGCTGGCGGACATGAACGATTACGTCGCACGGCGCAAGGGCAGGGTGGCCATCGCGGCCTTGCCATCGCTGGCGGCGGGGTGGCTGCCGCCGGTGCTGGCGGCTTACCGGCAACGTCATCCGGGCGTGGCGGTGGAGCTGTTCGATGCCATATCGGATCAATGCCTGGACCTTCTGCGCCAGGGCAAGGCCGATATCGCCCTCACTGCGCCGGGCCCCAATCTGCTGGAGTTCACCACGCAGCCCCTGTGCGCCGACCCGTTCTACCTGGTCTGCCGCAAGGACCATGCGCTGGCCGGCAAGCGCCGCATCAAGGTGGCCCAACTGGCCGGGTGCGAAATGATCCACCTGGCGCGCTCCACCAGCGTGCGCCAGCATCTGGATGCCGTGCTGCGGCCGGGCGCGGTGATCCACACCGGGCTAGAGGTCGAACACCTGGCGACCCTCGCGGCCCTGATCGAAAGCGGCTTGGGCGTGAGCGTGGTGCCGGAGCTGACGCTGTTCCAGTTCCGCCTGCCCAATCTGGTGGCCATTCCGGTGGACGCGCCGGAGCTGGTGCGGCCGCTGCTGATCGTCACGCCCAAGGAGCGCAGCCTGTCCATCGCCGCACAAGGATTGCTGGACCTGATCCGGGCCAAGGCGCGCGCTGAAAGCGCAACCCCCGCGCGGCGCGGCCGCAAACCACAGGCTTCCTAGAACAATTCCATGGCCGGCAAGTCCGGCTCGCGCACCAGATGGCGGTGCTCCTGTTCCACGTAATCGATGACCACCTGCGCGATCACCGTGGCCGCCTCATGCGCGGGCAGGATCACCGTGGTCTCGCCAGCCATTTGGGCCAGGGCCGCATTGCGCCGGTCCACGGCGTACTGGACGCGCTCCACGCATTGCCTCACTACGTCCTGGAACTGCAGATGGCCCAGCATGTTGCCGGTGGTAGCGACCAGTTCCTCGCCGTGCGCCATCATCTGCGCGTATTGCTGGTCACTGGTATCGCGCACGTGCTCGAAGCTGCTACGCAGCCTGCCCACGGCCTCGGCGGTGGCGGCGATGCGATCCAGGTCGGCCGCAGACTGGGCCGTATTGCCGCCCAGTTCGTCGTGCAAGGTCTTGCGCACTTCCGACAGGGTGGTGCGAATCCGTGCCGCTGCGGTATGCGAATTGGCTGCCAGGTTGCGTACCTCCGAGGCGATCACCTTGAAGGCTGCTCCCTGCTGGCCGGCGCGGCTGGCCTCGATGGCCGTATTGATCGACAGCAGGTGCGACTGCGTGCTGATGGCCTGGACGTTCTGCGCCAGATCGGAGAGGTTGTCGATTTCCTCGGCGATGCGGGCAATGCTTTCAACATCGCGGCGCATGCGTTCGGGCAGGCTCCTGAGGAATTCGGTCATGGACACCAGGGCATCGACCGTTTCCAGCATCTCGTCACGTACGCGTTCGTTTTCCTGGCTGGCACGCTGCATGCGCTCCAGCAGTTGCGCAGAGCGGTCACACAGGGCGCGCGCTTCGCTCATGATGGCCAGCGAGGAATTCTCGGTCTGCTCCACCGCACCCTTGAGGCGCACGGCGATTTCTTCGTCGAGTTGCATGCTGGCCACCAGGGCGGCCTGGCAGGTCGGTCCCGGTTCCACCGGCATGTGCGGCTGGGCGCGTACCCGGGTGCGCAGGGCGTGGATGATTCCCATGTCAGGCTCCCGGCAGCACCTGTTTGACGATCTTGAGCAGCTCGGCGCCCGGCACCGGCTTGACCATCCAGCCGCTGGCCCCGGCACTGCGGGCTTCATCGCGCTTGGCCTGCTGGCTCTCGGTACTGAGCACCAGGATGGGCGTGAAGCGGAAACCCGGCAGGGCGCGCGCCTTGCCGATGAATTCGATGCCGCCCATGTTGGGCATGTTGATGTCGGTGATGATGAGATCCGGCTTGGGCGCCTGGCCCAGGCGGGCCAGGGCGGCCGCACCGTCGTTGGCGGTGATGACCTTGAAGCCGGAAATTTCGAGATTGTTTTTCAGGCTCAGGATCATGGTGCCTGAATCGTCTACTACCAGGATGGTCTTGCTCATTTGGGTACTCCTTGCTGGTTGATGCTGCTTGTCTGGCTTGTCTGGTGTGTTAGTTTGTCCGGGTCGTTGGCGGCGCAGGCGGCCTCAGTGCTGCGGCAGAGCCGCGCGCAGCCATTCGCTGAGTTCCGGCGCGCCCGGCCAGGCGCTGATGCTGGCGGCACTCGCCATCAAGACCTGCAGGCAGGCCGTATGCACATGCTCGCAGGCGGAGAGGTCCACCGGGGCCGCCGGATGGCCGGCCACCAGGGCCAGCAGGGCCTCGGCATCCTCCACGGCCAGTACGCCCGCACAGTGCAGGGTGTCGTCCTTGAATTCGATCGTCATTTCAGCAGCTCCTTGGGGTTGATGACCATCAGTACCGAGCCGTCGCCCAGCAGGGCCGATCCGGCATAGGCCGTGAGGCCGGCGAGCACGCCCGAGAGCGGCTTGAGGATCACTTCCACCACTTCCCGGAAGTCATCGATCACCAAACCCAGGTATTGCCCGTGCACGCGCAGGATCAGGGTCGCCCATTCGTCGTGCTCGTTGCAGCACTGCTGGGTGTCCAGCCCGAGCAGGCTGTTCAGTTCAAGCAGCGGCACGATGCGCCCGCGCAGGACGGCGGCATTGTGCTGCTTGATGCGGTGTACGTCGGCGGCCGGGACGCGCACCGTTTCCACCACCGCTTCCATCGGCAGGCCGTACTGCACGCCGCCGGACTGCACGATCATCACGTTGGTCACCGCCATCGACAGCGGCAGCGACAGTTGCAGGCGGGTGCCCTGGCCGGCTTTGCTTTCCAGCTGCACGCTGCCGTGCAGGCGTTCGATGGCGGTGCGGACCGCATCCATGCCCACGCCGCGCCCGGAGAGATCGGTGACGGCCTCGGCCGTGGAGAAGCCGGGCAGGAACACCAGGTTCACGGCCTCGCGGTCGCTCATGCGTTCCAGCGCCGCTTCATCCACCAGGCCGCGCGCATAGGCCTTGCGGCGGATCACGGCGGGGTCGATGCCGCGCCCGTCGTCGGCGATCTCGATGACCACGCAATCGGCTTCCTGGCGGGCGCTCATGACCAGCTTGCCGGTGGCCGGCTTGCCGGCGGCGCGGCGTTCTTCGGGCGTCTCCATGCCGTGGTCCAGCGCATTGCGCACCAGGTGGACCAAGGGGTCGGCCAAGGCTTCGATGACGTTCTTGTCGGCCTCGGTGGTCTCGCCTTCCAGCAGCAGTTGCACCTCCTTCCCCAGCTTGCGCGCGATGTCGCGCACCAGGCGCGGGAAGCGCTGGAACACGAAGGACACCGGCATCATGCGCACCTGCATGATGGCATCCTGCATCTCCTCGACGATGCGGTTGATCACCGCATGCTGGGCCCGGATATCGCGGCCCAGTTCGCGCTCGCCGTACTGGTTCTCGGCACGGGAGGCCAGGTAGGGCAGGCCGTTGCGGGCCACCACCATCTCGCCGATCAGGTTCATGAGGCGGTCCACTTTTTCCTGTTCCACCTTCAGGACCCGCGCGCCATTGCTGTCCTCGGCACGGCGTCCGAAATTGACGGGAGCCTCTCCCTCGGCAGTTGCGGGCGCGATTGCCGCCGTCGCCGGGGCGGCAGCCGCTGCCACTGTGGCCGGTGCGGCGATCTCTGCCGCGATCATTTCTTCTTGTACATCAGCGTCTGCGCTCATCTCGGCCACCGACTGCACTTGCGCATGCTGCTCGATCCAGGCCACCACCGGCGCCACGCTCGACAGCGCAAGGGCTTCCTCGGCGCAGGCTTCCAGTGCCGGCAAGACATCCAGGCGTCCGATGGCGCGCATGCAATTGGCAATGGTCGTGACGGCAGCCTTCAGATGGCCGGGAACCCAGGGCGCGCCTTCTAGCGCCCACAGTGCATCGTTCTGGGTCTGCACGATCATCAGCGCATCGTTGGCCCGGGTCTGGTCCTTGACTTCGATGGCGGCCGCCGGCAGGGCGGTGATCCAGAACTGCCCCGGCACGTAGCGGAAATGATCATCCAGAAGGCTGCGGTCAGCCGTGGCCACTGCCTGGAACACCAGGTTGGCCCGATAGGCGTCCAGCTCGGCCAGGGCCGGCCAGGCGCTGCCGGGCAACACACGGCGCCACAGCACGCCCGGCATCTGCGCGGCCAGGCGCAGCGGATCCTCGCCCTTGAAGAAGCATTCCGGTTCAGGCGTGTATTCCACCCATAGCAAGGTCTCGCCGTTGCGGGCGGCATCGGCCCAAGCCATGCGCAGGCTGGCCGGCACCCGGGCCAGGGCCTCGGCCATGCGGCTGCGGGCGGCTTCTTCAGCCGCGCGCTGGCTCGCCTTGTGGGCATCCTGGCCACCGCCCTGGGCCAGCTGCATCCCGCAGCGCTGGCGCAGGCGGGCCACCAGTTCCGCGCACGGGGCTGCCTGGGCCGGGTCCGGCTGGCCGGCCAGTTCGATGTCGTCGAACTGGCGTGCCACGAAATCCATGGCTTCCAGCAGCAGGTCGGCCATCTCGCGGTCATAGGCGACCTGGCCGTCGCGCACCGCACTCATCAAGTCTTCGGCCGCATGCAGCACCCGGAACATCTCGGGAAACTCGAACAGTCCGCAGTTGCCCTTGAGCGTATGCACCACCCGGAACAGGGACTCCATCAATTCAGGATCGGCCGGCTGGCGTTCCAGGGCCAGCAGGCGGCTGGCGATCTCCTGCAGGCCGTCGCGCGACTCCTGCATGAATTGCAGCAGCAGGGGAGAGAAGGCGGTCGTCATTGCGTTTCTCCCAGCATCAGTTTCACGTTGCGCAGCAGCGGCACGGGGCGCGCCGGCTTGACGATGTAGAGATTGGCGCCGGCCTCGAAGGCCTTGCGGCGATCGCATTCCTGGGCTTCGGTACTGACCATGATGGCCGGTGCCTGGGGGATGTCGTGCTGGCGCAGGGCGCGCAGGAAAGAGTAGCCATCCATTTGCGGCATGTTGACATCGACCACGTACAGGTCGAAGGGCTGCTGGCCTTCGGCGCAGGCGGCCAGCGCCGTCTCCAGCGCCTCCAACCCGTTGCTGGCTTCGCGCACGGTATAGCCGGCGTCCTCGAAGATGGCCCGTTCATACAGACGGACGGTGGCAGCATCGTCCACGATGAGGATATGTTTCATGCTTGCTCCAATGGCTTCTGGTAGACGATCGCTTGTGCAAACTTGCGGATCGCAAACAGCGATGAGATGCGGCTCATCGACTCCGAGTGGCCCAGGCAGATGAAACCGCCCGGGCGTAATACGTCATAGAAGGCTTCGGCGGCACGGCGGCGCGAGGCGTCGTCGAAGTAGATCAGCAGGTTGCGGCAGAACACCAGGTCGTAGTTGCGGTAGGCTGCCACTTCGGCGCGTTCGTTCAGGTTCACGCGGGTAAAGGCCACGACCTCGCGCAGGCTGCGGTTGATGCGCCAGTTTTCCCCCTCGCGGGTGAAATACTTCTGCAGCCAGGCGGCCGGCAGCTGGTGCACCGCACGCGGCGAATAGAGGCCGGCCTCGGCCTGGGCCAGGATGCGGGTGTCGATATCCGAGGAGACGATCTCCACATCCCAGCGTGCCAGTTCCGGCCAGCGTTCCAGCAGGTACATGGCCACCGTGTAGGCTTCCTCGCCGGAAGACGACGGCATGATCCAGATGCGCATCGGTTCGCCGCGCGGCTTGCGCGCCACCAGCTCGGGCAGCATCGACTGCACCATGCAGTCGAACTGGTAATGCTCGCGCATGAAGTAGGTCTCGTTGACCGTCATCTCGTTGACCAGCCGCTGCCATTCGCGGCCCGAGGTCTCGAAGCGCAGCAGCGAGAAGTACTCGCGAAAGTCGGCACAGCCGGCCGCCTGGATGCGGTCGATGAGGCGCTTGTCGACGAAGTAGCGTTTGGTCGATTCGAAGTGGATGCCGCTGCGGCGGTAAAAATATTCACGGAAGCGCTCGAAGTCTTCGGCGCTGATGCTGCTGGTGGGGGCTTCTGCAGAAACGTTCATTACGCGCCCCGTCCAAGCCGGTTCAGCAGCAGGCGCCCGGCAAACGTGATGTAGGGCTCGTCGGCAAAGCGGCGCATGAGCGTGGTCACCGGACCGATGGCGGCCGGCGTGCCGATGGTGGTCAGCACTTCCAGCGCGGCGCCGCAGACGTTGACATCGGTCTCGGCATCGATCAGTTGCAGCAGCCAGTCTTCCACCCGCGCATGGCGCAGCGTGTCGAGGATGCCCACTGCCAGGATGCGGATATCGGTTTCCGGATCAATGAGCATGTGCGCAATCACGGGCGCCACCTGTTCGGGCATGCCGCGCAGCAGGTCGATGGCGGCGTTGCGCAGCCAGGCGTCTTCGCTGCGCAGGCAGCCGGCCAAGGCTTGCACCGCCTCGTCGCCGGGCGTGGCCGCCAGCGAATCGAGCAGGGCAATGCGCACGGCCAGGCTCGATTCGCGTTCCAGGGCAGCGAGGATCACCGGTACTGCCTCCGGCTGTCCGGCCAGGGTCTGGGCCGCACTGCGGCGCAGCGCCGGGTCGGCCGCCTGCAGGCTGGCCAGGGCCGTGGCGCGGTTCACTTCCGCAATACTGGGGCTGGACATACCTGTGGACTTGTTCAAGGGCATGATGGGTTCCGTATCGGTGTGATTCGTATCAGTTGAGGGGACACAGCCACTGGATCAGCTGGCCTGCAATCTGGTCGGCCGGCAGTACGCTGCTGGCGCCGCCACGGCGGATCAGTTCGGCCGGCATGCCAAAGACCACCGCGGACTGTTCGCTTTCGGCGATGGTGCGTCCACCGGCTTGCCGGATCTCGGTATAGGCCTCGGCACCATCGCTGCCCATGCCGGTGAGCATGACGCCCACGATGGCCTGGGGCGGATACAGCTGCAGGGCGCTGGCCCCCAGTAACTGGACCGAGGGATGCCACAGCTGGGCTGCGTCGGGCGGGCGGCTGACCAGCGTGGGACGGCCGTTGCGCGTGGTGAAAATGCTGTCGGCACCGCCCTTGCAGACATACACCGTGCCCGCTTCCAGCGGCATGGGCTGCGCCGCCTCGACCACACGCAGGGCGCATAGCCGGCCCAGGCGCTCGGCGAAGGGCGCGGTAAAACTGGTCGGCATGTGCTGCGCCACCACCACGGGCCAGGGGAAGTGCGCCGGCAACTGCGGCAGGATGCGCTCCAGCGTGCGCGGGCCGCCGGTGGAGACTCCGATGACCACCACTCCTGGCTGGCGGGCATCGAGCGGCTTGGAAGGGGCTGGAGCCGGTGCCCCCGCCGCCGGTGCGGCAGGATCGGCCGGCCGAGCGACGCTGCGGGTGCGGGCAGCGCTGCGCGGCGAAGGGGCCGGCGGCACTGTGTCGGGCCCGCGCACCTTGGCCTTGGCAGCGCCCCGTACCTTGGCCACCAGTTCGGTGCGCAGCGCATCAATGCCCAGGCTGATGGTGCCGCCCGGCTTGGCTACGTAATCCACCGCCCCCAGGGCCAGGGCTTCGAAGGTCGCCAGCGCCCCCTGGGCAGTCAGGGAGGAGAGCATGATCACCGGCACCGGACGTTGCAGCATCATCTCCGCCAGCGCCGAGAGACCATCGAGTTCGGGCATGTTGATGTCGAGGGTGACGACATCGGGCGCGAATTCCAGGTTCATGCTGACGGCTTCGCGGCCATTGCGGGCAAAGGCCACCGCAAAGCCACCGGCCTGCTCGAAGAGCTCGCCCAGTTGCTTGCGCATGAGGGCTGAATCGTCGACGATGAGCAGCTTCATCCTTCTCTGTCCTGTCCTTTCTCGTGCGCAGGCTTACGCGGCTTGTCCCATGCCGGCCAGCAGGGCCAGCTCTTCGCCTTCCACCAGGTAGCGCGGTTCCACCAGCTGGATCATGCGTTTCTGTTTCTCGATGTTGGCCATGCGCGAGAGCAGGCGCACCTGCTGGCTCGACAGCGAAGGCGCGGGCCCGATGGCGCGGCGTTCGATTTTGAGGACCTCGGCCACCGAATCGACGATGAAGCCGGTGCACACCTGGTCGATCAGGAACACCATGATGCGCTGGCGGTCACTGCGTTCCACCCGTGGCAGGCCCAGCCGCATGCGCAGGTCGATCACCGGCAGCACGGCGCCGCGCAGGTTGATGACGCCTTCCACAAATGTCGGGGCGCGCGGCACGTGGGTCAGTTGCTCCGGCACGCGCACGATCTCCTGCACGCTGTCGATGGGCACGCCGAATTCCTCCTCGCCGAAGCGGAACACCACGACCTGTTCCTCATCGTCGCTGCGGGTTTCGGGCTGCTTGTCCTGGTTCATCTCGTTGTCCTCCAGCAGGGTTTCGATGGCCGGCTGGCGCAGCAAGCTCACGGCATCGATCACCGACACCAGCCGCTTTCCGTTGTCCAGCCGGCAGATGCGGGCGATGTCGGCCATCCCCTGGTCGCGCGCCAGCAGCGTGGGGACCGCTTCCACGGTGTTGAGCGGCACCCGCAGCACTTCGTTGACGGTATCGATGACCACTCCCACGGCGCCTGCCGAGTCCCCGGCCGCCGGGGCAACCACGGCGATGCGGCTGCTGTGGTCCTGCTGGTGCGGCGGCAAGCCGAACATGTGGCGCAGCGACACCAGCGGCAAGAGCCGGTTGCGCAGGGTCATGATGCCCAGCACGTGCGGTTCCGCATGCGGCACCTGCACGATGGTCTGCGGCATCTGCACGATTTCCTGCACGTCTTCGATGGCTACCGCATATTCCTGGCCGGCCACCATGAAGCTGACCAGTTGCAGTTCGTCGCCACCCTGGGCCTGGACGTCTTCGGTGCTGCCGCCATCCATGGCAGTCTGTCCGGCGCGCGTGCCGGTAGCGGCTTCGGCAAATTCGGTCGCCACCAGCCGGGCGAAATCCAGCACCATGATCATGGGGTGGCCGCCGACGTCCTTGATCAGTCCGGACAGCAGCTCGGTGCGCACCGAGGAGGCGATGCAGGCCACGTCTTCGATCTGGCGCAGGTCCACGCCGACCACGCTGGCCACGTGATCCACCACGAAACCCAGCGGCTGGCCCAGGTCGATCACCACGGCACGGCTGGCATCGTCGGCCGGCCGGTCCGGCAGCCCGAAGATGCGGCTCAGGCTGACGATGGGCAGCACCTTGCCGCGCAGGTTGGCCAGGCCCAGGAGGGCCTGCGGGGCCAGCGGCACATGCACCACTTCCGGCACGCGGATGATTTCCTGTACCGGTGCCATGTCCACGCCAAAGACCTCGTCGCCCACCGTGAAGGTGACGAACTGGCGCAGTTCGGTGTCGCCGGTGGCGGGCGGGGGCAGGTCGTCGTCGGCTGTGCCGGTGTAGGCCGGCGGCGTCGCTGCGCCGGGTGCGGGCGCGATGGCGGCCGGGGCCACCTCGCGCTCGATGAGGGATGCGTCATTCATGTTGTGTGTGCCTTTCTCGGGTCCACGGGTTCACTGGAGCAGCGAGTCAGGTGCTTTGCAGCTCATCGGCCAGCGAGGCCACTTCCTCGACGGCGGCGGCCAGTTGCTCGGCCCCCTGGGACTGCTGGCGCGCGGCGGCAGCAGCTTCGGTGGCGGCACGGTCGGCTTCCTGGGCGGCGGCGGCAATCTGCTCGGTGCCGGTGCGCACCTGCACGATGGCCGCAGCCACCTCGCTGGCAGCCGACAGGATTTCCTGCGTGCCTTGCTCCACGGCGGCCACATCGCTTTCGATGCTGACCAGGGCGCTGGTGATGGCCTTGGCTTTGTCGGCTTCACCGATGGCAGCGTCGGCAATTTCTTCCAGGTCGCGTTCGACCACGGCGATCTGGTCCTGCACTGCTTTGACCAGATCCTTGATGTTGTCGGCATTGCCGGCCGAGTCGTGGGCCAGGTTGCGGATGTCTGTCGCGACCACCACGAAGCCCTTGCCGAACTCTCCGGCGCGGGCCGCTTCGATGGAGCCGTTCACGGCCAGCATGTTGGTCTGGATGGAGACCGTGGTGATGGCATCGACGATCTTGTCGATGCGGCGCGAAACCAGAGCCAGGTCCTTGATCTGGCGGATTGAGGCGCGTGAGGCGTCGACCGAATTGGCGATGCCGGCGATGAGCGAATCGACGGCCTTCTTGTTCTCGCCCAGCAGCGTCCGGATCGCGGTGGCGCGTTCGCCGCTGGTGCCGGCCCGTGCTTGTGCCACCTGCAGGCCGCGTGAGATCTGTTCGATGGCCGTGGCCGATTCTTCGGTGGCCACTGATTGCACCTGCGTACCTTTGCGGATCTGTTCGATGGCCGACATGATCTGGGCGCTGGCGCGGCTGATTTCCTGTACGGCCGCCGAGAGTTCTTCGGCACTGGCGGCGACTTCTTCGGCACTCTTGGCCACATCGGTGGAGTTCTTGAGGTCTTCGGACAGTTCCGAGAGCGCTTGCGAGGTGGTTTCTGCTTCCGACAATGCCTGGCCTTGCTCGGCCACGGTCTTGGCGGATTCGACGGCGGCAGCCGATTGTTCTTCGGCGGCAGCGGCGATTTCCTGGGCGCCATCAAGCGCCTGCTTGGTGGCGGCGACCGACTGCTGGGCGCCTACGGCAATCTCTTGCACGCCGGCGACGATCACCTGGGCATCGCGGCGGATGTTCTCCAGCTGGGCGCTGATCATCTTGCCGCTTTCGACCTCGCCCAGGACAGTGGTGGCGGCCGCGCCGATACCTTCGACCACGGCCTTGACTTCACGCTGGATCTGGCCGACCAGTTCCTGGATCTGCTTGGCGCTTTTTTCCGAGGTCTCGGCCAGGGTGCGCACCTCGTCGGCCACCACCGCAAAGCCCTTGCCATGCTGCCCGGCGCGGGCCGCTTCGATGGCCGCGTTCAGGGCCAGCAGGTTGGTCTGGTCGGCAATGCGGGCCACGGCCTTGACGATGTCGCCGATGTTGGCCGCCTGCTTTTCCAGTTCGGCCACCATGGTCACCGAGCTGGACTGGCGCTGGGCGGCAATGCCCACGTTGGTGACCAGGGTGGCGATATCGCCGCTGGTGCGGGTGACCTGGTTCTGCACGGTCAGCATGCGGGCCTGGCTTTGATCGGCATTCTGCAACTGGCGGCCGATGGCCTGCTCGACCTGGCGGAAGGCGGCCAGCGACTCCTGGGCAGCGCTGGAGGCTTGCTCGGCGCCGCGCGCGATCTGGTCGGAGGCGCTTTTCAGTTCTTCGGTGGCGGCAGAAGCCTCCGAGATGCCGGCGCTGAGTTCGGCGGTGGCAGCGGCGATGCGCTCGGCGGCCTGCTGCTGCTTGGCCAGGGTGCGGGCCTTCTTGCGCAGGGCATCGGCCTGGCGCGAAG
>Ga0182006_1001412_pt1 | contig 14522 bp, 13 predicted proteins | sample Sormic07211104_1_FD_123022 | JGI IMG/M metagenome (GOLD analysis project Ga0182006, IMG submission 123022) | Rhizosphere microbial communities from Sorghum bicolor, Mead, Nebraska, USA - 072115-104_1 MetaG | ecosystem: Host-associated > Plants > Roots > Rhizosphere | place: USA: Nebraska...
GAGCTGCTGGGCGTAGAGGTCGCGGGTGGTCGGACGCTTGCGGATGATCTGGTACATCAGCGGCTGGGTGGCCGCCGGCTCGTCGGCCTCGTTATGGCCATGACGGCGGTAGCAGACGAGGTCGATGACCACGTCCTTCTTGAACGCCTTGCGGAATTCGTAGGCGAGGCGGGTGACCTGCATCACCGCTTCCGGATCGTCGCCGTTCACGTGGAACACCGGCGCGTTGACCATCTTGGCCAGGTCGGTGCAGTACAGCGTGGAACGGGCGTCTTCGCGCTTGGACGTGGTGAAGCCGACCTGGTTGTTGACCACGATGTGCAGCGTGCCGCCGATGGCGAAGCCACGGGCCTGCGACATCTGCATGAGTTCCATGTTGACGCCCTGGCCCGCGAAGGCGGCGTCGCCATGGATCAGCACCGCGATCGACTTGTCGCGGGCGGTGTCGCGGCGGCGCGACTGGCGCGCGTGCACGGAACCGGCGACCACCGGGTTGACGATTTCCAGGTGCGACGGGTTGAAGGCCAGCGCGACGTGCACGCCGCCATTCGGCGTCTTGACGTCGGCCGAGAAGCCCATGTGGTACTTCACGTCACCCGAGTGGATCGGGCTGTCGTCGTGCTCGAACTTGCCTTCGAACTCGTTGAAGAGCTGCGAGGGCGCCTTGCCGAGGATGTTCACCAGCACGTTGAGGCGGCCGCGGTGGGCCATGCCGATGACGAGTTCCTTCACGCCGTTGTCGCCGGCCGCGCGGACCACGTCGTCGACCATCGGGATGAGGCTGTCGCCGCCTTCGAGCGAGAAGCGCTTCTGGCCGACGTACTTGGTGTGCAGGTAGCGCTCCAGGCCCTCGGCGGCGGTAAGCGCCTCGAGGACGCGGACCTTGGCGGCCTTCTGCAAGCCCGCGGACCCGGCGGCCTTTTCCAGCCGCGAATAGATCCAGGCGCGCTGGTCGTAGTCGGAGATGTACATGAATTCGGCACCGATGGTGCCGGTGTAGATGTGCTTCAGCTTCGCGAGGAGGTCGCGCAGCTTCATGCGCTGGCCACCGCCGGCGAAGGTGCCCGCGTCGAACTCGGTGTCGAGGTCGGCGTCGGAGAGGCCGTGGAAGGCGAGGCCGAGGTCGGGGGTGTCGATGTCCGGGACGGTCAGGCCGAGCGGATCGAGCTGGGCGGCGATGTGGCCGCGAGAACGGTAGGCCGTGAGCAGGCGGAGGACACCGGCCTGTTTCTGGGCGTAGGCGTTGTCGGCGGAGCCGGCAGCGGGCGCGGCGGCCGTGGTGCGGCGCTGCTTCTGTGCCGCCTCGATGCGGGCGATGGCACCGGAATGGGCGACATCACCGGCCTCGCGGCCCTTGAAGGATTTGAAATACCCGTCCCATTCGGCCGGGACGGAGCCGGGATCGGCTAGCCAGGCTTCGTAGACTTGCTCTACGTAATCGGCGTTGCCGCCGGCGAGTTGGGAGGATTCGGAAAACTCGCGGATCAGGTTTGCGCTCACGTCACCACCGGCACACACGAAAAGGACGGGCTGCCGCGCGGCATGTGGGGAGCGCCTGCGGCATAAGAATCCGTTAATTATAGCCCCGTGCTGCTGCGCTGCGCCAACCCATTCATGCGCTTCCGGCGAAGCTCAGATTCCGAGTGGTCTTATCTGCCATGCGGGCTCGGCCCGCTCCCAGACTTCGTCGAAATAAGCCGTCAGGCGAGAGGTCTCACCTGGTTCGTCGAGGTCACCCCGGGCCTCGAAGCGCCCGGCCACGGGCCTGAACAGAAAGCCACCGGTGTGATCGGTGGTGAAGGCCGATCCGTAGCGAAGATGGGCTTCCTCGGTGGGAACGCGGACACCGATCGCCGTGGGAAGGCGCTGGGCGAGGGCGAGCAGGCGGTGGCCGTCGCGATGACCACGTTCGGCATCGTGGGTGAGGATGCGGATCTGCGCCTGCCGGCCGCTGGTGGCGATCCGGCGCAACTCGGCATGCACGGCGTCACTGTCGAGCACGCCGGGTTCCAACAGGGGCAGGTAGATCGAGACCCGGTGGCGTGCGCCCGCCAGCAGGCGCAGGTGGGCGGCTTCGAGACCGGCACGGTCTTCCGCCGCCAGGATCGAGTCCGCCCTGCCGTTCACCGGCGCCGGCCCTTGCGCACGCCGAGCTGTCCATCGTTGACGAGCGTAAGCAGCACCTGCTTTTCCACCGCCGAAGGACGGCGGTCGAAGGCGAGTTCGCGTTCGGCGGCCAGGCGTTCTGCCAGCGCCGCCGGGCATTCGTAGGCGTTGCCGCTGACGAAGAGGGTGGCCTCCTTCTTCCCCTTGACCCAGGCGATCCGGGCGTAGGGATGGCGGACCAGGGTCGCCCCTCCGTCGAGGGCCTTGTCGAAGGCAGCTTCGGTGGTGGCCTTCGGCGGCGCGGCGGCGACCTGGGCGTTGCGATAGCGGGTGATGAAACGGCCGAACCAGTCGGCCAGCAGGTCGCGGTCGAGCGCCGCCGCGAAGGGCAGGGCCTGGCGCAGGCGGTTCAGGGCCGCCGTGTCGATCTCGCCCGCGCGTTTCGCCGGGACGAGGTCGGGGTCGGCATAGCGCAGTTCCTCGGGCATCCGCTCGGCGAGGAAGTCGGCGAGGTCGCCGGTCAGTTCGGCCTGCGAGGGCGCGCGCATGCCGATCGAGATCGTCATGCAGTTGCCGATCGCCACGCCGTCGTGGGGCACGCCGGGCGGCAGGTAGAGCATGTCGCCGGGGCCGAGCAGCCACTCGTGGGTCGGCTCGAAGACCTGCAACTGCTTCAGTTCCACGTCGTTGCGGAAGTCGAGCGGTGCGTCCGGATCGTCGCTGATCGCCCAGTGGCGTTCGCCGATGCCTTGCAACAGGAAGACGTCGTACTGGTCGACGTGGGCGCCGACGCCGCCGCCATCCTCGGCATAGGAAATCATGATGTCGTCGAGGCGCCAGCTCGGCAGGAAGGTGAAGTGGTCGAGCAGGGCGGCCACGTCGGCGTCCCACTTGTCGACGTCCTGCACCAGCAGGGTCCAGTCGCGCTTCGGGGTCTTGCCGAACTCGGCCTCCTCGAACGGCCCGTTCTTCACCGTCCAGCGATCGCGCTTTTCATCGTGGATGATGAGACGGGCGAGTGCGCCTTCCTCGCAGGCGAGGCCGGCGAGGTCGTCGGGCTCGATCGGCGCCTGGAAATCCGGGAAGGCGTTGCGGATGAGCAGCGGGCGCTTCTGCCAGTAATCGCGCAGGAACTGCGTGGCGCTCATGCCCAGCGGCTGGCTGGCGCTACCGCGCACTTCGATCGGGAGGGGCTTACGGGTGGGGTTCTGGATGGCCATGCGCGGCATTGTAGTGGGTGCAAGCCATGCCTTGGTGGGAGCGATGCCCTGGTGGGAGCCGACCTTGTCGGCGATCCCGCGGCAGCGGGCCAGGCCGAGGCGAACACCCATCGCCGCTGAAGCGGCTTCCCACCGAAGCAGACTCCCACCGAAGCAGACTCCCACTAAGGCACGGGATCGCCGGCAGGGTCGGCTCCTATCGGATCAGATCGCGCGGGCGAGCTTGTCGGCCAGGCCGATGTACGAGGCGGGGGTCAGTTCGGTCAGGGCCTTCTTCGCGTCGGCCGGGAGGTCGAGGCCATCGATGAAGGCGCGCATCGAATCCTTCGTGATGCCCTGGCCGCGGGTCAGCGCCTTGAGCTGCTCGTACGGCTCCGGCAAGCCGAAGCGGCGCATCACCGTCTGCACGGCTTCGGCGAGCACTTCCCAGCTGGCGTCGAGGTCGGCGGCGATGCGCTCAGCGTTGACGTTGAGCTTGCCCAGGCCCTTCATCAGCGATTCCAGCGCGACCAGCGAATGGCCGAAGGCGGTGCCCAGCGCGCGCAGCACGGTGGAGTCGGTGAGGTCGCGCTGCCAGCGGCTGATCGGCAGCTTCTCGGCGAAGTGTCCGAGCAGGGCGTTGGCGAGGCCGAAGTTGCCTTCGGCGTTCTCGAAGTCGATCGGGTTGACCTTGTGCGGCATGGTCGAGGAGCCGACTTCACCGGCTTTCAGCGCCTGGCGGAAATAGCCCAGCGAAATGTAGCCCCAGACGTCGCGGGCGAGGTCGATGAGGATGATGTTGATCCGGCGCAGCACGTCGGCGAACTCGGCGATGCCGTCGTGTGGCTCGATCTGCGTGGTGTACGGATTGAAGACCAGGCCCAGGCCGTCGACGAAGCCGGCCGCCAGCGCGGGCCAGTCCACGCCGGGATAGGAGATGACGTGCGCGTTGTAGTTGCCCACCGCGCCGTTGATCTTGCCCGGGACCTCGATGGCGACCAGCTGGCGGCGCTGGCGCTCCAGGCGGGCGACCACGTTGGCGATCTCCTTGCCCATGGTGCTGGGCGAGGCGGTCTGGCCGTGCGTGCGCGAGAGCAGCGACAGGGCCGCATGCTCGTGGGCGAGGGCGCGCAGCGTCGCGATGACCTGGTCCAACGCGGGAAGCAGCACCGATTCGCGCGCGTCGCGCAGCATCAGCGAGTAAGCGAGGTTGTTGATGTCTTCACTGGTGCAGGCGAAGTGGACGAATTCCTTGGCCTGGGCGAGGGTGGGATCGTTGCCGATCTTTTCCTTGATGAAGTATTCGACCGCCTTGACGTCGTGGTTCGTGGTCGCCTCGATCGCCTTGATCCGCTCGCCGTCTTCCGCCGAGAAGCCGTCGGCGATGGCGAGCAGGCGCGTGACCGCCTCGGCGGGAAAGGCCGGGAGCTCGACGATGCCGGGATGCGCCGCGAGGGCAAGCAACCAATGGATCTCCACGTGTACCCGTCGATGCATCAGCCCGAACTCGCTGAAGATCGGGCGCAGCGAACCCACTTTCGCGGCGTAGCGGCCGTCCAGGGGCGAGAGGGCGGTCAGCGTGGCGTGGGACATGGTCGTTCCTGGAGGCGTGGCGGGTGCAGCCCGCGATTATAGCGCCCCATCGCCGACAGGGTCGGCTCCCCCCGGGGCCGCGAGGGCGGGTACTGTATGTAAATCCCCCACCCGGAGTTCCCGCATGAGCAAGTTCCGCACAGAACGCGACAGCATGGGCGAGTTGAAGGTACCGGCGAAGGCGCTCTATGGGGCGCAGACCCAGCGCGCGGTCGATAACTTCCCCATCTCCGGCCTGACCATGCCGCGTGAGTTCATCCGGGCGCTCGGCCTCATCAAGGCGGCCGCGGCCGAAGCCAATGTCAAGCTCGGCCACCTGGACAAGGCCTCGGCCAAGGCCATCCGCGCGGCAGCCGAAAAGGTCGCCGCCGGCGAGGTCGACGAGCACTTCCCCATCGACGTCTTCCAGACCGGCTCGGGCACCAGTTCCAACATGAACGCCAACGAGGTGATCGCCCACCTCGCCGAGGCCGCGGGCAGCAAGGTGCACCCGAACGACCATGTGAACGCCGGCCAGAGTTCGAACGACGTGATCCCCACGGCGATCCTGGTGAGCGCGACGCTGGCCACCAGCGAAAAGCTGCTGCCGGCCCTCAAGCACCTGCGCAAGACGATCGACGTCCGTGGCAGGGAATTGAAGAAGGTCGTCAAGACGGGCCGCACCCACCTGATGGACGCGATGCCGATCACCTTCGGCCAGGAACTGTCCGGCTGGTCGGCGCAAGTCGGCGACGCGGCCGAACGCATCACGGACACGCTCAAGCGCACCCGGCGGTTGCCCCAGGGGGGCAGCGCCGTGGGCACGGGCATCAATGCCGACCCGAAGTTCGGCCCCACGGTCGCGGCCGAACTGTCGAAGCTGACGGGAGTGAAGTTCGAATCGGCGGATAACTATTTCGCGGGGATGGCGGCGCAGGACGCGCCGGTTGAACTCTCCGGCCAGCTACGCGCGCTCGCGGTCGGCGTGATGAAGATCGCCAACGACCTGCGCTGGATGAATTCCGGTCCGTTGGCGGGCCTGGGCGAGATCGAGCTGCCGGCGTTGCAACCGGGGTCGTCGATCATGCCGGGCAAGGTCAACCCGGTGATTCCCGAGGCGGCCGCCATGGTCGCCGCGCAGGTCATCGGCAACGACGCGACGATCGCCGTGGCGGGGCAGTCGGGCAATTTCCAGCTCAACGTGATGCTGCCCGTGATCGCGTACAACCTGTTGCAGTCGATCGAGATCCTCGCCAACGTCGTCACGCTGCTCGCGGACAAGGCGATCGCCGGTTTCAAGGTCAACGAGGAACATATCCGCGAGGCGCTGGACAAGAACCCGATCCTCGTCACCGCCCTCAATCCGGTGATCGGTTACGAGAAGGGCGCGGCCACCGCGAAGCAGGCATACAAGGAGAAGCGTCCCATCATGGACGTGGCGCTGGAAACCACGGGCTTGTCCAGGGCCGAGCTGGCGAAGCTGCTCGACCCCGCGGCGTTGACCAAGGGCGGCATCCACGGCGGTGGCGGTGGCGGCGGCTGAGTCCGGGTCGCCTAGGCGGCGAATCCCTGCAGGCCCTGCTCGATTCGCCGCAGTTTGTCCGGGTTCCGCTGCACGTGGATGCTCAGGATCTTCTCGCCATCCGTCACGAAGGTCTGCACGGACTCCAGCTGGCCTTCGATGTAACGCAGGAAAGCCCATTCGCCGTTGATGCGCGTCAGCCGTACTTCCACGGCGGCGCCGTAACGCAGGTACGAGGCATAGAAGAGCTGCGCGATGCGTTGGCCGCCGAGCATGGGCTTGGGGAAGCTGGTGACCTTGCCACCACCGTCGCCGGTGAGGTCGGCATCCACGGCGAGCATGGAGCGGATGGCCGGGAAGTCGCCGTTCGCCAACGCCTCCGCGAAGCGCCGCATGAGCGTCAGGTGCGCCTCGCGCGGAGCCGCGTGGCGGGGGCGCTCGTCGCGTAGCTGGTCTTTGGCGCGATGCACGAGCTGGCGGCACGCGGCCTCGCTCTTGCCGATGGTGTCCGCGATCTCGGCGTAATCGATATCGAAGACCTCGCGAAGCAGGAAGGCGGCGCGGGCTTCGGGAGATAGCCGCTCAAGCAGCAGCAGGAACGCGACGGACACGTCGCCCGCCAGTTCCTGCACGTCCTCGGGCGAGGCGCCATGGTCGGTGAGGACGGGCTCGGGCAGCCAGATGCCGACGTATTCCTCGCGCCGGACCTTCGCCGCCCTGAGCCGGTCGATCGCGCGACGCGTCGTGGCGGCGACCAGCCACGCCTCCGCGTTCTCGATAGCCGTGTGCTCGGCGGCGTTCCAGCTGAGCCAGATGTCCTGCACCACGTCCTCGGACTCCGCCACCGAACCGAGCATGCGGTAAGCGATCCCGTGCAGGCGAGGCCGCAAGGCGGAGAAGGTGGCCGTGGCTTCGTTCATACCCATGGAGACGATCTTGCCAGTTCCCCTGTGACAGGTCCTTGCAAAATCGTCTCACATGGTGGGTTTTTCGTCTCAGTGGACGAGGGTCAGCACCGGGTTCTTCTTGTCCTTCAGCAGGAACACGACGAACTTGGCCGGCTGGGTCTTGCTGGCGTTGCGACCGATCGTGTGCACGTCGTCCGGGCCCTCATAGAACGTCTGCCCGGCCTTGAGCGTCTGCTCGGGCTGCCCGCGCACGCCCATCACGATGCTTCCTTCCAGCACATAGACGATCGCGTGGGCATCGTGGCGATGCACCGGGTCGACGGCACCGGGCGGGTAATCGACGTTGATCAGGGTGATCTCCTTGCCCGGGTAGTCCTTCAGGGCCTTGGTCATGAGATCGGAGACGGTGGCGTGGGGTGCCCCGGCATCCTGGGCGAGTGCGAGGCCGGGCGAAACGGCGAGCAGGAAGGCGAGTGTCTTCAAGATACGCATGGCAGGTTCCTCAGGCGGCGGTGGCGACGGGCTCGGAAAGACCGGCCTTGTCGAGGCCCCAGGCCTTGTCCATGGTGCCGGGGACGTTGCGGAAGGCCACGTTCATGCGGTTCCACGCATTGATGGCGGCGACGACGAAGGTCAGGTCGGAGACTTCTTTCTCGGAGAGCTGGCCGCGGACGCGCTCGTAAAGGTCGTCCGGCACGCCTTGCGCCGGGATCTGCGTGAGCGCTTCCGTCCAGGCCAGGCTGGCGCGCTCGCGCGGCGAGAACAGGTTCGATTCGCGCCAGATGGCGATGTGGTGCAGGCGCAGCGGACGCTCGCCGTGGATGACCGCCTGCTTGACGTGCATGTCGACGCAGAACGCGCAGCCATTGATCTGCGAGGCGCGAATGTGGACCAGGTGGCGGATCGACTCTTCGATCGCGCACTTGGCCTCCGCCATGCTGACTTCCATGAGCTTCTTGGTCAGCTCGGGCGATTGCTGCTGGTAATCGAGACGCTGGGTCATGGTGGTTCCTCGTTCGGGAGTGATTACCCGCCGTAGCCTAGGTCCGCGTAACAGACGGCCGGTAGATCCGTATGCGGGATCACCGTGTTGTGCGGCGTGCACCAATCGCATGTCACAAACCGCGGGATGCCCTCGTCTATGAGATATGGACCCGATCACTCGCACTTATGAATGGCTGCGCAGACAGCTGTCGACACGACATACCGTCGATGCCGTGTGGGCGGGATTCCTGGATGCGCTCGACGAGCTGCCGGCAGAGGCCCGGGTCGCCTTCCTGATGAGTGACATCTTCGATGCGAGCATCGACGAGGTGGCCATGCTGCTGCGCAAGGACGCGGCGGCATGCCATGCCCTGGTCGAGTTGGCCCGCGCACACATACAAGCGGCCGGCCCACGCCGCGCCGTGGAATGAGGACCTGCCCATGACTCACTGTTTATCGTCGCCGGTGGAAACCGTCGATACCCTCGCCACCTCGTTCTCCGCCAGTTATGCCGGCGTGATCGCCTTTATCGCCGTGGTGTCCGAGGGCAGCTTCGCCAGGGCGGCGGATCGCCTCGGCATCGGTCGCTCCGCCGTGAGTCGCAGCGTGCAGAAGCTCGAACAGCAAGTGGGCGCGCGGCTGTTTTCCCGAACCACGCGCAGCACCGCGCTCACGCGGGAAGGCGAGATCTTCTTCGAGAACTGCCATCCCGGCGTGGAACGCATCGCCCAGGCGCTGGACGACATGCGCGAGCTTCGGGACGGGCCTCCGCGCGGACGCCTGTGCATCGGCGCGCCCGTCGGTTTTGGCCGCAATGTGGTGGCCCCGCTGTTGAAACGATTCCGCGACACCTTTCCGGAGATCGCGGTCGACCTCGTCCTGGACGACCACCCCGTCGATTTCACCGCCGACCGCGTGGACGTGTCATTCCGCAACGGACGGCTGGAGGACAGCCAGGTCGTCGCCCGGCAGGTCGTTCCCATGCAGACGTTCGTGTGCGCCACGCCGGACTACCTGCTTGCCCATGGCGCCATCGAGAAGATCGAGGATCTCGCCGCGCATCGCGCCATCCATTTCCGGCTGGCTTCGGGCCGCGTCGACGAATGGGAATTCAAGGTCGACGGCAGGCCCTACAAGACCTTGCCGCCGGCGATGGACGCCTTCAACGACCCCGACCTGGTGTTGCAGGCGGTGCTGGATGGCCGGGGGATCGCCCAACTCGCGGGGTACCAGGTATGCGCGCACCTCCGGGCCGGGCGCCTCGTCGCTTGCCTGCCGCAGTACGCACCCGACGACCGCGGCCATTACATCTGTTACCAGAGCCGGCAGCAGTTGCCTTCGCGTATCCGCGTATTCATCGACTTCATGGTTCCCGCCATCCGCGCGCTGGACCTGGAGTGCGGCAGCACCCTGCCGATTGGTGCATCGACGGCAACATCGTGATCCCGCGCGCGGTCCTACCGGTGCCCACGCCCGCCTCCTACGATCCAGTCACGTCCAAAGCAAGATAGGTATCCCATCATGAAATTCCTGGTCATCGGCGGCTCCGGCCTCATCGGCAGCAAGGTCGTGCAGCGCCTGCGCGCAAAGGGTCACGAGGCGATCGCCGCATCGCCCTCGTCAGGCGTGAACACGCTCACCGGCGAAGGACTGGACGAGGCCATGGCCGGTGTCGACACAGTCATCGACCTGGCCAATTCCCCCTCGTTCGAAGACAAGGCGGTACTGGATTTCTTCCAGACCTCCGGTCGCAACCTCGTCGCGGCGGAGCGGCGCGCGGGCATCGCCCACCACGTGGCCTTGTCGATCGTCGGCACCGACCGCGTCGCGGCCGCCGGCAGCGGCTACATGCGCGCGAAGGTCGCGCAGGAGACGATCGTCCGCGAATCGGGCGTGCCGTACACCATCATCCATTCCACGCAGTTCTTCGAGTTTCTGGCCGGCATCGCGAAGTCGGCCGCCGGCGGCGACACCATCACCTTGTCGACGGGCTACATCCAGCCGATCGCCTCGGACGACGTGGCCGATGCCGTGGTGAGGACCGTGCTGGGCAAGCCCGTCAACGGTGTGGTCGAGATCGCGGGGCCCGACAAGGTGCGCATGTCCGACCTCGTCGGCCGGTTCCTGTCGATCATCAACGATCCGCACCACGTGGTCGGCGACGCCAAGGCCCCGTATTTCGGTGCCGTACTGGCCGACGACAGCTTGTTGCCGGGGCCCGACGCGACGCTGGGCAAGATCGATTTCCATGCCTGGCTGAAGTCCTCCCAGTACGCCAGCTTCGCTTCCGCGGCCTGACTCGACGGGTCCATCGTGAAACCGACGCCACCACCGGTCTCGTTCCTCGACCGGTACGACGGAGACGACTTCGCTCCGTTGTACACGGGTACCGTCACGGTGACCGGCGGCGAGGCGGCGCATGGCCGCGCTTCGGGTGCCGCCCGCTCCAACGACGGCAATCTCGACGTGTCCCTGCGCCTGCCCCCGGAGATGGGCGGTCCCGGGGGAGGAAGCAATCCGGAACAGCTGTTCGCGGCGGGATTCGCCGCCTGCTTCCATGGGGCGCTCTGCCTGCTGGCGATGCGTGAGCGTATCGCCGTTCCCGCCGACGCGGCGGTGACCGCCGCCGTGACCTTCGGCCGCGACCCGGCCGACGGGTTGTTCACGCTCGTCGCCCACATACGTATCGCCTTGCCCGGCGTGGCGCGTCACATCGCGGAGGCCCTGGTCCGCAATACCGAACGCTTGTGTCCCTACGCGAAGATGGCGCGGCAGGGTATCGAGTGCATCGTGCAGCTGGCGGACTGATCGCGCGAAAACATTGCCTGTCACGCCAGGTATCTGATCCTGCGTCACATTTCCTTTGGTCCAAGCCAGGTGGCCTACTACTCCGCCGTGGCGCATGGGGCTATGATCCGATCCGCGAGTGACCTCGAGGGGAGGATCGCCGTGAGGGCCGGGGGGTGACATTCCCTGGGCCGGGGAACGGGAAGCATGGGGAAGGTCATCGAGTTTCTCGCGCGCGTCGGAGGCGACGCGTCGTTGCGGCACGCGTCGACGGACACCGTCGATGCCGCCTTGCGGGAGGCCGGTGTCGACGACGATGATCTTCGTGATGCGTTCAGTGCGAAGGATGGCGATGCCGTTCGGTTGCTGCTCGGCCAACGCGCGTATTTTTCGACGCAGATGCCGATAGCCCCCGAGCACGAGGAACAGGAGGATCCGCTCGATGGCGAGGATGAGGATGGAGACGGCGAGCCGGACGATACGGTCGCTTACATGCCGCCCACGGGCACGCACCGCTGAGACCGTGAAGCGCCTGCGGCATGCGTTCGCGACACTGGCGGCTTGTCTGCTTGTGTTCGTCGCGGTGGTGCACGCGGCACCGGAGAATGCCGGAAATCCCTCGTCACCCGAGGCGATCCTCGCGCGCGCCGATACGATCAAGGCCACCGATTTCGTCGCGTTCGGCCACCTGATCGACGATCTCACGCGATTCGAAGCGAAACTCGCGCCCGCCGAGCGGTGGAAACTGCGTTTCCTTCAAGGCTGGCGGGCCACCTGGATAGGCGATTACGAAGCCGGCCGGAAGGCGCTTGAGGATGTGGCGGACAACGCCAACGATAACGTCTTGCGGCTGCGCGCGACCGCGACCCTGATCAACCTGCTCGGCATCGGCCACCGTTACCAGGACGCCTTCATGCGGCTGAACCAGTTGCAGGAGTTGATGCCGTCCATCCGCGACCGGAAAGCACGTTTCCAGGGCCTGGGCGAGGCGTCGCAGTTGCTCAGCTCCGCCGGCCAGTTCGAGCAGGCCGAGGCGTATGCCCGGGAAATGATGGAGAACCCGCCGCCGGGCGAGACGATCTGCAAGGGGGCGCAGCACCTGCTGCGCGCGCGTCGCGAGGCCAACCGGCTGGAGACGCTGGACCCGATGTACCTGCGCGCGATCGAAACCTGCGACGCGGCGGGCGATGATGTATTCGCCGACAGCATGCGCTCGGACATCGCGGCATTCCATCTCGCCCATGGACGTCCGGCCGAGGCGGTGAAGATACTCGCGGAAACACGCGACCGGGCGCGCTCGCTGAATTATCCGGCGTTGCTGGCGGAATACGATGCGACCCTCGCGCAGGCGTACCTCAAGCTGGGCGACCTGGCCAACGCGCGCCGCTTCGGCCTGTCCGCCGTGGCCGGTTCGATCCGCGACGAATTCACCGATCCGCGTCGCGTGGGCTACGGCGTGCTTTACCAGGTGGAGCAACAATTGGGCAACGCGGCCGCGGCCCTGGCGTACCACGAGAAGTTCATGGTCGCCGACAAGGCCTACCTGGACGACGTGGGCGCGCGCAGCCTGGCTTTCCAGATCGTCGACCAGCAGTTGCTCGCGCGCAAAGCCGAGGTCGAGGCGCTGAACAAGCAGAACGAGATCCTCCGCCTGACGGGAGCGCTCGACCGCAAGGAAGTCGAGACGGGCCGCCTGTATATCTTCGTCCTGCTTGCCGGGCTGGCCGCCATCGCCTGGCTGGTGCTCTGGTTGCGCCGCTCGCAGTTGCGTTTCATGAAACTGGCGCGCCGCGACGGCCTCACCGGTATCTGCAACCGCGAGCATTTCGTCGAACAGGCCGAGCGCGTGCTGGCCTACGGCGCGCGCTCGGATCGCGGCGCGTGCCTGATCCTTTTCGACCTCGACCACTTCAAGAACGTCAACGATACCTATGGTCATGCCGTGGGTGACGAGGTGCTGAAGCGCGCGGTGGACGTCTGCCGCCGGGCCTTGCATGCCTGCGATGTATTCGGCCGCCTGGGTGGCGAGGAGTTCGCGGTGCTGTTGCCCGATTGCAGCCCAGCGCAGGCGCGTGCACGCGCGGAGCAGCTGCGGCTATCGATCGCGGCGACGTCGGCCACGCAGATCCGTCCGAACATGGTGGTGACGGCGAGCTTCGGCATCGGCGGCACGATGCAGTGCGGCTTCGAGTTGCATCGCCTGCTGGTGGTGGCCGATGCGGCACTTTACCGAGCCAAGCGAGCAGGCCGGAACTGCGTCTTCATGGGAGACACCGGCGACATCCCCGACTCACCGTACCTGAGCGAAGCCCGCGGCTAGGGCGATCCACCCGGTAGAAAAAACTCATCCGGTAGAAAACCCCACCCAGTAGAAGAACCCTGGTGGGAGCCGACTTGTCGGCGATCCCGCGGCAGCGGGCCAGATCTCGGCAAGCACCCATCGCCGCTGAAGCGGCTCCCACAGGTCTGCTCCTGCGGCCAGATTCCTGCCAGCTGGGTCCAAAACAAAAAAAAGGCCGCTTTCGCGGCCTTTTCTTCTAAACCCGTCGCAGCTGGATCAGCGCTGACGAGCCTTGAAACGGGGGTTGCTCTTGCAGATCACGAACACTTTGCCGCGACGGCGAACGACTTTGCAGTCACGGTGACGCGACTTCGCGGACTTCAAAGAGGAAAGCACCTTCACGGCCAGCTCCTGAAACTTTACGGACAAGGAAAAACGGGATTGTAACGATCCGACTTGCGTTACGCAAGCGCCGGGAAGCATTCGTCTTTCAGCCGAGCCCCAGCTTCGCCCGGGCCTCGCGGACGGTGCGCAGGAAACTCTCCAGCACCGGGGACGTATTGTCCACGCGCGACGCCACTGCGAGCAACAGGTAGGCCTCCGGATCGTCAACGGGAACGAAGCTGACGCCATCCAGGTGGACCGCGCGTAGCGAGGCCGGAACCAGGGCCACGCCGAGCCCCGCGGCCACGAGCGGCAGCAACGAAGGGATCTGCTGCGCTTCCTGGCGGACATTGGGGCGGAAGCCTGCCTTGTTGGCGAGCAGGGTCAGCCGGTCGGTCAGGGTCGTGGCCTGGGCGCGTGGCGGGGCGACGAATCGCTCCCCGGCCAGGGCCTCCATGCGCAAGCTGGGCTGTTTCGACAGCCGGTGACGAGCGGGAAGGGCGATCACCAGCGGCTCGTGATCGATCACCTCCACGTTCAGCTGGCGGGCGTTCGCGACGCCCTCGGGGTGCGCCCGCAGCAGGCCCACGTCGATCTGGCCGGAAAGGAGGGCATCGTATTGGGCGCCGGTGAGCATCTCGCCGAGGTGCAGGCTCACTCCCGCCGCCGCGTGCGAAAAGCGCAGCAAGGTTTCCGGCAGGGCGGGATGGAAGGACACGGAAACCGCATAAGCCAGCCGGAGCTGACCCGTGAAGCCGGCGGCGGCCTCCGCCACGACC
>Ga0182006_1001413_pt1 | contig 14522 bp, 15 predicted proteins | sample Sormic07211104_1_FD_123022 | JGI IMG/M metagenome (GOLD analysis project Ga0182006, IMG submission 123022) | Rhizosphere microbial communities from Sorghum bicolor, Mead, Nebraska, USA - 072115-104_1 MetaG | ecosystem: Host-associated > Plants > Roots > Rhizosphere | place: USA: Nebraska...
AGGTCAACGACAACCCCAACCTCGATGCAGGTATCGAAGACGCCTACTTGCAGGACGATCTGTATTCACTGGTGCTGGAGGAGTTCGTGAGACGGCTGGAGCTCAAACGTCGCGGCCAGGCCTGGTGACGCGCCGATGATCAGCAGTTTCGCATTGAGTCATGGCGTGCTGCAGCGGGTCGAGCGGCTGGACGCCGAGGTGATGCTGTTCAGCAATCCTGATGCTGCCGAACGCGACTTGCTCCACAGTCACTACAAGGTCGACGAACACGCGTTGGCCTCGGCGCTGGACCCGGACGAAGTGTCGCGAATCGAGTTTCACCCTGATCATTTGTTTCTGATCTGGAAACGCCCGGAAAACTATTCCGGTGGTGGCAGCCTGGCGTTTGAGGTGTCGTCTTGCGGCCTGCTGTTTGCTCCCGGGCAACTGCTGGTGATCGCCACCGACGACACGCCGCTGCACGGCATCGGCACGCGCCAGCCGCTCAACGCACCGCTGGATGTGCTGCTCGATTTGCTGTTCAACAACATCCATCACTACCTCGGCCATCTGAAGGTGATCAAACTGGTTGCGCGCGAGCTTCAACAGAAATTCAACGCCTCGATGCAGAACCAGCATCTGGTGCAGATGTTCAACCTCAGCGAAAGCCTGATCTATTACATAAATGCTCTGCACAGCAACGGCGCGGTGCTGACGCGGCTGCGCAATCACGCGGAAAAGCAGCATTTCGGCAGCGAAGCGATCGGGCTGATCGACGACCTGATCATCGAGAATAACCAGTGCTACAAGCAGGCGGAGATCTACTCCACGGTGTTCTCGGGGCTGATCGATGCGCGCGGCAACTTGATGAATAACAGCATGAACAACCTGCTGCGCAAGTTGACGTTGATCAACGTGGTGTTTCTGCCGTTGAACCTGATTGCGAGCATTGGCGGGATGTCCGAGTTCAGCATGATGACGGCGGGTACGCCGTGGTGGATTTCCTACCCGGTGTTTCTGCTGGTGATGTTGCTCGGGGCGGGGGGGATGTTGTTGGGGTTGCGGCGGTTGGCCAAGTGATCTGTTGTGACTTGGCCGACGCCTTCGCGAGCAAGCTCGCTCCCACAGTGGATTGCGGGTTGGCACGGGATCTGTGCCTGATACAAATCCCTTGTGGGAGCGGGCTTGCTCGCGAAAGCTATTTCAGCAGCACCGGAGGCTCAGGATCAGCCCGCTGGATCTGGCACAATCACTTTCCGGCGCTCCCGAACCCCACGCACCACCAGATACAACAACGGCCCAATCGACACAAACACCGCCGTCAGCAACAGATACGGCACCACCGACCAGATCGACATTCCTCGCGCTCGCGCGTCCTTGACCATCCATACCCCGGCCAGCGTCGCCAGCAGATACAGATCAATCACCACCTGCGCCGTGTCCGGACGCGACATCAGGCTGAGGCCGAAGTCGATCAACGACTGTTCGGCCTGGAGCATCACCGATACGGTGTAGCCAGTAAACGCAATCAACGCAGTGAGGGGCAGGGCGACAGACATCATGCATTCCTTCCTTGGGGTGATGAGCAGAATCGCCAGCCTACCTTGGCGTCCGCAAATAAGCCATTGACTCGCCGGCCGCCGCCGGGCTAATTTCAGGCCCATGACCTCCACCGTATTGCGCTGCCAGCCAAGCATTATTACCGCCATTCCTCATTTGGCGGGCTAGCTCACGACTGCAGCACCCAACCCGCCCTAGAGGCGGGTTTTCATTTTCTGTCTCCGGGGTTTTAACAACGATGGCTCCCTGTAGGAGCTGCCGAAGGCTGCGATCTTTTGATCTTGCTTTGGATTTGAGAAAAACAAAGTCAAAAGATCGCAGCCTCCGGCAGCTCCTACACAGAGCGCCCGGAGATGACGATGAAATACAGCCCCGACCAGCAAGCCCTGCTTGAGCAGTACGTGAAAAGGATCCTCGCCGCGCCGGTCTACGACATTGCCGTGCGCACGCCGTTGCAGGCGGCGCCGGCGCTGTCCGAGGCGCTGGGCAACCGGATCCTGCTCAAGCGCGAAGACCTGCAACCGACGTTCTCCTTCAAGATCCGTGGCGCCTACAACAAGCTGGTGCAATTGAGCGATGCGCAGAAAGCACGCGGGGTGATCACCGCTTCGGCGGGCAATCATGCCCAAGGCGTGGCGCTGGCAGCGCGGGAGCTGGGGATCGCGGCGACCATTGTCATGCCCTCGACCACGCCCGAACTCAAGGTGCTTGGGGTGCGAAGTCGGGGCGCCGAGGCGCTGCTGCACGGCGAGAGTTTTCCGTTTGCCCTGGCCCATGCGCTGCAACTGGCCGAGCAGACCGGGCGCACGTTTGTCTCTCCGTTCGACGACCCGGACGTTATCGCCGGCCAAGGCACGGTGGCCATGGAAATCCTCCGTCAGCATCAGGGCTCGCTGGATGCGATCTTCGTTCCGGTGGGGGGTGGCGGCCTGATCGCCGGCATCGCGGCGTACGTCAAATACCTGCGGCCGGAGGTACGGATCATCGGTGTCGAATCGGAGCATTCGGCCTGCCTGAAGGCGGCGCTGCAAGCGGATGCGCGCGTTGTGTTGCCCAGTGTCGGAACGTTCGCCGATGGCGTGGCGGTGGCGCAGATCGGCGCTTATGGTTTTGAGGTGTGCCGGTTCTGCGTGGACGAGGTGGTCACCGTCAGCAATGACGAGCTGTGCGCGGCGATCAAGAATATCTACGACGATACCCGCTCGATCACCGAGCCTTCCGGGGCATTGGCGGTGGCCGGCATCAAGCAATACGTGGCGCGCAGCGGTGTTCGCGAGCAGACCTTCGTCGCGATCGACTCCGGCGCCAACATCAACTTCGACAGCCTGCGCCACGTCGCCGAGCGCGCCGCGGTGTGCGGCGTGCCGGCGTGATAACACTCAGGGCAGCAGGGGGCGCAGGAAACTGCGCTCGTAGCTGACGATGAATTTCTTCTGCACCAGTGATTCCACTAGCGCCGTGCTTTCCGGGTCGGTCAGCGCGATGTGCCGGTAGCTTTCGTAATCGGCCAGCGAAGGAAAGCTGAACAGGCAATAAGCGATGTTGCTCGCGCCCTCGGAGGGCAGGAAATAGCCGTGATGCGTGCCGCCCAAACGCTCGACGATGCCCAGCCAAGCCTTGGCGTAGGCCTCGAACTCGGTCAGTTGGTACGGATCGATCACGTATCGCACATGGCAGGTAATCACGTTTGGCGCTCCCTGTTCAGGTCATTCCGCAATGGCAGTGCCGACCTTGTCCGAAGCCGACCAGATGCGATAGCGCACCTCGACATCTTTCGGGGCGTAGATCACCAGCGGTAGCTTGCTGTTGTAGCGCAGCATGAAGCCGTCACCGACAACCGGGACAAAGGCGCGTTTCTTCGCGGTGCCGGGTGGGCAGGCCATCAGGGTGCTCATCGGGCCGATGACTTTTTCCAGTCGGTAGAACGGATAGCCCCAGCCTTCGAGGTTTTTCTCGTCCAGAGCGCCGCCCAGGCGCTGGCGATTGCAGTCGACTTCCAGGGTTTTGCCGGCGAGCACTTCAACCTGGAAGTTCTCCTCCTGATCCTGTTTGGGCAGGTAGATGACTTGGCGGGTGAAGCCGTTTTCCGCCTTGGGATACGGCGCGACGTCTTCGAGTTTGGCCGCGTGGGCGAGGGTAGACAGGCCGGCAACGAGCAGACCGATTGTCGCGCGAGCGCGTAAAGAACCCATGAAAGCCTCCTGGCGGGTGTAGGGTGGATGTCGGGCATTCTCACTGTCATCAGCGATGAATGCAAACCGGCGTCGACTTGCAAATTGCAGTGCTCAGGAAGGTCGATCTTGCATTTTGCAACTGGCCAATTGCTGGCCAGCGCGCCAAGTGCTTGATTTCATGAGGGTCAAAATGACCCGATGAAAGGCACGTTTTATGCGTCGCTTTGGTGCAGCGCACCGGCTTCGGGCGCCTACACTCCAATGGGCATTTCGCAGTACAACCGTTTGCCGCACCAGGGAATCAGCGGGGACACACCCGTGCAGGGGCAGCAAAAGCGGTCAACGTGAAGAGTTGATTGGCAGTTTCATCAATAAGGAGAGGTTCACCATGTTTCTGTCTGCCTTGGAACTACGCAATATCATTGAAAGCAGTTTTCTGCCTAAACGCTGCCAGTGCACGCTGTCGCCAGACCTGTCGATGACCGTCAAGGTCTTCGGTGACCACCAGACTGACCAGGTTGATCTGCACGTCAGCGGTATCGACGCCAGCCATCTCAATGGCTGTCGCGAGATCAACGAACTGATTGCCGGCCTGCGTTCGGATCTGGCGCAACAAACCACGCCACAGCATTACAGTCCTCGCTCCAGAGCGCTTTAACTCACCGTTTCACCCAGTTCGACCGTCACGCGCCGGGCCTGCACAAAGCCTAGGCCCAGCGCGAACTCGACCAGCACCGCGAGCAGAATCCCGGGGCCGGCGTGGCCGTTCAGCCATTCGCCAAAACCCAGTACCGCCAGACCAAAACAACCGACGATAAACCCGTTGCTCAGGGCATTGCGACCCAGCGACGGCGGCGCGCTGCGCACCAGATAAAACATCACCCCCAACGCCGCAAACAGCACCGCACTGCGCCGTGCAACAAAACCGGCAGCGCTCGAATACTCAATGCTCCAGATCGCCAGCAACAGCTGCGGGAAAAAGCCCCAGGCCAGCGCCAGCACTAAACACAACAAAGATGTGATGATCGACAACGTGCGAAACGACAACTGCATGGCGAGTCCTTGCGGCAGTGAGAAGTGACCCCGAGCATAACCCGCGAGCCCTTCACCGCCTACCGCAAAGCCGCAAATCAGAGCCTTCTGTCAGTTCTGGAAGTTACAGGCGTCAGACATTTTCCGATAGGTGATTTCCGCCGGCTTGCCTGCATTGTCGATGTACTTCATGTCAGCGGTGATGACCTTGCACTGCTGCGTCTGTGGCTCTGTCAGCGAGATCACTTTGTTCACATGCAACGGCATGCCGTACTGGTAAGGAACGGGCTGGGTAGCAGCGTTGGTATCATTGGCCTGAGCCAGCCCGGCGAATGCGCTGCAGGCGAGGGCGGAGGTGAGCAATAGCGTGCGAATGTTCATGAATCGGACTCCCGTACGACGGAATGAGCGTTCGGCGCCATACGGCCGAACCTGCCGCACTCGGCGTCAGCCAGGGGCTGAGGTGTGCGGTTCAGTACAGTCTTGGACTGCGGCGTTAAGCGATGGTTAACCTGGCTGAACGCCGGCTGTCTGGCAGAGGGATGATTTCTCGGGGATGCGGTGCCGATTCCTACAAGGATGGATGCTTTGTCTGCTTCCGGCGGCGGGAGCGGGGCGGTTATGGTTTGGCGTCGCTGCAAAATCAGCGATTCGGGTTTGGTCACCTGAGAATAATCGATTGCATATGTGCCATCATTTGCACCGCGGAGTTCTTTGACCGTGTAGTGCATTGCTGTGGTGGCCGTGTGCAGGACGCCTTCGGGCGAGCTGAGTTGATTGTTCTCGGTTGACCAAGCCTGTACACGGTCCGCCTCCCATCGTTTGGTCACGGTGCTGGCGGGTTACTTTCGAAACAATCGAGTAATCAATATGCTTACACCAAATCCGCTCCCAAGCCGCTATCACCCGCTCAACAGCGGCGTCACCGACAGCGCGCCAATGGTCATCGACACCCTAGCCAACCCCCAAGACATCCTCGAGTCCGCCGTCCAGCGCATCCGCGCCTGCAGCGACTTGCTCGAAACCCTGCACTGCATGTGCTTCCGGCATGGCGATGTTCAGGACATTCCACACATTACCCATGCGCTGTATCTGCTGGCTCAGGATGGCAATGATTTGCTGCAGGTGGCACAGCAGCAGATGCTGGATTGGAAGGCGCCGGTTTGATGTTGTAGCAAGAAGGGAATGAGTGAGGTTGAAGTAGAGTTCATACAACTCACTCTTTCCGTTATTTACGGCATTTCTTTCGCAGAAATAATTGTTTTTAACGTCCCAGTTTTTCGGGGAAAAAGGAGAGGGGCGGGTGACTGTCTTTCCATTTTTTAGCGACTGCTTTTGAGCTTTCAATCTGTTCGGAAGTCATCTTTGCCCCAATCTCTTCAAGAGTATCCTGAACGAAATCCTGAATGGCACCACCCCCATCCAGCTCTTTGAGTAGGCTAATCAGTGCATAGCCCTTAACCAAATCCAAAGGGTAACCAACCTGATCAGGCGCATGAGCAAGGTAAGAGCCATAGCTGCTGATTGCTTTTTGATCCCCTGTTTCAGCCGCTACTTGAAGCCAATGACGGACGCCCTCGAGATCGTTGTTTTTATAAAGGATCTCAATGTAATCCATCATTGCTTTTGGATTCCCTCCCTCAGAAGCCGCTTTCAACCACCGGCTTACTGATGCTTCCCGCTTCCCGGGAAGAAGGAAAAATCCCTCACCTTGCCGATCACCGACGGCCATCCAATACTGTGCGAGCGCGTAGCCTGAGCTAGCCGATTTTTCTAACCAGGTACGATCGAAAGTTATTTCATACATCAAATACAAAGACTCAGGATCGCCTTTGCTTGCTCCCTTCATAGCTTGATCTTTTGCCTGGCTCAACCATTCGGCGCTTGATTTTTCGCTAGGGGGGCAGTTGTTCATTTTTTTGCAAAGATCATTGTTTTGGCGACCTAATTGAATCATCGCAAATATAGATCCATTATTCGCAGCTTTTTCATACCATTGCTGTGCTTCGCTCGTCATGTAGCGATCCCGCTTTCGAAGAGCCTCTCCTAAGTAATATTGGGAATCTATATCGCCGGCCTTTGCGTCTTTTTCTAATTGTGGAATGGCAGCGTCGATTTTTAATTGGTTGTATAAGATGATTCCGCTAATTTTGTTGCGGTTATTCTGACTGTCTGGCGTGGAAGCAAATGCTGCAGTACTTACGCTCTGAGAGAAAATAACAGACCAGATGATTAGCGAGCGAAGCGCCTTATAAATACTCATATTTTCTGTGCTCATTAGAAATTTCTTAAAAATGGTGACGCTCCACTACTAGAGTAGTTTGGACGAGGAACGAAATTTTTCTGGCAATACTCTGAAAGATTTGCGCCAAGCAGCCTTACGTGATTTTTGTAACGCTCTCTGGCACTGTTGCTTTGTTTGTCTAGTAAGTTTTGAACGCCTTCTGCCATGAAGCTATCTAGCGCAAATCGATTCTTGCAGTAATCTTGCTCTGAGTTAGCAGCTCTTACGCCGAATTCATTCATCGACATACACGCCATCTCAAACTGGCTTTGTGCTTTGTCAATAGTGTTGTTCTTCTGTGCGTTTTTAACAATCCAACCTAAAACTCGCTCGATTGCTTTCTGTTGAAGTGCATGAGCTTCCGATTGTGGATATGTTCGTTTTGAACCTTCGCTATTTACAGAGAACGCCTCAGGCGGGCTACTTAATGTTCTAAGTAGCGGGCCCAATGCGCTAGGGATTGCATTAATACACCAGTCCTCTAGCTCGCTCTGATTGCCGTACTCAACAATCGCATCCGCAATTGGACCACCCTTGCCACTACGAGTCAGCGCCTCATATAGGCTCATCACAACATCACAACATCACAACATCACAACATCACAACATCACAACATCACAACATCACAACATCACAACATCCCAACGCATCATGTACGCCATCGCCACGTTCAACCCGGCAGCACCCAATGCATTAAGCGCTGACGCATATTCACTCGCTTCAGGATCCATCCACTCGACCTTACGACCTTTAGTCTTGTGAAGTTCCTTACGGTACAAGTTGATGATATCAACCACCGCCTCATAACCAATCTCAAACTTAAAGCTGCCGTTAGCACCAGGGCCCAGCACTACCGCAGCCTTCAGATTGAGAATAAAGCGGCCCTTATCCACAGAAATCTGCGCCGTTCCCTGGAATCCTGCGCCCAGCGCAACCCCCACAGACCCACTCAGCTTGGCAAGCGTCAACCATGGATTCGCTTTTTTTCGCGTCTTTATCGCTGCCGATACCCATCGTTGGTGCGGTGCGCAGTGCGACCAGCTCTTTAGGTGGTGCCCAGTTCAGTGCGCCGGTGAGTTCGATGGCGGCTTGCAAGCCTCCGAAAACATTGAAAGTCGCTTTCGATTTGGACATTGGCGGCACGCCCGGTCAGCACTTGGTCTGTGCTTTTGGTGCTGGCAACGGTGCCGGATTTGGACTTGTGTTGTCATGATTGTGTTTTAGTCATTTATTCTTTGGGCCGTAATATGTCGCTCTTCCGCCAGAAAGGTATGTCCGGCCATAGTGCGTAAATCGTTGAAAAAATTCGTCTAGTCTCGCGCCAAGCTCCTCAACATGTTTTTTTGTATCTAGCCCTAATCTGGTCGTGGAAGTGCTTTGAATTAGCGTCCAAGTTTGTCGGGGAAAAAGGAGAGCGGCGGGTGAGTAGCTTTCCACTGTTGTGCAAATATTTTTGCTTCTGCTATTTGATTTTGCGTCATTTTTGCAGCGATTTTAGGAAGCTTATCATTGACGTTCGCATCCATGCCGCCTCCGCCATCAAGCTCTTTCAATAAATAAATTAAGGCATAGCCTTTGATGATGTCATAAGGGAAGCCATAAGTATCGGGCTCATGGGCAAGGTCTGACCCATATCCATATACTGTAGTAGCGAAGCCAACTGAAGCGGCTTGTTCATTCCAATATCGAAAACTCTCCACGTCACCCTTCTCGAAAAGAATGGCAGCGTACTCCATCATTCCCTTGGGATTACCTCCCATAGCAGATGCCTTTGCCCAACTCTCCACAGCTTCCGATCGTTTCCAAGGCAACAAAAAGGATCCATTACCTTCCTTATATCGAATGGCAAGCAGCCATTGACCTTGAGCAAAACCAGACTCTGCGGATTTTTTTAACCAGTCCAACTGGCCAGTCGCCAAATACATGATATAAGCGGACTCAGCGTCACCCTTTTCAGCTCTAGATGTTGCTAACTCTTTTACTTTATCCATCCACTCTGCCGAAGTTTTTTGCCCGGGAGGGCAGTTTTTCATTGTCGTACAGAGATCATCGTCCGAGCGGGCGAGCCTAAGCATGGCGTAAAGATCACCTTGTGCACTTGCCGCCTCTAACCATTTTTTTGCCTCAGTCGTAATGTATTGGCTTCTTTGTCGGAGCTCTTCAGCCAAGTAGAATTGTGATTCAGCGTCACCTGCTTCTGCAGCAATCCGAAGTTCCGTTTCAGCAGGTTTATATTGATTAAAAAGCGTAATTCCTTTTTCTTTAGCAGTTGCCTGAGCGCTTGTGAGTGCCATAGCGGAATTAGATACGAACACCAGGAGCACAAAAAAGATTTGGGATATTGATTTGTATTGCATGTTTTTAATCATTTTACACTGTCGTCCGGTCCGGTATAGGTTGCTTTTCCACTTGGCAAATATGTTCTTCCATAGTGTGTAATCCGAGCGCAATAGCCGTCTAGTCGCTCGCCAAGAGTTTTAACATGCGCTTTGTATCTAGCTCTGGTGTCGTCACTTGTTCGATCTTGAAGTCGCATAACTGCTTCCGACATGAAATTATCCATGTGCAGGCGGTTCTCGCAATATTTCTGGTTTTGGTTCTTCTCTTTTGTCCCAAACCTGTTCATGCACATGCAGGCTTCTTCAAATTGGCTTTGTGCTTTTAAAATAGTTCCGTCTTTTTCGGCGCGCTTTATTATCCAACCAAGAGTGCGCTCAATTGCTTTTTGCTGAAGAAGGTGAGCTTGGTCATGACTATACTCAGTAGCGAGGCTGCTGTCGGAAAGTTTTAGTGGGATTTTGAACGCTTCCGCTGCACTGGTAAGTGTCATTAGCATCGGACCCAACGCTCCTGGCGTAGCTGCTATGAACCACTCTTCAAGCTCTGCTTGGTTTCGATATGTCATGATTGTATGAGCGACAGTACCGCCTCGACCACCTCCTGTTAACGCCTCATACAAAGACATCACCATATCAACGCCCTGCATATAAGACATCGCCACTTCCATACCGGCAGCGCCAAGGAAATTGAGCTTGTCGATATAATCCGATGCTTCATCCGTAACAAAAATCAGCGATTTATCCTGGTTCTTGTGAATCTCGCGGCGTAGGAGGTTAATCAGGTCAGTAACCCCGTCATAACCGACTTCGAACTGGAACTCGCCGCCGGCTCCCGCTCCGACAATGACAGATGCCTTGAACCGCATAATGAAGCGGCCTTCGTGCAAGGAAATGCCAATGTCTGCATTCGTGCCAAGCCCGTATGCGGCAGTAAAACCAGCTGTAAGTCTGGCAAGACTGGACCATTGACTGGCTTTGGTGCTGTTGACGCTGTTACCCATTCCGGGCGTTGGCGCGGTGCGCAAGGCTGCTATGTCTTTTGGTGGTGCCCAGTTCAGAGCGCCGGTCAGTAGGATCCCTGCCTGCACTCCAGCAAAAAGGTTGAATTGAGCTTTGGCGCCGTCCTCTACTCGAACTTTGGCGGCATTGCCTTCCAGCACCGGTTCGCTTCTCACGGTTCCAGCGGTTGAATTTGTCGTTTCAGGACGTTTTGCGTCGGTGATTTCCGGAAGATTTAGGCCGCCTTGTACGTTTGCACGTCCCAACTGCACGCTGGAGGAAAGGAGGAGAGTGGCACCTGTGTATCCCCAGGCTCTGGCGCCCAGGTGGATGGAGAACCGACCGAGATTCAGGTTTTTGCGATTTTTGTCGTAGTCGAGGTAAGGAATCAGGATGTCTTTGGCCTGATCTCTGCCCGGAAGATCCATTTTCATCAGTTCGACTTCGCCACGTGCGAGGTCAATGCCCAGGCTTGCTTCAGCCTTGGCGGAAGCTTTGAAGTTATCCGCGACACTGAATGTCGGGCCGTTTATCTTAGCGCCAGTGTGGATTGATGACTGCGGCGGTGTGAGGCAACGCACGAGTTGCGCTTGGGGGCTATTGTCGAACAGGCGCAACGAGCTTCTGACTTCTTCTTTGAAGAGCAACTGACGAAGACGAAGTCCCCAGTCCTTGCGGGCTCCTGCATCCTCAAAGGTTTCGACCTTGTAGTTTTTCGACTTCAGGTAAGAATGGAACAGCTCTACATCAAACCAGCCTTTCTCATCAAACCAGTCACTCTGCTGATCTTTGATGGCTAGTGCACCTTCCGCTCGCAGCCACTCATGGAAAGGATTGTCGTCAGTGTCCGATGTTGCTTTTCCGTTGCTGTTTCCCGGAAGTTTCTTCAAATCCTTGCTTGCTTTGGCGCCGATTTCACTCGCGTCCTTTTTCAGTACCTTTGTGATGCCCTCCAGATTGAGCAGACTCAGGTGTTTAACGGGACTGTTGGGACTATTGAAAAGTGCAACTTCGCGCAAAGGAAATTCTGCTTTGACCAAGCGCTCTTCCGGTTTTGGTTGAAACTGCTCGGGTTCCCACAGGAGGTGTCGTAATGGCAGGGCTGCAGCAACCGCTGCTTCAGCGTCTTCGCGGAGTTTAAGGCGATCTTGTTGGATGCGCTGCCACTCTGCTTGCTCCGCTTCCACGATTCCTGTGGGGGGCGCGACGTTTTGGCCGCTGGCGTCAATCCAGGCTTTATATTTCGTGCGGATCTGCTCGGTGAGCTTGATCTGTTGCTGCTCCATCTCGAGATATGCTTTGAACTTCTCGACACCTGCGCTGATGTCACCCGTCTCAGGAATGAGCGCAAACTCCGGTAGGGCCAATCCGTAGTCGGCAACTTTCAAAATCGCATCGATATAAGCAGCGAAGTCTTTTTCGACTTTTTTGCGCTCGTTAGCAACTTCCTTTAAATAACCACACATCCGGGCTTTGCCATCGATTACGCAGTTTGTGGCGTCCAGATAAGCCTTTTTGTTTTTCTGAAAGTCTGCCTCCTTCAGAGTCGTCAACTTGCCACTCTTCGTGAGCGCAGCGCGGGCTTTCAAGTAAGTCTGCACGCGATTTCTTGCTTCGATCGCCCCTGGGGAAAACAGGTTGCCGCTTTCGTAGGTGTAGCCAGCAATTTTTGCCTGTGCAACTGCAATCGCTTTCAGCTTCTTCCATTCGTTGTAGAGGCGCTGCAGTTTCTGGCCGTCAGAGTTGGCTTCAAGCAGGCTCGCTTGCTGTTGATTGGCAAGCTCCCGATTGCGAGCGTATTCGCTTTGGTCTGGCAGTTTGTCCAAAGCAGCGGAGTTTCGGGCCTCTCGGCTGACAGCCTTCAATCGCATAGCCATGGTGGGCTGCGCGATATCGGGTTCCTGAGCCTCGATTTCGAGCATTCGGCTTTTTTGCTCGCCTTGCAGGAAATTACTCAGTTTGGGCTCCAGAAAATACTCTAGAAGCCCTGCGGTGTTCATACCTTTGAGTCGTTCTTCCGGAGACTTGCTGGCGCTGATGTGTTGCTCGAGTTCATTCATCGCCTCTTTGATCGAGCTGGCCGCTCGTTTAGGCAACAGGTAGAACATTTTTTCCTTGGTGGCGTAGATCACTTCGCCATATTCCGTCGAGCAAGGCGTCTTCACGTTGTCGAACGCGTTAGAGCAACTGTCAGGCGCTTCAGGCTGGGGATCAAGCTCCAAAGCTGGCTTGCTTTCTACCGGTACCGCTGAAGTCGATACGTTCGCACTTGGTCCGTTGAGATCTACCTTGGGTGCTTCTGAAATTTCAGTTTCCATTTCGCTTCCATTCATTCTTTACGGACGGGCTCATCAAGCAGCGCTGTTAGCGAGTTTCTGCAACTGCTGCACTTTGATGAACGACTCTTCCCTGGATTGCAGGATGGCCATTGCCTGTGGCTGCGTTTCGAGCAGCGGGCCGTTGGTGATTTGGCCCAGTTTCAGTAAATGACGCCCTTCGTAAATGTTGTGGGCAACCAGCACATTGAGGTTTTCCACGAGGTTGGGCAGTTGTTCGTCGGTAGGTTCACCGTAGGCAGAGTATTGCTCGTCTGCCCAGTAAACCCATCCCAGATGCGCCTGAACCTTTGGCGCTGCTGGTGGCAGGTTGAACGCTGAGACGTCGTCCAGCCATTCAAGTTCCGAAAGGGCTCGCCAACTGAGCCAGCGACCGCGATTGCGCCCGAAGTGGACCGGCGCCGGGCTGTATACGTGTTGCCAAGGGCCGAAGAGCTGATGCGAACTTTCACCGGCGGTGTAGGCCAGCGCGGCCCACAGACTTGGCTTGTGATAACTCAACAGACTTTGACCGCCGGAGCCATCGTTGGCACGCAGGAGCCAGCGGGCGTGTGCAAGTGCTTTGACTGGATCTGCTGTGGTGAGGGCGATGCCGGCAAAGTTCTCTTCGCAGAGACCTGCCGCTTCTGCAGCGAGGCGACTGCCCCACGGGGCGACCAGCCAGAGAGGGCCGTCTGCGGCGATTTCGGCGAAGTCGGTGTTGAGGAACAGGCCTTGGGTGTCGACGGGTTCGCCGACACGGTAGAGGCGGCTCATGGCTTCTGGCTGACGGACGCGATCAATGATGAAACACAGGCTCAGGTCGGAGCTTTCTGTTGGCAAACCCTCGAAGGGGTGGCGTGGTGCTTCGAGGAGGGCGCTGAGCGTTTTTACATGCATGTGCAATCCTTACGGCTGCAAGCGCCGTTGCTTTGTTTGCCGCACAACGGCGTGATACCGGACTCGTTGAGGCGTTTGGGCAGCGGGATGAGCACTTTGCCCGCCTTATCCGCATCCGCCACCTTCATCGGCCCTGGCAGCAACGGCGCGGCCGGCGTACCTACACCCGGTGCACCGCCGGTATTGACCTTCACCTCGGCACCGCTGATGGTCACGCCACCGGCGTCGACCTTGACGAAGCTGCCGCCGGCTTTGGCGGTCAGTTCCATTGCGCCTTCGACGACGACTTTCTGGCCGGCGTAGTAATGGATTTCGCTGCCGGCTTCGACGAATTGCGCTGTGCCTACTTTGAGGTGCTGGGTGACTGCGACGGTCAGGTGATCATCTGCGCGCATTTCACTGACACGATTCAAATGGGTGATGCGGTGCTCTTCGACTTTGAATTCGCTGTAGGTGTTGGCCTCAACCGTGTCATGCCGCTCATTGCCCACGCGGATCTTCTGGTCGTGCTCGATGTTCTCGTCCCAATCCCGCTGCGCATGGATGTAGATCTGCTCCACACCCTTTTTGTCTTCAATCCGAAACTCGTTGTAGCCCTTGCCGCCCGGGGAGCTGAGGGTTTTGAAGGTGCTGCGGGTTTTGTTTGCCGGCAGCTCGTAGGGGACGACGTTTTCCTTGTGGTACAGGCAGCCGGTGACGAGGGGCTGGTCGGGGTCGCCTTCGAGGAAGGTGACGAGGACTTCCATGCCGATGCGCGGGATGGCGATGCCGCCGTAGGCGGCGCCGGCCCAGCCGCTGGCGACGCGCAGCCAGCAGGTGGTTTTGTCGTCGGACTGGCCGTCGCGATCCCAGTGGAAATGGACTTTGATGCGGCCGTACTGGTCGCAGTGGATTTCTTCACCGGCCGGGCCGGTGACGACCGCGGTCTGGCTGCCGAGG
>Ga0182006_1001419_pt1 | contig 14489 bp, 12 predicted proteins | sample Sormic07211104_1_FD_123022 | JGI IMG/M metagenome (GOLD analysis project Ga0182006, IMG submission 123022) | Rhizosphere microbial communities from Sorghum bicolor, Mead, Nebraska, USA - 072115-104_1 MetaG | ecosystem: Host-associated > Plants > Roots > Rhizosphere | place: USA: Nebraska...
AAGGGCAGAGGAACTTCAGCAAAAAATAAGGCCATTTATTCTGCGCAGAACAAAAGAACAGGTAGCGAAAGAACTTCCCGACAAAACAGAAATTGTACTGTATTGCGAAATGGGGGCAGAGCAGCGCGAAGTTTACGAAGCGAACAAAAAAGAAATTCAGGATTTTATTTTGGGTAAACAGGAAGATGAACTGCCTAAAAGTTCGATGCATGTGCTGAAAAGTATTACCATTTTACGACAGATATGCAATTCGGCCGCATTATTGGCTGATGGAAAATCGTATTTACAGGCTTCTTCAAAAATTGATGTGCTAATGGAGCAGATTGAGCGCAAGGCCGGAAACCATAAAATCCTTGTTTTTTCTCAGTTTGTAACCATGCTCGATCTGATTAAAAAACAATTGGAAAACCGTGGCATTAAATATGAATACCTTACGGGGCAAACCCGTAAAAGAGCCGAAGTGGTTAGCTCTTTTCAACAAAATGCCGATATTCCTGTCTTCCTGATTAGTTTAAAGGCTGGTGGTACCGGATTGAACCTTACCGAAGCTGATTATGTTTACCTGGTCGACCCATGGTGGAACCCTGCGGTAGAAAACCAGGCTATCGATCGGGCATACCGGATTGGTCAGCATAAAAATGTAATGGCTGTGCGTTTAATCTGCCCGGATACTATTGAAGAGAAAATTATGAAGCTTCAGGCCACAAAAAAAGACCTGGTTAAGGATCTGATCCAGACGGATGGAAATTTATTCAAGAATTTGACCAAGAAAGAATTATTGGGGTTGTTGAGTTAATATAAGTTCGTCATGGCGAGACGGCTCTTTCAGCCGACGAGGCAATCTTAATGCCCTTAGTAAGATTGCTTCGTCGTTCCTCATCTCAATGACGAAGCAATAAAATTAAATCCCCTCCTCAAACTTATAACCCAAAAATTCCTGTACATTAATACTTTCCACAATTTTCCAATCTTTCTTTTCTGCAATAAAATCAGGTTCGGCAAGCCCTGTGCTTTTGGCTGCATTGGTATAGAAATCCATTTTTGCAGGGTGGTTTGGCGAGCAGGCATTATACGTTCTGCCAAATGCCTGTTTTTCTAAAAGTTTAATTGCAATCCCTACAGCATCTGTTTGGTGAATCAAGTTTACTGGTGCTAAACCATTCGGTACATTACTTTTTCCGGCAAAGAATCTCCCCGGGTTACGGTCAGGGCCAATTAATCCTGCAAAGCGGATCACTGTACAGTTTTCGGGGAATAGTTCCTTAAATAGCATTTCTGCAGCTAAAACAACTCTTCCTGAATCCGTATCGGGATGCGTTTCGCTGCTCTCATTTACTGTTTTGTTTTCATCAGCGTAAACACTTGTCGAACTGATCAATACCACATGCTTTGATTTATCTTTCGCAGCAGCCAAAATTGAATCTATTTTTTGGGGATAATCAAGAAGTTCAATTGAATTGCGTTTTGGCGGAATACAGATAAACAAGGTATCGGCCTCAAAAAAAGCTGGATCAGCTATAATAGCCTCGGCCGTAAAATTGATCAAAAAAGGCTGGATATTTTCGGCCTGAAGTATCGCTAACTTCACCTGACTTGTGGTAGAGCCCTTAACAATGTAATTTAACCCGATCAGTTTTTTGGCTAAAGCCATGCCGAACCAGCCGCAGCCTAAAATCGATATAGTTTTAATACTATTTCTAATCGTTGTATTATCTTGAATCATTGGCGCTAAGATAAATAGTTAGCTTTATAGTTTGACCTGATTCATGTCAATTCTGCTTTTTATACATGGTTTTCGATAGTTTTAAAATTCCATCATAATAAGGTGTAGGTTTGAAATTGAACGTCTCTTCAAATTTGGTAGAATCGAAATGATAATCATGATCGTACTGGTAGTACATTTCTACAGTGCCCGCAACCACCTTTTTAAATAGACCCACTATGCGTAACATCAGTTTATTAATGGTCGAGTATTGAGGTTTGGTTTCATAAATCTTTGCAGCCATTTCTATAAAAGCTTTCCCTTTTAAAGGAGCTGCGGTTGGTAGGTGCCATATCTGGTTGCCCGAATCGGGCGTTTGACCTAATAGAAATAAAGCTTTCCCCGCATCTTCAATGTAAGTAAAACTGTGTAGTGTATTTGGGTTTCCTATCCATTGAGCTTTATTTTTCTTGGCAAACTTATCGAGTACCATCATATCAAAAAAGCTGTTCATCGAATCCGCTCCGTAAAAATCTGCAGCACGGGCAATGGTTACATTTATACTACCTGCTTTCGATTCGTTCATTAATTGTTCGGCAACTTTTGCCCTTACTTCTCCTTTTAAACTACATGGATGGTAAGGCGTATCTTCTGTCATTGGGCCATTTACCAGGCCATACATATAAACATTATCAAAAAATATTAGCCTTGCGCCGGTGCGTTTAGTTAAGTTAATTACATTTTGAATAATAACAGGCCACTGTTGCTGCCATATTTCGGCGTCGTAAACCAGACCGGCGCACAGGTATATCACTTTTGATCCTTCGGCTGCAGCGAAAAGTTCAGCTTCATTTAATAAATCGGCCTTAATCCAGCTAGCATTTGGATTGCCTGTAGAAATTGGTTTTCGACTAACCAATCTAATGGTTTCGTTAGTATTGGCTAATTCTCTTGTTAGTGCGTTTGCTGTTGGTCCGCCGGCGCCAAGTATAGTGTGCATATCTTTGTTTTTTGATTGGTTCAAAGTTATGCGGCATGGACCTGTAAAAACGTTAACAAAAGATAAGGTTTAAATTTAATCCTTTAAAAGGAGCGTCCGTTTACGGATACGGGAGAGGGAGACGGGAGTGATACCTAAAAAATTGGCTATAAAGTGCTGCGGAATGCGTTGGAAAATATCTTTTGCAGTTTTCTCGAGTGCGGTATAACGTTCTTCAGGGCTTTGGGTAATAAAAGCAGTAACGCGGTCTTCATAACAGCAGATGTAATATTCGGCAATTAAACGACCAAAACGCTCCATTTTTAAAGCCAGTAGCGGGTGGTTTAACATTTGTTGCAGACTCTGGTGTGAGATCATTACCAACTCTGTTTCTTCAATTGCCTGAATGTAGTTGGCAGTAGGTGTACGTTTCAAGAAACTTTTATAAGCACTCATCAACTCATTTTCAAAACTAAAGTATCCGGTAATTTCCTGTCCGTCTTTAATATGGTAGTAGCGAACGGCACCACGGGTAATAAAGCACATATAGTCGCACACTTTTCCTTCTACTGCAAAATGTTCTTTTTTGTTTAGGATGGAAAAATTAAGGTATTGAATAAAGATTTCCCATTCCGCATGGTTAAACGTTACAAATTGGGCAATACCGTTTCTAAATGCTTCAAGTTGGGCCTGTTTATCCATATCAATAATTAAATCCTGTTTAAAGATACAGATTAATCAATCATGATTATCCTTTGTCCAAATTGTAGCAAGCCCTGCAGCGTGGCTCATAACTTTCTTTTTCGCCCAATAAAACGGTAGCTTCATCAGCAACTGTACGGTAACTGTATAAGGCAGGGTTTCCACAACAAACACAAACCGCATTTACCTTGGTAACATGTTCGGCAATGGCCATTAAAGCAGGCATAGGCCCAAACGGTTTGCCCGTAAAATCCATATCCAGGCCGGCAACAATAACCCGTATACCTTTAAGGGCCAGTTTATTGCAAACATCAGGCAGTTCATCATCAAAAAACTGCGCTTCATCTATGCCAACCACCTGAGTATTGGTGCCGAGTAATAAAATGGCCGAAGCGCTATCAACCGGGGTAGAGTTTATCGAGTTTAAATCGTGAGAAACCACAGCAGTTTCATGGTAGCGGGTATCGGTGCGGGGTTTAAAAATTTCGACATTCAGTTTAGCAATCTGGGCTCTTTTTAACCTGCGGATCAGTTCTTCCGTTTTACCAGAAAACATAGAGCCACATACCACTTCTATACTTCCCGAAAATTCGCCCCTTCTTCTAAAATTTTGTTCGCTAAATAACATGCCTGTTTTTTTATTCCCCTATGTCCGTTCTATAATTTTTAAACCGAACAAATATGAGAATTATGTGTTATTTTTGAACACATAGTTACCAACATAAATCGACTAAAAATTCGTTTTAATTTTATGATGAACCAACAGGATATTTTCAGAAAGATCGGCAACATTTTAACAGAATTAAATGAGCAATATCAGTTTTTAGCTCAAAACCCTCAGCAATTAAACGATTTGGAACTGGAGCTTTTTCTGGCCAATGCCCATTTTCTTTCCGATCATGTGAATATCGTCAAAAAGTTAAATACTATAGTAGAAGATAAACCCGCTGAACCGGGAAATCATGCTTTGTTGGCTGAACAAAATACCATTATACTGCCCGAAGTTGAAAAAAGTTATGTAGAAGACGATGAGTGTTTCGATCCACAGGAACTGGAAGAAGTAGCTACAGCTCAGGAAGAGGAAGAACGAGTGGATGTAAAGCCCAAACAGGAAGTGCTGGATGATGAAATTATTGAAGAAGAAAAAGCCGAAGCCCTTTTAAATAAAGATTTTTTTAAACCCGACCAGGACGATCATACCTTTGAATTTGTGCTGGGTACACACGATGAAAACGATCAGTTCGATTACGAAGCAAAATCTGTTGAAGAAATTTTCGATCGACCTTTAAGCAAAGAAGAAGCCGAAATTTTAGCACGTAAAAAGATAATTCACGAAAAGGAAGAGACTTTATCTGTTGAGGCAGAGGCTTTACCAACTGAAGAGGATGAAATTGGTCCTGAACCTTTTTTAATCCCCCATGAAGAAGAGCCAGAAATAATAGAGAAAGAAGAGCCTGTTGTAGCCGTTAAAGTTAATGAACCTATACCTGCACCTGCTTCTCAGCCTATTGAGGCCCTGAAGAATGTGAAACTGGATGATCCCATTATTTCGCCGCCTGTTGAACAGGAGCGCCCCTTGTTTAGGCCTGAAGCAGTTCCGGTAAAACCAGCTCCACAGCCCGAAGCCGCTAAACCTGCACCAAGTTTAAATGATTTGCTTGCCAAAACAAATGGCAAAAGCGATGAGCCTGTTAAAGCACCGATTACAGATTTAAAACAGGCGATCAGTTTAAATGAAAAGTTACTTTTTATTAAAGATCTTTTTAATGGTTATAACCTGGCCTATTCGGAAGTAATTGATATCATCAATAAGATGAACAGCTTCGAAGCCGCAGATAGCTACCTTCAGAATAATTATGCTGCAAAGAATAACTGGGCAAATAAACAGGCTACGGTTGATCAGTTTTACGAGTTATTGAACAGAAGGTTTAGTAAGTAAGCGCTTGGCGTAAGGCGACTTGCGGCAGGCGTTACACTGCGATTGTTAACTAAACTGGTTTTGCCGCTTAGTTTTCCGCTTTTCACGTGTCGTCCTCGTTTGTAACGAGGATGTAGGGATTTGCATTTGTAATGCGAATTGGGCTTTCTTAAATTAATCAAAACAGATTTTGGCCCTGAACACTCGGCGCAATGACGTATTTCTTTTGGGTGTCAACTCCGGACTAAAGAATCCTGATTATAGAGAAACAATTAAATTTTGTAAATAATTAGGAAATGATTGTTCAGCATTTCATTGGTGCTGTAGTCCCACCACCACTTCAATCTTTTTGTAAATTTATCTTTGATAGAAAATACTATTCTTCCAAAAAGGATTTCCGTTAAGTTGGGTTTATTAATGTAAAACAGTAGCATAGAACTACCCACCTAAACCCGATAAAAGCGAACACGAAGCCCGATTTTTTTCATCGGGAGAAGTAAAGCGGTTAGCGGGAATACACATTGATTTTAGAAGAACTTTTGCTTTCGATAATGAATTTCGGCCTTAACCTATCCTTTAAGATTGCTTTTGCTTCGGAATGACGAATTCCTTTTAATATATGGACTCCAGACTAAGGACTCCCCAGTTAGCCTAAATAAATCCCATCCGGTTAGAATCGAGCTTTAAAAAGATAAATAGTAAAATTGTAAAACTCCATAACGACGAACCTCCATAACTAATTAAGGGTAGGGGAATTCCAATTACCGGGATAATGCCGATCGTCATTCCGATATTGATAAAAACGTGAAAAAAGAGGATACAGGCTACGCTATAGCCATACACCCTGGAGAATGTAGATCGTTGCCTTTCTGCTAAATTAACTAATCGGAGTAGCAGGAACATATACAGACCTATTACTACAGAACAGCCCATAAATCCCCATTCCTCACCGATGGTAGAGAAGATGAAATCGGTGCTCTGTTCGGGTACGTAGCCATATTTGGTTTGTGTGCCCTGTAAAAAACCACGGCCAGTTGCCTGTCCTGATCCTATGGCAATCTGCGATTGAATTACATTATAACCCGCGCCTTTATTATCGGTTTTAAGACCTAACATTAATTCAATACGGCTACGTTGGTGGGGGGCTAAAACTTTTTCGTAGGCAATTTTTATTAGAAACAGATAGCCAATTGCAAAAACGGTTACCAAAACGGTTGAGAAGATAATTTTTTGCTTTCTTCTGTTGTTGTAAATGAAGAGGCCAGCAATTGTGGTTAGGATGATGATTAAGATATAGGTTGGTACTAAGAAATCGGCAATAAAGAGCACAATCATTCCCAGAAATATCAATAGAAAGTAACCTGATAAACCTTCTCGGTACAAGGGAAACATAAAGGCAAGAAATACCAATGCCGAACCTGTATCGGGCTGGAGCATAATCAGTAATAAGGGAGCAGCCACGATCAAGCCAGCAATCATGATTGATTTAACATCGCGGAATTTGGGGTTAAATGCCCCAACGTATCTAGCTAAAAGCAATGCTGTGCCAAACTTGGCAAATTCGGCAGGCTGAAGTTTAAAAGAGCCTATCGCAATCCATGCCTGGTTTCCGGCCACTTTGTTACCAATTAGCAGTACGGCCATTAACAACAGTAGTGTACCGCCATAAATAAACGGCGAGAAGACATTGAAAAGCCTCCCGTCAAATAATAAGATCGATAAGCCTAAAATTAAACCAGTAATGATATAAATGAGCTGTTTACCGTAAAGCGTACTAAAGCCAAACACAGCCGTTTGTTCTGGTGGAACGGAAGCATAAATATTGATGAAACCAATCGCGCATAAGGCGATATAGATTAAAACAGTAATCCAATCTACATTAAAGAAAAAACGGTTTCCCTGTTGCTGCTGCATTTTATTTCTGGGTTACAGGTTTATCGGTTAAGGTTGTTTTTAATGCTTTAGGTTTTGTAGTAACCGTTTGTTTTATCGTTGCCGATTTAATTCTCAAACTATCTTTTATCCTTTTGGTTGAATCTGCTTTTTTAAGCAACAGACTATCTGCCTTCGTTAATTTGATCTTTTTTGTTTTGTCGATTAATAAAGGAAGCAGGTTTTGATTCTTCATCCATTCTACCTGGGCAGCTCTTCCACCGCTAACACTCCCTTTCAGATACTTTTCGATCATATAGCTGGCAATTGGTGCTGCATAGGTACTGCCGTAACCTGCATTTTCTACAATTACCGCAATGGCAATTTTTGGATTATCGCGTGGCGCAAAGCCTATAAATACCGAGTGGTTTTTTCCGTGCGGGTTTTGTACCGTTCCTGTTTTTCCGCAGAGTACCACATCTGGAATCCGGGATAGTATGGCAGTTCCCCAACTGGTGTTTACGGCATCTTGCATGCCATCAATTACCGGTTCGAAATGTCTGGCATCTACACCCACATAATTTTTAACCACATATTCTTTTTTAACCAGGTTCTTATCGCCTATGCCTTTAATTAAGTGCGGCTTAATATAATAACCACGGTTAGCAATAATCGCCATGGCATTTGCCATTTGTAATGGGGTAGCGGTAATCTCACCCTGGCCAATCGCCTGCGAAATGACGTTGGTATAACCCCATCTTTTGCCATAAATTTTATCGTAGTGGTCTGCGGTATAAAAATAGCCCTTTCTTTCATAGGGCATATCAATGTCGAGCTTTGATCCGAAACCAAATTTGGCCACTTTATCGCGCCATTCCTGATAAGTTTGTCGTTGGTTTTTCATGCCGTTTTTTGTAATCAGCTTTTGAAAAACATAACAAAAGTAAGTATTGCAGGAGCGGGCAATGCCTCTTCTCAGCGAAATTGAACCATCATAGTGTTCGCATTTAATTTTTCTGTTTCCAGCTTGATAATAGTGCGGACAAAAGAATGTGGTATTGGGATCTATTACGCCTTCTTGTAATCCGATTAACGCATCAACCGGCTTGAACGACGATCCTGGGGGATAGTAACCCATTATGGGTCTTACTAAGGATGGGCGATATGGATTACCAACAATAAATTCCATGTAATTATTCCCCTGGTTTCTGCCCACCAAAAGATTTGGATCATATCCCGGACTACTTACCAGTGAAAGGATTTCTCCCGAAGCAGGTTCTATAGCGACAATTGCACCAACCTTATTCATCATCAATTCTTCACCGAGTTTCTGAATCCTCATATCGATACCTGAGATCAATCTTTCTCCCGAAACTGCGTTTACATCGTATTTACCATCGGCATAACTTCCTTGTGGGGTATTGTGCGCATCATATACTGTGTTAATTACACCCTTTTCGCCTCTTAAAGTTTCTTCATAAGAAAACTCTAAACCACTTTTGCCTTTGTAATCACCAGGTTTATAAAATCCTTCAGATTTTTCTATATCGGTGGGGCTTACTTCTTTTACATAACCAAATAGCTGTCCGCCAACACTATCGGGGTAATGTCTGATGGTTCTATCTTGTGTTCTAAAGCCCGGAAAACGGTAAAGTGTTTCCTGCAAACGGGCGTAACTTTGAACCGAAATCTGTTTAAGAAAGGGGGTAGCCTGATAACTCGATTTTCCCCTTGCTTTTTTAAGGTTTTTCCGAACATCCTCAAAAGTAATGTCCAATGCCTGAGCAAGTGCCAAGGTATCAAAAGGTTTTACTTCGTTTGGCGTAACCATTAAATCGTACACAGGTTCGTTTTGCACAATCACCTTCATGTTGCGGTCTAAAATGGCACCACGGGCAGGGTATTTATAAATTTTGCGTAAAACATTACTTTCTGCAGAAACGAAAGCCTTGTCGCTAATAATCTGGATATAAAATAACTTCCCTAATAAAATCAGGGCGATTGCAATAAATAATCCTTGAACGATATATTTTCGGTTAAATAATTGATCCATTAGCGTGGTGTCCTTCTATAGAATATAAACTCTACCAATAAAATAATAAGCAGTGTAAAGATACAACTTAAGCCGCATCTCATTAAGGTATAACCAATTTCGGTTAGCCTAAATGTTTCTAAAAAGAACAGCACTAAATGGTGTGCAACAACGCAAAGAAAAGCATAAAGTGAAAACCATTGGAAACCCATATAACTTAACGATGGTTCTGGGTCATCAATTGCGTCGCGGTTTAAACTAATTGAAATAAACGAAATTCTTACAAAAGCCAAAACCACACATGCTGTAGCATGTACGCCCATGGTATCGTAAAAAGCATCGAGGGTTAAGCCTGTTCCGAAAGCCAGTAAATATAACAAAATGTTAGGTATGCCGAAGGGAAGCAGGAGCAAAAATAAGACATAAATGAATGGTGTAGAAAGATCATAGAAGCCCATATTCTTGAGCAGGAAGATCTGCACAAAAAGGAGTAAAAACCACCTGATCACATTTATAATAATGATTCTACTATTCATTCGGTTTAGCGATGCTTTCTAAAGCTTTTTGCTCGTCAGCTCTTTTATCTTTAACCACATATACATATTGCAATGTGCTAAAATCTGTAAATAAATTTAATTCTCCCGATAAGAAATTATCATTGGTGGCTACATTAGGCTTAATGATTTTTCCAACCAGAATCCCGGCAGGAAAAGATCCGTAACCAGAGGTAATAACGCTATCGCCAACGTACATTTTAATATGGTTGGGTACCTCTTTAACAAAGGCCTTTTTAATATCGAAATTTCCGTCGCCCCAAACTAATGAACCAAGCGCATTGTTCTTTTTCAGGGTTACACTAATTTTAGTGTCTTTATGAAGTAATGACTGGATGGTTGCTAAATGTGCAGAAACATCACGGATGAAACCAACCACTCCGCGTTGAGGCGCAATAACGGCCATGCCGCTTTTAATGCCATCAACAGTACCTTTATTAATGGTCATTACGTTGTTGCGCAGAGTGATCGAGTTTTTAACCACCTTGGCTGCTAAATAAGTGTATTGCTGATTGGTAACCGTATCTACAACTTTGACATCTTTGGCCGTATCTACCGTAGTTAATGCCAATAATTGGCTTTTAAGCTTAGCATTTTCGGCTGCAAGACTATCGTTAACCATACCCAGGTTTAAATATCGTTTAAAAACATTTAACCTTTCGTATGCGGTGCCAACCACCTCATTGCTTGAGTTTAGGGTTACACTACGCTGATAGGAGTTGTTTTTCACCGTGAAGTAGATTCCAACGATAAAAAAAATGATAAATAAGAAAAATGCGTTGTATCTGCTGATGAAAATCCAAAGGTTACGCATTTGAGTTTGGAGTTAAAAGATTGGAGTTGGGAGTTAAAAGTTTGGCGTATGAGTGGAAAACTCCAAGCTCACAACCCCAAACCCCAAGCTAAATGTTATTGCATTAAGAATTTATATCCGCCAATGTTTTTAAGGGCAATGCCAGTTCCACGAACTACTGCACGAAGCGGATCTTCTGCAACGTGAACAGGTAATTTAGTTTTAGCCGCTACACGCTTATCTAAACCTCTTAACAATGCACCACCACCAGTTAAATAAATACCAGTTTGGTAAATATCTGCAGAAAGCTCCGGAGGCGTAATCTCTAAAGCTTTTAAAATTGCTTCTTCAATTTTAGAGATCGATTTATCTAAACAGTGTGCAATTTCGGTATAAGAAACAGTGATCTGTTTAGGTACACCGGTCATTAAATCGCGACCTTGAACCGCAAAATCGGCAGGAGCATCCTGTAATTCAGGTAAAGCTGCACCAACTTCAATTTTAATTTTTTCAGCTGTACGGTCGCCGATCATAATGTTGTGTTGACGGCGGATGTAGTTTACAATATCGGAGTCGAAGTTATCACCCGCAACGCGGATTGATTGATCGCAAACAATACCCGATAAAGCGATAACCGCAATTTCTGTGGTACCGCCACCTATATCGATAATCATGTTACCCATTGGCTCCTCTACATCAATCCCGATACCTACGGCTGCTGCCATTGGTTCGTGAATTAAGTATACCTCTTTTGCACCGGCAATTTCAGCTGAATCGCGTACTGCACGTTTTTCTACTTCAGTAATACCAGATGGAATACAAATTACCATACGTAAAGATGGGAACATCCATCCTTTACCGCCATTAAGCATACGGATCATGCCTTTAATCATGGCTTCAGCAGCGTTGAAATCGGCAATTACACCATCTTTTAATGGACGAACGGTTTTAATATTATCGTGAGTTTTACCCTCCATTTGCATTGCCTGACGACCTATAGCAATGACTTTGTTTGTAGTACGATCGAAAGCAACTATAGATGGCTCATCTACAACTACTTTGTCGTTATGTATAATCAGGGTATTCGCAGTGCCTAAATCGATGGCAACTTCTTGCGTAAACCAGTTAAATAATCCCATGTATAAGGTATGTTTTCTTTATTTTATCAAATCTATACTATTCCTAATGTAAAAATAGCTTTTTTATTGTTTTAAGTTTTATTTTCTTTAGTTATTAAATTGTTTTTAAGGCAATTAAAATGTTCAGAAAATAAAGCGCTAAAAGACCAAAGCTAAAAGACTAAAGTTTTAAGCCATTAGGCTTTATAAGAATCTTCCCTTTAAGCTTTAGTATTTCTTCTTTAAGCTTGATTAGTGTTTAAAGTGTCTTACCCCGGTGGTTACCATTGCAATGCCTTTTTCGTTTGCTTTAGCAATAGAATCAGCATCTTTAATCGATCCACCTGGTTGTAGCACAGCTGTAATTCCGGCTTCGGCAGCAATCTCAACACAATCAGGGAAAGGAAAGAAAGCATCAGAAGCCATTGCTGCACCTTTAACGCTGAATCCGAAAGCCGTCGCTTTTTCAATCGCTTGTCTTAAGGCATCAACACGCGAAGTTTGACCCACGCCACTGGCAATTAAAACGTCATCCTTTACCAAAACAATGGTATTCGATTTAGTATGTTTTACAATTTTGTTCGCGAAGAACAAATCTTTTAACTCTTGTGCAGTTGGCGCTTTATCGGTAACGGTTGTCATTTGTTCAGGACCTTCGATAATTAAATCTTTATCCTGCTCAATTACACCGTTTAATAATGTTTTAAACTGTTTTTTGCTCAATTCGACCTCATTACGTTGTAAAATAACGCGGTTTTTCTTTTTGCTGAATAACTCGATTGCTTCTGCTTGGTAAGAAGGTGCAATTAATACTTCGAAAAACAGGTTGTTAATTTCTTGGGCCGTTTCTAAATCTACCGCAACATTGGTAATCAATACACCACCAAAAGCAGAAATCGGATCGCAGGCCAATGCATCAATCCAGGCTTGTTTAACAGTAGGGCGGGAAGCAATACCACAGGCGTTTGTATGTTTTAGGATTGCAAAAGTTGGCTCTTCAAATTCGTCGATCAACGCAACAGCTGCATCTACATCAACCAGGTTGTTGTATGAAAGTTCTTTACCGTTCAATTTGGTAAACATCGCATCTAAATCGCCATAAAATACACCGCCCTGGTGAGGGTTTTCTCCATAACGCAAAGTTTTAGCTTCTGTTACGCTTTGTTTGAAAACATCAAGAGGCTCTTCCGTATTAAAATAGTTAAAAATTGCAGTATCGTAATGTGAAGAAGTGTGGAAAGCTGTTTTAGCGAACGATTTACGTTGTGCTAAAGTAGTTTCACCATTTTGCGCTTCTAATTGGGCCTGTAAAGTAGGATAGTCGTTTTTCGACGCGATAATCACCACATCGTTGAAGTTTTTCGCAGCTGCACGGATTAAGGAAATACCACCAATATCTATTTTCTCGATAATTTCATCTGGTGTTCCGCCTGCTTTTACGGTTTCTTCGAAAGGGTATAAGTCAACAATAACCAAATCAATTTCAGGGATCTCATATTCAGCAATCTGCTCCTGATCTCCCGCTAACGCTCTACGGTTTAAAATTCCACCAAATACTTTCGGATGTAAAGTTTTAACACGTCCGCCTAAAATAGATGGATAACCTGTTAAATCTTCAACCGCCGTAACCGGAAGATTTAAATCTTTGATGAATTGTTCTGTTCCACCGGTAGAAAATAACTGTACCCCCTGCGCGGCCAACAATTTTACCAATGGCTCCAAACCATCTTTATAATATACTGAGATTAAAGCGTTTTTGATTTTAATGGATTGACTCATTCTACTGAAAATTTTGAGCCGCAAAGGTAGTAAAACAGGATTGTTTTTTAATGAGATTTACCTATCAATATTAAATTTTATTCCACTATATATATTAAGGTATATTCATTTGCCAGATAAGCTCTTCTAAAGCCTGATTAAATCGCCTTATTAATCCTTTTATTGTATGATTTATTTACTGATCTTTTTCACAATGGTTTCTACAATACGCGGATAGTGCTGGTGCTCGAGCTGCTGGCCTTTAAATTTTACCATTTCCAGGTTGTCGTTTTTGTCGATTCTGTAGCGCGCCTGGTAAATGTACTCGCCTTCATCGTAATTTTCGTTAACATAATGAATGGTTATGCCGCCTTCAGTTTCGCCGGCGGCCATAACAGCATTGTGTACATGGTCTCCGTACATACCCTTACCGCCAAATTTTGGAAGGATTGCAGGGTGGATGTTTACAATTCTGCCCGGGTAAGCATGGATCAGGTTTTTAGGGATCAGCCAAAGAAAACCAGCAAGAACAATAAAATCGATTTCAAGATTTTTGAGAAGGTCTATTACTTCATCGGTTTTATAGAATTCGTTTTTGTCGAAAATATGAGTGGGGATTTCGAAATTATCAGCTCTCTGCAATACATAGGCATCGGCATTGTTGGTTAATACCAAAGATATTTCTATTTCATTACTCCGTTTAAAATGCTCCATCAGTTTTTGGGCATTGGAGCCAGAACCTGATGCAAAGATGGCTATTCGTTTTTTCACTCAACAATCGTTTTGCCCAAAAATAGTATTTTTAAGCCTGTTTTCTTAATCGAAAGGAAATTTTATTGAATTAAGTTAAAGTATTTATAATGAATAATTTTAACGTATTTTTGCAGTTCGGAAATAGGGTACAATTTTAATAAAAAAAAAGTTGAAAGTGTTTTGTAATTTAAAAACATTAATCCTATATTTGCAACCCGAATTATAGGAAACGAATAAGAAAAATAAAAGGCTAAATAGAAATGGCAAATCATAAATCTTCATTAAAAAGAATTAGAGCAAACGCAACA
>Ga0182006_1001423_pt1 | contig 14483 bp, 11 predicted proteins | sample Sormic07211104_1_FD_123022 | JGI IMG/M metagenome (GOLD analysis project Ga0182006, IMG submission 123022) | Rhizosphere microbial communities from Sorghum bicolor, Mead, Nebraska, USA - 072115-104_1 MetaG | ecosystem: Host-associated > Plants > Roots > Rhizosphere | place: USA: Nebraska...
GGGCGTTGTTCAACGTTGCCGCGAACTTTCTCTGCGGCCCGGCAGGCGCGGCGATCTGGGTCTGGCAAAGCATCAGCGAAATCGATCAGGTCGTGGATGCCCACAACCGTGGCGATACCCACGCCCAGTGGAGCGCGGTTGCCGATATGTTGCTGAACCTGGGCATGATCCTGGCCCATCATGCGGCCACCCAACGCACAACCGGCCCCCGCACAGCGTTGCGCAGCGAAGGCGCAAGCGATATCGAAAGCGAAGGACTGCCCCGGATCCAGACCGCCCCTGCACAAGCGCCTGTCCCGCCCACGGTTACACACGTCACCACGCTGTTGAGTGACCCACTCCCGGCCAGCCATTACTCCTCGCTTGAAGCCTACGGCTCGGTGCCCCGGCGTTCGCCCGGTGCCTTGGCAACGTTTCTGAATACTCTGGCCGTGCCGGCTCCCGACCTCACGGTAGCCGCGGTGGAAACCCTGCTGCGCGGCAAGGCGACCCTGTATCGCCTCGCTAACAGCACCTATGCGCAGGCGGGCGATCGCTGGTTCCGCGTGATTGAAAACGATGACCAGCAGGTGCAAATCGTTGATCCGCAAACACCGTCAAAAACCGGTCCGCTGCTGATTCACAACCAGCAAGGCCAATGGTTCGTGGATACCCGACTGCGTCTGCGCGGGGGCGCCGGGGGCACCAGCCTGCAAAGTCAGCTCAAGGCCCAGCGCAAGGAAAAGGAAACCCAGAGGAACCAGCTCGGTACGGCTCTGGAAGCATTCAGAAATCAGGAAGCCGTCGGCAACGCTGCTCTGGAACAAGCCCAGTCAGCCATGCTTGGCGCCTCCGGACAAGCCCACGAAGAGGCGACCCGGCGTTACCTTGAACACGTCGAAAAGCTGATCGGGGATTACGACGAGGCCTTGAAAATACTCGGCCAATGGCGCCTCAAAGGGGGGAGCGACGGCTATTTCGTCGAATTGCAGCGTATGACCACTTTGCTGCAAAAAAACCTCAGCCTCTGGTTCGTTCTCAAACGTAACGCTTACGCAGTATTGACCCGTAAATTGGCTCAACACACGGTCATCGATACACCGCAAGCGCTGCAAAGTTACAACGAGGAACTGCACCAGGCTCTGGCTTTGAGCCAGGACATGATCGCCCGCCTGCAGCTGTCCCGTACCTCCTTGGAAACCCTCGACACCATCGGCAGTGCAGGCATGACCACCGCACAACGCTTGCGCCAACTGCTCCCGGCGTTTAACCAGTGGGACCTGAAGTCCAATGCCATCGGCATGTCTCACGAGTTGTGCATGCAGGAAACAGCCACCGAAGCGGCGCGGGAAGCCACCGGTTGGCTGATAATCGAAGCCGCCACCGCCACACACCGCCATGCCGCCCTGATCAGGAAACCCGACAACGGCGACAGCACTGCGCTGCGCATTGATCGTCTGAGCCGACTGATCGATGTCTATGTCGATGCCGATCAGCGTCTGGGGGACTTGCCAGGCGAATACCCGGGCATGGTGGTTGCGGCGGAACTGACACGGATGAGGAGCTTGCTCGGCGAATTCAGACAACTGGCGCAGGAGCAACTGAGCGAACTGCTGCCGGAAACCGGAGCCCGCAGCACGCCGGCCACACCGGGCCCCTCTGTCGCAGGACCGTCCCGACCGGTTGGCAAGGTCACCAAGAGCCGGCCTCGTGACCCTGCGCCCGCCAGGCCCGCAGCCGCCAGCGAATCACCTCTGGAAGAAATGCTTCCCGTCAGACCCGCCGCCTCCCCGACGACGCAGGTGGGCGACATCGAGTTCATTGCCGATGCCCTGAACCAGAATGAGCGAGTGCAGGCGTTCATTGACCGGACCCGGCGTGACGCTCTGAGGCCCAACCGCATACCGGCAGACATGCAGGATCTGTTCGATCAGCAGGCTCGGCGACTGGAACAGATTGCTGTCAGCGTCGAACAGGCGCAGGCCCGCATTGTCGCCGCCGGTGGCACGCGGTTGCCGGTGGGCAACTTGAGTGCGGAACTCAACAGCGCCGCGATCCGGTTACGTGCTCAAGGCATCGCCGTGCGCGCCAGTCTGCTCAAGGACCGCCAACCTCGACAAGCCTATTTGCAATGGTTGCTGGACAATCATCAGGTACGGATTGTCAGGAACGTCCAGGGCCGGATCAAGACCAAAAAGCGCCAGGATTATTTTCAGGAGTATCAGATACTCGACAGCACCCAGCATGATCAGCCGTTATGGCTCGCGCATTTTCACTACGACTCGCCCGAAACCGCGCCGGAACAATTCACCGCGGCGCACCTGAAAATCGCCGATGCGCATTTGAAGACCCTCAGCGCAGAACGTCGACAGGCTCTGACAAACCTGACGCCAATCGATTACGTGCTGCGCCGGATTGGCGATCCGAGCCTGTTCCTGCAACTCGAAGCACAACCGTGATACCACCGTCGGGCGCATCGATCTGCGCCCGCTTCAGAGGGTGTGCCACACGGTTCGCAAACGCTCGAGCGCCGCTTCGATTGCGCGCTCAGGCACCGCGGCAAAGCCCAGCACCAGTCCGGCGCGCTGGTCGACCGGGGTCGTGGAATCAGGCAGCCAATAACTGCTCAGACCATTGATCTCAACGTCGACGCTACGCGCCAGTTCGATCAGTTGGCTTTCACGCGCCACACTGGCGACCGGCACGGTCAGGTGCAGCCCGGCGGCAACGCCGGGCAACTGGCCGACGCCCGGAATTTTCTGCGGCCAGCCACCGAGCAGGACATTGCGTCGGCTCAGCGCCGCGCGGCGCATGCGTCGGATGTGCCGCTGGAAATGCCCGGCGGCCATGAACTCGGCCATCACCGCCTGGGTACTGACTTCGGAATGACGCACATCCACCGCACGCCTTTGCGCAAAGGCCTCCACCAACCCCGGCGGCAATACCAGATACCCCAGGCGCAACGCCGGGAACGCGACCTTGCCGAACGTTCCCACATACAGCACTCGCCCCTGTCGATCGAGAGCGGCCAAAGGCGCCAGCGGCGCGCCGCTGTAACGATACTCGCCATCGTAATCATCCTCGACGATCCAGCCCTGCGTGCGCTCGGCCCACGCCAGCAATTCGAGGCGGCGGGCCAGACTCATTACCACCCCCGTGGGGTACTGGTGGGATGGCGTGACATAGGTCAGGCGACAATCGGTCAGTCCTGCCAGTTGCTGGCAGTCGATTCCCTCGCTGTCCACCGCCACCCCGTGCAACCGGGCACCGGCCACGGCGAAGGCATGACCGGCCGCTCGATACCCGGGATTTTCAATCGCTACGCCGTCGCCCGGCGCTACCAGCAACTGTGCACAAAGGCTTATGCCCTGCTGTGCGCCACTGGTGATCACAATTTGCTCAGCCGTGCACTGCATGCCCCGTGAGCTGCGCAAATAGGCCGCGATCATCCCGCGCAACCGCGCATCGCCCGCCGGATCGCCATAACACAACTGCTGCAAATCCGGCTTGCGCCAGAAAGCCGCGTTCAGCTTGGCCCAGACGTCAAACGGGAACAAATCGAAGGCTGGAACGCCGACCCGAAAAGCACGCGGCGGGCCACTGGGCGGCAGGGCCAGATGATTGTTTTCAACCCGCTTCAATGCGTCGCTGTGGATAATTTTACTGGATGGAACCACAGGTAAATCCAGCCAATTTGTGGATAAGGCTGTGGGTAAGCCTGTTGAAAACCCTGTGGATACTTTTGTGGATAGTTTCTTTGTGGGCAATGCGCTTTGCAGCAACTGGGCGACATACGTGCCATCACCGACCCGGCCTTCAATGAAGCCTTCGGCGTACAGCTGATCGTAGGCGCGCACCACGCTGTTGCGGGAAATCGCCAACGCCGTCGCCAGATCACGGCTGGCCGGCAGCCGCGTGCCACTGGCCAGACGCCCGTCCAGCACGCGCAGACGTAGCGCCTGATAGAGCTGGCGGCTCAAACCCTGACGGCGGTCGAGCTCGATACCGGCCGGATTAAACGGCATGGACAGCGTGGGCGATTCGGGCATGACAATGGACCTATGAAATTGGTCATCAATGGCTCTTACAACAGACCAATAGCCTGCCTAGGATGCAGGCATTCGCCAAGGAAAATCTATCCATGTACACGCCCCTCGCCTTTGCCATCGACGAACTGTCGCAACTGCACGAACTGATCCTCGCCACTCGCCTCGCGATTCTGGTGAGCCACGGTGAAAACGGCCTGCAAGCCAGCCACGTGCCAGTGCTGCTGCACCGCGAACAGGGTCCGAACGGCACGCTGTACGGGCACCTGGCCAAAGCCAATCCGCAATGGAAAGACCTGCGCGACGGCGCTGAAGCGATGCTGATATTTGCCGGCCCCGACGCCTACGTCAGCCCGGGGTTTTACCCGAGCAAGACTGAGCACGGCAAAGTCGTGCCGACCTGGAACTACGTCGCCGTGCACGCCTACGGTCACGCCGAAACCTTCAGCGACGGCGGGCGCCTGCTCGACATCGTCAGCACGCTGACTGATCGCCATGAAGCCGGTCGCGCACAACCGTGGAAGGTCGACGATGCGCCGGCCGACTACATCGACGGCATGCTCAAGGCGATCGTCGGTTTCGCCATTCCCATCGACCGCCTCGAAGGCAAGCGCAAGCTCAGCCAGAACCGCAGCGCCGAAGACATTGCCGGCGTGCGCGAAGGCCTGGCTGCCAGCCCCGACATCGCCGACCGAACCCTCGCCCACTTGATGCGTTAAGGAAATCAGCATGAGTCAGATCCAGATCCGCCCGGTAACCGCCGGTGATCACGCCGCCTGGTTGCCGCTGTGGCAGGCCTACCTGCGCTTCTACAATACCGAGTTGCCGGACGCCGTCACGCAGAGCACCTGGCAGCGTTTCCTCGACCCGAGCGAACCAACCCACGCCGCCCTCGCCTGGGCTGACGGCAAAGCAGTGGGCATGGTGCATTTCATTTATCACCGCTCCAATTGGAGCATCGAAAACTCCTGCTACTTGCAGGATCTGTTGGTGGCACCGGAGACTCGTGGCACCGGCGTCGGTCGCTTGCTGATCGAACACGTCTACGCCACTGCCAAGGCCGACGGTTGCTGCAAAGTGCATTGGCTGACCCACGAAACCAATGCCACCGCGATTCAGCTCTACGAGCGCATCGCCGAGCGCCCGGGATTCATCCAGTTTCGCAAAGCCATTTAAGGAGCCGCGTACATGACCACTGCACTTGCCGACTGGAAAGGCGTCCCCGCCCCCACCGCCACCTTGCTCGAAGGCCGGTTCATCCGCCTGGAACGCCTCGACCCGGCGCGCCACGGCGACGAGTTGTTCAACGCCCTCGAAGGCCCCGGCGCCGACCCGAAGCTGTGGGATTACTTGCCCTATGGGCCGTTCCCGCAACGCAGCGTTTTCAATGACTGGCTGAACAACCATGCGGCCAGCAGCGATCCGTATTTCTTCAGCGTGATCGACCGCGTCACGGGCCAGGTGCAAGGCATTCTGAGCCTGATGTCGATCGTCCCGGCGCAGGGGCGCATCGAGATCGGCCACGTCACCTTCGGTGCGCCAATGCAACGTTCACCGAAGAGTACCGAAGCGGTTTACCTGTTGGCCAAATACGCCTTCGAACAGGGCTATCGTCGCCTGGAGTGGAAGTGCAACAACGGCAACGCCCGCTCCAAATACGCCGCCGAACGCCTGGGCTTCAGCTTCGAAGGCGTGTTCCGCCAGCACATGGTGGTCAAGGGCCAGAACCGCGATACCGCGTGGTATTCGATTGTGGATTCGGAGTGGCCGGCGATTGCGGCAGGGTTCGAGCAGTGGTTGAGCGATGCCAACCAGACGCCGACCGGGCAGGTGAAAGGTTTGGTCGAGTGCCGTTCCTGAGTCTGTAAATGTAAAAGATCGCAGCCTGCGGCAACTCCTACAGGGTGAACGTCAATCCCATGTAGGAGCTGCCGCAGGCTGCGATCTTTTGATCTGTTGTTTACCCCAACTTTTGCGCCAGCACCGCGATGTGTTCCGGGCCGATCCCGCAGCAACCGCCCAGGTGACTGGCACCACGCTGCTGCCAATCCTTCGCCCAGTGCAGATACCCTGGCGGATCCAGATCGTCGCGCAGCGGGTCGAGACCGTCGTTAGCGGTCGCCTCTTTCGGTTGCGGTGGAAACGCATTGGCATACGCGCCGATATGAATCTGCACACCCAGGCGTTCGAAGGTATCGCGCGCCGCATCAATCGCCGCACCGATCACTTCCGGCTGGCTGCAGTTGAACAGCAGCGTCTCGACGCCCAATTCCGCCGCCACCGCCGCTGCTTCGGCCACCGGTTCGCCGGAACGCAGACGCGGCACCTCATCGGTGTCTTCATCCTTCAAAGTAAACGACAGCCAGAACGGTTTGCCGTCCTGCGGCAGACCGGCGCGAATGGAACGCGCCTCGATGATCGAGCTCTGGGTTTCCGCGAGCCACAGGTCGACATGTGGCGCCAGGCCGGTCACCAGTGGCGTCAGCAATTCGTTCACCCGCGCCGCTTCGAACAGATCCGGGCGATAGGAGCCGAACAGCGGCGGCAACGAACCGGCCACTCGCACCGCTTTGCCCGAGGCCTGCACCGCACGCTGCGCCAGCTCTCCGGCCAACGCCGCCAGTGTCTGACCTTCAGCGGCAAACCGCGACTCGCCGATGTGAAACGGCACGACCGCATAGCTGTTGCTGGTGATCACATTGGCGCCGCTGGCGATGTAGGCGGCGTGCACCGCTTCGACCGCTTGCGGTGCTTCGATCAGGGCCAGCGCCGACCACTCGGGCTGCCGAAACGGCGCCCCGGCGCGTTGCAACTCACGGCCCATGCCGCCATCGAGAATTACCGTGCTTGCTGTGCCCATATGCTTTTCGCTCATATGCTTATGAAAATTACTCACTACCAGAGTAGTTCTTATAACTATTTAATACGCACCATTCGGTTAATAACAACCCCTTTTTTTCAGGTGTCGACTGTGAAACTTCAACCGCTACTGGCCCTGGGCCTGACGATTCTGGCCGCGTCCACTCAAGCCTTCGGCGGCGCCACACTCGATCGCGTCGAACAGAAAAAACAACTGGTCGGCGTGCTGATGGAAAGCTACCCACCCTTCTCGTTTCTCAATGAGCAGAATCAGCTCGACGGCTTCGACGTGGACGTCGCCAAAGCCGTTGCGGACAAGCTGGGGGTCAAGCTGCGCCTCGAAACACCCTCCTGGGACGTGATCGCTGCCGGACGCTGGAGCGGGCGCTATGACATCTGCATCTGCTCCATGACCCCGAGCAAGGCGCGCGCCGAAGTGTTCGATTTCCCGGTCGAGTACTACGCCTCGCCTGCCGTGATCGTGGTCAACGCCAAGGACGATCGCATCCACGGCGCCAAGGACCTGAGCGGCAAAAAGGTCGGCCTGACCAGCGCCAGCAGCTACGAAAGTTATCTGAACAAGAATCTGGTCATCGAAGGCGCCGAAGACACGCGTCTGGAGTACCCGTTCGAGGATGTGCAGATCGCTCCGTACGATACCGACAATGTCGCCTTCCAGGATCTGGGCCTGGGCGCCGGTGTGCGCCTGGACGCCATCCTCACCAATCTGGTGACCGCGCAGCCGCGCCTGAATCAGGATCAGCGTTTCAAACTGGCGGGCGCGCCGCTGTACTCGGAACCTAACTCGGTGGCCATCGAAAAGGGTGATGCCGAGTGGGACGCCAAAGTGCGCGAGGTGTTTGCGCAACTCAAACAGGACGGCACGCTGAGCAAGCTGTCGCAGAAATGGATCGGCGCCGATATCAGCCAATGACTGCCTTCCCGACACCTCCACAGCCGCCGCAACCGGTGGCTGAATCGCGCCTGCAACGGCTGCTGGGTTTCCGCACGCGCCTGTACCTGACCTGGGCGGCGATGTTCAGCCTGTTCGCCGGTTTTTTCCTCAGCTTCGATCTGAAGCTCTCGATCATCCTCGACAAGCTGCCGAATCTGCTCGGCGTGCACCTGGCGCCCAACGGCTTTCTGCAGGGCGCGGCACTGACCCTGTTTCTCTGCGCCTGCGCGATCGTCGCCTCGTCCTTGCTGGGCTTCGTCACCGCCCTCGCGCGCCTGTCGAAAAGCGCCGTGGCATTCGGGATCGCCAGTTTCTACACCTCGTTCTTTCGCGGCACGCCGCTGCTGATCCAGATCCTGTTGATCTACCTCGGCCTGCCGCAATTGGGCGTGGTGCCCGGTGCAGTGGTGGCCGGGATCATTGCCCTGTCACTTAACTACGGCGCCTACCTCAGCGAAATTTTCCGCGCCGGCATCCTCGGCGTGCCCTACGGCCAACGCGAAGCTTCGCTGGCGCTGGGCATGCGCGAGAGCGTGATCTTCTGGCGCATCACCCTGCCCCAGGCGATGCGCACGATCATCCCGCCGACCACCAACCAGTTCATCTCGATGCTCAAGGACTCGTCATTGATCTCGGTGATGGGCGTCTGGGAAGTGATGTTTCTGGCGCAGTCTTACGGACGCTCGAGCTACCGCTACATCGAGATGCTGACCACGGCGGCGATCATTTACTGGCTGATGTCGATCGGTCTGGAGCTGATCCAGGCGCGTATGGAGCGGCATTACGGCAAGGCTTATGTGCGGCGTAGCTAGGGTAATCAGCACCTTGCGCCAGCGTCGGGTTTTAATTGATCTCTCGTCGGATCCGCACCACGCCCATTTTCAGTCCAAACGGACGAAACACCGCATTCAACGATTTCAATGTCTGATTGCCCTCGCCATGCTCGATATGCACCAGCGTGCGAACCGATATTTTGCACATCCTGGCAAACTGGGTTTGATGCAGACCGGTCACTTCCACGCGTAGACGACGAACCGCTTCACCGATCTCCAGTGTCCCTTGGGCCAGCGCCTCTTGAATGTTTTCGATGAGCACCGTGCGCTCGGCTACTGTCATGCTCATTTCAGATCCCACTCTTTCAAGCGTTGCTCCAGATTTTTCAGATGGATTCCCGGGTGGTTCATCGTTCTGTCGGGCAAACCACTCGCCGTCAATATGTCGGGGAGCGCCGCCAGACGCTGGGCATCTTCACGCAAGCGTTCGAAAGGATCTGATGCGTCGGTCAAGCCCAGCTGCATTTAAATGCATTTAAGCAGGGATTTTATTGCTCAAAGATGCAATATATTGCACCTCGGCTAAGATGGCCCGGTGCAATATGCAACAAAATGCAGATGCGACTGTGTTTAAGATCATATGAATACCAAGTAACGCTGGTCACCTTCCGACATCATTTTGTAAAAACCCATCGCTATACAGGACGCCCCGCTTATAACAAAAGGCCGTCCGTCCATGACCTTCCCGCCTCAGCGCTTGTCCCTCGCCATTGCCTTGCTGATCTCGGCAACCGCCGCCCACGGCAAGACCGTACAGATCGACACTGCTACTACTGCCGCGCAAACCCTTGGCGGCAGTGACACGCTGACGATCTCGGCACCGGGCAGCATCACCAACAGCGGCAAGGCGGTAAGCCTGAAGGACGGCACCAGCGGCGCCGGTGTGGTGATCGATAACACGGGCAAAATCGTTTCCAGCGGTGGCCGGGCCATCGACAGCAGTGGTGACCTGACCCAGGCGCGCAATTACCAGATCTACAACCGCAGCGGCGGGCAGATTCTCGGCGCCAACGACGCACTGCGCATCGACAGCAACTTCGTCAGCGGCAGTCTGTTGATCGACAACAGCGGCGTGATTCGCTCGACCACCGGTCAAGGCCTGGACCTCGATGCGCTGCGCAGCGACGGCGTCAAAACCACCCTCATCAACCGCGCTGGCGGACTGATTCGTGGCGATGCCAGCGACGGCATGAAGACCGGCGCCAACGCGACGATTACCAACTACGGTGAGATCTCCACCGGCGACTCGCACAACGCCGATGAGAAGTTCGATGGCATCGACATCGACTCGGCCAGCGGTGTCAGCGTGACCAACTACGGGGTGATTTCCGGCGGCCGCCATGGCATCACCACCGACCTCGGTGCGATGCTGGTCAACTATGGGCAGATCACCGGCCGCAATGGTTCCGGATTCGGTTCCGACGGCGATGGCACGGTGATCAACCACGGCACCATCACCGGTGCTTACTCAGGCTTGCAGGCGAACGGTGACGGTGATGGCGTGGACATCGACAAGATCGCCCACATCGAAAACTACGGCACCATTCAGGGCGTCGGTGCGGGAGGCGTGGACAAGGGCGGATTCGCCAACGGCAGTGAGGGCATCGCCCTCGGCGGCGGCTACATTCTCAACGCGAGCAACGCACTGATCAGCGGCGCCAACAGCGCGATTCTGTTGGACGACGGCAGCGGTGGTTCGGGGCTGGCAGCCACTACTCTGGAGAACTACGGCACCATTCAAGGCCTCGACGGCTTCGGCGTGAAGTTCGTCGGCGAATTCGCCGACAACGTGATCAACGGCGGCACCATCACCGGCAGCAACGGCCTGGCACTCGACCTGGGTGGCGGCAACGACAGCCTGACCCTGCGCAATGGCAGTCGCTTCGTCGGCGTGGTCGATGGCGGCAGCGGTTACGACCGGGTGGTGATGGACGATGCGGCGGGCGGCAGCTTCGGCGCCAGCCGCGATTTCGAGTGGCTGGAGGTCCGGCAAGGTACGTGGACACTCAACGGCAGCGGCGATTTCAGCGATGGCGGCGCGGTGCGCAATGGCGCGACCCTGATCAACCAAGGTGGCATCGCCGGCAGCCTGGGCGTGGACGCCGGCGGTGTGTATGCCGGTGGCGGCTCGGTGGGCAATCTCACCGTCAACGGCACGCTGCGCACCGACACTGGCCTCGGTCGCGCAACCATCGTCCATGACTTGAATATGGGCAGCGGCTCGACCCTCGTCTATGGCGTCAACGCCGATGGCAGCAGCGCCCCGGTTCAGGTCGGCGGCACCGCCAGCCTCAACGGTGCGACCCTGGCGGTGAACCCCGGCAGCGGCACTTATCCGTGGCAGAGCCACTACACCGTGCTGCAAGCCGCCAACGTCAACGGCACCTTCGGTAACGTCACCAGCCACTACGCGTTCCTCACGCCGACGCTGGCTTATACACCGACACAAGTCGACCTGACCTACACCCGCAATGACGTGGCCTTCAATCAGTTCGCGGCGACCGGCAACGGCAGCAACGCGGCCAACAGCCTGGCCACGATGGGCAAGAACAACGCGCTGTACAACGCCTTGCTCAACACCACCCAAAGCACGGCCGGCGCGGCGATCGAACAACTGGCCGGCGCCAGCAACGCCAACCTGACCAGCGCCACGCTCGGCGCCAGCAGTCAGGTGGGCAACAGCATGCTTTCGGCTATGCAACAAATGGGCGGCAGCCCGGGGTTGATGGTTGGCCTTGATCAACGCGACACCCCGGTGCTGGCGGCCAACGGCGTACCGTCGGAAGCGCGCAATCTGAATGACCCGAACGCGCGCGGACGCCTGTGGCTGCAAGCCATCGGCGGCTACGGCAAGCTCGACGGCGAGCACGGCAACAGCGGCCTGGAGCAACGCACCAAGGGCAGCGTACTGGGTGCCGACTGGGCACTGAATCCGCAGTGGCGCCTCGGCGTACTCGGCGGTTATTCGAAGACTGATCTGGACGCGACCGGCGTCGATGGCAACGTCGAGAGCTGGCACGCCGGTATCTACGCACTGCGTCAGAGCGGCCCGTACTCCCTGCGCCTCGGCGCCGCCTACAGTGGCCATCAGGGCGAAAGCAAACGCACGGTGGCGTTCAATGGTTTCAGTGATCGGCCCAAAGGCGATTACGACGCCGACAGCCAGCAAGCCTTCGCCGAACTCGGCTACACCATGGGCAGCGGTCGCCTCAGCGCCGAGCCGTTCGCCAGCCTCGGCTACCAGCGCTACCACCGCGACCGCTACCAGGAAAAAGGTGGCGCCGCCGCACTCGACGTCGACAGCCAGAGCCAGGACAACTTCAGCAGCACCTTCGGCCTGCGCCTGGCGCATCTGACCAGCCTCGACAACGGCATGAGCCTGACCCCACGCATGGCCGCTGGCTGGAAACACACCTACGGCGATGTCAGCAGCTCTACGCGTCAGGCATTTGTGGTCGGCGGCAGCGCATTCAATGTCGATGGCAGTTCGCTGGATCGCGACAGCCTGATGCTCGAAGCCGGGCTGGATCTGGGGATCTCCGCACGGCATACATTGGGTGTCGGCTACAGCGGCGAGATCGGCAGCAACAGTCGCAATCACGGGTTGATCGGGCAGTGGCAGATGAGTTTCTGATCATTGAACAGCCGGCGGCGTCTGGATCTGGTGTAGGAAAAGGCCCCGCCGGGTTCGTGTAAAAACACCGATCGCAGGTCTTGCGATCCTTTTCTACGGTGAAGCTCCGATGTCGCCTGCAAGGCTGCGAGAAGCAGCCGACATCGGATTTTTTGCAGCAAAAATAGAGTGGGGTCTCCTATCCAGAGAGGCCCGACTCATGCCCGGACACTACCAGCTTCGCCCCCTCCAACTCGCCGTGGCGATTGCACTGGCAATCGGATGGAGCAACGTTTCCATCGCCCAACAGCCGGAGATTCCGGTCGTCGAAACTGCAGTAGAACCCAACCTCAAAAAGCCGCGTAAAACAAAGCCAAAGCCGCCCGTCGAGTCGGGCGGCCTCTCCACGATTGAAGAAGTTATCAGTCCAAGTCCAGCCCAAACTGCCATCCAACCATTGGCGAGCAGCTCTTCCAGCAATGCAGAGCATCGGACACCCGATCAAGAGATGCCGGTTGAGCCTTTGCAAGACAGGCCTCTGGAGCATCTGGCAAACAGCACGAATGCTCAGAAACTCGCAAAAAGCCTTGAAGAAAATTCCGTTCCACCGCAGCAACCGCAGCAACCGCAGCAACCGCAGCAACCGCAGCAACCGCAAGAGCCTGAGACATTGCCCCAACCAGCGCAGCCCGTAACGCCTGCCTCGCCGTCAAATACCGCCATCAGCGCCCTGCTCGACGCCAGCACACCAACAGCGAGTCTGGCACTCGAACAACTTGCCGCCGGCAGCAACGCCAACCTCGCCAAAGCCACTCTGAGCAGCGCCGCTCCGGTCAGCACCAGCATGCTCTCGGCGATGCATCAGCTGAACAATCGTAACGCTGATGATCCCGGGCGAGTCTGGCTGCAAGCTCTGGGACATGGCGGCAAGGTCGATCGTGATTACGACAGTGCCCTCAAACACTCCACCCACGGTTTGGTACTGGGGGCCGACTGGCAATTCGACGAACAGTGGCATGTCGGCCTGATGGGGGCGAAAGCGCAAACCCGGCTCAATGCCCAACAGTTCGACGGTGATCTCGACAGCTGGCACCTCGGCGCCTACGCGCTGCGTCAGGACGGCCCGTTTGCCCTGCGCCTGGGGGCTTCGTACGGCAGTCATGACGGCAGTGGCAAACGTCGCGTTGCCTTCAATGGTTTCAGTGATCGCCTCAAGAGCAGCTATGACGCCAGCACCCAGCAGGTGTTTGCCGAAGTCGGCTACAACCTGGGACGTGGCAACGTCAGCTTCGAACCGTTCGCCAGCGTCGGTTATCAACGCTACCAGCGTGATGGTTACACCGAGAAAGGTGGCGATGCGGCGCTCAAGGTTCAGGGTCAGACCCAGGCGAATCCGAGCAGCACCCTCGGCCTGCGCATGGCGAAAACCAGCCACCTGTCCAATGGCATGCAGCTGACGCCGCGCCTGAGCGCGAGCGTAAAACACACCTACGGTGAGCTCGACAACGAAACGCGCCAGCAACTGGTCAGGGGTGGCAAAAGCTTTGAAGTCACCGGAGCCGAGATGGATCGCAACAGCTTTACGCTGGACGCCGGTCTGGATCTGACCCTGTCCGCCCGTAACACTCTGGGCGTTGGGCTCACTGGCGAGGCCGGTAGCGACAGCCGCAGTTACGGCATGATGGGCCAGTGGCGCATGGCGTTCTGACACAAAGCGACGTGTAGCTGCCGCAGGCTCGGGCCTTCGGCAGCCCCTACAAAGAACAGCATATTGCAGGCGAAAAAAAGGGGAGCACATGCCCCCCCGAGGTTTAAAACGTTGAATCGCGGCAGTTATCTCAGCCTTCGATCTCGATCAGGATTTCACCCGGATTCACCCGGTCACCCTTGCCCACATGAATGGCGGTGACCTTGCCGGCAATCGCTGCCTGGACTTCGGTTTCCATCTTCATCGCTTCGGTGATCAATACAGCTTGGCCAGCCTTGACGGTGTCGCCTTCCTTGACCAGCACATCGACGATGTTGCCCGGCATGGTCGTGCTGACGTGGCCCGGTGACGACGCTTGTTTGCGTTTGCTGCTGCCACCACCGACGAATTCGTTGAGCGGTTCGAACACCACTTCTTCCGGCATGCCGTCGATGGACAGGTAGAAGTGACGCTTGCCTTCGGCCTTCACGCCAACACCGGTGATGTCGAC
>Ga0182006_1001424_pt1 | contig 14481 bp, 13 predicted proteins | sample Sormic07211104_1_FD_123022 | JGI IMG/M metagenome (GOLD analysis project Ga0182006, IMG submission 123022) | Rhizosphere microbial communities from Sorghum bicolor, Mead, Nebraska, USA - 072115-104_1 MetaG | ecosystem: Host-associated > Plants > Roots > Rhizosphere | place: USA: Nebraska...
ATGCCCCACGGGCTCTCGGCCAGGGCCTTGACCACGATCAGCGCCAGCACCGCGAGGATGATGATCATGATCAGGAAGCAGCCGAACAGCGCGATGGTCCCGGGGATACGGCCCATTTCTTCACGGACCATGTCGCCCAGGGAACGGCCGTTGCGGCGGGTAGACATGAACAGGACCATGAAGTCCTGAACCGCACCGGCCAGCACCACGCCGGCAATCAGCCACAGCGTACCGGGCAGGTAACCCATCTGCGCCGCCAACACCGGACCGACCAGCGGTCCCGCGCCGGCGATGGCCGCGAAGTGGTGGCCGAAAAGAATGTGTTTATTGGTCGGCACGTAGTCCAGACCGTCATTGTTGATTACGGCAGGTGTAGCCCGACGCGAATCGAGTTGCATCACATTGTTAGCGATGAACAGGCTGTAGTAGCGGTATGCGACAAGATAGATAGCGACGGCTGCGACAACGATCCACAAGGCGTTGATCGCCTCGCCTCGACGCAATGCCACTACGCCCAGGGCGCACGCTCCTACGACTGCCAGCAGCAGCCAGGGTAAGTGGCGTAGCGGGCTATTATTATTTTTCATTTTATGATTCCAGCCAGAGTGGACAAGAAAGACAGCCATCTCGAGTTTAGCGCTACTGGCGGCAAAGACCATAGTTCGACATCAGTCTAGAGCCATCACTGTGCTGGCAGCCTCCGGCAATGCAGGTCTATAGTCAGCGAACCTTTACGAGGATTGCGCCATGAGCGAACAACCTGCCGATCGCCGCCGCTTCAGACGTATTGCGTTCGATGCCCGAACCGAGCTGAGCCAAGGGGAATTCACCTGGCCGGTGCGGCTGATTGACCTATCGCTCAAGGGACTGCTGGTCGAGAAGCCCGAGCCATGGCTGGGTAATCGGGAATGGCATTTCCTGGTCGACATTCATCTCAACGATGACCTCGCCATCAAGATGGATGTGCAACTGACCCACGATGACCATGGCCAGCTCGGGTTCGTCTGCAAACACATCAGCCTGGAATCCATCGAGCGCCTGCGGCGGTTGATTGAGTTCAACCTGGGCGATCCCCGGGAACTAGAGCGCGAATTGGGTGCCCTGATCGAAGCCTGAAGGCCTCCCCCTTCCATTGTGGGAGCCTGCTCGCTCCCACAGGGTTTGTGTCCCGTTTACGGTTTATTCGAACAGTGCGTCGAGGGCCTGTTCCAGGCGCGTCACGGCGATAATCTGCAACCCCGGCGGCGGCTCTTTCGGCGCGTTGCCCTTGGGTACGATGGCGCGTTTGAAGCCGTGCTTGGCCGCCTCTTTCAAGCGCTCCTGGCCACTCGGTACCGGGCGTACTTCACCCGACAACCCGACTTCGCCAAACACCAGCAGATCGTGCGGCAGCGGCCGGTTGCGCAAACTGGACATGACCGCCGCCATCAGCGCCAGATCAGAAGCGGTTTCCAGGACCTTCACACCACCGACCACGTTGAGGAACACGTCCTGATCGTGGGTCGGGATGCCGCCGTGGCGGTGCAAAACCGCCAACAACATGGCCAGGCGATTCTGATCCAGACCGAGCGTCACCCGGCGCGGGTTGGCCAGGTGGCTGTCATCTACCAGCGCCTGGACTTCCACCAGCATCGGCCGGGTGCCTTCCCAGGTGGCCATGACCACACTGCCCGGGACTTCTTCCTGAGCGCGTGTCAGGAAAATCGCCGAAGGGTTGGAGACTTCTTTCAGTCCTTTGTCGGTCATGCCGAACACGCCCAGTTCATTCACCGCGCCGAACCGGTTTTTCACCGCCCGCAGCAAACGCAGGCGCCCATCGGATTCGCCTTCAAAATACAGAACGGTGTCGACCATGTGCTCCAGCACTCGGGGGCCGGCCAGCGCACCTTCTTTAGTGACATGGCCCACGAGGAAAATCGCCGTGCCGCTTTGCTTGGCGTAACGCACCAGCAATGCCGCACTTTCGCGCACCTGGGAGACGCCCCCCGGTGCCGACTGCAGTTGCTCGGTGAAGATCGTCTGAATCGAGTCGATCACCATCACCTTGGGCTTTTCCTGCCGGGCGGTGGCAATGATGGTTTCAATACAGGTTTCAGTCATCACCCGCAGTTGATCCTGAGGCAAGCCCAGCCGCCGGGCACGCATGGCCACTTGTTGCTGGGACTCTTCGCCGGTGACATACAGCGCCGGCATGCTCTTGGCGAGGTTGCACAAGGTTTGCAACAGAATCGTCGACTTGCCGATGCCGGGGTCACCACCGATCAACACCACCGAGCCATCCACCAGGCCCCCACCCAAAACTCGATCGAGCTCACTGGACGCCGTGGAAAAACGCGGAATTTCTTCGACGCTGACTTCGGCCAGGGTCTTGATCTGTGCCTGCTGGCCGGTCCAACCGGTGCGACCGCTGGGGGCCGCGGCGCCGCCACTCTCCACCATGGTTTCGGTCAGCGTGTTCCAGGCCCCGCATTCGCCGCACTGGCCGGCCCACTTGGGGAAGGTTGAGCCACACTCGGTGCAGCCGTACATGCGCTTGGCCTTGGCCATCTGAACTCCCGGCAAAAACCGCGATGATAGCTCAGCTGACGCGGATCAGCGCGGCGCCGCCGTACGGATTTCACCGCTGGCCAGACGCGCGGCACTGTTGCCCAACGGATCCTCGGCGTTCAGGTCCGCCCCTTTGGCCTTGAGCGCGTCAAGCAACTCGACGCGCTTGAACAACCCGGCATACATTGCGGCAGTCTGCCCGGCGCCGTTGCGTTGGTCGGGGCTGCAATTGGCGGCCAGCAGGGTTCGAGCGATCTGCACTTCGCCTTTGAAAATCGCGCCCATCAGCGCGGTATTGCCGCGTTGGTCCTGAGCGCAGGCGTCCGCCCCGGCCGCCAACAAGCGCTCCACGGCAGCCCCCTGACCGTGATAGGCGGCCAGTATCAACGCGGTGTAACCCTTGCTGTCGCGGGTGTCGAGGGAATAGCCGGCCTCGATGAAAGTCTCGAGCATCGGCACATCCCCCCTTCGGGCGGCATCGAAATAGTAATCCTGTAATTGCGCTTTCAGCGCCTCGGGGTCCTTCGAGACTTGCGCGTCAGGACCGGCGAATACACCGAACGACACGCACGCCAAAAACACAGACAGATAAACACGCATGACGGGACTCCTTGGTCAGACGGGACCTCGTACGAGGCCCCGCTTCAGGCAGATAGATCAGTCGACCAGTTTGGCCGCCAACGCCTTGACCCGGGCCAGATCACCCTTGGCCACTTTGGTTACGCCTGTCCCGTATTCCGGGTCGGCCTTGTACAGGAAGGACAGAATGATGTGCTTGCTCTCGTCATCGGTGGTGGCCAGGGAGCCGCCGAAGCTGTCGATCAGGTCCTGACGTTCCTTCTGGTTGAACGAGCGATACAGATCACCGGCCTGCTTGAAGTTCTGCTCACGTTGAATCTTCGCCTGCTGCGTGCTGCCCGACAGGGTCGACTGGCTGTAACGCGCGGTTTGCGGCTCCTCACGGGACAGCAGACGGCTCGGCTGGTAATTCACCCCCGTGCTGCTGGCGCCGATGTTCATCGCACCATCCTGATTACCGTTGTTCACGGCGACTTTCGGTGCGTTGATCGGCAACTGCAGTGCATTGGCCCCCAGGCGATACAGTTGGGTATCGGCATACGAGAACACTCGCCCCTGCAATAAGCGATCTTCCGAAGGCTCGATACCCGGAACCAAGTTGGCCGGTGCCATCGCCACTTGTTCGGTTTCCTGGAATACATTCGCCGGATTACGGTTCAATACCATCTGTCCAACTTTTCGCTCAGGAACACCGGGCCAGATCTTGGTGGCGTCCAATGGATCGAAATCAAACTTGGACAAATCTTGAGGATTTAGAACCTGGACGTACAAGTCCCACTTCGGAAAGTCCCCCTTGTTGATATGAGCAACCAAGTCGTTGGTCATATGACTGTAATCTTGACCTTGAACATTGGCGACTTCTTTAGGAGTGAGATTTTTTATTCCCTGCAAACTTTTCCAGTGAAACTTTACATAGTGAACTTCGCCCTGGGCGTTAACCAACTTGTAGGCATGCACACTGTTGCCGTCCATCTCCCGATAACTGGCCGGGGTGCCGGAGTTGGAATACAACTCGGTCAAGGTGCGAGTGGCTTCCGGAACATGAGAGAAGAAATCGAAACGACGGGAGTCATCGTCAAGATTGGTGCGCGGGTCCGGCTTGAAGGCATGGACCATGTCCGGAAACTTGATGGCGTCCCGAATGAAGAAGGTCGGGAAATTGTTGCCGACCAGGTCCCAGTTACCGTCGGCGGTGTAGAACTTGGTGGCGAACCCCCGCGGGTCACGCAGGGTTTCCGGGGAGTGGTTGCCATGGACCACCGCGGAGAAACGCACAAATACCGGCGTGCTCTGGCCGCCGGCGAATACCTTGGCCTTGGTCAAGTCACTGAGGTCGTCAGTCACGGTGAACGTGCCATGGGCGCCAGTGCCACGGGCATGCACCACACGCTCAGGAATGCGTTCACGGTCGAAACGCTGGAGCTTCTGAATCAACTGTACGTCTTGCAACAGCACCGGCCCGGTCGCGCCGGCGGTTTGCGAATTCTGGTTATCGCCGACAGCGGCACCATTATCACGGGTCAACGTCGCAGCGTTGATGGAGAAGGACAGCAGGCTGACGCTCAGAACGCCGAAGGTACGACGGAGGGGAAAAGCCCCGAGGCCAAGGGGAGTTGTCATGGAAGTTTCCTCTGGTTTTATTAAGCGCATCCTGGTGCGCACCGCAGAGGCTAGTGACTCAAAGGCCAAAACATAAATAGAAATCCCGTACCGGGCCGATAGCGAAAAGGTTCTGGAAAGCCCGGTCTAGAGCGGGTAGACGCGCGCGAAGAGTGGAATTTTGTAAACTAATAACCGGAAGTTGTGTCGATAGACACGGGCATTGTAAGAAGGCGTTTCAAGCAAGGGGCGCTTTGCTGATTTACACTGCGTTCACCAACCTCATCTGTAACAAGGAAATAACCTATGGGCGTGATAAGTGAGTTCAAGGCCTTCGCGGTCAAAGGTAATGTGGTCGACATGGCCGTCGGTATCATCATCGGCGCTGCCTTCGGCAAAATCGTTACGTCATTTGTCGGCGACGTGGTGATGCCGCCAATCGGCTTGCTGATCGGTGGGGTGGACTTCAGTGATCTGGCCATCACGCTCAAGGCCGCTAACGGTAATGTCCCGGCAGTGGTGCTGGCGTATGGCAAGTTCATCCAGAGCATGATCGACTTCATCATTGTCGCCTTCGCGATCTTCATGGGCGTCAAGGCCATCAACCGCCTGAAGCGCGAAGAGGCCGTTGCGCCAACCCTGCCGCCGGTTCCGACCAAGGAAGAAGAATTGCTGAGCGAGATCCGCGATCTGCTCAAGGCTCAGAACAATCGGCCCTGATCGCTGATTGCCCAGAGAAACGGCGCCTTCGGGGCGCCGTTCGTTTACCAGTAGGTTTCCACCGCCACTTGGCCAGGTCGGCGACTGAGGCTCAAGTGCATGTCCCGTTGTTTCAGCAGCTTGCGCGTCTCATCGATCATCTGTGGGTTACCGCAGAGCATCACCCGCGAATGCTCGGCTGTCAGCGCTACACCGGCCGTCTGTTCCAGTTCGCCATTCTCGATGAGGCTGGTGATCCGCCCGTTCAAGGCACCCGGATGCTGTTCGCGGGTGACGGTGGGAATGAATTGCAGTTTGTGCGCGTACTCGGCCAGGTAGTCACGCTGCGCCAGCTCCGCAATCAATGCCTGGTACGCCAGCTCCCGCGCTTCGCGCACGCTGTAGACCAGGATGATTCGTTCGAATTTCTCCCAAACTTCGAAGTCCTGCAGGATCGACAGAAACGGCGCCACGCCCGTGCCTGTGGATAACAACCAGAGATCACGGCCATCGACGAAGCGATCCAGCGTCAGATAACCGAAGGCCTGACGGTCGACCAGCAGCGTATCGCCAGCTTCCAGCCGACTCAGCTCACTGGTGAATTCCCCTCCCGGCACAACAATAGAGAAGAACTCAAGGAACTCGTCATAGGGCGAAGAGACCATGGAATAAGCCCGCCATACCGTGCTGCCGTCTGTCTTGGTGACACCCAGCCGGGCGAACTGCCCCGCTCGGAAACGAAAGCCCGCATCCCTGGTGGTACGCAGGGTGAACAGGTTCGGAGTCAACGGCCGGACCTCAAGCAAGGTCTGACGAGTGAATTTTTCAACACTGGCAGTCATGGGCCGCTCCGATCAACAGATGACACCAGTGTCCCCCAAAGCAGACGACGTAAACACCGATGGTTTGTAGTGTTATTCGTGCAGAGACTTGGGCAGTGCAATAAAGAACTAGTACCGGAGTGTTAATTTTGTATAACCCTAAAACAACGCTAAGAACTAGTTATGCAGCTACAGGATTTTTCAAGAGCAAAATAGTTCAGCATGCTTGTAAGAATTCTCCTACACTCTGGGACGTGCCGGATCTTGGATCCAATCGGCACCCCCCCAAGAAATTCCGCATGGAGTTACCAAATGAAAGTGTGGAAGGAGTCACAGCTAACACAGCTTTCTTGCGCTCAAAAAATAGAGACCGCGTACGAGATATCGCTTAACCTCGTTAAAAATATGGGCTTTAATTTTTGTGCATTTTCAATAACATCCCCAACAACAGGGACACACCGCCATAAGATAATCCTGAATAATTACCCTAGCGAATGGAACACGAAATATCAAAACGAGCATTACGATACGGTTGATCCAATACTAGCCCACTGCTGCGGCTCCGAAGTACCGATTCTCTGGCAAGAAGAGTGCTATTCAAAAACACCACGGCTGTGGCAAGCGCAAAAAAACCAGGGGTTGCACTACGGTTGGTCCCAATCCGTTCATGATAAGAATGGGCTTTGCAGCATCCTGAGCGTGGCCAGAACCCATTGCCCGATTACCGCGTATGAACTGTACAAAAATCTGGGCTACGCGATGTTTATCAACCGTCACCTGCACGGGATTATCGCGAAAGACCTGCCGGCCTCCTCGCTAAAGCCGCCCACAACGAGTTTGTCATGCAGAGAAATCGAGGTGCTGAAATACTCAGCCGTCGGCAAGACGGCCTGCGAGATCGCAATCATCCTCTGCGTGAGCGAAAGCACTGTGCGTTTCCATATAAAGAACGCCATCCACAAACTTGGCGTCAATAACAAGATCGCGGCGGTGATCAGGGCAGCGAAAGCTGGCGTCATCTGAAACTGTTCGAATCAGGTAATCCCTGCAAGTAATCCAGACCAAAAAAACGTACCATCTGCGCTCCATCCCGAGTGATGTCGTGTGAAGCGTCCACGACGCAGTCCGCTCGGATGGCTCCGCCCGCTACAACGTCCGGCGGCCACTCGTTGATTATCTCCGCTGACTACCCAGAGCCCTCCGCCTCATGCCTCTGCTCGAAACTTCTTTCGCCCAACTCGACCTGATCCGCCAGCCAGAACAGCAGAACGAACCACTGCAAGCGTTTGATGCCGCAGACGAATACCTGCTCAATCATCTGGCCGGGCAACAACCGATGGCAGATACTCGCGTACTGGTGCTCAACGACAGCTTCGGCGCATTGGCCGTTAGCCTTGCGGGCAAGGTCCGAGTGACCAGCAGCGGCGATTCATTTCTGGCCTTTCAGGGGCTCGAAAAAAACCTCATGCGCAATGGCCAGGCGTTTGATGCGGTGCCGAGCGTACCAGCCAGCGAAGCGTTCGTCGGGCCGTTTGACCGAGTATTGATCCGGGTACCGAAAACCCTGGCCTTGCTGGAAGAGCAACTGATCCGGCTACAGGGTCAATTGGCTCCCGGTGCTCAAGTGATTGCCGCCGCGATGGTCAAGCACCTGCCACGTGCCGCGGGCGATCTGCTGGAGCGCTACATCGGCCCGGTGCAAGCCTCGCTGGCCGTGAAGAAGGCTCGGCTGCTGATCGCCACGCCCGAAGCCAAAGCCCCCGCTGTCTCTCCATACCCGACGCGCTATCGACTCGACACGCCTGCAATCGAACTGCTCAATCACGCCAACGTGTTCTGTCGCGAAGGGCTGGATATCGGCACACGAGCCTTTCTGCCGCACTTGCCGAACAACCTCGGCACAGCGCGGGTCGCCGATCTGGGGTGTGGCAACGGCGTGCTGGCGATCGCCAGCGCCCTGCAAAACCCCGAGGCCCATTACACATTGGTGGACGAGTCATTCATGGCCGTGCAATCGGCCGCTGAAAACTGGCGCGCGGCGCTGGGTGACCGTGACGTGATCGTGCGTGCCGGCGATGGGTTGGCGGGGCAGGAACCCCAATCCCTCGACGTGGTGCTGTGCAATCCGCCATTCCACCAACAACAAGTGGTCGGCGATTTCCTGGCCTGGCGGATGTTCCAGCAGGCGCGCGAAGCGCTGGTGGTGGGCGGCGCGCTGTACATCGTCGGCAACCGTCATCTGGGCTATCACAGCAAGCTTGCGCGGCTGTTCCGCGGCGTCGAACAAGTAGCCGCTACTCCCAAGTTCGTGATTCTCAAGGCACGCAAATAAAAGCAGGCAAAAAAACCCTCCGTCGCAGGAGGGTTAAAAATCCGTGCCGCAAGGCAACGGGATGGGAATTTCAGTGGGTGCTCAGGCCCGCGGCATTCATGAACATGCGCATCAGCGTGGCCACGATGAACAGTGCCCCAACGCTGCCGGCCCAGATCAACGCCAGCCAGCCGAGTCGTTGCCAAAGCGGCTTTTTCTCTGCGGCTTCGATTTCCTGCAAATCAGGTTTGCCAGCCATCATCGCGTTCTCCTCTGCAACGGCGCAGGTATCAACCTTGCGCCGTATTCGTATGGGCTAGTGGTAACCGTCTTCATGGGTGACCTTGCCGCGGAACACGTAGTAGCTCCAGAAGGTGTAACCCAGGATGAACGGGATGATGAACAGCGTGCCCACCAGCATGAAGCCCTGGCTCTGCGGCGGTGCGGCAGCGTCCCAGATCGAGATCGACGGCGGCACGATGTTCGGCCACAGGCTGATACCCAGACCGCTGTAGCCGAGGAAGATCAGCACCAGGGTCAACAGGAATGGCGTGTAATGCGCATTGCGAGCCACCGCGCGAATCAGACCGTACAGGGTTACCAGCACCAGAATCGGCACCGGCAGGAACCAGAACAGATTAGGCAGGGTGAACCAGCGTGCGGCGATCTCGGCGTGGGCCAACGGCGTCCAGACGCTGACGATGCCAATCACCGCCAGCAACACGAAGGCCAATGGTCGCGCCAGGTCATGCATCTGCTCCTGCAGCTTGCCTTCGGTCTTCATGATCAGCCAGGTGCAACCGAGCAGCGCATAAGCCACGACCAGCGCCGCGCCACAGAACATCGTGAACGGCGTCAGCCAGTCGAGTGAACCACCGGCAAACTGACGATTGACCACCGGCAGCCCATCGATGAACGCACCCAATGCCACGCCCTGGAAGAAGGTCGCGGCGATCGAACCACCGATGAATGCCTTGTCCCACAAGTGGCGCTTGGCGTCCTTGGCCTTGAAGCGAAACTCGAAGGCCACGCCACGGAAAATCAGCCCGATCAGCATGAAAATCAGCGGCAGGTATAACGCCGAGAGCACCACCGAATAGGCCAGCGGGAAGGCGCCGAACAATGCCGCGCCGCCCAATACCAACCAGGTTTCGTTGCCGTCCCAGACCGGGGCGACGGTGTTCATCATCACGTCACGGTCGGTCTTGCCCTTGATGAACGGAAAAAGAATCCCGATCCCCAGGTCGAAGCCGTCCATGACCACGTACATCATGATGCCGAAGATGATGATCACGGCCCAGATCAGCGGAAGATCAATACCCATGATTCAAATCTCCTTGGTCAGGCTGTGGTTGTGATCGCCGTCACCGTTGTCGTCGGCGGCGGACAGCGGACGGGCCGGCGTGCGCTTCTGGCCAGGACCGCCTTCGTTGGTTTCCTTGCCTTCGTCGATCTTCGGCCCTTTGCGCACCAGGCGCATCATGTAGCCAAGACCGGCACCAAACAGCGCGAAATACACCACGACGAACATGATCAAGGTGATGCTCATCTGCACGAAGCTGTGCCCGGAGGACGCATCCGCCGTGCGCATCAAGCCGTAGACCACCCACGGCTGACGGCCGATTTCAGTGGTGAACCAGCCAGCGAGAATCGCGATCAGGCCGGATGGGCCCATCCACAGTGCCAGATACAGGAACGGACGCGAGGTATACAGCGTGTCGCGCTTGCGCAGCCACAGGCTCCACAAACCGGTGAAGATCATCAGGAAACCCAGGCCGACCATGACCCGGAACGACCAGAACACGATGGTCGAATTCGGCCGGTCTTCAGGCGGGAACTCCTTGAGCGCCGGCACCTGTTTGTCCAGGGTGTGGGTCAGGATCAAGCTGCCCAGGTACGGAATCTCGACCGCGAATTTGGTCTTTTCGGCTTTCATGTCCGGCCAGCCGAACAGGATCAACGGGGTCGGCTCATCGCCGACATTTTCCCAGTGACCTTCAATCGCAGCGATTTTCGCCGGCTGGTGCTCGAGGGTATTGAGGCCGTGGAAGTCACCGATGACGGCTTGAATCGGCGCCACGATCAGTGCCATCCACATGGCCATCGAGAGCATGGTGCGGATGGCCGGGTTGTCCTTGCCGCGCAGCAAATGCCAGGCCGCCGACGAACCGACGAAGAAGGCGGTAGCGACGAACGCCGCCGTGGCCATGTGCATCAGGCGGTAAGGGAACGACGGGTTGAAAATGATCGCCAGCCAGTCCACTGGAATGACTTGGCCGTTGACGATTTCGTAGCCCTGCGGGGTCTGCATCCAGCTGTTGGAGGCGAGAATCCAGAAGGTCGAGATCAGGGTACCGATGGCGACCATGACGGTGGCGAAGAAGTGCAGCTTGCGCCCGACCCTGTTCCAGCCGAACAGCATGACGCCGAGGAAGCCGGCTTCGAGGAAGAACGCAGTGAGTACCTCGTAGGTCAGCAACGGCCCGGTCACGGAACCGGCGAAATCCGAGAAGCGGCTCCAGTTGGTGCCGAACTGATAGGCCATGACCAGGCCGGACACCACGCCCATGCCGAAGTTGACGGCAAAGATCTTCGACCAGAAATGGTACAGATCGCGGTAGGTGTCGTTGTGCGTCTTCAGCCACAGGCCTTCGAGTACCGCCAGGTAACTCGCCAGGCCAATGGTGATGGCCGGGAACAGGATGTGGAACGAAATGGTGAACGCGAACTGAATCCGGGCGAGATCAAGCGCCTCCAAACCGAACATAAGTCTTCCTCTGTCAGGTAATACTGGCTGAAGGCTCGCGGCCTGCACCCACTGCCCCCACGGTTATGGAGTGTGGCGAATTTGAACTCGTTCTTTTTCTACCATCATCACAACGTAGGGAATCTGGCCATCTGGCCTCCGGATCATTTCCACGAAGGGTCTTGATCTGGATCAAGCAACGTTGAAAGAGTAGTCGCATTTTTACCGATGGACGGTGTGGTCTATTGCCGCGTGACAGGTTGCCTCACGGGTTTGGTCATGCGTTGCAATGCATTCCCTGTGGCGAGGGAGCTTGCTCCCGCTCGGCTGCGCAGCAGTCGTAAAATCGGGTAACGCGATGTGCCTGTGGTGTGGGGTAGCAGGTTCGGGGCTGCTTCGCATCCCAGCGGGAGCAAGCTCCTTCGCCACAGGGAATTTGTATGTTCTGAGAGATCGGTGTCTAGCTAACTAAATTTTCCGTGCTCGCAACTCCTGGTTACAGGTTGGTGATAATCTCGCCCTTCCCCTCACCCAGACTTGCCTTCAGATGCCCAGCCAAGCGCCCCTGCTGTTACGTCATCACCGCCCTTTTATTGCGTTCTGGCTGGCTCGGGTATTTACCGCCAGCGGTTTTCAAATGCTGACCGTGGCCATCGGCTGGAATCTGTATCAACTGACCGGCAACGTGCTCGATCTGGGTCTGGTGGGTCTGGTGGAATTTGCCCCGCGGGTGTTGTTCATGCTGCACACCGGGCATGTGGCGGATCGCTATGACCGGCGCAAGGTCGCGGCGATCTGTCAGTCCGTGCAAGCGCTGATCGCCCTGTCGCTGGCCATCGGCAGCGCGACTGACCATGTCACCCGGGAGATGATCTTCATCCTCGCATTCCTGCTCGGCGCCGCCCGCTCCTTCGAGATGCCAACCACCCAGGCCTTGCTGCCGAGCATCGTGCCCAGTGCCTTATTCCCGCGCGCGGTTGCTGCCGCGCAATCTGCGCAGCAGTCGGCCACCATCGTTGCCCCGGCGCTGGGCGGTTTGCTTTACGCCTTCGGCAGCGTCTGGGTGTATGGCCCGACGGTGATCCTCTACCTCATCGCCTGTGCGCTGATGCTTAACCTACCGGCTCGGCAGACACCGTTGAACAAGGGCAAGGCAACCCTGGATTCGCTGCTCGCAGGCATCCGCTTCATTCGCAGCCGTCCGGATATTCTCGGGGCGATTTCCCTGGATCTGTTTGCCGTCTTGCTGGGTGGCGCGACTGCGCTGCTGCCGGTGTTCGCCAAAGATATTCTGCTGACCGGTCCTTGGGGTCTGGGCCTGCTGCGTTCGGCCCCGGCGGTGGGCGCACTGCTGATGTCGCTGTTTCTGGCGCGATTTGCCGTGGAACGCAACGTCGGACGGGTGATGTTTACCGCCGTGGGTGTATTCGGCGTGGCAACCATCGCTTTCGGCCTGTCGACTTCGTTCTGGTTCTCTCTCGCTGTGTTGGTGGTTTTAGGCGCGGCAGACATGATCAGCATGGTGATCCGCGCCTCGTTCGTGCAGCTGGAAACTCCGGACGAGATGCGCGGCCGGGTCAGTGCCGTGAATGGCTTGTTCATCGGTGCTTCGAATCAGCTCGGCGAATTCGAGTCTGGCTTGACGGCCCACTGGTTCGGCACCGTACCGGCCGTGGTGATGGGCGGCATCGGCACACTGATGGTGACCGGGGTCTGGGTCAAACTGTTCCCGACCCTGGCCAACCGCGACCGCATGCATGTGCCGGTGGAAGAGGTCAGGGCCTGAAGCAGTCTTCTACACCAGCAATTCCCCCGCCACCGCCGACCGCGTGGTTTTGCCGCAGAGTTGCTCCACCAGCGTCAGCGCAAACTCCAGCGCGGCGCCCGAACCCTGGGCGGTGATGCAGTTGCCATCGACCACCACCGGTTGATCGACGAAGTTGCAGCCCGACAATTGATGGCTGACGGAAGGCAGGCACGTCATGCGCCGCTGACGCAGCACGCCAAAAGTCTGCAGCGCCAGCGCCGGCGCTTCGGCAATGCCGGCGAACAAGCGCCCGGCGGCGACCTGGTCCTTGATCAATTGTTGCAGGGGTTGGTGGGCCGCCAAATGCTGCGCCCCCACGGCGCCGCCGGGCAAAACGATCAAGTCGAAGGGTTGGGCCAGCAAATCGACCAGCATCGCATCAGCGGTCAGGCGGGTGCCGCGAGCGCAGGTCAGCATGCGCCGCGACTCGATACTGGCCACCACCACTTCAACCTTGGCGCGGCGCAGAACATCGATCAGGGTCACGGTTTGCAGATCGTCGATGCCCTCGGCGAGGGTAATCAGGGCTCTAAAGGTCATGGGCGCAGTCCAGAGAATGATCTTTAAAGCGTAGTCAGCTTTCCTGCCCCTTGTTCGAGCCTGGCCGTTACTTGATGTAAAGCTGCGTCGACATCGTGTTGCCCGGCGCGTTGATGGAGGTGTTGCTGAATGTGAAGATGCCGTCCTGCTTGCCTGCCAGGTTAAAGATGTACAGATAGCCGACAGTTTTTTTCCCGGCTGAGCACTCGGTCAGGTTGCCGGTATCAAAAGCACAGACAGGGGTCCGGGTGCCATCCACTTCGAAACCGTCCAGGGCAACATGGGCTTCGCGACCGTAACCGACTTCCAGTACGTACACCTTGATGTTCGGCCCCTGATGATCGCAACGGGTCTGCTCCTGCTTGTCCGCAATATCTTCAAAGCCACAATTGGGCGACTCGACCTTGAGCACCTTGACCTGACTCAGTGGTGGGGCCGTCGCTGCCGAGGCGGTTTGGGCACCCAGGAACAACGCGATCAACATCGTGAATGCGGCAACCACGCGCGTGCTCATGTACTTCATATTCCGCCCTTCCCTGCCCTAAAAAAACAGCGCGCAGTATGGCGCACTTCCCTTTTTGGCAAAACATCGACGACGATCGCAGCCATAAGCAGCCATGGCTCCACGCTGCTGGTATGATGCGCGGCTTTTTCCGACCCACAGAAAATTCCCAGGCGCCTACGGCGGTCTGTGCTTTGCTGTTGAGGTCGATACATTCACGGCGCCGGGCGCGCCACGGGGAGCAGACATGCTGGAAAGGCTGTTTCAACTCAAGGCACACAACACCAACGTGCGGACCGAGATTCTGGCGGGCGTCACGACCTTTTTGGC
>Ga0182006_1001425_pt1 | contig 14473 bp, 10 predicted proteins | sample Sormic07211104_1_FD_123022 | JGI IMG/M metagenome (GOLD analysis project Ga0182006, IMG submission 123022) | Rhizosphere microbial communities from Sorghum bicolor, Mead, Nebraska, USA - 072115-104_1 MetaG | ecosystem: Host-associated > Plants > Roots > Rhizosphere | place: USA: Nebraska...
ACGCTGGCCTCCATGGGCAGAGACGACGAGTCCCGCCGCCTTTAATTGCTGTATTCCTTTGAGTTTTATGTTGATTGCCGCGTTGATATCGCGGTCATGTTCAACACTACATTCCGGACATCGCCAGATGCGTTTATGAAGCGGTATTTCCGGCATTTTGTAACCACAACAATGGCACGTTTTCGAACTGGCAAACCACTGATCGAGTTTTACCAGATGAACTCCTTTTTCTGCTGTTTTGTACTCCAGCTTTATGATGAAGCTGTGCCAGCCTGCATCACCTATCGCTCTTGCCAGATTGTGGTTTTTCATCATGTTGGCTGTTTTCAGCGTCTCCACAATTACCGCTTGGTTTTCGTCAACAATTGCACGAGAGAGTTTGTGTTGAAAAATTAGCAGTTAAAGTTAAAAACAGCGGCACTTCTTAGTTACAACATGCATAAGTTCTTATCTTCTCAACCTGAAACTTCAGAGCCTTCACGCATGAAAGGCCAAGCAAAAACGTTTCAAAGACACAATATATGGAACTCATTTGCGGGCCTGTGCACACTGTTTCAATCAATTGATTCAAAGAGTATTATTTTTTTGTTTTTAAATAACATTTCAAAAAAGCGGCTACCATGGATGCTGTTGGCACTTACAGCCTTCACGCTAGAGCTGTTCGCCTTATGGTTTCAGCATGTGATGCTATTGCGCCCCTGCGTTATGTGCATATATGAACGTTGCGCGTTATTGGATATTATGTTTGCCGGACTTATCGGTGCCATTGGACTTGTTGTGACTGCGGAACCGCTCATGACCGCGACGTTAACGCCGCAAAGAACATTCTCACGGCGAGGCATCGTCGTCTACCTGTAGGAATCCTGTTTCTTTAGGACGGGGAGGATGTCAAAAGTCAATCCTCAAACAATTGCTCGATTGAGCGTGTTGGATAAAACAGAGAATTGGCATTTTCATCAAATAGCTGGATAAAGCCGAGTCGGGCATAAAAGCCTCTTGCCTCTTCATCAAGTGCGTCTACAAACATGCCATGAATACCTACAGCCTGTGATGCATAGTAAGACACTTTCATAGCATGAGAAACCAGTACGCTACCCCATCCCTGCCCCTGCAATGACTGATCCACGGCGAGTCTGCCAAGGGTTACGCTGGGCACATTTTTATAAGGGATCTTCTTCTGCTGACTCTTTGAAGGCAGTGCTTTTTTGTCAAAGCAACTGCCTGATAACGTGTAATATCCCATGATTCGGGGCTGTTGTTCCTTAGTTCTGAGAACATAGGCCCTCAGCACCTTACCTGCGTGCTGGCGTTTCATGTGTTCAAAGAGAAAGACATTAAGTGCAACTTTGCCGCAGTCAAACCCATCAATTACATAGTCAGTATCATCCGCATAGATTTCAATCAGCAAATCGTCCAAAATTTACTCCATATCTTGAAGACGACGCGCCGCATTTTTGAGTCTTGCATTAGGTGCAGGTGGATTACTGATCGCTTCCATCACCAGGTTCCATGACTTCTCGTTAAGTGTCATGCGGCGATGTTCTTCGATCACTTCTTCTGCACGCTGTGAGGCACTTGCAAGCATAAACTGGGAGATAGTCAGGTTGCTCAGTGCTGCTGCATCTTCAATAAGTGCTTTGTCGTCGTTTGTTAGTCGCAGGTCTATTCGTTCTTTCTTAATAGCCGTTGCCATGGGGGTATCCTCAGTTACTATGGTTGGCGTAAACATTATTACTGTTATTTTGTACGGTTTGTAGCCGTACATTAAATATAGTTCTTTATGTCTGCAAATACAACGAAATCGTGATGCATGATGATGTGGAGTGATGCCTGTTGGTGGAATTTAAGAGCGAGTGGGATCATGTTCATCGAATGCATGCGAGATACCCCGTTCTTTTAGGGCAGGAAGGAAAGGAGGCGTTTTCTGCCTAACTTCTTATTGGGGGACCATCATCAATGCCCCTCACATTTTTGCCTTACTTCCAGCCGGGTCTCCTTATGACATCACTCAGTGTAATCTAATCTGTCGCGGGCTCTGCGCAAACGCTCCTCTCCCCGCCGGTCATATTTCTGGGTGGTGGTGACGCTGGCGTGTCCCATCGCGTCCTTAACCGTGATCAAGTCCTCGCCATTGTCCAGCATGGCAGTGGCAAAAGTCCTTCTCAGGTCATGCGGTGCGCACTTTTCAATGCCTGCCTGATGCTGGCGCACCTGAAGGATATGATATACCGCCTGATCAGTCAGTCGATCGGCGGTGACGTCATCATGCCGTCGGATCCGGGTGAAAAGCGCCCCGGGCGACTCGCCACGTACCTGGTCTGTCCAGAGATACAGACGCTGCCAGGCCCCCTCCGGCACGTAAGCCAGGCGTTCCTTGTTCCCCTTGCCGAGTACCTTGATAGCCCGGTCCGCCAGGAGCAAATCCTCGTAACTCAGGGCAACAGCCTCCGAGCGACGCAGACCACATCCGAGGATGATCCCCAGCAGGGCAGCATCCCGCAGGCCTGCGCTGCCCCGGTCAGCACTGCAGACTTCGAAAAGCGCGCGGATCTCCTCCCGTCTGAGGGCGCGGCCACGCGGCAGTACACTCCCGCGCACCTGACGGACGGCGATAATATGCTGGTAGCTTTCCACATCCATCAGCTTCAGCATCCAGGCTTCCCGGGCCACCCCCTTGAGTGCCGAAAGGTAGGTATTCACGGTGGCCACGGCCCGACCCGCATCACGCAGCAGCTCCAGCAGACCGATAATATGGTGCCGGCGCAGCGATCCCCAGTTGCAGTCCGTCAGCGAGCCGGCACCAAGCATGCGCGCCACGATATCAAGGAAAGAGGCCATGGTCTGCCGGCTGCGTGCAGAGTTCAGCGAAAGAAGGTAAGCCTGAGCCGGATTTACCGGCGTGACGTTGTCACTGGTTATCAATACGGTACGACTCTTACCGGAAGATATATGCTCAGGTGTCAGGGGGAGCAGAGTGTGGCTGTCATCATGCTGCATGTTTGCCGGTTCCGTCGCAAAATTCTCTGACGCGCTGTGTGAAAAACACGTCCGGATGGTGCCAACAAGCGTACAGGAAAATCTCTACTTTCTCAAACGTACATTTTAGTAAGTAGAGATAAAAAGATATATTGATCAAATAGTCATCCAAAAAACCTCAGCACACATAGATTTTGTAAATGATTCAGGTTACTGTTTTTAGAATACTTAATGAAATTCATACACCATTGAAGGCAAAAGAATTGGCAACTATTTTTCCGAAAAAAGCACTATTCAGTGTTCTTGATGAGTTGAGTCAATTAAATAAAGAAGTATCTATTGTTTTTGGTTCTCCCCTAACGATACCTGACTATTCAGGTGGTGCTGGAGTTCCTGGAGTAGGTGAAATAATTAAGAAAATTGAAACAGTTATTTCAGAACGCGGAAAAAAAGATGAGTATATCGAATATACAAGCGGAACAACTGGGGCAGGAAAATATCAAAAATCATTCGAATTCATAAATGGATGGCTAGACCAATCGATTTCTAATAAAATAATCGAGGATGCTATTATTGATGGTTGTGGGCTGGAAGGGGATGAAATAAAATCCTATCCAGAATCTCTGGATGAGTTTTCAAACTTTGTTAGATCTCGTAGAGTTAATATCAAATCAATTATAACAACTAATTTCGACCCACTTATTGAAACAAGTTTTAAACGGAATGGCATTGATTTTGACAGCTATACCCTATCTGGCGATGGCTCATTACCAAAACCAGTAATGTCATCCAATGAAAATATGACTATATATCATATACATGGGTTTTGGCGTGGTGACGATACGTTGCATACTGATGAGCAGTTGACATCAGAAAGGAATAAATTATCTGCGTCTTTAGAAAATGTAATTGGTGAATCAGTAGTATTAGTCATGGCATATGGTGGTTGGGATGATATATTCATAAACGCAATAAAAAAATCTTTGAGTTTCCAAAAAATAAAAGCAAACATAATTTGGTGTTTTTTCGACTCAAACCCGGCAAATGCTAGCGCCAATAATTTAGCTATTTTTGAAAAACTATCTAATGGATTGAACGGTAATAAAGTAAGATTTTATTGCGATATTAACTGTAAGTTATTTTTTAAAGAGTTGAATAATCACTTTGAGGAAAAGTATAATTTTCCGACAATTATTGATCGCGATGCTATTAGTGATGCGAATAGCACTGTTACAAACAATATTCTAAAAGCTGATTATTTATCGACAAGTACATACATTGAAAATGATGTTAAACTAAAGCGCTCATATCTTGAAAATAGAATTCACCATAACTCTATAAGAAGTGCAGAGAGGAACCTAGCGACAACTACATTAATTAAAGAAAAAGTAGTATCTTTAAATGCAATTCTGGGAGGTGATAAAAACGGTTTCTTGGGGTCAGTAGTATACGGATCTTCTATATTAAAACATTTGCCAATATATCGGGTGGACTTGTTCTCAATAGAATCAAGTGATGCCCTTCATGTACAATTCAAAAAGGAAGTTGGAGTTAATATTGCACCTTTTATATCAATTCATTCGAAGGATGAAGGTTGCCTATTAATACTTGATAACATAAGTACGGTTGATTCCGTGGGATGGAGGACAGCTATAAATGAAGTGGTGAATACAATAAAGCTTAACTCTCAGTTAATTTATTTATTTTTAGTTGGAGATGCATCCTTAGAAACATTAACCTTCCCTTGTGTTAAAATTGGTGCATTGGATAACCCCGAACTGTATTCATATCTCACATCACACCCTAATACACGAAGTGAGTTTTTAGAAAGTGATAACTTCCATAAAATATCAGAGTTGACTCAGTATCTCCCTGAAAAAGTCGATTCTCTTTTACACAACTTAAGACTGGAAACTCTTGATGATTATCTAGAATCAGTTGAAGAAATTGATATTTTCAATGGATTAAATCCACTCCATGGGTTTGATGAAATATTACCCAAGTCTGTGCAAGAACTTATTTATGAATATTCTGTATCGGATAAAAAGGAGAACTATGATTGCTATGTGATTCTTAAAGCATTAGCAATATTAGAATATGGAGAAACTTTTAAAAACATTAAATCTTATTACTCTGATTATAATTTAAGCCAAAAGTCTTTTCATCGGTTAATCGACATTGGATTAATAACACTTAGGCATCGTGTGATAACTTTAAAGAGGGAATTGAGGCCTGCGGGTAAAATAATAATGACAATAAACCCACTGGTTTCTTCTTTTATAAAAAAACAAATCGATGAGAATGAAGTAAAAAAATTAGTACAACAGGGCCTTGAGTTATCGCTTGGGGTAAATTGGAAGTCAGGAAAAATAAGAATTAATACATCTGTAAAAGAACAAATTCTCGAATCGCATAGTTATGGACCTGGCAACGTTCATTCATTGCTTTGTATTTTTATGAAATATGCGATTAGAGAGCAAAATACACGTGATCTTAAATCTGTTTTCAACGCAGCATTGGCCTACATTGACTTTTTGTATGGAAAAGGAAGGTTTAATGATGTTGTGATATCATCACAAGAAATATATCAAATATGTGCAGAATTTGACCAGGTAATTGATCCCTATAAGCTAATAATAAGAAAAGCAGAGGGATTAAGAATTACGGGAAGATTTGAAGAGGCTGAAAAAGAATTACTTAAAGCAATAAATGAGCAAGATAAGCTATCTAATGAAGAAAAAATCTCCTGCTTTATTGAGATGGCTTACATAAAGGAGCATGAAGAAAATAAAGATGCAACTATGAAATTCGTACATGAAATTAAAGTCCTCACATCAAAAAACACTGAGCATTGGTTTACAGCAGAAGGGATAAGCGCTCATTTTCTTCCAGATGAATTAAGGGCAGGGAAATTAAGCAGGCTCGAAAAAAAAGCCAGGCGACTTCAACACTACCATACGGCCGATAATCTATCTTTGACGTTAGCTTTAGAGATTAAAGACTTGAAGCAAAGAAATTTAGTTTATGATAAAGTGATTAACTCTAGTAATGATGAATATACTCAAATAAGGGCGTTGTTAAGAAAGACAAAGAGTTTGATCCGGTTAGGTCAGATCAATGAGGTTGATGAAAAAGATAGAATAAAATTAAAAGATATATATGTATATCTTTTTACTCAACGTCTTGAAAAAATGACTGACAATTGTCATGATATTTTATGGGAAATATATAGCAACGAACAAAACCTTATCTCTTTACTAAATTTATTTAGACATAGCTCTATCATATGGTTGCTGAGTGGAAATGTTAGCCGCGAAAACAAATATTTAGAAGACTTGAGCAATAAAAAAGATATGTTTTTATCTTCGGAATTCTCATGTATATTTGAGGAGGTGGTTTTTTCTAAAATTAACAAGTAGAAATATATAAATCAAATCACAAGGCAACACGTTCCCTCAGGTAAATGTGTTCATTAACCTGGGGGCTAAAATAACCATGAGGTTTGTTGTTAAGATAAAGTTACACATATAAGTAAGTAGGTGAAATTACCCTCAAAAGATACTAATCCTATTACGAAAGAAGACATAAACCATATGAACTTACGTTCAACTTCAATAATGTTTTTTAAACATCTAACTTTTCAATCTCTAGATGCTTTTTATAAAAAGAGTCATTTTTTTCATTATTATCCATCAAAACCTCAATATGGCTAGGAAAACCACTAACATTTAGTTAGAATCTTCCAGCTAAAGAGACCCTGTGGTGGGGTGTTGTAGCAGCTTGGTAGAATCCTGTGGCACCTTGAAAAGGATTCACACACTGAATCGTAGGTCTTGTGGTGAGGCTCATGAATCAGATAAAGAAACTATTAAAACTCATCGCCTGTACATGCGAACAGGCGATGAGTAAAAAGGATCATAGGTTTGGACGTATCCATAAATCGTCCGGGACATGACGAGGGCGGCTAAGCCTAAGTCAGAATGCAAAAACCCCCTGAAATCTGCTTCAACTTGGCGGGAGAGGTCAGATGTTCAGGGGGTAATAACGCAGGCGCCTTGCCTGTGAAGGATTATAACGCATGCACCATATAACACAACACCCGGCCGCCATAAGTTATGGAGCCGGTGACTGAACAAACTAACATCACATCCAGACAGTGCTATGTGGTAAATCCCACGCCGGTATTCACCCGGCCTGCGCACCATAAGCACAATCTCCCTGCTTACAACAAGCAGCTCGTTGACACGGTTTCAAGCCGTGATGTGGCGCGCTGGGCAGGGTTCTACTTCTATGATGCCTTCCATCACAAGACAAACAAGCCTGTGGTGCGTCAGCGTCATTTCAACAAACATCGCGCACGCGCTATTAATGCGCTCGTTCAGGCTATGGTATACCACCTGAACATTGTCAGCGGCACGATTCCAGTAAGCTTTACCACGCTTGCACGTGAATCAGGACTGGCCACTACTTCAGCTGCTGGCAATGAGTCCATTACACGCGCCACGCGTGCAGCTCACGACCTTGCCGCGTTCGGCCTCATTACCTACAAACTTCTGTGGGACAAAGTTACCCGACAGTTCTTCCCTGCAGACATCGAGGTGACCGACCGTTTCTTTGATATGGTCGGCAGTAACCCTGCAGCCTGGGAAAAAGCGCGTCGTCAGCAACTGGCATGGATTAACATGGGGCTGGTCAAAAAGGGCGAGAAACCGCTAACCCGGACTGAAGCCACGCGCCGGCAGAAGGAAAAGCTCATCGAAATCGCCTGGCAGCGACGTAAAACGGCTCAGGATATTCGCCGCAAACGTAAAATCGCTGCGCTGGCGGCCAGGAAAGACGAAACTGACTTACGGCATCAGATTTCCTGCCAGATTCAGCACGAGCTGAGCCAGGGCCTGCACGAAGGTCTTACACTGGATGGTTTCCGTAAACTGGTAAATCAGCGTCTGGCCTGGATACAGACGGTAGCCAGACAGCAGGAATAGACCACCCTCCCCTGATTATCTGCCGGAAGGCAGAGGCCTCCCCACATCCGAACACCACCACCGCTCTATTTATAACCAGCCAGCCTGTTCTTTCAGCACTCCCGCACGCTTATTCTCATCGTTTTGCATTCACCTCCCCGACTTATCTCCATATAGATGCAAACGGCTCAGAAAATTGTATGCAATCAGAAGCCTGTATGCGTAGTGACTGTCTTTTACTTCCTAAAGTTATTTTAAATATAAGAGCGAAAGCTCTGTTGATAATGCCTTCGCTGGCAGCGGCCTGACGGCCACGCGCTCAGAAAGAAGTAGCTCCCGCCGCAGGCGGCGGGCATTGTCCGTGTCAGACGCCGGCACCCGTGAAAATTTATCCCCCCCGAAAAGCCGCCCCGGCCCGGAGGGCCGGAACAACATCGCTTTTAATGATGGATGATGTAACTAGACAAAGGAGTGGCTGGAAGTAGTATCGCGATACGACCTGATGATACACGCTCGTAAGCGCCTGAAGGCGCTAACGCGGAGATACAGCCCGACTGCGGGTAAACCCTTGTCGTGCTCACTCCGACCGCGTGAAAAGCTTCTGAGTGGCTTGTAGCTGGTATGGCTTAGCAGGGCGGAGGGGGAATAGGGGAAATCTATCAATCCGTTGCCGGCTTCGCCGGGTCACGGCGCCACTCACCATCTGTATCTTATTCACCACCTGCTGGCGCCTCCATGCCGCAAAGCGGCATAAAAATCCATGCCTCTAGCCACTTTTGCTGGATAGCTATACTTATTACGTCGGTTTCCACAAGGGGAAGAATATGTCCACACCCAGCAATCGTGACAACCACAATGCATGTCTTGCGATAGTTCGGCCGCTTATACCCACGTGGGAGGAGGCAGATATTCCTTTCTGGACAAAAGATCTGCTTGGTCGCTTTGTATATGCGAATTCAAAGTACAAGGACCTCATAGGTCTGCCTTTGAATTTTGATATTGAGTGGCTTGAGGATAGCGAACTACCGGAACCTACATCCAGCGCAGCACGGTGGTACCGGCAACATGAGCAGGCAATGATAGATGAAGACGAGCACACTTCGTCTCTGGAGGTTATTAATACGGAGCCGAATAATACATTCACCGTGTTTTACTTTAATAAGTATCCGCTCTATGACATGAATAAACGAATAATCGGTGAGATGTTTATGGGGTCACTGTTGCCGGGAGTTTCAGGCGTGGAACAATATGGATAATGTGTCGGGTGTCTCGTGAAACGCCTGGTTTATAGCGGGATGAGAGCAGCCGGTAAAGTGTTCCACTAACTAGGAAATTTTCGGCAAATATTGATGGCTATTGAATGAATCGCGGGAACGATCGGGAGGATCTTGTAGAAAAAAACTGGCATCCTCCGAAATTCCAAAAGACTGATTTTTACCGATGTTGCGCTTAAATCCTCGCCGGTTTGGGCGAGGGAATAGTCATAGTCTGTACTTTTGCTTCAGCTCGCTTTGTGGCACCGGCGGGGAATAAAAGTACCCTTGTTGCCAGCTAACACCACGTTCTTTCAGCCAGTTTGCCTGTGCTTCAGTTTCCACCCCTTCAGCCACTATCTCCATGTTAAGTGCGCGGGCCATTTCAATAAGGCTTAACAAAAGCTGCTCGGCCATATAACCCTGGCCTATCCTACTGACGAAAACACGATCAATTTTGATAACGTCCACCGGGATCTCGCTGAGATACTCCATGTTTGCATAGCCGGTACCAAAATCATCAAGGGCAATGGTGACTTTTGCTGTATTAAGGCGTTTCAGCCTGTTTCGCATTTCTTCACTGCTGTTAAAGCGTTCGCGTTCCGTAAGTTCGATGGTAAGAGTGATGCTGTCCGGGGGAAAAGCGGACATAAACGTCTGGCACTCAGTGATAAAGCCGGTCTCCAGGATGTGCGTATGCGTGACATTGAAACCAATGTGCCACTGTGGCTGGTCACGGAGCAGGGGCGGCAGTTCGCGGGCAGCGCATTCCATAAGATGTCGTGTCAGCGTGACGATAAGATCTGAGTTTTCGGCCTCAGCGATAAAACTTGCCGGGGATAGCACGGTGCCGTCCGGTTTTGTCCAGCGAGCCAGGACTTCAACCCCCGCCATCCTGCCGGTTGAGGCATCCACTATGGGCTGATACCACGGTACAATTTCTCCCTTTCTCACTGCCCTTTGGAGTTCTTCATAGAGCGTTCGGCGCCGAAATATAACCAGCCACAACGCGGTCGCCACCGCCGTGCCCAGGAGCGCGGACAGCAGTAATGACAAAGCGCCTTCATGCAAATAAAGTGTTAAAGGGATACTCCGGATGCCAGGGTATTCCACAGAAAACGGGTATAGTCCTGAATGGACGGCATGCGTGTCTTCCACGCGGGGCGCTTTCACCAGATGGTTGTCGCGGGTAAGAACAGAGCTCCCGGTCCGCAACGAGAGCGCTCTGCGGATACCCGGAAGCCTGAGGGCATCAGCTGTCCATTGCGTGGCCATACTGGCCGTAATGGACCGGTCGCCATAGTTTCTGCGCAAAATCATTACCGGCTCGCCGGGAGAGATATAGTCGTCTGTCGCCAGGATCAGTGTCTGGCTGTCGCCGGCGGAAATAAACTCCCGTACAGGATCGGCCCCGTCGTAAGAAGAGCAGTACAGAAGATTTTGCCGGAAAATGTTTATCACCCGGATATGCTCAATCCCGATGGCGAGGCGACCCAGTTCGGCCTGGATTTCCGGCGTACAGGGCTGTGTCAGCATGGGCCTGGACAGATCTATTGCACTGTGGGCTTCGTCCAGCAGGCGTTCAGTGACCGAGACGACCTCACGGGCTGCGGTGGCAGTCCTGCGTAGTTCTGTATCAGACACCTGATACCACGTCAGTACAGCGCCGGCCGCGGTGACAGTCAGCCCGGCAGTCAGGGTAAGCAAGATCCTGTAAAAATGTTTTGCTGACATGTGTTGTCCTTTTCGCTTCGCCTGATTATGTATAACGTGCTTTGACAAGTTTCGCTTTGCGAAATACGTGCCGGTGCGCGATAACGCTATAATACCCTCAAAATCCTCAAGGAGGTTTATTTTGAGTACCGATCGCCCCATCCTGAAGCTGCGCAGAAAGAGTACCCCGCCGCCTGCGTCTTCAGAAAATAAACCGGTTATTGCTTCCCGGCGAAAAAAAGTGATCGTGGCCGTTACGGGAAAGCCGAAATACCGCAAAAAGAGCAAAGTTACGCTTCCTGCGACAGCTGCTGTACCAGTACAAACTGAGTCTGCCCCGCAGCGGACACCAAAGGCGCCACGCAGGTCACGGCTGATGGCGCCTGATGCTGCCCTGAATCTGATCCGGGAAAACTGGCCAGCGCTGATTGATGACGATGGCTGCCTGCCAATGAAGGTGGGGATACGTGAGGATATGTTCCGGGATATTACGATACGTGGTCTTGATGTCTCGCGTAAGCAGCTCCGCCGGTGTCTGAAGACCATTACCCGCACTGAACAATACACCGCGCGTCTGATACCGGGAGCTATGCGCTACGGGATCGGGGGAGATGCCGCGGGGAAGGTTCTTTCCGATGAATGCCGGTGACAAGTTTTCCAAACAGTCAGCAGAGGCCAGACCTTCTGTCTGGCGTAAAGCAGCTGGCTGGATACGTAGTCAACGGCGTAAATAATCCTGACCGATTATGGCTACCAGTTTTTTTCTGTCCATCAGTCTATATGCTTTGTTCTTTTTCAGATTTTTAAGTAGTTTGAGCAACTGTCTGTTCTGGCCAATATCTAACGAGTCTAATATTTTTGTTGGGCGGACAAAACTATATAAACCTTCTTTTGTACATAGAGTTCTAAAGCGTGAATCATGTCCATTATCCAAAAATGACTCATACCTTTCCGGGCTTAACCATTTGAGTAACTCCAGCATGTTGTCATAGTTTTTTGACAGCAAAATGAGCGACGCATTCATACCAAACACGGGATTATTGTAATCTGGTTTTCCAGTACGAGGATCTTCATATTGGAACTTCCAGATAGCTTCATGATGCGAGAGCCTGTTCCGTAGCTCCCTTATCTGATTAAATTTATGCTCTAGAACATGTCGCCTAGTACCAGCGGGAGCACCTGGAAACACCTCGGTCAAAAGATTTGGCCATAGTAATGTTCTGGTGCGTGGGTCTTCATATGAGCTTGTCAGTAAGTTTGTCCAAAAACCAAAATCGAGCCCTGATATAACACGCTCAGCTGTTACCTGCTTACCAGCATCTGTGATACGTCTGGATACTTTCCTGATAGTCTTTTCTTCCCAGGTTGTCGTTTTATACGCCGGAAAGCCATTTGCCAGATATAGTATTTGCCCGTTCGAATCGACTTTATAGCGCTTATTCTGTCTGATGAATTGTTTATCGCCCAGGTAACGAAACAAGTCAAAAATCCAGTTTTTATCTGTCCGATACAGTGCCGGAGCACCTGCCGGAGTTGCGCCAGGAGGTGGAGTATGACGTATGCTATAGTCAATACTGTTCCTTAGTGTGACCTCAAGGCAGTGCATCAAGGGTTGCATGGCGCTGCTTAATGCTTTGTTCCAGTTATACGCTTCTATTGTTTCTTCTTTTTTAATCTTCAGAATGCTTTCATAGATTTTCAGACGCTCTTCTGAGATGTAGTCTTCCAGATTCATACACGGCTCCGCTATTTTGCTCCATCTTATTACGGTTGACGTATACGTCAAATTAGTATAGTATTTTTCCCATCAAGGCTCAGACTTCTTCGGACCTGAGCGCCAAAGTTAGTGCCGGAAAAGCCACCCTATGGGTGGCTTTTCTCTTTCTGCGTTCTGTCAAAAAATTTCCTGATTTGACTTATTGACCCACAGGCTGTTGTGCTTCTACTTCTATCCGAACGCACTGGTGAAGACCAGCGCAGCCGGAGTTAAGGTTCCCCAGGCCGAATTGACGGCTCCTGACGCCAAAACTACTACATTGAGAATAATCACGCCTTTGATTTAAGCCTTTTATTTTCAATGGGTTGAATGAAATTTTTCATAAATCTTGCTTAAGATCATGATTGTAACGCCGAATACAATAAAGAGGTTGTCTCACATAAGTTGCCAAGGGCATAATTCCTCCTGAGCAAAGCCTTACCCGTTTGAGCCTTCCTTCAGGCCTGAACACAAAAAAACCACCCTGGCAGGTGGTTTTTTTGTTTTGCCTGATCAGAAGACCTGTATCGATAAGCTGACGTGATTTACATAAATCATCCAGCTATCTTGCCCTGCAATCAGATTACTGACTAAGACAAGAACAAACAGGCACATACAGTAACGACGATTCATTTCACGTCTCCGCATGAAGGTGGCCTTCCATCGTTATCATCAGCTTCACGAAGGAAGAGGTTTTTGAGCAAAGCCTTACCACCAAATTAATCCACCTGGTTGTTTGATGAGTACTTTTGGCAGAAGTACCGTCCAGGGTCCAGACCCAACTTCTTGGGGCTGGGAGCATTTTAGTGTCCATATGTAGTGAGTTGCATCAAACAAGTTTGCGAATTTATTGATGCAGGACAAGGTAAGCCGGAGACGGCACATAGCATGGGCGATGCGAAGGATGTAAATCTTGAAAAAAATTTCTTTCCGACAACTTACTTATTTAAAAAGATTTTTTGATCGCTTTCTTAGGTTAAGATCAGGATGAAATCAATCTTTAACGCCGTTACAAACCCGAATCACTGTCATTTTTGAGACGCCGGCCAGACGAGCAGTTTCTCGCAGGGATTTTCCATTGACCAGGCGAAGAGTACGTATCAGTTCATGTTTCTGCACATCAGCTACCCTGCCCCGATATTTTCCCTCTGCTTTTGCCTTGCTTATACCTTCAGCCTGGCGACGTCGTCGATCCTCGTAGTCTTTTCTGGCAATAGCGGCGAGCATATCCAGCATCATGCCATTAACGGCCTTCAACATACTTCTGGTGAAGTCATCGCTGACAGCGTTGGTCAGGGCCATATGGCTGGTAGGGAGATCAAGACTGACTACAGATAACCCTTTATCTGCTATCTCTTTTCTAAGAACCTCCCAGCCAGCATCATTCAGGCGGGACAGTCGGTCCACTTGTTCGATCAAAATGACGTCTCCTGGTTCCATATCTGAAAGCATACGGGTTAACTCAGGACGGTTAAGAGATGCTCCGGAAGCATTTTCTACATACCAGCCTGCAATTCGATGTCCATGAAGCGCTGCAAATTCTTTTAGCCTGTTTTTTGAACGAAGCGCATCCTGCTCAGCAGTTGAAGCTCGAAGATATGCGTAGATGTACATTTTTAATACTCATGGTCTAATATGAATGGTCTAACATATAGTGGTAACTTTATACTGGTATCATATTAAATAATGTGACTGCTCCCCGCCCTGTAGGGCGGGGCTTCCCACTTCTCAGGCCGCAACCGTCTGTACGACGGATTTACGCTGGCCTCCATGGGCAGAGACGACGAGTCCCGCCGCCTTTAATTGCTGTA
>Ga0182006_1001429_pt1 | contig 14457 bp, 16 predicted proteins | sample Sormic07211104_1_FD_123022 | JGI IMG/M metagenome (GOLD analysis project Ga0182006, IMG submission 123022) | Rhizosphere microbial communities from Sorghum bicolor, Mead, Nebraska, USA - 072115-104_1 MetaG | ecosystem: Host-associated > Plants > Roots > Rhizosphere | place: USA: Nebraska...
GTTTACAGGAAAACTGCCTGCAAAAGATCTCAATACAGCTTTGCAGATTATTAGTACGACTTATCATTTAGAAGCTAGAAAAGTTTCTAACAACAAAATAATTTTTGACGAAAAATAAATGTTCCGCCCCAAACAATTTCATTTTTTGTTTTTTCTCTTTTTTCTTGTCCTGAATATTTTTGCTCAAGACAAAGGAAAGGTTATGCCTTTTAAAAAAATAATAATTGATATTGAAGAACAACATGGCGTAAACTTTAATTATACCGAAGATAATATTGAAGGTCTCGAATTAAATCCTCCCAAGAAATCATTTTCATTAGAACAAAAATTGGAATATCTCGAAAGAAGAACACATTTGTCTTTTGAAAATATAGTCAATAAATTCATCAATATCTATAAAAAGGATACTATTTCTAAAATGATTTGTGGCTATGTTTTATCTTCCATAGATAAAAAGCCTATTGAAAATGCCAATGTTAGTTTAAATAATAAAACTCACTATACAACTGATTCTGAAGGTTATTTTGAGTTTAATAAAGAGGATAAAAACAATTTTATAATTAGTCATATTGGTTTTGCCTCAAAGAGAATTACAGCAGGAAATACAAAGGTTAAAGATTGCATTCAAATCCTATTAGAACCTGAAATTACAGAATTGCACGAAATTAAAACCAATGCTATTTTGGCTTCGGGGATTTCTAAAAACACTGATGGATCTCTTGAAATTAAGCCGAAAAAATTTGGTATACTTCCCGGCCTTATTGAACCCGATGCATTGCAGACCATGCAGCAGATTCCGGGTGTAAACAGTTTGGACGAAAGTGTATCAAGCATCAACGTTCGCGGTGGTACGCACGATCAAAATTTATTTTTGTGGAACGGAATACGAATGTTTCAAACAGGACATTTTTTTGGTTTGATATCTGTTTTTAATCCAAATCTAGGGCATACCATTTCCATCTATAAAAACGGAAGTTCTGCCTTTTATGGAGAAAGCGTTTCAAGTGTAGTCTCGATTTCTTCTACTTCAGAAAAAGCTGAAAAAAACTCTTTCAGCGCGGGAATCAACATGATTAATGCTGATGTTTATGGAAAATATAATCTTTCTAAAAAAAGCTATATCGAAATTTCGGCACGTAAATCGATTACTGATTTTGTAGAAACTCCCACTTATAGAGAATACTTCAATAAAGTATTTCAAAATACTACAATCACCGATTTTTCGCAGAACCAAAATCTTAATTACAAAAGTGATAAAAAATTTGGCTTTTATGACGCTACAGTAAAATACGCGCAAAAAATAGGGATCAAAGATCAAATCATACTTGATTTAATAACTATAAAGGATAATCTGGAAGTTACTAAAAGTGCTGCTTCATACAATATAAACAAATCGCAAACCAATGTTTTACGCCAACAGAACTACGGTGCAAATTTGTTATGGAAAAGAAACTGGAATAAATTCAACGCGACCAAAATTAATGTTTATAATTCTTCGTACGAACTTCTAGCCGATCAAAAGTCAATTTACGAAAACCAGACTGTTATTCAGGAAAATACCGTAAACAACAATGGCGTTAATTTAGAAAATAATCATATCCTAAACTCCAAATTTAGTTTCAGCGACGGATATCAATTTAATGAAATTGGTGTTACTAATTTAGAGCAGGTAACTAATCCTGATTTTTATCGTAAAGTAAAAGACGTATTACGAACTCATGCTTTAATTGTAGAAGGAAAATACAATGATACTATTTCCCGAGTATATTTTAAAGGCGGAATGCGACTTAATTATATCGAAAAATTCAAAAAATATATTGCAGAACCTAGAATCCAATTGGGTTACGGACTTAGTAAAAGTGTAACTTTAGAACTTCTCGGCGAACTCAAAAGTCAAAACTCCCAGCAGATTATTGATTTGCAGAAAGATTATTTTGGCATCGAAAAAAGACGCTGGATTATCTCGAATAACGGCACAATTCCTATTCAAAGAAGCAGACAGTTATCTTTAAATTTGTTCTATCAAAAGAACAACTGGCTTTTGGACATCGAAAACTTTTATAAAAAAGTAACCGGAATAACAACCTCCAGCCAAGGTTTTCAGAATCAGCTTGAATTTATTAGAACCACAGGCGATTATGAAATTTGGGGAACAGAAATCCTAGTTCAGAAAAAAATAAACCACTTTCTTACGTGGTTAAGTTATACTTACAATGAAAACAATTATAATTTTCCGAATTATGAATACCCTCGTTTTCCCAACAACTTTGAGCTGACACACTCTTTGTCTTGGGCCGCAATTTATGAGAAAAACAATTTCAAGATTGCTTTAGGAACAAAATGGACTTCTGGAAGACCAAAAACATCTCCAAATTTATCTCAAATTGATCTTTCTGATCCTGTACTGGTTTACAATAAACCAAACGACAGTAATCTAAATATGTTTTCTCAGGTTAATCTTTCCTCAACGTACAAGTGGGAAACCGCAGATGGAATTCAATACAAAATAGGAATCTCAATCCTAAATATACTAAACAGAAGAAATGAAATCAGCGAATATTATAGAATAAATTCTTTAACAAATTCTATAGAAGAAGTGGATACTTTTTCACTCCAAAGAACTCCAAATCTGAGTTTTAGAATTTCATTTTAATATCGCTTCTACAAGAGTTTTTTAGGCTCTCATTATACATTTTTATTTTTTTTTTCAGAAAATTACAATTCTTTGGTAGGGTAATCTTTACTAAGGCTGTTTCACTATAGAATCATCATTTGATTTGAGACAGTTTTAAAATATGAATACATCAGAAAATTCAACATCTAATAAACGGCAGATCAGATTTGCATCAAAATGCAAATCTGAAATAGTACCCATCATGGATGCTCTTTACATTATTAACGGAAAATGGAGAATCCCAATAGTCCTTACGCTTATGGAAGGTAACAAACGGTTTTCTGAAATTCAAAAAGAAGTGCAGAAAATCACATCCAAAGTTTTAGCTGATGAACTTAAAGAAATGGAACTAAACGGATTTGTTGAAAAGAAAACAGATGGTCAAAGCCGCGCTAAAACCGAATATCAATTAACCGATTACAGTTCATCACTTGAGCCTATTATCAAATCATTAAGGGATTTTGGCATTCGGCATCGAAAAAAAATACGGGATGAAGGCCATCAGGCAAAAAAAGCACTGACTGATTATTATTGATCGCAAATAAACCCAAATATGAAAAGAAAAAAAACAGCACTTGTAGCCGCAGTATTACTGCTAATGATTTCTGCCGGCGTCTACTTTTATTATGGAATTATCTTTAAAGAAGCCCGTAATATAGAATCTGAAGCTCCAGATTTTAGTTTAACGGCAAAAAAACTGCTTGAAGATTATAACGCAGATCCTAAAAAGGCAGATTCATTATACCTCAACAAAACTATTGAAATAACAGGCATTGCAACTAAAGAAACCGATTCTTCATTGATACTTGAAAATAGTGTTTTCTGTCTTTTCAAAGAAAAACTAAAAGACAAAATGATCAATAATAAAACAACAATTAAAGGCAAATGCATTGGATATGACGAACTGTTTATGGAAGTCAAAATAGACCAATGCACTGTAAAATAAACCAAACAATTAATAATTAATTTATGAAGAAAATTCTAGTTCCGTTCTGCCTGTTTTTAGTTACACTGGCTTACTCTCAGGATGATTTATTGAAGAGTCTTGATTCTACACAAACAGAAGAAAGCTATTCTACAGCTACTTTTAAAGCTTTACAGCTGGTAACCGTACAGACCACAAAAATGCCTGCTAAAAAAGAATTTTATTTTGTGGTTTCGCATCGTTTTGGCACTGTAAAAGATGGTTTTGACAGTTTTTTTGGACTTGACAATGCAACCACAAAACTCGGAGGAATCTACGGTGTTACAGATTGGTTATCGGTCAGCCTTTCGAGACATACTTTAAATAAAATGTATGAAACCGGAGTGAAATATCGGGTAGCAAGACAAAACGATAATTTTCCGCTGGACATTGTTGGGTACAGTGTTGCAGATATCAATACTTTTTTAGAAAAAGACCAATATCCTGGTTTAGAGTTTAAACATCGTATGACGTATGTGCAACAGGTTTTACTATCTAGAAAAATCAGTGAAAAATTCTCATTAGAATTAGTACCGTCCTTTATACACAAAAACCTTTACAATCCTGATATCGAAAGAGACAATCAGTTTTCTTTTGGAGGTGGCGGACGCTATAAAATCACAAAAAGATTATCTGTCAATTTAGAATACATGCACAATTTTGACAAACCAGACTTTTATAAAAATCCGTTGTCTGTAGGTCTTGATGTGGAAACAGGAGGACACGTATTTCAATTAATCTTTACCAATTCACAATCTATGAGTGAGAGCGGATATCTTACCAATGCCTCTGGCGACTGGGGTAAAGGGGATTTCTTCTTTGGCTTTAATCTATACCGAGTTTTCTAACAATTAAAAACAATAAATCATGAAAAAAACAATCGTACTTACCATTTTACTCGCGGCATTTACAAGCTGCAGTGATTCTGACACCGTTCAAGATATCGAAGGAACACCAACAACTCCGACTACACCCACAACCCCAACTACACCAACGAATCCAACTGACCCGACAACTCCTACTGCGGCTACTTATAGCAAAGATGTAAAATCTATTATTGATGCCAATTGCATAAGCTGCCACTCCAGCGGAAGATCGGCATCTTTTAGACCATTAACTACTTATGCGCAAGTAAAAGCAGCAGTAGAAAATGCTGGTTTATTAGGCAGAATCCAGCTTCAAAGCGGCCAGCAGGGACTTATGCCTCAAGGTGGAAGAATGGCTCAGGCTAATATTGATCTAATAGTAAAATGGAACACCGATGGTCTAAAAGAAAATTAATTATTATGAAAAAATCATTTATTAATTTCTTTACGCTACTGCTTATTATAATTGCGAATAACGACGGGTTTGCACAAAAACTGATTACAAAAACAGGAAATATAAAGTTTCAGGCATCAATGCCTTCTTACGAAGAAGTTGCTGCCGAAAGCAAATCAGTGTCAGCTGTTCTAGATCAGACTACAGGAGATTTTGCCAGTTTGGTGCTTATAAAAGGTTTTCGGTTTAAAGTAGCGCTGATGGAAGAGCACTTTAATGAAAATTATATGGAATCTGAAAAATTTCCAAAAGCGACTTTCAAAGGCAAAATTGAAGATTTTGATAGTTCAAAAATTACAAGTTCTCCTAAAAATTTCACATTAAAAGGAGATCTTACCATTCACGGAAAAACAAAACCAGTCTCTGTGATTGTAAAAATTTCCAAAACTCCAAATGGAGTTAATGCTATTGGCACATTTGAAGCAAAACCAGAAGATTTTGATATTGAAATACCAAGTCTTGTCAGAAAGAAAATTGCCGACAAAATAAAGATTAATTACAATTTCTTATTAGTTAAATAACCCTTTTTAAGAATCGGATTTGTTCAGATTTACAAGAGTTTTAAGCATGACTAATGTTCTCGAGGCCGGTAAACTTATTACGCCGGTCTCTTTTTTTAACCTTAAATCGCATTAAAATGATCTGTAAAAATTATATTGTTACCGGAGAAGATGTAAATGATTATATGGTTATGGAAGATACCGCATATATCTCGTATACGATCCGATTGTTATACCATTTTTTGTTTCATAACGGTTTTTCCAAAGAAAAGCTTAATTATATGCATTTAGGTTTACAGGAAGGAAATCATGAATTAATCATCCATAAAAATCTGATGTTTACAGAACATTTTTTAGTTGAAATGAAGCATTGTTATATAGAGGATAAAATCAATATTAAAAGTTGCTTTTTTAACTCAAAAAACGAATGCTGTGCAGAAGTAACAAAAGAAGTAAAATGGTTTGACGCAATCGGTAAAGAAGTCATTAAAACGCCAAATCAAATTCTTAGACATTTTTATCCAAAAATATAAATTGAATTTAACTGGGGTAATAAGAATAATCTAAAAAGAATCAATTTTCGTATATAGTATTAAAGGAATTATTTATGGAACTATCTTCTGTTTTTTTTCTAAAAATTCTTCGGATACTAGCTAGGAAATATAGCATAGGCTTTACTTTTGAAGAGCTAACAAAGCTTGTAACAACAGTGTCTAATGTTTCAAAATTTACTAACAATATTGCTTCTGAAAGGGAAAACCAGGCAAAACTGTTGGATGTTTTAGTTTTGATGAACTCTGAAGGCTACATTTTTCTTAATTCAGATACTGATCAAAGTTTAATTACAATAAAAGGTCTTATTGCAATAAATAATAAAATTTTATGGAATTAACTTTTCAAGAAAGCAATTAAAAATTGGTTGCTAAAACTCAAAATTTTATCCTTGAAATACATAGTAAGTGAATTTGATACCTTTTTTTGCGACTAAAGGTTTAAACCTTTATGATTCGAATATATTAGTGATGACGAGTTTTTGTTAAATCAGTGATTTGATTCTAAGCGTTTCAAAATCAGGTTTTTTAAACGCACCTCATGCTCATCTCCCCAACTGCCAATAGTTGAAATTACAGGAATTAATGTTTTTCCAAAATCTGTCAGGCTGTATTCTACTTTTGGAGGCACAACCGGATAAATGACCTTTGAGACCAATTCATGCTCCTCTAATTCCTTCAGCTGAATATTTAGAACCCTGCGTGAAGCATCTGGAATTTTACGCTGCAGTTCACTTGGCCTTTTATGACCTTCATTTATAAACCAAAGCAAGCGTATTTTCCATTTGCCATACAAAACTTCCCCAATCAAGTCAAGTCCGCAGTTTAGGTTCGGGATTATTTTTTTTTCATACATATAACAAAAGTAAACCTATGTTCTGATTTATACAATAGGGGAAAAATTTATCCCTATTCGAATCGTAACTCCGTACTTGTGAGAAAGTTGCATACTTCTCAAATTTGTACTTAAGAAATTTAAATCGAATATAAGATGGATTATCAAAATGAATTATCAGGTAAAATTGCCCTAGTAACAGGAGGTACAAAAGGAACTGGAATGGCAATTGCAGAAAGACTGCTGCAGGCCGGCGCAACAGTTATTATTACTGCACGAAACGCGCCAGAAAAAGAAAACAGCAATCTGCATTTCATTGCTTCGGATTTGAGTAAAGCTGAAGGAACACAAAAAGTTGTCAGCGAAGTACTGTCGGCTTACGGAAGACTGGATATTCTTGTGAATAATCTAGGTTCTTCAACCACACCCGCAGGCGGCTTCAGTGCACTTACTGATGATGACTGGGTATCAACCCTGCAGGCTAATCTGCTTGCTCCTGTTCGGCTGGACAGAGGTTTTATCCCTCAAATGATAGATCAAAGACAAGGTGTTATCATTCACATAGCTTCAATTCAGGGTAAATTGCCTTTGTATGATTCTACCCTCCCCTATGCTGCAGCAAAAGCTGGACTTATTAACTACAGTAAAGGCTTATCTAAAGAAGTATCTGCAAAAGGCGTGCGTGTACTGACCGTTTCGCCAGGATGGATCAATACAGGGGCAGCGAAAGCTTTTCTTGGTGAGATTGCAAGAAATGCAAACAGTACAGTAGAAGAGGCGCAACAAAGCGTTATGGATGCATTGGGCGGAATACCATATGGTAGGCCAGCCGAACCGGAAGAAGTGGCTGAACTGGTAGGATTTCTTGTTTCGACTAGAGCTAAATATTTAACAGGAACTGAATTTGTGATCGATGGTGGCACAGTGCCGACGATCTAATAACCTTTAAAAAATTAAAAAGATGAACTTACCTAAAGTGATAAAAGATTTAGTCAATGCACAGAACAGCTTCGACAGCGCTGCCTATGCCGATTGTTTTTCCGAAAATGCTATTGTATTTGATGAAGGTAAAACGCATAACGGAAGACTAGACATCCAGCATTGGATAGATGAATCAAATAAAAAATATAAATCAGTTATGAAACCTCTTCAATATGCTGAAAATGGAGCCACAAGTGTCTTAACTGCAGAGTGCTCAGGAATATTTCCAGGAAGCCCCCTTACACTCCAATTTCATTTTGATATTGTTGACGGAAAAATTCAGCATTTAAAAGTAACTGGATAAAAAAGAAAGAGTCATTGATTTCTCCTCTCTTTCCCAATTTTATCTAACTATTGCGAGGCTTTACATTTTGGGGTTTTTCAAAAACCCAAAAAAAACGAGATAAAGCCTGCAAATCTTACGAGTTGCAGGCTTTTATATTTTATACATCCTCCCTATAGTTAAGCCAATTTATTTATTAAAAGCTTTTTAATGCCATTTCCTTTTTTCTTGTCTAATTGTTTAACTACAATAGAACAATAAAGTTTACGGTATTGATTCCTTAAGTTAAAAAAACAACTACTCTGTAAATTATCAAAGGGTTATTAATCAATCCTGTAAGAAATTCTGAATAATCTGCATTGAAGCTGCTTCACAAAAATCTAAGCCTGAATAATCTGGATTAAGTCCGCCTATATAAGGAACCGCCATAATGTAAAGATTTTTATTGTAAGCGCCGTACTGATCAATAACCTGAAAATTGTCATTTATGGCTATACCTGAAACATTCATAAAATACGCTCCAGCCTCATCTTTTTGTACTGTATCTTGATTTAATAAAAAAGCAGCATGGCCGGCTTGGTTAGATTGGAATTTTAAACGTGCAGGACTTATGGCTTTTTGTGACAAAAGCGTTTTAAAAGGAAAATCATGGTATTCCAGATGAGGCTGGCCTATACAATCAATAAACGTTTTATAATAAACCGAATGTTTTTTATCATCATCATCGCTGAAGTGATATACTATTCCTCCGTTAAGCTGGGGTTCGACTGTACTGTCAGACCCTACAGAAATAAGGTCGAGCACACCAGCATGATGAAGAGCTAGAAGTTCTTCACAGGATTTTTGCGGGACAAAAGCAATTACAATGGAAATAAGCGGCATGAGAACTTTCTGAAGCCGTTGCATGTCTTCTGCCGAAAGGTATTTTGCAGGATGATTCATGGCAAAACTAAGCACGCCCAGCATTTCTTTCCAATAAACTGATTCGTGTCTTTTAATAGATTTCTCCGCCTCGACATATTCAGCTTTTAGTAATTGAAAAGGATCCAAACGCTCGCGGAGTTTCATCATTTCTTCCACAAAATCTTCAATGGATAAATCTTTGATACGTTCATAAAAATTATAATCCCTATCACGAAATATGTCTTTAAAATTCTTTTCAAATACAAAATCAAGCGACAGAAAACCATTATTATTTTTTCTGTGCTCTTCTATTTCATCAGTGCTCAATAAAGAATCATTGGAAAGACGAGAATCTTCCAAATGGAACCGTACAGCAGGAAGCATCCCGCTTCTCGAGTGCATCATAACTTTAAACTCGCTGCTTTCAGGATTTAAATTGAAAAGCAAGTTCCCCTCTTTATCTGATTCAAATGAACCATTATGTCTTGCAATCGTTCTAATAGCATCTATAGCTGTTAAAGAAGAACCTTTTACTGCGATGGCATGATTAAACTTCTGCACTAATTTTTGAGGAGGATAAGGAGCATCATAATACCCCGGTATCTTTCCTTCATGAGTTCTGGGCCAGTTATGTCCCGTACAAATAACGACAGAATCGAACACCTTTATCTCTCCTTCCTCTGTTTCAAGTTCTATTGTATCGCTTTTCGCGTCATACTTAATGTCGGCAACAATACTCTCGAAATGTATTTCTGAACTAATTCCGGCTTTCGATCCTGCCTCGATCAGCATTTCAAATTGTGCGGCAAGATATTCCCCAAAAAACAATCGGGGAAATACTTTATAATCATTAAATTTATTGGGATCAATTTTAAATCTTTCGAGCAGTTCCACAGGCGCAGTGTGTACCCATTCTGACATTGGAATTACAATATCCGGAATCTCATTACCAGAAACATTGGTAATATGTTCGTTATTTGCGCCTTCACTGCTATAGGGCATTCCTGAACCTAGCTGTGCTTTACGTTCGAAGATTTCTACTTCAAAATTATTCTTTCCAGATTCAACCAGTCTTTTATACATAAAAAGCCCGCTTGGACCTCCTCCTATAATTGCAATACGTTTTTTATTCTCAGCAGTCATTGAATTTAATTATTATGAGGTTTAGATTTTTTTCATCGTTTTGATAACTAATACAAGAAGATATAATACCGTATCATGTACGTTATTTTACATTTCAAAATTTTGCAATTTCAACCGTTAAATTTAAATCAAATACAGATCTGCGTCTTACAGAATCCTATCTATAAATTACATGATATCACTTAGTTTAAGTTTAATTAAATTTAATATTTAGCAAATATGTTTGAAAGAAGATTAAATTTATGAGACAATATGAATCTAATTTTAGATTTTTGCCAACACAGCGAATACCAAAATCACAAAAAAAGAAAAAATGGAAGAAATCATAGCGCTTTCAGACCAAGAGATAACCATTAACAGAAATGAATTCTTGAAAGTAAATGGCAGTATAGATACCAATTTATATTATATTGAAAGCGGCAGCATGAGAATTTTTGTTTTGGATGGCAGCGATGAGCAAAATATTAGATTTGGATATACCGGAAACTTAATCGTTGCTCTTGATTCTTTTCTAACAGGACAGCCTTCTAATCTATATATTCAATCCATAAAAAAAACAGTTTTAAAAATCATAACCAAAAAACAGATTGATGAATTTTTAGCAGTAAAAGACAATCAGATTCTATGGACTGGAATTTTAGAAAATCTGGCAGTGCAGCAACTGGAGCGGGAAATTGATCTTTTGACAAATTCACCTAAAGAAAGATATGAAAGAGTCTTGAAACGAAGTCCCCAACTTTTTCAAGAAATTCCAAACAGACATATAGCCAATTATTTAAGAATGAGTCCTGAAACTTTATCACGACTGAAAAAGTCTTGATTTCAATCAAGATTTATAAAAATCTTTTTTTTGACCTTTACATAAAAATTAAAATTATGCAGTCAGAAAAATTTATTGGGGCTCTTTTAGAACAGACAAAACAGATTTTAAAGGAAGCCGAAAAACTAAGAAGTTGTGATCTAAATGGATTGACATGGAAGGAAGATGAAAATTCATGGAACATTCTGGAATGCCTGGAACACTTAAACAGATACGGAAATTTTTATCTGCCAGAAATAGAAAAGAAAATCAAAAATACTAACAGCAGATCTGAAATTGATTTTAAGAGCGGACTATTAGGAGGTTATTTTGCTAAAAGCATGTTACCTAAAGAAAAATTAAATAAAATGAAGACTTTTAAGGATAAAAATCCTTTAAATGAAAACCTTGACAAAACGGTTATCGACCAATTTATAAATCAGCAGTTCAAATTACTGGATTTGTTAAAACAATCGCAAAATGTAAGTTTGAACAAAGTAAAAATTAAAATATCGGTCTCTAGATTAATCACTCTAAAACTTGGCGATACTTTTGAGTTTTTCATCAATCATATTATCAGACATTTCAAGCAGATTGAGAAAATACAATTAGCAGCTAAAAATCCCTTAACCTTATAAAAGTTATTAAACAAAGCACGAGAATACATTAGCAATAAAATCAAATGCTAATCTTTTGGAAGATAAATCCAAAAAGTTGTTCCTTGTCCTGGTTTACTAGTGAAATTAATAGTGCCGTTGTGGTTTTCAACAATGCGTTTGCACAATGCCAGCCCGATGCCGTTCCCGCTGTACTGATCTCTTTGGTGAAGCCGCTGGAACATATCAAAAATACGGCCTGAATATTCACTGTCCATTCCAATTCCATTATCTTCAATTGAAATTACATAAAAATTACCTGACGGCGCTGCAGGATCAAAAGCAGTGCCGCTTTTGGCTGAAATTATACGTGAAGAAATATTTACTGCTGGTTGTGCCGAATTAAATTTTAATGCATTATTTATTAAATTATAAAACAGCTGGCGCAGCTGTATATCAATTCCTTTAACAACTGGGAGCGGATTTAAATTTACAACGGCTTTTTTTTCTTCTATAATAAGACTCAGATCGTCTAAAGTTTGCGCGGCAACATCATTAAGGTCAACTTCTCCTGTAAATTTATCATGACTATTGACACGGGAGTAATTAAGAACATCTGAAATCAAATTAGATAATCTGCCGGCCGCAATAGTAATTTTATCAAAATAGTAAAGCGTTTTTTGCTGCTCTGTTAGATGTTCAGCAGCTCTTGAAATCATGATCATGATTTTTCGTAGCGGCTCCTGCAGATCATGACTTGTTATAAAAGCAAACTGTTCGAGTTCCTTGTTTTTAAATTTTAGCTTTGAGTTGGCATTTTCCAGCTCAAGCTGAATCTTTCGAAGCTCTGAATTGTCCTTTAAAGCTTCAACAATCATTTTTTGGGCATGATTATTTACAAAATAAATCAGCCAACTGCCAATAGAACCGTCTTCAGATTTATTAGGCATAACAGAAACGTTATGCCAGATATAATTATCCTCTTTTTTAATTCGAATATCAGCAGAAAAATCTCCTCTGTTTTTTTTTGCATTACTCCACCCTTCTATAATCAGGTTTACATCGTCATGATGTATAAATGCGCCCAGACTTTTTTTATCAAAAGAAAGTAAAGGAACTTTTAGATAAACTTCAAATGCATTGTTTGACAGCAGCACCATGTTTCGGTCATTGACAATACAGATTAAAACGGGAATTGTATCCACTAGGTTTCTATACCTATTCTCACTTTCTCCCAACTTTTCTGAAAGCGCTACAAGTTCAATATTCTTTTTTCTGATTTCATCGTAAGCAGAAATTGGCGGTTCGTACTTGAAATAATCTGCTAAAGTATTGATCTTTGCATCTGAAAGAAGACCTGGTGAAGGCACTTGATGGCTTAAAGTTGTTACCGATTTGTTGTCGGCATAATTATATTCTATATTGCCTGATATTTTGGCGGCATATTTATAGGCTTCAGGATTGCATTTTTTAAGATCGACTTTATCAGTAAGCACGGCCATTATTTCTTTGTGGCTTGCTCTGATGATATTGATTCCCAAAACTAGCACAGAATTTTTGCCATTGGCAATGGAACATCGAGCCACTTCTGAAACAGCTGTAGAAAAACGGGTCTGAGCCGAAAGAGGCATACCACACATTTCAGCAATTTTCATTGATCTTTTATGAGCCAATATGAGGTCCATTTCATTGTCAAGATTAATTTTTACAATTTCCTTCATAAAGCCTTAAATTATTTTTCCAACCAGAACCGTAGCATCATCAGTTCCCCTCACATTGTCTTTATACAAGGCAGAAGCAATAATGGCCGGACTCTGTTTAATTATAGAATTAAGTTCACTTAAATTCCATCTTGTTCTAAGCCCATCACTGTGCATGATAATGATCTGATGCTTTTGATAGGGAACAACTGTGCTATTGATCGTGCGGGGAATATTATGTCCAATAATACCATTATATGGCGTATATGTTTTGTTGTCAAGTCCGTTATAAATGCGTGTATTGATATTGCCTATCCCGCAGATATTCCAGCTTTCTGTTTCAAAATCAACCGTGGCAATAGTAGCGACAAGCCCTCTGCTTTTTTTAACGTGTTCATGAATATAGCGAAGCACTGCTACAGGATTATTTTCAGCACATTGCTTAAAAGCCCTAACTGCTTGTTCTACCGCTTCGTGAGCATTTGCTCCATGACCTAATCCGTCTCCAACAAAAATTTGGAAACCTTTTCTGGTATATTTAATATGATACCCGTCTCCGCACACACGTTCACCCGGATAGTTTACACTTAATGCAGAGATATCCAGTCCTGTATTGGAATTTGGGATGCAAAAATCAGCTTTATCACAGATTTTAATATATTGGACAGTTCCCCATCCGCGCATGGAATAAATCTGAAAATCATTGCTTAATCTTTTAATAGCGCCAATTCCCTGCCCCAATGTGCTCGATGTAGAATAACCATCCTTCATTATCTTGGCAATATTTTCAATACCAGTTCCTTTATCAAGACAGTATATCTCTATCTCATTACAGCTTCCATTATGATGCGATCTATACAGCAAGTCTCCACCTCCTGCATATTTAATAAGGTTAGAAGTAAGTTCGGCAATTATAATATCAGTTTCAGCCGCTCTGTGCGGCTTAAAACCTAACTGAAGTGCTAAATTATGTATCTCTCTTTTGATGAAAGCAATAAGACTCCTATCATCAATTTTGTAAACGGAAAAAGTATTATCCATTTTTCCATTTTATTATAGTAACGGTTGTACCGTTTCCTAATTCTGTTTGTATATCAAATTCGTTTACTAGCCTTTTTGTACCCGGCAGGCCGAGACCTAAACTTTTTCCAGTACTGTAACCATCCTGCATGGCTAGAGAAATATCTTTTATGCCCGGTCCTTTATCA
>Ga0182006_1001431_pt1 | contig 14451 bp, 12 predicted proteins | sample Sormic07211104_1_FD_123022 | JGI IMG/M metagenome (GOLD analysis project Ga0182006, IMG submission 123022) | Rhizosphere microbial communities from Sorghum bicolor, Mead, Nebraska, USA - 072115-104_1 MetaG | ecosystem: Host-associated > Plants > Roots > Rhizosphere | place: USA: Nebraska...
AAACCAAAAACAGACAGATAAGAATCCATTAACAATAGAAGCTGAACCTACATTAAGAGAGGAATCTCCGGTAAATTATCTAGATTTGATCTTGTGAAAAGACTTGATTTTAAGAACAAATGGATTTTAATAACCGGAGCTTCTTCTGGTTTAGGGTATGAAATGGCCCTTCAACTCGCTCATCAGCATAAAGCCAATTTGATTATTTCCGCCCGGAGGAAGGATAAACTAGAACAATTGAAGACAGAACTGGAACAAACAGGTATACAGGTGAAAATTATAGTTGCCGACCTTTCTGTTCCTGAAGATGTTGAACTTTTGATCAAAGACAGTATAGAAAAACAGCCACTTTATGCCGCTATACTAAATGCAGGAATAACCTATTTTGGATCTCACAGTGAAATGCAGCCTTCTGAATTTCAAAAACTTTTGCAAACCAATGTTACCAGTATAGTACGCATTACAAGCCAGCTTGTAAATCATTTTGAAGCGACTGGAAAAGAAGGCGGTTTAATGGTTGTATCCAGTATGGCTGCTCTATTCCCTGTTCCTTATCAGGCAATATATTCTGGCACAAAGGCTTTTATCATGAATTTTTTTAATGCGTTATCGTTTGAATTAAAAAACACAGAATTTTCTTTAACCGTATATGCACCCGGTGGGATAGCAACAGAGATGACGCAGGGAGAGAAATTCAACGACCTGAAAGGCTGGTTAATGCCCGTAGAACAAGCTGCAAAAGAAGGTATTCATGCCCTAACCTCCAGGAAATACAATTATATTCCTGGTTTTATGAATCGTGCCGGAAGTAGACTGATGAAATTGCTACCTAAAAAATTTATTACAGGTCAAATGGCAAAAACCTACCGAAAGTCTTTAAAACAATCTGGACATTAATTCACTAATTTTACCGCATGAATAAGGAAATTGCCGTTATCTTTGATATGGATGGTGTGATATGCCATACCAACCCCTACCACTCCCTTGCCTTCCGGGAGTTTTTTGCTAAATGGAATCTTTCGCCTACCGAAGAGGAATTTGCCGAACATATGTTTGGCAAAAGCAATAGTTATATCTTAAGTCATTTCTTCAACAGACCTGTAAGCGGTGAAGAACTTACTGTACTTGAGAATGAAAAGGAAGCTCTTTTTCGCAAGATATATGAACCATATATAGAACCCATAGCTGGTCTTATTGATTTTATAAATCATCTTAAAGAGCAAAATATAAAACTGGGCGTAGCCACTTCTGCCCCCTTCGAAAATCTGGATTTAATTCTAAAAAAACTTCCACTAAGAGATAAAATGAGCTCTATACTGGCTAGTGAAGACGTAAAAAAACACAAACCAAATCCCGAAGTATACCTTAAATCTGCCCATAATCTAGGGGTGCAACCAGAACATTGTATCGTATTTGAAGACTCTTATTCTGGTGTAACTGCTGCCTTGAACGCAGGAATGAAAGTGGTTGGCGTACTGACTTCGCATACAGCCGCAGAATTACCTCCTTGCAATTTATACATCAATGATTACATGGATATATCTTATGAGAGCATAAGTAACATATAGCCACTATAAAACCGGTATCAAATAAAAAAGGGTAAAACAGATCTGTTTTACCCTTTTTTGTTGTCCCAACTATACAAAATCCGAACCTTTTTCTTATGGATTTACGCAGATTAGTTAACGCTAACATCTAAAAACCAACTGTTTAAGTCGAAAAATTACAGATTCTAATCTAGTTTGGTGGTGGCCATTTTTGAAATGACCGCCACTAACTATTATAAGCTATATAAATCAATCAGATTTTCCAGATTCTAAAAATTACTTGGCGATTTGCAGCCCTAAAAATGTATCATTATCAAAAAGAAATTGATAAAGGGAGTAATATTTATAAGTAGGGATAGCCATTTCACCGTAAGGTGTTCCATATTCAATTTTTGTTTGAAAAAGTAATTCATGGTTTGCATAACTATACCCTGGAAATGATTTTTCTATCGTGGTGCGAAGTTGGTTAATCAATTCTGGATCATGTTCATTCCCAATAAGCTCGGAAGATACCACGGTTGTATGTACCGGTGAACCAAAAGCTTTCGATGTTTTGTGAATTATATGTTCCTCATAAAAATAAGTGTAGTGCTTGGTGAGCAGGGATATTCTTATCCTTAATAATAATACGCGGCTCAAATTCGGAAAATCTTCTTCTGTCAAATTCACTGCGAATGCGTAGTTTGGAAACTGCCGGTGAATTTCATTCATGACGGTAAGAGTTTTAAAGAGATTTTTAATGTTCGTTTCCAGCTCTTTAACCTCTACCGGTAAATGGTCCTTGGTCAAAGAAGAAATTTTCTGACCAACGATATCAATGGCTTCTTTGAAGCCGTCATATTGTTCATTTTCCAATTCAAACCCAATAGGATAGTATCGGTGCGTTGCATGGATAAGCTCGACAAGTAAAGTTGGAGCGTTAGGCTGAATAGTAATCTGTGGTATCATTATTTCGAATTCTTTTAACAATATTTGGGTGCAAAATGAGGGATACCCTGACATGGACCAGTAGAGAATGTAGTAAAATAGGTGTTAGCATTAGCTTTTAAACGTGCAGCAATTAAACCTTTAAATTCATTTAGTAAAAGACCTTGCATAGGGATCGATGCTCTAGACTTTAATAGTTCTATCATCTCATATAAGGCCTCATTATAGGATTGCATGAACATTGTACCGGCAGCGACTGAACTGTACCATACAGAACTTTCGGGAATTGACCAGCAGGCTACACCAAAAACTACCACAACGGTTATTGTTTGGCCACCTTGGGGTGTTATATATGCAGTGAAACCTAAATTCATGTTACCTCCTGTATAAGAATAACCAATTGGTGAAGGATATACACCGCCGCATAAGTAGGCTGTATTGGTTTCTACTTCTGGGCCATCACTTGTAGTTTGTTCGGTAGCATCCGTTGAATTTACTGGAGGATTTCCCCCATAAACATTGTTATCACTACTATTTTTATTACCGCCATCATTACTTTCGATAAGGGTTTTGTCTGTCCCACCTGTGGTGCTGATGGTATACAAATATTGTAGTTTAGACTTGACATTTTTTCCAGCAATACTTTTTGTGGCCCTTTTTAAATATAAACTTTTATTCTGGGGTGAATCACTTTTCTCTGTCAAACTCCATAGGCTAACGTCCTCCAAAGATCTTTTGCCATTCTCATAAACACTTCCGTTAATACGCCTGTAGTTGAGGTCATATTGTATTATTGCCCCATTAAAACCTTCAATGACTGGGTTCCTAAGATTGGTTAACAATTGATCGATGTTTTTATCGATAGGGTAATTTATTCCAATAAATTCATAAATTCTGCCGTAAGAAACTTCACCTTCCAAAACCTCAAAAACATATAACCTCCTAATTGAAATGGCCTTGTTGCTAATATCGTTTTCTGTTGTAGGAACGACAATCAAATCGGTGCCATCAATATGCCTTCTGGTATATGCCTCATTCCAGGACGGTTTAAGCCGAATAAAATCTTTGATTTTCCTGTTATATGGCGCGTCATAAGCAGTAATTAGTGCATTTAGTTTTTTGGAATCTTCTAAAAGTTTTAATTCAACCTTTGGTTCATTGGCGAGAAGGGAATTGATTTCTTTCCGGCATGAGAAAATCAATAGGCAAGCTAAAATGAGTAGGGTGATAAGGGATATTTGACGTTTTTTCATTTGGGATAAAGAGTTAGGGGTTGTTAAATAGGGATTACTGGGGCGTTAGAGAAATCTACCTATCAAACCTTCAACTGTAAATTTACTGTTGGAAAAATGAAAAAACTGGAGTGTGCTTTTCTAGTGAGAGGCGATAATTGTTTCATATAAAATAGTTTATATACTCTAATCTAGCGAGATAATTTCATTTTAGCAATAACCAGATAAAATTATATCACCTATTTTAGTTGCCCAGTTTAAAAAATAGGTTCTTTGGTAATTCTATTCATATAGCACATATATGAGTATTGCTTCCCATTCAAAGTAAAACATTTTAGTTTAATGCCTACTTCAATAGCTCTAACAGACTTTGAAGACTATTTTTGAATATTGATTCATATTTATTACTTCAGTCGCAGCATCACTCAAGTCACCTATCTGGCATTTCAGCGCCGAAGACCTTTGATAATTAATAAAGTAATCATCACTACCTGGATCTTTCACAACATAGGATATCTTATAGGTTAAATCAAAAACATCTAGGTTATCACGATTCCAGTAGGATTCGGTTGTATACGATTTTGCAATTTCTGAATGGGAATGGAAATAATCCAGGTCAATCAAATTCTTGGTTAAAACATCGTCTTTACTTAGTATTTTCATGTAGGTTTTAAATTACACATAGGGCATTTGAATACTAATTTCAAATGCCCTATGTTCATAAATCCACTCCCCAACCGATCACCACCCTTGTAGTACCTTACACAATGTTTCAACTGAATCAATAGTTTCACAAGGTTGCATAAACTCTTGAATAACTTTCACTATTCGATTATAAAAACAAAATCGGCAGTCTCTCTGGTCATTTATTTTTCCTGTTATTGTAAACATTAAAAGACTCCTTTATCCAGAAGTTATGCTTATCGAACGATTTATTTCAGGTTATGATGCTCTTATAATCGGACAGATTATATTGTGTATATTTATGAATACCTTTTTAAGATGTCAACTGCAGTTCTTTATATCCGCGTAAGCACTGATGAACAAGCGAGCAAGGGCTATTCTCAAAGAAGTCAAGCTGAGCGTTTACAGAATTTCTGCGTAAACAATAATATAGAAATTCTACAAATCATATTTGAAGATCACTCCGCTAAAACTTTCCAGCGACCTGGGTGGATAAAGTTTATGCAACATGTGGCTCAGCAAAAACGAAACCGCCCTAGTCTTCTTTTATTTACCAAATGGGATCGATTTAGCAGGAATACTGCTGATGCTTATTATGTACTTACCCAACTTACTAGACTTGGTATTGAGCCACAAGCTATAGAACAGCCATTAAATATGGCTATACCAGAGAATAAGATTCTCCTCGCAATGTATATTGTTACCTCCGAAGTTGAAAATGATAGAAGGTCATTAAATATCAAGTATGGTATGCATAGAGCCAAACAAGAAGGACGATGGATGGGACATGCTCCGATAGGGTTCTCAAAGAAGGCCACCGAGTTTGGAAAGATGATTTTAACACCGCATGAACCCATGGCTACACTTATCCGGAAAGTGTTTACTCGTATTGCGGAACAGAATACTTCTATTAGCAGACTATATAAACAAAGCATAAACGAAGGTTTACGTTGTAGTTTAGGGACTTTTTGGGGTATAATAAAGAACCCTGTGTACTGTGGGAGAGTTAAAATTCCCGAATTCTTAGGTAAAGAAAAATACGAAGTGAAAGGAATTCATGAACAATTAATAAACGAGGAATTATTTGACGAGGTACAATGTATACTAGACAATAGGAAGAGAGGTGCTTATATAAGTAAACCCTTAAATGATCTATTACCATTACGTGGGTTTATATACTGCCCTAGTTGCCATAGAAAGCTTTATGGTAGTGCCTCCACGGGTCACACAAAACGATATTATTATTACCATTGCCATGCCCCTTGCCATTACAGGGTAAGGGCTGACAAAATTAATGCACTATTCCTGGATGGAATTGCAAATCTGAAGGCAACGGATGATTATATTGGCTTATACAAAGAGATATTGCTAGATACTTCTCAAGAGATTTATGGTAAGAAGGTTATAGACCAGGCTTACATAACCAGAACAATTGAAAAGTTGATTGATCGGATTACACAAGCAAGGGAGTTGCTTACCAATGGGAATATAGATTGTGAGAATTTCCTCGCAATACAGAAAGATTGCGAAACACGGATAAACACATTAGGAATAGAACTTCATAATGCTTATTCTTTCGCGGAAACACAAAAATTAAATCTTGACGAGGCTGCATCGCAGATTTCACATTTGGATGATCTCTATGAATGTGCTGATCTTAGTTTAAAAAGAAGATTGATCAAATTAATACTTGCAGAGAATCTAATTTTCAACCAAGCAGTATTCGATAAAAATCTCAAGCAAGAAATTCGAATTATTTATAGTATATCTACTCCGGAGAGTTATATTTCTTTAACTCCAGACAGAACAGTCTATAACGCCGAAATTCCAAACTTTAATTCCAATTTCGAAAGTTCAATATGTGCAAAAATTAGACTAATTGAATACAAAAAGGGAAATACAATTGATTTCGAGATTTCGAAAAACATTTTTCAATGCCTGCGTGATTTGGCAAAAATTGCCCAAGGATGTCTGATTAGAAAACAGACATCAACGCGTTTATAATAATAGGGTTCGAATATAGTTAGCTCCACCATCCTAGAGTCCGAATTCCGAATAACATAATATACAAAAAACAATCACTATATAACTAAAAACCAATAATATACATATTAAAAACTGCTGTAAGAGAAATATTACCATAAAACAGCACTTCAAAAAGAGGAATTTAAAAAGAATATCAAATTTAAAGGTAAACACTTGATAATCAACTTCTTTAAAACAAAAGACGTGATACAATTTAACTATAAAATTGTATCACGTCTTGTTGTCCGACCTGGATTCGAACCAAGACAAACGGTACCAAAAACCGTTGTACTACCCTTATACTATCGGACAATCTTAGTTAAAAGTATCTCCTTTCAACGGCCGCAAAACTATAAAGATTTTTCATTTCTACAAAACATTTATTCGAATTTTAATCGCCTTAAATGCATCAGATACACATTCACCAGGCTATCAAATTGGGCAGCAAGCCTCTATCTGCAAAACCAAAAGACAAAAAAACAATTCTTTTAACGAAGCTGAAGAATAAATTGCGTTAATATTGGCACCAAATCGGGATGAAGCGGGAGATCAGGCTTATTATATGTAGCAAAATTAGCAGCTTTTTCTGCAGGAGCATTCTTCAATACATGGTTCATCTCTGGAATCAGCTTCAATTTGGATCCCGGTGCAGCAGTATGCAATCTCTGTGCATCTTCTACCCCAATTTGAAGATCGTGGGTTCCGGCAATGATTAAGATTGGAACCTTCAATTTTGCGATCTCTAGCTGTGCATTGTATTTCACATTCGAAATCAGAAAAGGCTGAATAGCGGGCGAAAACAATGTAGACAACATACCGGGAAGAGGTTTGTTAAAGGGCTTACCTGCTTTCAAACTATCCATTGCTTCTGTTGCAACTTTTAAATCGGCAGGACTTAAGTCGGTTTTTAACTGTTTCCCAAGCAATGAAACGAGATTTGTGGCATAACCTGAAAGAGATATAAAGGCGGCCGGTTTCCTGCTTAATGCAGCAACCAGGCCAATAGCAACACCTTCACTATGACCGGCAATAATCACTTTAGAAAACCTGGGATCCTTTTTTAAAGAATCTACTAAAAGCACAGCATCGCCAATGAAATCATCAAAGACAAGATCTTCCGGATTCCCCGAAAAAACACTTTTGCCTACGCCTCTTTTATCATAACGTACAGAAGCAATTCCATGATCTGCGAGCCCCCTTGCCAACATTAAAAACGAATTGCTCGTTAAACCACTTTCCTGGTTCATATTCCTGTCTGTGGGGCCGGATCCTGAAATCAGAAGAACGACCGGTACCTTACCAGATGTTTTAGGCATTGTCAGCGTACCAACAAGTCTTGCAAGCGGTACTCTAACCACAAAATTATCCGGGCTTTTCGAACGAGTTGCACTGTCGGCAACCCTTTCAATTTTTTTCTGTTGAATGCCTGCAATCATACCTCCTTTAAGCATCAGCGCTAAATCAACCAATGGCTTTTCAAAACTCAGGCGGAATTCATAAATTTCCGATGTCGGACTACCTTCATAATGATTTTTCACAATTTGACCGAGCTTCCCTTTGATCTGATTGATCACGGTCTTTGTTTTCTCTACATTTAAAACCGTCTGCATTTGAGGGTCGAACAGCGCGTAAATACTATCAGCCTGATTTGAATTGTAATAACGTGAAAATTTATCAACAACCAATTGATCACCCGCATTTTGAGCCCGGGCAAAAAAAGTCATTGCTCCCAAGAATAACACACAAACTAATCTTTTCATACATTTTAATCCAGGTTCCTGTTCAATACACCTTAAGCTTATCAAACAGAACTTATATAAGTTTAAAGATTAACATTATATCTGAAAGAAGCTCTTAAATAGGGGTATTTCTTATCCACATCCTGGTGATCTCTATAATTTCCTTCCAGTGTCAGATAGCCCGGCTCCGCGCAGAAGGACAATCCAGGAATAAACTCATATCTTACCTCTCCAGATACCGTATGTAGAAAATAATGTGACGCATTTCCATTAATGGTTGTCAACCAACCACCCCGATAGCTTGCCGAAAAGTACAATTTATCATCAATATTAAATCCGGCAGCACCGGAAACACCCACACCAGAAGTATAATCATAATTTCTTCCTTTAAACAAGTAAGGATCTGGCACTGCTGCCAAAAGCACAGGACCAACGCCAAGGGTTGTATTCAATGTGATTTTAGAACGTAATTTATACTCTGAGATCAAATTCATTTTTACACTCTGTGCCCCATAAAAAATGCTCTGTTCCGGATATAGTCATAATTAGCAGATAGAACCGCTAAATGCCTTTTTTGCTCGCCAGATCGGATTCTCCAGCCAGCAAGTGAGCCATAAACATTGATCGTATTCACAAAAGAGCTATCATCTTTACCAAATTCAGCATTGATATACATGTTGCTAAAAGGAACCCTGTAATTTTCATAAGCATTACCATACAATAATTTCACTCGGCCATACCAGCCAAACTTACTTCTTTTCAAGTCACTGCCATTCTCATTGTTGTACCTGCGGATTCCCAGGTCCAGCTCCGCTGTCACTTTCGAGGAGTCCTGATCAACAGGTTTACCACTTACCTTTCCCCATTTGCCATCCATGATCCTGGTCAGCCCATTCATAGGATTAACAATAAAACCAAGTACTTCACTGGCCTGCCTTTTAAAGCCATAAGTACGATTGTTAACGATTCGGTTAGATAGACGATAGGTCATTTCCCCCAGAACAATTCCTCCAAATGTAGTATTGATAAAATCATTTGGAGAAGGCTCCTGATTTTCGGCAAAAGTTTCCCAAAGGTAACTGCCTGCAACTACAGCAGGTACCGATTGCCAAAAGGAATACCCATTTGCCCTGAAGGAACTAAAAAATAAACTTCCATGATAAGGGTGTCCAAACTGATTGGTCTGAAATTCGTCATTGTCCCAGGTCCAGCTGCTCGGTTTAAGATTATGACCTGCCGTTTTAAAAGAAATATAAGCATAATCCGCATGGGTAATATACCTATCGAAAGTGAAAGGTATCAACTGAACAAGCCCGAACTGCATAGCAGCCCTGCCGAATCTCTTTGGAGGTTTGGGAAGGTCCAGATTCACCTTCCGGTTAACGCTGTCCCTCTTCAGGAGTCGTTTTGCATCGAAAGGAGACTGGGCTTTTAACTCAGCAATATAAAAGCCAAAAAAAACAAAAAACAAAGCTAAATAGCGTGTAGAGACAGGCTGCATAGGCAATGAATATGACGTTAATTTATACCTAAAAATAACACAATATGTTTAGATTAACTAAAAATTCCCCTTAGCAAACCGCACAATCACAACAAAAAATTTCTCTATTTCACTTTGTAAGAGACCTTTTCGGTCGTATGGGCACTAAAATAGCCCAATGCATTATGATTGATATTAGATGGTGGATTACCGGGTGTTACCCCGCCCCCTGGACCATTCTTCGTTTGCTCACTCAATGTAAACCAATAATTATAAACGGCTTTGTCAATACACTGCATTTCCACCTGCACTTCATCGCCACCTAAAAGCTCTTTATTATCATCATCTTTACTGTAATAAAGCAATTCAGCAACATTATTTCCATTGGTAAAACGGTCATTACCAACAAATACCCGTTTCGTTTGTATATTATCGATCTTCATTATCCAACGGTATTGATTTACTTCTGCTGCCGGATCATGATAGTGGACCTGCAACTGTTTAACATCGTTACCTCCAAAAGTAAAAACTTTTAAACTCAATGAATCCATATGTACCCGCTCCGGCATGGTTGAACTGGCCACATATTCCGTACTGCTCACATTCACCTTAAGTGAATAAGTTCTTCCTGAAATCCCTTTAAAAGGTGCAGAGCTATAACTTCCGGGTTCACGCTCCTCAAAAGTCCACAGATGGCCAATATCATCTGTTACGGTAACCTTTGCCCCTTTAACCGCCGGAAACACATTTTTGTCAGTGTAAGGAACAGATTGACTGATCTTGATCAGCTGAGCCTCGTTCTGGTCGGTAATATTCCCTTCTATAACCATCTGATTCGACGCAGTATCCAGTTTCACATCAATTACTTTCTCGCAGGAAGACCAAACCAGGAAACCCACAAATAATACACTTATATATATAAATCTCTTCATGATCATTAAAATTTAAAATTATAGGTTACCGAAGGAATAATACCAAACAAACTTGTTTGAACAGCCTCTGTACGTGTAGGGTCTTGTTTGTTATCTCTAAAAGTAATGGCATATGGATTTTTACGGTTCAATGCATTATACAGACCAAAACTCCAGCTCGACTGGTATTTCTTCGTTTCTCTGGCCTTAAGTGTCGCACTGAGGTCCAGTCTTGAAGTGTAGGGCATTCTGTTTGCATTTCTTTCCGTATAATAATAAGTGGTTAAACCACCGGTACTGTATTTACCTGCCGGATAGGTTACGGCATTACCTGTGCTGTACACGTAGTTGGCCGAGAAGGTCCACCTCGAACTGAAATTATATATTCCAACTAATGACAGATCGTGGGTGCGGTCTTGTTTTGCAGGAAAGTAATTTCCACCATTTAAAGCATCAAACTGTCTTTCCGTTTTCGCCAGTGTATAACTGATCCATCCTGTTAACTTTCCCTTCGTTTTTTTTGCATAGAGTTCCAGACCATAAGCTCTTCCTTTTCCATAAAGCAACTCAGATTCCACCTCTGCATTAGCAATAAGCTCGGCTCCATTTTTATAATCAATTTGGTTCTGAAGCCATTTGTAATACACCTCAGCAGAAAATTCATAGGTATTATCCTTTGCATTTCTAAAATAACCCATCGCCACTTGGTCAGAAATCTCCGGTTTTATATTGTTGCTGCTCATTACATACTGATCTGTTGGCGAACTGGTATTGGCATTGGTCAGAATATGAATATTCTGTGTATTTCTGTTATAGGAAGCTTTAACCGAATTTTGTTCACTTAAACTATAACTTGCTGAAAAACGAGGTTCCGCATATACATAGGTTTTCACAAAACTCCCCCTTTTAGCATCATAACTGCTCACAATATCCCCCGCTGCGTCATATGTACGAATCGTACCCGGACCAAGCAGAGAGAAACCACTGATCCTTAAACCATACAACAACTCCAGTTGATCATTCAATTTCCACTCATCAGACAAATAACCAGCCAATTCCAGTCCATAACGGTTTTCAACTGAAAGCGGGTTGATACTGGAATTTCCTGTTGTAGTAATATCTGAAGGTGCAATGCGATGATGTGTCGCCTGCGCACCAAACCTGAAAATATGCTGATTGGTAAAATACTGAAGGTCTTCTTTCAGATTAAAATCACGGATAAGGGAAGTAACCCTTGCATTATTATCCTTGTCCAGTAATTCAATAGCGTAATGATATTTGTTAAAAATAAATGAAGTATTGGAGAACAGCTTACTGCTAAAAACATGATTTAAACGTACAGTTGCTGTTGTATTCCCCCAGTCATTTGCAAAAAGGTCTTTAATACCGATATTATCCTGCCCAAAATACCCCGAGAGAAACAGTGTATTTTTATCGTCAAACCTATAATTTACTTTGGCGTTAATGTCATAGAAATTCAGGGTGTTGCTGTTTATAGAAGAATCGGACGAAGCCTTTAAAAGCAAATCAATATATGTCCTTCTTGCACTCACCATAAAAGATGCTTTGTCTTTTATAATAGGCCCTTCTACCTTGATCCTCGATGCAATAAGCCCAATTCCACCTTCTACACCAAACTCCTTGCTATTGCCATCCTGCATTTTAACATCCAATACAGAAGACAGTCTTCCTCCAAACTGAGCGGGCATTCCGCCTTTGTACAAACTCACATCTTTTATAGCATCCGAATTGAACGTAGAAAAGAAACCCAGCAGGTGAGAAGAATTGTAAACCGTTGCCTCATCCAAAAGGATCAGGTTCTGATCAGCAGCTCCTCCGCGAACAAAAAAACCGGTATTTCCTTCCCCGCCTGACTTTACCCCTGGCATAAGTTGTATAGTCTTCAATACATCCTTTTCCCCAAACAAAACTGGCACATTATCCAGGTCTCTCATATTCAGTTTTTCCAAACCCATCTGTGCACTCTTCACATTGTCATTTCTGCGGTCTTTAGCACTGATGACAACCTCCTGTAAAGAATTTGCGGGATCAAGCCCTACATTTATTTTTAAATCTCCAACTAAACTGATCTGTTTGCGATAAGTCAGGTAGCCCGCATAACTAACTGTCATGGTATACTCGCCTCCCTCGCCGCTTAAAGAATAAAAGCCATAATCATTGGCCGCTTTGCCAAAGCTGTGGTCTGCATTTTGAAGTTTTACAGTAGCTCCAATCAGGGTTTCCCCGGTGGAAGCATCTCTAACAGTACCACTTAAAGTATATTTTTGCTGCGCAAACAGCTCGGGAATAAAAAGGAAAGGAAGAAAAAAAAGGAAGAGGAAATTCGTTTGTTTCATGTATTACACCGTTATCTAGACCGGGGCCTAAAAATAGACTTTTTTCCAGTCAATGGTCACAATTACATACACAAAATCTAAAAAACCGTGTTACAAATACCCGGATTTATAACACGGTAAGCGCATTTACATCAAAAGGTCTTTAAGTTTTGCATCAATATCTTTTTCATTTCCGGAATAAACCAAAATCTTTCCTGCTTTATCCAGTAGTACATAAAAAGGAATAAAATGAGTTTGATATAATGTTCCCACTCTTGCAGGCATATTCTTTACCGGGAACTCATCTACGACCTGGGTCCATGGCATTTTTTCCTGATCCATCGCTTTAATCCAATCTGCTTTCCTGCTGTCATCAGAAACACTTATGATTTCGAAACCTTTATCCTTGTATTTTGCATATACTTCTTTCCAATGTGGAATTGCCTCTCTGCAAGGTTTACACCAGCTCGCCCAAAAATCCAGCATAATATATTTCCCTCGTGTTGAAGACAGCGTAAAAGATGTACTATCCCTTTTCAGCAATGTAAAATCAGGAGCTGTTTTTCCTGGTAAAAGCGCCCTTCTTAAATTGGCTTCTTTTATTAAATTGGTATAATAGATAGATTTCTTTGCGTCACCGGTAAATTTACGAAGTAAAGCATCCATGTCAGTTAGTGGCATACTTGTATTAGATCGGTAATAATTGTTAAAAATATAAGCGCCAGCACTTGATCCGGAATCCTTTTGCAGAAATGCATTAATCCATTTGATTTGCCAGGCGCTACTCAACTTCCCTACAGAATCAAACTTAGATCTCATCTTCTCTTTTAACTCCGGATTCTTCTCTGCTTCATATTGCTTATTCATTTCCGCAAATACTTTCTTAAAATGAAGCTGCTCAGGATCATTCTCAAAACGATCATAGATATCCTGGTTCCCTGAGCCAGAAATTTTTACCTTTTTCAGACTTGCTCCTTTATCACCACCATAGGGTGTATAATCATAATGTTCAGCACCAGAAGTGTCTGCATCCAGAACTATTTCACTATTCTCAACAAAAATACTTGTCCCCCAATTTCCAGGTCTGGCAGTTAACGTAAGCATTTCCGGAGACTCCAGTTTTCCTGTAAGTTCAAAATGTCCCTGATGAACCACAACGCTATCCAGTGTTTTCGTTGTTCTATCTGTCTCATTGAATTTACGCAACAATACCGTACCGCTATCCAGACCTTTTATAGTTCCTTTAATACTGAAACTCTTTTGACCAGATGGCTTACAACTTGCGCTTATTAATAAAACTGTTATGCCCAGAATCAAATAGCAATTATTTAGTTTATTTTTCATTTTCTTAAGTCAATCAGGTAAATCAATTGAACAATTCTGCAAGTTTCTTATTAAGAGATTCTCCTCTCAAATCTTTCGCGATGATATTTCCCTGCGGATCAATCAGCAACGTACTCGGAATTCCCATAATTCCATAATAAGTAGAAACCTCATTTTTCCAGCCTTTTAAATCTGAAACCTGTGTCCATGGCATCTGATCATCTTTGATGGCCTTTTTCCAATTCTC
>Ga0182006_1001432_pt1 | contig 14444 bp, 11 predicted proteins | sample Sormic07211104_1_FD_123022 | JGI IMG/M metagenome (GOLD analysis project Ga0182006, IMG submission 123022) | Rhizosphere microbial communities from Sorghum bicolor, Mead, Nebraska, USA - 072115-104_1 MetaG | ecosystem: Host-associated > Plants > Roots > Rhizosphere | place: USA: Nebraska...
AAGCGTCAAAGGCAGGCATGGATATGTACACCGCAACCGGTCGCAAGACCAAGTCCGACGAGATGGCCACGTACGCACCGCTGGTACGTCGCATTGCCAACCAGATGATGGTCAAGCTGCCGGCCAGCGTTGAGCTGGACGACCTGATCCAGGCCGGCATGATGGGCTTGCTTGATGCGCTGTCGCGCTATGAAGAAACGCAGGGCGTGCAGTTCGAGTTCTACGCGGCCCAGCGTATTCGCGGCGCGATCCTGGACGAGCTGCGTGGCTCCGACTGGCTGCCGCGCGGCCTGCGCCGCAACGCGCGCACGATCGAGCAGGCCATCCAGAAACTGCAGCAGCAGAAGGGCCGCGCGCCCACCGAAACGGAAATCGCTGCCGCGCTGAACATGTCGCTGGCCGAGTACCAGAAGCAACTGGTCGACCTGCAAGGCAGCCAGCTCCTGTACTACGAAGATTTCGACCGCGAAGACGCCGACGCCTTCATCGAGAACCGCGCCCCGGAAAACGACGCGACGCCGCTTGATCAACTGCTGGACCACGACCTGCGTGAATCGGTGGTCGCCGCCATCGAGGCACTGCCCGAGCGCGAGAAGCTGATGATGAGCCTCTACTACGAGCAGGATCTGAACCTGCGTGAGATCGGCGCCGTGATGGGCGTGTCGGAATCGCGCGTGTGCCAGATCCACAGCCAGGCTATCGCCCGTATCCGCTCGCGTCTGCGTGATCGCGCATGGCTGCCGACGCCGACCTGATGTCGGCGTAGCCCCCGGTTTTACCTGCCAGTTTTTTACTGCGCGGCCAGCGAGTCATCTCGCGGCCGCGTTTTTTCCGACTGTGCGTTCGGTAGCTCGGTGACGAGGCCTGCGGTGATGAGGCGTGCGGTGGCGGCGTCCCACACGCGGGTTTCACCGTGGCGGAAGAGGAGGAAGCGCTCGGCGGGCATGTCAGCCGCTTTCAATGCGTTGGCCAGGTCGGTGATGGGTTGGTCCAGTGCTTCGTCCGTCAGCTCGAACGTGCCCCAGTGGATGCCCACCGATTGCCGCGCCCCCACGTCTTGCATGACCTGCACGGCTTCGGCCGGGTCGATGTGCTGTGCCTTCATGAACCAGCGCGGCTCGTAGGCGCCCACGGCGATGGCCGCCACATCAAAGTGGCCAAAGCGCGCGCCGATGTCGCGCGTGTCCTGCGAATAACCCAGGTCTCCCGAGAACCAGAAGCGCAGGCGCGGATGCAGCAGCGCCCAGCTTCCCCACAATGTGTGGTTGCGGTCGTACAGGCCGCGCGCGGACCAGTGCTGCACGGCGCAGAAGTGGGCGGTGAACGGGCCGAATTGAATCTCGTCATCCCAATCAAACGCGCGCACGTTGGGTTTGTCGCCGCCCAGGCGCGTGCCGCGTACGTTGCGCGCAAACCAGCGGTCGATGCCCAGCGGCACGAAAAACATCGGTGCGCCGCCCGGCTGGCGCATCAGTGCACGCACGCTGGCTTTGTCCAGATGGTCGTAGTGGTTGTGCGAGATCAGCACCAGGTCGATATGCGGCAACTGCTTGAGCGACAGGCCCGGCGGCTGGTGCCGGCGCGGGCCCGCAAACGGCAGCGGCGAGGCACGCTTGGAAAACACCGGGTCGGTCAGCACGTTCAGGCCGTCGATCTGCAGCAGCAGCGTTTCATGCCCGATCCACGTGAGTTGCGGGACGCCTGGCGGCTGGTGCACGGCGCTCAGGTTGGGCGCAACGCAGGACAGGTCTTGGGTGGGCGGCTTGGGCAGCTTCAGGCGCCGGCGCTCGCGTTGCCACTGCCAGAAATCGGCGTCAGGGCGCGGGTGGGGGTAGCGGTTGCGGAATCCGTCCGGCGTGTGGTGGGGCTTGGCCGGATCGTAGTGAGGATTCTTCATCTCATCCTATCGCCAGCATGGAGGTTCGCTGGGCTACGCCTTGGTTGGATATCGCAGGTTTATCAAGGGCTTACGTGAGTTCAACCTATGCCGGTGCTTTCCGACAGTCGCCCCCATTCTCTTCCGCGCGGCTCCTGGCGGCTCCTGGCGGATGCTTAGGAGGCGGGGTCATTATGCGGAGCCGCTATGGCAAAGATCAAGCTGACCAAGTCTGCCGTCGACGCAGCCCAACCCCATGACTGCGATCGGAATGCGGCGCCTCGGCTCAAGATGGTGTGAAGTGAAGCGCTAGAATTCACAAAGAGAGCACAATATCGAACTCTCGAAGCCGAGCTACGGTGCGCGACAGAAAAAACCAGCAGAACACGGGGTTCCCTATGACCTTGATGAAGCTCGCGAGCACTTTTCTCGCACGTCCGGTTCTGTTTATCATCGCGGGCGTTGCCGCTGCGATAGCCGTTGCTGGCGTCGTAGCGTTTGCGCTATATGAAATGCGGGTGGATGCTCTGGATAGAGCGGGGGATACGGCGGACAACCTCGCACTGATTCTGCAGCGTGATATTGAGCGCAATCTCGAGATTTACGAGCTCTCGATGGAGGCTGTCGTCGATGGTGCGAAGGACCCGGGCATACTCGGGTTGCCACCGAACATCCGGCAGCTCGTGCTTTTCGACCGGTCCAGCAACGCGAAGGATATGGGCTCGTTGTTGGTGACCGATGCAGCAGGTGACATCGTTATCGACTCCCGGTCAGTGCCTCCAAGAAAGAACAATCTTTCTGACCGAGACTACTTCCAGATTCACCGGCAGCCCGCGCCTTACATGGGCGTGTATATCAGCAAGCCATTTGCACCACGCGCCGCCGCCAATGCAGACGTGTCGATTGGACTCAGCCAACGCCTGGATGACGCACACGGACAGTTTGCTGGCATTGTCGTGGGCACGCTTCGGCTGAACTACTTCCGTCGCTTATTTGACGGACTCTCTCTGGGCCCGCGCGATTCCATCACGCTGCTGCGAGCGGATGGGACGGTTCTCATGCAGCGGCCCTATCACCGCGAAGACGTCGGCCGCAGTATTGCAAACGCAGCGTCATTCAAGTCGCTCCTCCAGGCCGACGGAGGTAGCTATCTCGGCACCGCCGCATTGGACGGTACAGAGCGCTTCTACAGCTTCAAGCACGTCGGAAAATACCAGTTGATCGTCGCGGTGGGACTTGCAACAGACGACATTTACGCTGAATGGAGGCGGCGGTCCTGGGCCATTGGCGGCGTCATGGGCGCGCTCGCTTTGCTCTTCGCCTTGGTGACCGTTGCGCTCGCAAAGCAGTTCCACCGACGGCTCGAGATGGAGCAGCAGCTCCAACTGCTTGCAGACACCGATAGCCTGACGGGTCTCGGCACACGTCGGGCGCTGGATGCCGCCCTTGATGTGGAATTGAGACGTGCAAAGCGAAACAAGCAAGGCCTCGCCGTGCTGATGGTCGATGTCGACAACTTCAAGGCGTTCAACGACCACTACGGGCACATTGCCGGAGACAACGCGCTCACTGTCGTGGCTCGATGCATTGCCGAAGGCGTCCGCCGGCCAGGGGATTTTGTTGGGCGCTACGGTGGCGAGGAGTTCTGCGTGCTATTACCAAATACGGACCTCGCAGGAGGCGTTCGCATGGCGGAGAAGATTCGTCAGGCGGTCATCGCAACCAACCAGCTTCACATCGGCACGCCTGGCGGGCACCTGACGGTGAGCATTGGCGTTGCTGCCTTTGACGACGATACGACGCTTGACACGGCCGAGGAGCAGTTGGTCCACAAGGCCGACCAACGGTTGTATGAGGCCAAGGCTGCCGGCCGCGATACGGTCATGCCGCACTTGGGCCACCCGCAAGCTTCTAACGTCTGAGGATTACCAGCAGGGTTGGACTACTCGCCCCGGGCAGTTTCGCTGCACGCTCGGCGGATCGCTTGCAGAATGTCCCGCCAGTGCGAATAAATCAGGAAGTGCCCAGCACCCTGGATAACGTGCAGTCGAGCGCCAGGAATTCGCTCGACAAGTTTCCGGGCGCCGTCCAGCGCGACGTGCGAATCCAAATCCCCGTGAAAGAACTCGACCGGCACCGAAAACGCCAAGTCGTCCGCGCTCCATCCATGCGTCACCAACAAGGCTTCCGTGACGAGATACTGCTCGCCATGCTTCACGCTAGCCAACAAGCCGCGCGCGTAGTTCTCGCGCATGACGGGGTCGTCGAATATGCGTCGATCCGATTCGGGCACATGCAACATCGCCTGCTCGATATACCGATAAACGTTCTTTTTGATGCCTCGCACCCCCACCCGCAACAGCGGGGGCAGGAGGTTGGGGGAATATCGCGCGACCAGCATCGGCATGCGGGACTGGTCGGAGAACATCTTGAGATCCTTGAAGTGCTCGATCGGCGGAGCCGCCCCCACAAGGAATAGGCCGCACACCCGATCAGGCAGGCACTGCGCGGTCGCAAGCGCGTAGGGCGTCCCGGCGCCGGAATAGCCAAGCACCACGAACCGTTGCAGACCCAGATGATCGGCAAGAGCGGCGACATCTTTCGGCCAATCCCGCACGCGCCGACCGGGCAAGGGGTCGGAATCCCCAATACCCGGCCGCTCAGGAATGATGAGACGCATCCCGTATTCATCCAAGATGCGGTCATCCGGGTGGCGCAGGTGGCGCGAGCCCGCGATGGCATGCATGAGGATGACTGGCAAGCCATCGGGATCCCCGGTGTCCGACCAAACCAGTCGACGTCCATCCGGTAGCGTGAGTTGGGAGTCGCGGGTCCGGATCCCCATCGGATCGCTTGGTACAGCCGGCTCATGCAGACGCGCAGATGAAGGGGCGGTACCGTCAACCTTCAGCCACAGCGGTGTTGCATAAATGGCGTGCACAAGTTCGCTCTGCCTTTTGACGCCGACTTTCTCAAAAACCGACTTCAATTGCGTCTTGGCGGTATTGATGCTGATGTTCAGGTTTTGCGCTGCTTCATCCAACGCACGACCGGTGATGAGTTGTTGAATCAGCCGCGTTTCGGCTGGCGTTGTTCCAAACATTTTGCGCAAGCCTGATTCTGCGAGTGACCTCGCATTGGAGCTCGCGACCCAAACCGCCAGCCGGGCCTCTTCGGCCGTCTGCCCATCACCCATGAGCCGGCTCACCCAAATGCACAGGCCGCCATTGGCACCGTCGAGTCGAAGCGGCACGTCCCCGCCCGGCTCGGCCATGACCTGCTGCAAGGCATCCGCTAACGCCCTCTGTGGCCGCGACACCAGACGGCCCGCGGAGATCGCCAGGCAAGCGTGTTCGCGCAGCATCACAAGCAGCGTGCTATTGATGCTCACGATCGCCCCGGATGCGCCGATGACGGCAATGCCCAGCGGCAGTTGGTCGAGCGCCGCCTCGAGCAGCCGCCGATGTTCGTCCGACTCGGCAAATTGCCGTTGCAATTCAAAGGCACGGACGAAGTGGGGCGCCAGGTGTACGAAGACACCACGCTGCGCACTGGTGTCCTGCAGCGGGGCCAGTTGACCGGGGCTGTCAAACCAGTTGGCCACCATGCGTTCCGCATCTCGCGTGTCAAAAGGCAACACGGTCTCAGCCTCAAGCGCGGACACGTAACTGGCCATGTTTTCCAACAGCTGCGGCCAGAGCGCTTGATCCCCTGCGGTGTCGTAAATCAAGCCGATCAGCTTCGATAGCGCCGCAGCATGAGAGTCGAGGCCGTCGTCCATGGAATCCATGTGAGTGCTTTTACGAAAGGGGGCGCATCGCTGGGGAATGTTCGCAAGATCATGCCATGCACGCGTCTTCTTGCTCAAACCGGACAGCAGGTCGCCAGTTCCGCAGGAGCAATCTCGTGCGGCTTGTCATGTTGCGGCATCTTGGCTGTTGGGTTTTCACCCGTTCGGGTGATTCGTCGGCATTTTTTCTCCTATCCAATACGCCGGAACCGAGGTGCAGTGGTCTGCAACCTCAGAACACCCTTGAGGGAGGGAAAATGAAACGCACAGCAATCGCAATCGGCGCTGCGGCGCTTGTCTTGTCCGCTTGCGGCGGCGGCAGTGATCCGACGTCCGGGGTTGACAGCCTCGCCGCGCAAGTCGTGAAGGGCACGGCCGCTACTGGCGCGGCCATGCCCAGCGCCACGATCAATGCGACCTGCGGGTCGGCTTCCGGCACCGCAACGACTGCCACCGACGGCACCTATACGATCAAGATCACCGGCGGCGGCCTGCCCTGCGTACTGACCGCCACCAGCAGTGACGGCACCACAGTGTTGCATTCGTTGGTGGCCGGCACGGGTACTTCCAGCAGCGCTGCGGTCGCCCAGATCACGCCGTTGACGGAACTTGTGGTCGCCCAACTGGCCGCCGGTGATCCGGCCAAGTTTGTTTCCAGCTTCAGCGGCACCACGGCCATTTCCGCCGATGCGGTAGCAGCGGCGAATACGGCCGTCCTCGCGGCGTTGAAGGCAGCGGGCCTTGATGTCTCGAAGATCACCGACATCACTGCCGGTACGATTTCTATCGGCAGCGGCGGTAACAGCTACGACGGCGTTCTCGATACGCTGCAGAAGGCCATCACCGCAGCCAACACCACGCTGGCCGAGTTGGCGACGGCAGTCAGCACCACCGCCAGCAGCGGCACGGCGCAAGGCGCTGTCCTGGGCACGCTGCTCGCGCCTGTCGCTACGTCGTCCTGTCCGTCGCTCAAGGGCGGCACGCACCGCGTCATCGATTTCACCGATTCCACGACCTACACCGCGACCGTCGATGCCACCAATCTGACTGTCAGCGCCAACGGCAACCACTACACGTTGACGAAGAACGCGACGTGCGATTACACGCTGAGCGATACGAGCCACACCCGCGTTCTGGTCGCGAAATCCGGCATGGCGATCTGGATGAACGGTGGAGGGACGACGGCAGCCGCCGGCACGGTTGGTGTGTCATTCCCTGCGCAAACGCTGGATACGACCGCCTTGGCTGGTGTGTACGACCGGGTCACTTACGGCGCGGCCAGCGCGACGCCCTTTGGCGCATTCGGAACCGCAACGTTTGATGGCGCAGGGGTGAATAGCACATCCATCAACTGCACCAACGGTGTGGGAAGCTGCGCGCCAGACTCGTCGTCATCACCCCTCGGTCATGTTGTTGCCACCCCGGACGGTGGCGTGGATTATCTGAACCCTGATGGCACCCTTGGTGCACACGCCTTCGGCTTCCGCAATGCGCAGGGACAGACCGTACTGATTGCGTATGAGAGTTCGGGCAGCGTATCGGTGCTCTCCAAACAATCGACGCTGGCGTTGCCCGCAGTCGGCTCCACGAACAGCTTCTGGCAGTTCAGGGTGAACCCCACGGCGACGCCTTTGCAGTTCATGCCCGATGATTCCAACACGGTGACAGCGGCTGACGCCGCCACGAGCCTGGTCACCCGAAAGTTCCAGGACAACCACACCGATCAGCTCACGTTCAATACCCCCTTTGCCGGCACGCGCTACCGCGCAGCGAATGCCTGCACGACCACGACGGGCGCCGCTGGCACCTGTGCTTCTGTGGTGCAACTACCGTTGCAGGGCGAGGGAATCAATCTGGCGATCAGCACCAACCCCAGCAATCCGTTCCTGACGGTTTCGATCACGAAGCCCTGACCGGTCGCCATGTGCCAGGTGCTTTCGCGTGCCTGGTACATGGCCTATCGGGTATCAGAAACAGTCTTATCCACACATGCGGTGCCAAGACCTGACCGGTCGGGACCGATTCGCCCGATAGCAACCGCATGCTGTTTCCATCTGGGGGGAAAACGATGAAATCACGAGGCAAATTCGCCGGACTCATTGCGGCGCTGGTCTTGTTGCACGGTTGCGCCGTGCTGGCACCCGCCGACGACGTTACGGGCACCATTCAACTCGAGCGCTACAGCGTAGCGGCCCTGGATGGCTTGGCCATCGACGGCAAGACGACGCTGAACGATCTGACGACCAAGCTCGGTCCCGGCAAGCCCGTTGCCCAGCCCCACGATTGCACGATCGGCCTTGCCGGATCGACGGGAAAGCGCGATGACAAGCGGCAATGCCAGATCTATGTCTGGGCCTTCAACAGAATCAACTATGGGGATCGCCGGTTGACCAATCGCAATCTCAGTATTTCCGTCGTGACCGCGACGGGGATCGTCGACCGTCATCAAGGTGGCGGCTATGACAAGCTTACTGACGTTGCCTGGTAGAAGCCGCTTTCTCGCATCGCACGCAGGTACGCGTTGGCGGCGCCATGCTGGTGAAATATCAACTTGTGTTGGGTTCTGAACAACGGGTGAGACGCTGCCTAGGCTGAAACGGCCTCGCCGAGGCGTGCTGCGCAGCCTAGTCCGGCCCATTCCCACCCCAAGGGAGCCGCCGCAGCCAAACCAACCTCATACCGTCCTCATAGCGCCATCATGCATTCACATCCTCACCTGGCCGGTCAGACCGATGACACGGACGCGCGCGACGTGCATCAAAAAAGGGGGCCACCAGCCACTTGACAGGCAGTCAGGAACCGGGCTCTGAACACCTGACAGTTGTACTCGCAGATGCCCGGTTTGCCACGTTTTCCCGCCTTTCGACTCCCTCATCGCTTGCCCGCCACCGCGCATCTCCGCGCTTCCTCCTGGGCGATTCCACACGACAAATCAGCGGCAGCGCGGCATGGCTGGCGCAATTGCCCTCAGGCGCGATCGTCGGCATCAACGACTATCGTCTGACGGGCGAGACGGCCGAGCTGGCTGATGTGCATCGCCAACGCGGCTATCTGCACGGACGCTGGATGCGCGGCCTGATGCGCATTGGCCGCTGCACGACCGCCCTCGGCGGCGACGCCGGAGCGTGCCACTACGCCATCGTCGAACAGGCAGACACGCCGCTGCAGCAGCAGACCGCACTCGGATGCCGGGGCGTGTTCACCACCCCGACCGTCGTCGGCGGAAGCGGGCCGGCGGGCAGGGTGGACGGCACGCTGGACATGATCTGGCAGGACGGGACCCTGCGCCTGATCGGCAATCTTGTAATCCAGGCCAACGGCGAGTGCGCCAACCTGCCGATTCGGAATTATCAGCCCGACATCGGCACCACATGCCGCGGCGGCAGCCCGTTTGGGAGCAGCACCTACGACCTGACGCCCGTGGTGACGGAGAACGGCGCACTGCGGTGCGTCATCCTGTATCGATTGCGATTCGGTTCTGGGGCGCTCTATCAAGGGGTGGCAATGTTTGAAGCGCACGCGCATTTCGGAACGCAGAATATGTACACAAAAAACGATCTGAATTGTTGACAGAAAAACAGGGGCGCTCCAAGATTCCGGCACATTACGCGGCGGCACGCCGCATGAATGCGGGCAGATGAGGGTGGCCTCTTCTGCCGCCCCAAGCACGCCCCCGGCACTGACACGGGGGCGGCCCCAGGAGACAAGACAATGCGCCAATCCCCAGGCTTTCCCTCGCCTTCTTCGTCGATAAACGTGGATCCCGCCGTTGACCCCGTCAACGCGTTCTTGCCGCTGCCACGTTTGTTCGCACTGGGTTTGCAACACCTGTTGGTGATGTACGCAGGCGCGATCGCCGTGCCGCTGATTGTCGGCAATGCGCTCGGCCTGTCGAAGGGCGACCTCTCGTATCTCGTCAATTGCGACCTGTTTGCGGCCGGCATCGGCACGCTGATCCAGTCGCTCGGCTTCCTGATCTTCGGGATTCGGCTGCCGGTGATGATGGGTGTGACCTTTGCCGCCGTGGCACCAATGATCGCCATCGGTATCGAGCCCGGCATGGGGCTGCCAGGCATCTTCGGGGCGTCCATCGTTTCGGGCGTGTTCGGCATTGCCATCGCACCGCTGATGGGCCGGCTGCTCGGCCTGTTTCCGCGCGTGGTGACGGGCACGGTCATCATGCTGATCGGTTTTTCGCTGCTGAGTGTGGGCATCAACTGGGCGGCCGGTGGCCAACAGATGATTCCGCAGGTGGTGGACGGGGTGAAGCACATGGTGCCCAACCCTGCGTTTGGCGATCCGTTCGGTTTGGCCATCGCCGCGCTGGTGCTGGTGACGATCCTGCTGCTGACCAAGTTCGGTAATGCCCTGCTGTGCAACATCGCCGTGCTGCTGGGCATCGTGGCGGGCACGCTGGTCGCGGCCGCCTTCGGCAAGCTGTCACTGGCCGATGCAAGCGCCGCGCCGTTGATGACGCTGGTCACGCCGTTCTACTTTGGCGCGCCCAAGTTTGAGCTGTCGGCCATCATTTCGATGTGCATCGTGATGGTGATCACGCTGGTGGAATCCACCGGCATGTTCCTCGCACTGTCGCACGTGGTGGGCAAGCCCATCTCGCGCAACGAGCTGACCAACGGTCTGCGTGCCGATGGCCTGGCGACGGTGGTGGCTGGCGTGTTCAACACGTTTCCGCATACGTCGTTCTCGCAGAACATCGGGCTGGTGTCGATCACGGGCGTGCGCTCGCGTTATGTGGCGGCGGCGGGTGGTGTACTGCTGATCGTGCTGGGATTGTTCCCGAAACTGTCGTACGTGGTGGCCTCTGTGCCGCAGTACGTGCTGGGCGGCGCGGGCATCGTGATGTTCGGCATGGTGGCCGCAGCAGGCATTCGCATGCTGGGTATGGTGGATTTCCAGCAGCAGCGTCATAACCTGCTGATCATCGCGGTGTCGGTGGGCTTCGGCATGATGCCCACCTTGGCGCCGGCCTTCTTCCATCACTTTCCGGACTGGATGCGCCCGATCACCCACAGCGGCATCGTGATGGGCACGCTGGTGGCGGTGCTGCTCAATGCATGGTTCAACGGCATTCGCGGCGAGCACGAGGTGATGCACGGTGCGGCTGCCGCCGCGCATTGAGGATCAGGTCGCCGGCCTCATGTCTCGCCGGCAACCGAGACGCGATATTGGGTGCGCTGCCGATAGACTGCGCCAGGCCGGAGCATGACCATTTCCGCATCGGCCATGTTGACTTGGTTCGGATACGCGCTTGCTTCCAGACATAAGCCACTGCGTGGCGCGTGTGCTCCTGAGAGCTTTTGGCCCGAGTAAAACTGGAGCCCGCGCTGGTCCGTGAGCACCGTCAGTTCACGACCGCTGCCGGGGTCATACAGCCGCGCGACCGCGCGCACATGCGGGCCATCACCCAACGCCGTCTCGCGCAGCATGAAGCAGTGGTCGAACCCGCCCGCTTGCGCGAGTTGGGCGTGGGGCCAGTCCAGCCGTACCCCGATTGGCGCCCCCTGACGAAAATCGAATGCCGTGCCCGCGACGCTGGAAGCCCGCGTCGGAATCAGCTTTGCATCGACTTCCAAATAGGCGTCGGCATCAATCGACAGGATGTGGCCTTTGATGTCGGTGCCCGGCTTTCCGCTGAGGTTGAAGTAGCCGTGGCTCGTCAGGTTGATCGGCGTGGGCGCATCGGACCGCGCTTCGTAATCGATCGAGAGCGTGCCATCGTCATCAAGCGCGTAACGAACCTGGACGGCGATATTGCCCGGGAATCCGGCATCGCCCTCGGGGGACGTGAGCCGCATGACCAGTGCGCCGTCTTGGTCGTCAGCGTCCCATAGCGCGCGATGAAATCCGCTCGCGCCCCCATGAAGCAGGTTGCCGCCCTCATTGCGGTCGAGTGTGTAGTCGATGCCCTCGAGCGTAAAGCGCGCGCCGGCAATCCGGTTGGCCCAGCGCCCGATCAGGCCGCCCAGGTAACCCGCCGATTCAAGGTAAGCGGCGGGCGACGCGTGGTTGAGAAGAATCTCGCCCAGGCGTCCGCCACGATCGGGCGCCTGCCATGAGACGAGCGTCGCCCCAAGGTCGCTGATCGAAACGCGCATGCCCGGGCCATTGCGCAGCGTAAATAGCCTCACCGGTTCGCCGCCGGGCAAGTGTCCCCATGTTGTTGACGAGATGGCGCCGTCCAGCGGCGCTTGTATGGAGAGCGCTGGCGCGATGCTCATGATTGACTCTCCGCGATGGCGCGTTCCTGATATTCGCGCGGCGTGCAATCGAGCTCACGACGGAATACGGCGTGCATGTATTGCGGTGAAGTAAAGCCGCAGCGCACCGCCACCTCGGCGGTTGCGACATCACGGCTGGCCAGCATGTGCCTGGCGGCGTCGAGCTTATGGCGAAGGATTTCCTGATGCACGGTGCAATGTAGTTCACGACGAAAATGGTCTTCGAGCGATGAGCGCGAAATACCAACGTAATCCGCGACTTGCTCGGTCTTGATCCCCTGGCAGGCATATTGCCGAATGAAGTGCCGCGCACGCATGACATACGGGCTGGCAAGCGGCTGGTGCCTGGACGACGCCAGCACATTGATGCCAACCGGCGGCACGAGAATCTGCCGGCCGGCTAGGCGGGCGCCGCCCAGCATCTGGTGCAGTAGATGTGCGGCGGTGCGCCCCATCTCGGTGGTGCCTTGGATAACCGATGACAGCGGGATACGGCTCAGCGTGCGTGTGAGCGGATCATTGTCGATGCCGATGATGGCGATTTCCTCCGGCACAGCGAAGCCCGCCGACACGCAAGCCTGCAGCAGGTGCCGCGCTCGCGCGTCAGTCACGGCGATGATGCCGATGGGTTTGGGCAAGCCGCGCAGCCATTCGATCAACTGGCTGATCGCCTGATGCCAGGTGGGCGCGCTGGTGGAGAGGCCGCGGTAAATCTCGCGCTCGATCTCGACGGCCGGATTGTCCTGCCGGCGCAAGCGGGTAAAGGCCAGCTCGCGCTGCTGCGCCCAGCGGTTTTCCGGGGCCTGGGGCAGGCTGTACAACGCAAAGTGTTGCAGCCCCGCCTCGATCAGGTGCCGGTAGGCCAGCGCGACCAGCTTGCCGTTGTCCGTCGCGACATAGGGCTCCTTTGCCGGGTAGTGCGCTGCGTCTTCATACGACGAGCCGACGGCCACCACCGGCAGCGGACAACCGCGCAGCGCTTCGGCGACTGCGGGGTCGTCGAAATCCGCGATGATGCCGTCGCCATCAAAGCGCTCGATGCCAGGCAGCCGGCAGCGGAAATCCTCTTCCAGAAACAAGTCCCACGTCACGCGGGTGGAGCGCATGTAGTCGCCAATGCCCGCGATGATTTCGCGGTCATACACCTTGTTGGCATTGAACAGCAGCGCAATACGATAAATCTGCGCGTGCTGGGATGGCTCGGACGGTTGACGGTGCATGGTGGCTCAGGCCGCTCGCAGTGGCAGTGGGTTTTGCCAGACGGCTGCAGCGCAGGGGCGTGCCGCTCGCGTGCACATTCTATGGGCTACATGCGGCGCTGTCAGACGATCGTGGCCGGGTAGCAAGAAATGTTAGGGCGGTTGGGCAATTTCGTAATTGCCGGTGCTCGGCGGGCGCATGCACCATGCCGTTGCCGTCGAGCGGGCAGGCGAATCAGTACTGCGAATATTGCGGCGCAACATGCGCCACGTCGGCCTAGGTATATCCACCAACACAAGAAGATGGAGTGAGACATGAAATCGAACCAACGCCGTTGTGTTCTGAGGGCCGCGTTTTGCGGTGCCGTGCTCGCCAGCCTGTCGATGGCGGCGCCGTTGGCGCACGCGAGCAAGGTGCATCCGGAAATTGGTTTCTGTATTGACGACCTGCGTGTGGAACGCTGGTCGCGCGACCGCGATTATTTTGTTGCTGCAGCGGAAAAACTGGGGGCAAAGGTGTCGGTGCAATCGGCGGATGCCAGCGAGCAACGCCAGATCTCGCAGATCGAGAATCTGATCTCGCGCGGCGTCGACGTGATCGTCATCGTACCGTTCAACTCCAAGGCGCTGACCAATGTGGTGGCGGAGGCCAAGAAGGCCGGCATCAAGGTCGTGTCGTATGACCGCCTGATTCTCGATGCCGACGTCGACGCCTACATCTCGTTCGACAACGAGAAGGTGGGCGAGCTGCAGGCCCAGGGCGTCTACAACGTGCGCCCCAAGGGGAACTACTTCCTGCTGGGCGGCGCACCCACCGACAACAACGCGAAGATGCTGCGTCAGGGCCAGCTGAAGGTGCTGCAGCCGGCCATAGACCGCGGTGACATCAAGGTCGTCGGTTCGCAATGGGTGCCGGAGTGGAGTGCGTCGGCGGCGCTGGGTATCGTCGAAAACGCGCTGACGGCCAACAACAACAAGATTGATGCCGTGGTTGCGTCCAACGATGGCACGGCGGGTGGCGCGATCCAGGCGCTGGCTGCGCAGAAGCTGGCAGGGAAGGTGCCAGTGTCGGGCCAGGATGCGGATCTTGCCGCCGTCAAGCGCGTGCTTGCCGGAACGCAAACGATGACGGTCTACAAGCCGCTCAAGCTGATTGCCAGCGAAGCCGCACAGCTTTCGGTGGCGCTCGCAAAGGGCGACAAGCCGAAATACAACGCGCAGTACGACAACGGCAAGAAGAAGGTCGACACGGTCTTGCTGCAACCCACCCAGCTCACCAAGGACAACGTCAACCTGGTGGTGAAAGACGGCTTCTACACGCAGGCTCAGATCGGCGGCCA